>ENA-ORMR01000309-ORMR01000309.1-human-gut-metagenome-genome-assembly--contig:-NODE-309-length-53678-cov-38.066539_pt1 | contig 53678 bp, 38 predicted proteins | sample MGYA00242107_ERZ509003 | MGnify/ENA primary metagenome ERZ509003 (study PRJEB26280, sample SAMEA2338699) | human gut metagenome | biome: human gut; feature: human-associated habitat; material: faeces...
AGGTCGCGCTGCTGTCGCCGGAGCAGCTTGCGGTGTCGACCGCATCGCAGCCGTCGCGCTGGCAGGTGCGGAAATGCGCACTGTTGTTGCCCCTGGATTGCCATGCGCCCCAGTCGTGACCGAGTTTGCCGTATTGAGCGCCGCACTGGGCGCAGGTTTTGCCCGTGGTGCAGGTCGGCGTTTCGGTGCCGCCAGAGTGATAGATGATTGGATTGCCAAGAAATATGGCATGTTTGCTTTTACCGCAGAGTGGACATTTGTAAATTACATAATGCTGATCGTCGTTGTATCGCTCGAATCCTGTAATCTCAAGATCTGCCTGTTTCTTACAGAAAAAACATATGTTGCGGACGGTTTCCGCCTTCGCTTCCAGCGCCATTCCCGGCAGCAGGTACAGCAGCAGCGCCGCAGCCAGCAATATGGCAAAACTCTTCTTCTTCATCTTCGTCGCCTCCTTAAAGTTAGGGTAACACCGCACAAATGAGGTGGTCGGCTGGCAAATGGATTTTTCGTCAGGTTTACTGGCGGTAAATCGAGAAATTTGCATGCCACCGATGGCGGAAAAGACATCGCCCGACGCGCCGCCGAGTTGTGCGGTGCTGCCTTTATGATGGATTTACTGCGCCAGTTCCACCAGCGTGTCAAACGCGGGCTTCGGCTGGGCATCCTTGTCGAACAGGAGCGGGTACTTGTCCGCGCGCCAGCTCATGTCGTCCACCGTGCCCCATACCTGCACCGCTTCGATGCGGTCGGCGTAACGTAGGAAAATCTTCATCAGGTTGCCGTAATACTTCGCCTGCTTCTGCAGATTTTCCTCGCTCGTATCGTCAATGCCCACGTCAAGTTCGGACACGCGCAGGAGCAAATCACGCTTGGCAATCTGCTGGAACGCCCAATCCACGCGGTCAATCGTCGGACTGCCGACGGAGTAGTGTGCCTGGAAACCGTAGCCGTCAATCGTGCCATCCGCAATCAGGCTGTCCAGCAGGACGCAGATGCCGTGCAGCTTGGGGTCAAGGGGGGTGTTGTAATCATTGTAGTACAGCTTCACGCCGTCCGCGGCGTACTTGCGGGCGTACTCAAACGCGCGGTTCACGAAATCCTGACCAACCGTCTTTGTCCAGTTGGATTCGCGCAGCTGGTCGCTGCCGTCCGCCACGGCTTCGTTCACAACGTCCCACGAGACAATCAGCCCCGGATAATTCTCGTTCGTCCACGTCAGCACCTGCCGGATGTAGCTTTCCATGCGGGCGAGCATGGTTTCGCGGCTGCACAGCGGCTTGTGGGTCGCGTAGCCCTCATGGAAGAAGGCTTCGGGCGTCTGGGAGTGCCACACCAGCACATGTCCATGCACCTTCACGTCATTGTCGCGGCACCAATCGAGGAACGGAATGCAGTTGTCGAACTTCACAGCGACGGCCGTGTCGTCCGTGCGGCTGAGCTTGCGGCATTCCGCCATGTCCAGCAGCGAATCCGGCTTCATCTCGTTTCCCGCGGTCATGATGGTGAACTGGCTGCCGTAGAACGCCATGCGTTTGCTGTCCGCCACTTCACTGGCAACAACCGCCGTGCCGAAATCGAACTTATCCGCATAGAGCGTCTTGAGGACAGGCAGCGAAGTGGTGTCGAAGGAGTCAATCTTCTCGTCGCAGGTGAAATTGCGGATGGTGAAGGACGTTTCCTTGCCCGCACCCTCAACGTACAGCACATACTTGTCATACCGACCGGGAATGTAAGTGCCGGACAGCATTGCCCATTCGCCCTTCTTCGCCGTGCCGGTGACAATGTTCTCATAGGATTCCTCGCCGTCGCGGGTATGGGCGACGGACAGGATGAAGCTGCACGAATCCATCTCGTCCTGCTTCACCTGCACGGACAGGTTGTAGGCGCGCCCCGGCACAAGGTCGAAGTCGCGGCCGGGAGAGTTCCACGTCGCGGTACGCCCGGTGATGTACAGCCCGTCAGCGGTCGCCTCGATGGCGGCACCGCCCGCAGAACGCGCATACCAGCCGTCCGTGCCGCTGGTAAAGTCCGACGTGTAATGAATCTGCGGCGCGTCGGAGTAATCCACTTTTTCGGGCGCGGTGATGGTCAGCGTAACGTCATCAAGGCAGTAGTTTTTGCCCAGATAGTTATCCGACGCCGTGAGGAAGCGGATGTTGACGCCCGCGTCCGCCTCGAAATCGCAGGAGATTTCCGTCCACTCCTTGCCCTTGACGTTCACCTGCGCGTAGTAGGCGTAATCGCCGCCCACCTTGCCAATCGCCATAGCGCCGTCTTCCGAGCTTTCGACGTAGACGCAGGCGGACAGGTGGACTTTCGCGCCGGCTTCAATGCCAAGCGACGCAGCGGAGAGGTCAACGGCATCCCAGTTATTGCTGCCGCGTCCAGAAACTCGCAGGCTCTGCTTGCCGCTGTGCGCCTGCGATTCCGTCACGCCGACGGTGCAGGAGCCAGACTGGCTGAACGCGGCGGCGTTGCCATCCTCAAAGTCGATGGTGACGGCGGTCTGCGCGGCTTCTTCCGCTGCGGCGAAGCAGGGCAGAAACAAGCAGAGTGCCATCAGCAGAAAAAGCGCTTGTGCGACCCAGTGTTTCATGTTTAATTTCCTCCCTTAGCGTCGTGGGGGTCTATGGAATGGATGATGCAATAATTTAATTATACACAAAAATTGTGTTTTGTCAAGAATGTCTGATTTCTTACCAGAACGAAAATGGTTTCGTTGGGTGGTTTTTTCTGATTCTATGCTGATAGGCATGTTTGAACTGGTCTTTTCCATGCTTCCAGAGGGCAATGAAAACGGACAAAGTCCGCGGTTGCCCGCTGGGCACCTTCGGTTTCGCCACTCCTGTCACTGGTTTTTATCGCCGCTTTGTGTCTTTTGTCCTTGAATTTTCCGGCTTTTTGTTACTTAACTGATGGGCAAGAAATATTGTCGAAATCTTTCCAAAAGCCCCCTTGAAACAAGGAAAAAACCGTGCTATCATCAAACCGTTTCTAATGAGGCTTTACGACTGAACGACCCGTCTGTACTATTTCCAAATGAGAATGCGCCAAGATGCGCCGCGAATTTTTTCTTCTGGCTAACGCTCATTCCACTTAGCGTAGCAGCGCTACGCTAAGTGGAATGAGCGGACGCCAGAAGGAAAAAGGCGCAAGCAGATGGCGCAGGCGAATGCGGAAAATAGTACCACCACAAGGGAGGACAACCCCATGAACATCCGCTGCTTCTGCTGCATGGGCGACAGCATCACCAGCGACCAGGTCAGCGGTATCGGCACGATGGTGGCGCATCGGCTGAACGCGCAGGAGGTGCTGAATGCCGCCTGCGGGTACGCAACCTGCTCCGACTGGCACGAAGGCGATAGGAACATCACGCCTGTAACGCTCATCGAGCCGCCGAACACGAACACGGCGGACAACGTGCTGTCCAATCAGGTGCGGCGCGTTTTGCAGGCGCTTACGCCGAAGGGCAGCCTCATCCGCTGGACGGTGGATGGCATCGAGTATGCGATTCCGGCGGAAATCGGTATCGGCACAGGCACGCTGAGCACGCCGGACGTCATCTACATCGCCATCTCCAGCAATGACGGCAATCAACCGGAAAATGCCCCGGCGGATGACTTTGCGGCTGTCTGTGAACTCCCCTACGCCGCCCTGACCCGCACGTCGATGGCATCTGCGCTGCTCTGGGCGGTGCGGACATTGCAGACCGTCTGCCCAAACGCGGCGATTTTCCTCGCCACGCCGCTGCAAACATACACCCCGCAGGAATGGATGGACGAATCTCACGGGCTGCTCAAGCGCAGCGTCATCCAGAAAGTCGCGCAGAAAACGGGCGTGCACTGCATCGACAGCTTCTATGGAAGCGGCTTTGACCGCAGCGTTGCCCGCTCTCACGGCGAAGTCCACCCGGACGAGGAATGGAAAATCCGCATTGCTGACTTTGTGACAAAGGAAATCGAATCGACCCTGTATAAGGAGTAACCGATGGAGAATATCAAATGGCTGTGGGGCGTAATGGACAAGCGCTACCACAAGTGGCACATTCTTGGCCTCATCATCAGTGCCGTCACGTCGCTGATGCTGCTCATCAACCCCTACCTGACGATGCGCCTGATGGATGACGTCATTGTCGCGCAGAACCCCGAACCGCTCGTCGGCTTGCTGCTGACGATGCTGATTGTCAAGGTTACGCGCGAAGGTCTGCGCTACCTGATGGTTGTCCTGCTGGAGCATTCCTCCCAGAACACGCTGATGAACCTGCGCATGCGGCTGTTCACGCGCCTGCAGTATCAGGACATGCGCTTTTTCGACATTCACCGCACGGGCGACCTGATGACGCGCCTGTCCGCCGACACAGACTGGTGCCGCCATTTTCTGGCATACATAGACTATGTGGCGGTAGACAGCATCGTCATGTTCGTGTCGTCGTCGATTTACCTGTTCTCGGTGAACTGGAAGCTCGCGCTGGCAATGGTCTGCGTCACGCCGCTGCTGATGATTATCACGAAAGTGTACTCCAAGGGCGCGCGGCGGATGTTCGTGGACATGCGCGACAAGATGAGCGACATGAACGCGAAGGCGCAGGAGAACATTGCGGCAAACCGCGTGGTGAAGGCGTTTGCGCGTGAGGAATACGAGGAGAACCGCTTCGACGAGCGTTCCCGCGCCTTCCGCGATGCGAATCTGGATATCAACAAGCGTTGGTTGTCTTTCTACCCCTTCATCGAGATTCTGGCGAACGCCATGACGCTGCTGACCGTCTTTTTCGGCGGCTACCTGATGATTACCGACGGCATGACGGCGGGCGAACTGACGATTTTCACCCAGCTGGCGTGGACGCTGAGCGTCCCCATGCGGCAGCTGGGCAACCTGCTCAACGACTGGCAGCGCTTCATCACCTGCTCGAACAAGGTCATGGAGATTGAAGTCTCCCGCCCGGAGATTGTGGACAGCTCCTGCGCGGTGAATCACGACCACATCGAGGGGGCGATTTCCTTTGACCATGTGTCCTTCGCTTACGGCTCGCAGCCGGTGCTGTCCGACGTAACGTTCTCCGCCAAGCCGGGGCAGACCGTCGCCATCATGGGGCCGACCGGTTCCGGCAAAACGACGCTGATTCAGCTGCTCGCCCGCTGCTACGACGTGACCAGCGGCAGCATTTCCGTTGACGGCTGCAACGTGCGCAAGTGGAAGCTGCAGCAGCTCCGCGACGGCATCGGTACGGCAACGCAGGATGTTTTCCTCTTTTCCGACACGGTGGAAGGCAACATTGCTTTCGGCGACCAGACACTGACAGAGGACGAAGTGCACGACTTCGCCCGCCGCGCGGCTGCGGACGACTTCATCAAGGGCTTGTCCGAGGGCTACGACACGATTATCGGCGAACGCGGCGTGGGTCTTTCCGGCGGACAGAAGCAGCGCATTGCCTTGGCGCGCGCGCTGGCGGTCAAGCCCGGCATCCTCGTCATGGACGACACGACTTCCGCTGTCGATATGGAGACGGAGAAGTACATTCAGGCGCAGCTGCGTCAGCTCCCCTACGACTGCACGAAGCTGATCATTGCCCAGCGCATTTCCTCCGTCAAGGATGCTGACCTCATCCTGATTTTGAAGGACGGCGTCGTGACCGAGCGCGGCACGCATCAGGAGCTGCTGCGTCAGCGCGGCTACTACTACGAAACGTACTGCCTGCAAAACGGCATCACGCCCGACACCGCTCCGCAGGAGGTGATGTAACATGGCGCGCAACAAATTTGACGTAGACGAGCGCTTGGAAACCCCGTTTGACTTCCGGCACTTGAAGCGCGTGGGCGTTTACATCGGCAAGCACAAGTGGAAGATGCTGCTGGCGCTGCTTTTGTCCGCCTTGGCATCGGTAACAAGCCTCGCCGTGCCGAAAATCACACAGACCGTCATGGACGTCGCTGTGCCGCAGAAGAACGTTGACCTGCTGCTGAAGATGGCGCTGGCGTTCATGGGCATCATCATCGTCGGCATCGTCTTCACGGTCATCCGCTCCCGCATCATGGCGTTCGTCAGTCAGCAGATCATCTACGACATCCGCAAAGACCTCTTCGCGCACCTGCAGCAGCTGCCCTTCGCCTACTACGACAGCCGTCCGGCGGGCAAAATCCTCGTGCGCGTCATCAATTACGTCAACAGCGTGTCGGATATTCTTTCCAACGGCATCATCAACTCGATTCTGGAAATCATCAACATCATCTTCATCGTCGTCTACATGTATACGACCGAGCCGACGCTGGCGACGATTGTTGTGGCGGGGCTGCCGATTTTCGTGGCGATTATCATCATCCTGAAGCCTCGTCAGCGCCGCGCGTGGCAGAATCAGTCGAACAAAAACAGCAACTACAACGCGTATCTGGCAGAATCCATTGACGGCGTGCGCGTGAGCGAACTGTTCGCGCGGCAGGATGTCAACTGCTCCATCATGCAGCGGCTGGCGACGGCATGCCGCGCGGCGTGGCTGAAGGCGATTTACATCTCCAACAGCGTCTGGCTCTCTTCGGAAATCATCACCCAGATTGTTTTCACCCTCATGTACTACGCGGGCGTGTACTGGCTGGGCGGCGCGGTGGTCTCCTTCGGCGTAATTCTCGCCATGGGGCAGTACGTCAGCCGTTTCTGGCAGCCGATTACGAATCTGGCGAACATCTACAACAGCTTCGTGAACAACATGGCGTACCTGGAGCGCATCTTCGAGACGATGGATGAACCGGTTGTAATTGACGACAAGCCGAATGCCGAGACACTTCCGCCCATTACCGGCGCAGTTGATTACAACAACATCACCTTCGGCTATGAGGAAGGGCAGACCGTCCTCAAGGATGTTGACCTGCACGTCAAGGCGGGCGAAAGCATTGCGCTTGTCGGCCCGACGGGCGCGGGCAAGTCCACCATCGTCAACCTGCTCTGCCGCTTCTACGACCTGCGCAGCGGTTCCATCACGCTGACGGATGAATCCGGCGTGAAGCACGACATTACCGACGTGACGCTGCACTCCCTGCGCTCGCAGATGGGCATCATGCTGCAGGATTCCTTCATCTTCTCCGGCACGATTCTGGATAACATTCGCTACGGCCGTCTGGACGCGACAGACGACGAGGTACGTCAGGCGGCAGCGGTTGTCCGCGCGGACGACTTCATCCGCGAAATGCCGCAGGGCTACAAAACGACCGTGAACGAGCGCGGCGGCAGCCTTTCGCAGGGGCAGAAGCAGCTGATTGCTTTCGCGCGCACGCTGCTGAGCGACCCGCGCATCCTGATACTGGACGAGGCAACCTCCTCCATCGACACCAAGACGGAGAAGCTGCTGCAGGACGGCATTCAGGCGCTGCTGAAGGGACGCACGTCGTTCATCATTGCGCACCGTCTGTCCACCATCAAGAACTGCGACCGCATCCTGTACATTGGCAATCAGGGCATCATGGAAGCTGGCTCTCATGACGAATTGATGGCCAAGCGCGGCGCATACTACGAGCTGTACACCGCGCAGGCGCGCGACCAAGGCATGGGGGAATAAGGCGCGCACGGCGCTTCTGAAAATTGCATAGGGACAAAAAGCGGGGTTGCGTGAAAAATGCGCAATCCCGCTTTTTTATATTATTTTTCCGCCCCTAAAATCGCCTTAATATCCCCCAAATTCTTCGCAAAATACACTTTTTCCTGTTTTTCTTCCGTCGAAAGCCCCATCTCCACCATATGCTTCAGCAGCGCCTTCAATCCCTCATAATACCCATTCAAATTATACAGCACACACGGGGCATCTATCTGCTTCAGCGCCAGCTTCGACATCACTTCCGACACCTCTTCCAGCGTCCCCGTGCCGCCCGGAAACGCAATGAACGCATCCCCCAGTTCTATCATCTTCGTCCGGCGCTCCGGAATATCCTTCGTCACAATCAGCTCCGTCAGCCCCTCCATCTGAAAGCTCTCGCTGATGAAAAACTCCGGCTCCACGCCCGTCACCTCCGCGCCAGCCGCCAGCGCACTGGCCGCCAGCGCGCCCATCAGGCCGGATTTCGACCCGCCATACACCAGCGCGTTGCCGCTTTCGCCAATCCAGCGTCCGAGTTCCTCCACCGCCTGCCGAAAAGACGTGTCGCTGCCCTCGTTTGCCCCCAGATAAACCGTAATATTCATGCGAAAGAATCCCCCTTTGCGTATTTCTGCTATCGAGTATAGCAGAATGAACACGGAAACGCAATCGGGGGATTTCCGCAAAAATGAGAATTTCCTCATGAATTTCTAATCATCCTTCGATGGATTTTCCATTCCGCTTGTGCTATCCTTATTCTTGTCAGAACGACAGGACGCGCCCCTCATTGGCGCAGGAGGATACAGATATGATGGCATTTATCGGCTCGGTTTTCAACATGATCGGCTCTTTCATCAACATGGTGTTCGGCGCGGTCGCCAGCGTGTTCCACTTTGTGTTCAGTGTATTAGGCGGGCTGCTGGGGCTGGTGCTGCATCTGGGGATGCTGCTGCTGGTTGTCGGTCTGGTGGCGCTGGTGATTACGCGCCGCAAGAACTACAAGCAGGCGAAGGCGGATGAACCGCGCGTCATCCACATGGACAACGGCGAAACCTTCAAGAGCTATTACAGCAAGTAATTTGCAAAAAAGCGCTTGTCCTTCCTCTGAAAGTGTGGTATAATCAGCGTTACCCTAAATTTTCGGAGGTTAAGAAGCAATGACGATTCTGTGGGACTGGAACGGCACGCTGCTCAGCGACGTACCGTTGGTTGTCAAAATCAACAATGAAGTTTTCGCGCACCACGGCTATCGCCTGACAAGCGAAGAGGAATATCGGCGGATTTTCCGCTTTCCGGTCAAGGATTACTATACCGACATCGGCGTGACGGACGAGGATTTCCCGCTTGTGGCGAAAGAATGGAACGAAGGCTACGTCGCGAACTTCCATCTGGCACAGCTGCACAAGACGGCGGCGGAGGCGGTTCATCGCTTCCACGACGCAGGCTTCCATCAGGCGATTATCTCCGCCAGTCAGGTGGATCAGCTGCGCGCGCAGGTCGTCAAGTTTCCGGAGCTGGACGGCATGTTCGATGATATTCTGGGGCTGGGCGACGTCTACGCGGTGTCGAAGGTGCAGCTGGCGAAGGATTACCTTTCGCGCAAGGGCTACGACCCAGCGGACACGGTGTTTCTGGGCGACACGAGCCACGACGCCGAGGTTGCCCGCGCCATCGGCTGCCGCTGTCTGCTGATTTCCGGCGGGCACCAGTGCGACGCGGTGCTGCGTCAGGTGCCGGGCGTTGAAGTGCTGCCGTCCCTGCGCGCGGCGGCGGATGTATTAGGAGCATAACAAATTATGGCGGATATCTTGCAGGTCAACACGGAGCTTCCGGCGGATTTCACCCCAACCGCGCCAAGCGGCTTGACGGACGAGGAGGCGGCTTCCCGCAAGCCGAATATCTCCCACCACCGCCCCGACAAATCCACCGCGCAGATTCTGGCGGAAAATCTCTTCACGCCCTTCAACGGGCTGAATGTGGCGCTGGCGGTTTGTCTGGCGCTGGTGGGCAGCTGGCGGAACATGCTGTTTCTGGGTGTCGTGGTGTCGAACACGCTGATTGGCACGGTGCAGGAGCTTCGCGCGCGCAAGACCATCCGCAAGTTGTCCCTGCTGAACGCCCCGACTGCGCACGTTCTGCGCAACGGGCAGGAAAAGACCTGCGCGCCGGATGCGCTTGTCGCGGGCGATCTGGTGATTCTCCGCGCGGGCGACCAAGTGATGGCGGATGCCGTCGTCACCAGCGGGCAGGGTGCGGCGAACGAATCCCTGCTGACGGGGGAAAGCACGCCCATGCGCAAGCAGCCGGGCGATTTTCTTCTGTCCGGCAGCTATATTTTAGAAGGAACCTTCACCGCGCAGCTGGTTTATGTGGGCGACGAAAGCTATGCCGCCCGCCTGACGCGTTTCGCGAAGGAGATTCGCCGCCCGAAATCGGTGCTGATGACGGAGGTCAACCGCCTGATTCGCATCGTCAGCGCGGCGCTGATTCCGATTGGGCTGCTTTTGTTCTGCAAGCAGTTCTTCCTCCAGCACCTTCCGCTGACAACGGCTGTCCCTACGTCTGTCGCCGCCATGATCGGCATGATTCCCGAAGGGCTGATTCTGCTGATTTCGGTCGCCTTGGCGGTTGGCGTAATCAAGCTCGGCAAGCGAAACACCCTTGTGCAGGAGCTGTACGGCATTGAGACGCTCTCCCGCGCGGATGTGCTGTGTCTGGACAAAACCGGTACGATTACAACGGGCAAGATGACATTGGATTCGCTGCTGCCCCTTTCTGGTGACGAGGGCGCCATGCGGACGCAATTGGGGCGCTTCCTGTCCAGCATGGACGAGCGTTCCGGCACGCTGGATGCCCTCCGCGCGGAAATTCCCGATGTGCAGGGCGAAAAGCCCGTGGCTGTCCTGCCATTTTCCTCCGAACGGAAAAAGTCCGCCGTATCTTTTGCGGATGGTACGACGCTGATTTTAGGCGCGCCGACGTTTGTACTGGATGATGCGCATCTTGCGCCGATTCGCAAAACGCTTTCGGACTGCGCCGGGCGCGGCTTGCGCGTGCTGGTTTTGGCGGAAGCGGACGGCTGCGTCACCGAAACCGACACGCCCGCTATCGCCCGCGTGATTGGCCTGTGCCTGCTGACCGACGAGATTCGCCCCGCGGCGCAGGAGACGCTACATTACTTCCATGCGCAGGGTGTTGCGCTGAAAATTATCAGCGGCGACGATGAAAAGACGGTCGCCGCGATTGCCCGCAAGGTCGGCTTGTCGGGCGGCGCGGTGGATGCCTCCACCTTATCGGACGACGAACTCCCCGATGCCTGCGAGCGCTACGCCGTCTTCGGGCGCGTGACCCCGACGCGGAAAAAGGCGCTGGTCGAGGCACTCAAGGCGAAAGGGCATCACGTCGCCATGACGGGCGACGGCGTGAACGACATTCCCGCACTCAAGGCGGCGGACTGCTCCATTGCCATGGCGGGCGGCGCGGATGCCACAAAACAGGCGGCGCAGCTGACGCTCCTGGACGCGAATTTCGCGAACATGCCGCTGATTGTCGCGGAGGGGCGGCGTGTCGTGGGCAACATCACGCGCGCGTCGTCGCTCTTCCTCGTCAAAACGCTGTATTCCTTCGCCTTGGCGCTGCTGACGCTGCTGTTCCCGGTCGAATACCCCTTCCAGCCGATTCAGCTGACGCTCATTTCCTCGCTGACAATTGGTCTTCCGGCGTTCCTGCTGACACTCGAACCGAATCAGGACCGCATACAGGGCAGTTTCCTGCGCACGGTGCTGACGCGGGCGATTCCCGGCGCGGCGGCGGTGTGCATCTGCTCCATGGCGGCAATGGCGGGCGTGAATTTCGGCTGGGATATGGCGGACTGCAAGACGCTGGCGGCGCTGTGCGCGGGCGCGGTCGGGCTGATGATGCTCTATTCCGTCTCCGTCCCGCTGACGAAGCTGCGCGCGGCGGTGTGTGCCGCGATGACCGCCGGATTCGTGCTGGCGGTATGCTATTTCAAGCAGATTTTCTATTTTGAGCACCTGACGCTGGCGCAGTACGGCGCGCTGGCAGGGCTGATTGTCCTTGCCGCGCTGGTGATGGCGGCGGTTTCGTGGGCGGCGAAGCGACTGCCGGAGAAAAAAGGATAATAGCAAGAAGGACGAGGCGGGAATGCTTCGTCCTTCTTTGTGTTATACTATTTTCTGATGAAAATGCACCATGATGCGCGGCGCGTTCAATCATCCTTTCGATTGGGCAGCACCGCTTTTTCTGTATGCAGAGGGCGACATGCCCTCATATTGCTGGAAAACCCGGTTGAATGTCGCAATGCTGCCAAAACCCGACTGCCCCGCAATGGACGTAATCGAATCATCCGTCCGTTCCAGAAGCTGCTTGCAGAGCGTCAGCCGCTGGCGGATCAGGAATTCGTGGAACGATATGCCCAAGCAGTCGTAGAAAAGGCGCTCGAAGTGGTAACGGCTGTACCCGCTCTTATCCGCCATGTTCTGCGGGGTCAAATCCTCTGCGCAGTGCGCCATCACATAGTCGCGAATGTCAACAAAGAGCATCTGCGTCTGCTCCTTGTGGCGGACACGGCGGTTCAGTTCTGTGCCGTGTTCCTGCGCATGGCGGCGGAGCAGGTCGATGAGCATCCGGCTCAATTCCAGCCGCGCGACCGTTAATCCAAAGCGATCCCGCGCCACCCCAGCCTCAGCCGCAGCGGTCTTTACGCGCTGCTCAATTTCGGGCGCGCTGCCCTTGCGAATCACCATGCACGGCTGGAGGGCTTCTTCTACCGCCAGCAGACCGTCGATAATGAACAGGCGCTCGCGGTCAAGGAGGAAGTAATAGCGGTGGCCGGTCGGGGGTGTGTGGATTTCGTGGACGACGCCGGAGGGGATAACCATGATATCGCCCGGATGAAGAAGATGACGCTCGTTTTCGACGATGACAGTGAGGTCCTCGGCGATAACCATGATGACCTCATAGGTCATATGCCAATGCGGGAGGTAATCGCAGGTTTGGGTGTTATCGTAGAAACGGATGCCCTGACTGCGGTCTTCGCCGAATTCTTCCTTTTGGCGCATGTACCACATGTTGCTCTTCACAGCGTTACGTCCTCCTTTCCGGCTTTTTGCTCGCCCCTTGACTTCTTCGGCGCGGGCGCGCCTTCAAGGTGCTGTTTTCTTCATCATAGCCGTTTCGGGCGGAAATGTCAATCACGGCAGGCGCGAAATTCCGATTTGAGATGCAGAATTCATCACTTTGGTTGAATTGTATAGAAAATCACAATCTATACTCGTTTCATCGGTACAAAAATCGCTAAAAATAAGAGATATTTCACTAAAAATGATTAGCGTCAAATGTGTAATCAGGCGATAATATAGCCAGATGAACGATGTTCGTCGTTGCGCAATTCAAAAGGGAAGGAAGGGATCCTTTTGCAATCTACCAAGGCGATTGTCCGCCGGGATTTGACCGGACGTTCCACCATGCGGTGGGGAACGTACTTGAAGCGATACGGCACGCTATATCTGCTGCTGCTCGTGCCGCTGGCGTTCTTCATCATCTTCCGCTACGTTCCCATGTCCTACATTCTGCTGGCGTTCAAGAAGAACAACATTCTGAAAGCGCCGTGGCTGCTGGATTGGGCGAAAAACGGCGGCTGGGAATGGTTCATCAAGGCATTCAACGATAAGAACTTTATCGATGCGCTGAAGAACACCATCATCCTGAACCTGCTTGACCTCGTTATCGGCACGCCGATGCCCATCTTGATGGCGCTGCTGCTCAACGAGCTGGCGTTCCCGAAGTTCAAGCGCGTCGCACAGACCGTGCTGTACCTGCCGCACTTCCTGAGCTGGGTTATCATCTCCAGTCTGTCGCTGCGGCTGCTGGCAACCAACGATGGTCTGGTTAACCAGATATTCGGCACCAATATCGCCTTTTTAGGCACGGAGAACAACTGGCGCGCAACCTACATCGTGCTGGGCATCTGGAAGGAATGCGGCTGGAACACCATCATCTACCTCGCCGCGCTGACCGGCATCAGCCCGGAGCTGTACGAAGCGGCGGAAGTGGACGGTGCGAGCCGCCTGCGCAAAATCTGGCACATCACCCTGCCGGGCATCCGCTCCACCATCATCATCCTGCTGATTATGAACCTCGGCCGCATCCTCGGCAGCGAGTTCGACCGTCCGTTCACCCTGAGCAACCCGCTGGTTGAGGGCGCAAGCAAGACGATTTCCATCTTCGTCTACGAGCGCGGCATCAAGGGCAACCAGTTCGCCCTGTCCACAGCGGTCGGTCTGTTCCAGTCCGTCGTCTGCGTCATCTTCCTGCTTGCCTCGAACACGCTGGCGAAGAAGTTCGACGAGCCGGGCATCATGTAAGGAGGCTGCGATATGGCGACGACAACTACCTTCAACGGCAAAAAAGTCCATCAGGGCATGATCAAATCCCAAAAGACCCGCGTGGGCGACTTCATCATTGCCTTCATCATCTTTCTGACGATGATGATTTGCCTGCTTCCGATGGTCAACGTGCTGGCAAGCTCCCTGTCCTCCAGCGAACACCTGATTCGCAACGACGTGTTCCTCTGGCCCAAGGGCTGGAATTTTGAGGCGTACAAGACCATTCTGAGCGACAGCAAGTACACATGGTCTCTGGCGTGGACGGGCATCCTGACCGTCGTCTGCACGGTGCTGAGCCTTGTGCTGACCGTCTGCACCGCCTTCCCGCTGATTTACAAAAATCTGCGCGGCGGCAAGGTCATCAACTTCATCATCCTGTTCACGATGTACTTCAGTGCCGGCACGATTCCGGGCTACATCCTGCTGAACAACCTCAAGATGCTCAACACCCCGTGGGCGCTGATTCTGCCGAACTGCATCAGCGTGTTCAACGTCATCGTGCTGCGCTCGTTCTTCTACAGCGTGCCGGACAGCCTTCGCGAGGCGGCGGAGATTGACGGTGCAGGCCCAATCCGCACGCTGGTGACGGTGTATCTGCCGCTGTCTCTGCCCTCTCTGGCGACGCTGGCGCTGTTCTACGCCGTCGGCCGCTGGAACGGCTTCTCCGATGCGCTGATGTACCTGAAATCCAGCAAGGCGGAAAAGTACTGGCCGATTCAGCTGCTGCTGTACAACATCATCAAAAACTCCACGCAAAGCAGCGAAATCGCCACGCAGGAAGGTTTCTTCAGCGCCGGCGTTTCCAAGACGATTCAGATGGCGTCCGTCATGTTTGCAACCGTGCCGATTCTGCTGGTGTACCCGTGGCTGCAGCGCTATTTCGTCACCGGCGTCACGATTGGCGCAGTCAAGGGCTGATGCCCCTATACTATTTCCAAATGAGAATGCACCAAGGCGCGAGCAGATGGTGCAGGTGAATGCAGGAAATAGTATTATAACACCGTATTTCAGGGACGTGTGAGCCCTGCAAATAAAAAGGAGGAAAAAACCCTATGAAACGCATCGTGTCTCTGGTTCTTGCGCTCGCGATGGTGCTGTCTCTGTGCATCTTCACGACCGCATCCGCGGACGACGGCTTTGTGGACGGCAAGTTCACCGAAACCCGCCACATCACCGTGGAAGTCTACAACCGTTACAACGACGGTGGTTCCGACCCGACCAGCAGCGTGTACGCGCAGTACATCAAGCAGGGTATGCTTGACAAGTACAACGTGGACGTTGAACTGGTGTCTGTCGGCCGCTGGACCGAAGTTGACGACCTGAACAACCTGCTCGCCACCGGCGACGCGCCCGACGTGTGCGTCACCTACTCCTACCCGACGATCCAGACCTTCGCGGGCATGGACGGCATCATCGACCTGAATCCGCTGCTGACCGAATACAAGGATCTGCTGCCGGATCTGTGGGCGCTGCTGGGCGACTACAACATCTACTACGATCAGGATCCGGAAACCGGCTCCGTGTGGGCGATTGAAGCGGTGCTGGCGGAATCCGCGCGCATCAACACCTTCATCCGCAAGGACTGGCTGGACAAGCTGGGTCTGGCGCTTCCGACGACCGAAGCCGAATTCCATGACTGCCTCGTGGCTTTCCGCGACAACGCTGAGCTGCTGCTGGGCGCCGACGCCGCGAAGATGGTTCCCTTCTCCATCAGCACCGACATCGGCTGGCGCGCTGACCTGCTGAATGTCTCCAAGGTGCCGGAGGATGTGTCCGACGAAACGCTGTATGTCTACGGCTACGACGACCGTCACCTGCTCTACCCGAACTACAAGGAAGGCATCCGCGTGCTGAACCAGTGGTACAACGAAGGTCTGATTTGGAAGGACTTCGCGCTGTACACGGACGCAAGCGTTGAGGACGACATGATGAAGTCCGGCTTCGTCGGCGCTTTCATCCACAACTGGGATTACCCCTACCGCAATGGCGAAGACTCCATTCAGGCGAACCTGACCCGCGCTAACGGCGCAGACGCTGGCTTCATCGCTGTGGACTGCTTCCAGAACGACGCTGGCATCACCCGCAAGTATCTGGCTGACCGCATTGACCGCAAGGTGTTCTTCCCTGCGACCAACGACGAACCGCTGGCTTCCCTGCTGTACCTGAACTTCATCTCCTCCGAAGAAACCATCAAGTTCCTGCAGACCGGCAAGGAAGGCGTTACCTACAAGATGACCGACAACGGCGCGTATGAGATGCTCAACGCCACCGGCGAATGGATCATGAACTCCGGCATGAACATCGACCACACCATCACCGTCAACGGTCTGTATCTGGGCGATGCCACCGCGGCGACCAAAGCGCTGAGCTACCCCGGCGTGAATCCTGACTTCATCATCACCGCGAACACCTACGGCAAGCTGAACGGCCGCATTGTGAAGAAGTTCTCCTGCGGCGCAATCTCCGCGGAAGAAGACGTTGGCACTTCCCTGAACTCCAAGCGCGACGCTATGCTGACGCAGGCGGTTGTCGCGCCCGTTGACCAGTTCGACTCCGTGTACGACAAGGGCATGGCGGACTACCTCGCTTCCGGCGGTCAGAACATCATCGACGAACGCCGCGAAAAGCTGGAAGCCATCTACGGTGTCCATGTGGACTAATGCCTGACGTGCTTTGGCGCTGACAGCATAAAAACGCACCCCGCAAGGATTGAACTTGCGGGGTGTTTTGATGTGTGTGTTGATGATTATTCGATTTTCTGCTGCGGTTTGCTGCTTTGTCGCAGGGGTTTCGCTCCTGCGGGAGCGACAAAGGGAACATGAAAACAGACGAATGTCTGCGGTCGCCCCTTGACCCCTTCGCCCGCACTCCCATGTTTCTTGATTTTTATCGCAGCTCTTCCCGCATCTTCCCCGGCGTGGTATGAAACCGCTCCGCAAACATATGCCGGAACAGCTTGTAGTTCGTGAAGCCGTGCTTCTCCAAAATCTCGTGCAGCGCCACGTCCGTCGTCACTAAATCCTCATACACCTTCGACAGCCGATACTCGTTCAGGTAATTCAGATACGTCATGCCCGTGTTCTCCTTGAAGAAGCGGCAGAACGAATTCGGATGCATGTGCAGCGTTGCCGCAGCATCATTCAGGGCGATATTCTCCCGATAATGCGCTTCGGTGTACGCCATCACCGCCGACAGCCGCTGACGGTTCTTCTCGCGCCGTGAGAAGCTGCCTTCCGCCACCGGACGTGAAAACTCCTCGTAGACCAGATAGGTGATTTCCAGCAGCAGGCTCGCCATGCGAATGTCCCTGAAGAGCGAATCTCTGCTGGCTGTATGCTGCATCTGCAACAGCTTCTGCTTCACGCGCTCAATGGCCGCCGTCATCGTCGGATTCGTCGTCTCCACATCCCAAATGAACTGGCGCGAACGCGTTTCCGGCGCGAAGTCCCCCAATTCCTCGGTCGGGATTCGCAGCAGGAGGGCGGTATTGCCGGACAGGCTGATGGTGGCGTGGAGAACGTAAGGGCTGATGCAGATGCACTGCCCAGCGTGAAGCTGCCAGCGGCGCTGCTCGGTCTCGACGGTCAGCTCGCCGCTGAGGATATAAATCAGTTCCAGCGCGCCATGCCAGTGCATAGGGACGTAGCTGCGCGCGACTTCTGCGTACTCGTAGTGCGCGTGACCGGCAATGTTCAGCTGGAGGTTTTCATAGGGGTGATGGCGCTGGTCATCCATGCGGGGGGCTTCCTTTCTGGCGAAATGCCGCTTTTCATCTGCTTGATTTCGGATTTTGTCGCAAAATCCGCCTTACCGCCATTGTAGCATAAGGCGAAACGGGATGCAAGAGGGGAAAAATCGGCGAATACGCTGGGAAAACAGAGAAAAAACAATTTTCAGGCAAATTCGGGGTTGACAAATGCATAGCAACATGGTATGATTCTTTCATCCGCATAGGAAAGGAGTTACGCGCTATGAAGTTCGCCGCTACGATGATGAACATGATGATGCCCATGTGCATGTGCAACATGAGCATGTTTCGTCGTGCCGCGAATTCGATGCGCCATTCCGCCTGACGGATGGCTGGAGGATGAAAGCAATTCCTCCGGCAGAACCTACCGCAATTGTTGGGGAGGCTGCATCGAAGAGATGCCGGCATCCCCTGTTTTTTTGCCCCGGACGATTTCGGGAAAGGAAAGGCAAACGTCATGAGCAACGAAGCACCCCAGCAGACGCTTAAGCAGCCGGTTCAGCCACCCATGCAGATTGAGCTGCAGAACGTCAAGAAGGTCTACCCCGTAACCGGCGGCGAGGTCGTCGCGCTGGACAACATCAGCCTGAAGATTCGCAAGGGCGATATTTTCGGCATCATCGGTCTCTCTGGCGCAGGCAAGAGCACCCTCATCCGCTGCATCAACCGCCTCGACACGCCCACAGAGGGCAAAATCCTCATTGACGGGCAGAACGTGCCGGACATGAGCAAGCAGCAGCTTCGCCAGATGCGCCGCAAGGTTAGCATGATTTTCCAGCAGTTCAACCTGCTCATGCAGCAGACGGTCGCGAAGAACATCGCGTACCCGATGGAGTGCATCGGCGTGCCGCGCGCGAAAATCAACGCCCGTGTGAAGGAACTGCTGGAAGTTGTCGGGCTGGAAAGCAAGGCGAAAGCATACCCCGCGCAGCTCTCCGGCGGTCAACGCCAGCGCGTCGCCATCGCCCGCGCCCTCGCCAGCGACCCCGAAGTGCTGCTCTGCGACGAAGCAACCAGCGCCCTTGACCCCATGACGACGCAAGCCATCCTCCGTCTGCTGCAAAAAATCAACCGGGAGATGGGCATCACCATCGTCGTTATCACCCACGAAATGGCAGTTATCCGTCAAATCTGCACACACGTCGCGATTCTCGATGGCGGTGTGATTGCCGAAGAGGGCAGCGTCGACGATGTGTTCACCCACACCCGCAGCGAAGCAGGCAAGCGGCTGTTCGGCATCGTCGCGAGCGAAAATCACGAGCAGGTGCAGGAGAAACCTGCCATCCGCATCGTCTTCAACGGCGAAACAATCGCTGAGCCGATTGTCGCTGACCTCATCCTGCACCTCGGCGTGCCGCTGAGCATCCGCAGCGCGGACGTGCACACACTCAACGGCGCACAGTACGGGCAGCTGCTCATCAGCCGCCCCGACGACCCGATGGTCTGCCACCGGGCGATTGAATACCTGAAAGAACGCGGCTTGACGGTCGAGGAGGTGCGCGCATGAGCATGACGTGGGAACGGCTGGGTTCCATGCTGCTGGAGGAAACAGGCAATACCCTCCTGATGACCCTGCCCGCAACATTCTTTGCCTACCTGATTGGTCTGCCGCTGGGCGTCCTGCTGGTCATCACCCGCAAGGACGGCATTCTCCCGAAGCCGACGCTGAACCGCATTATCGGCGTGATTGTCAACCTACTCCGCTCCGTGCCCTTCATCATCCTGATGGTGATGCTCTTCCCCGCAACGCGCGCGATTCTCGGCCGCGGCACAGGCACGGTGTCCATCATCATCCCGCTGACGGTCAGCGCGTTCCCGTATGTGGCGCGCATGGTCGAGGGCAGCCTGCTGGAAGTGGACAACGGCGTGGTGGAAGCTGCACAGGCGATGGGTTCGACGACCTTCCAGATTGTGCGGAAGGTGCTGATTCCCGAAGCCATGCCGTCGCTGGTCAACGGCTTCGCGATTTGCATCACCACGATTCTGGGCTACACCGCGATGGCAGGCACGGCGGGCGGCGACGGCTTAGGCAAGGTCGCGATTACCTACGGCCTGAACAAGCGGCAGTACGACGTGATGTACGCGGCAAGCATCGTGCTGGTGCTGCTGGTGCAGTTCTTCCAGATGGGCGGCACTTGGCTCAGCCACGCGATTGACCACCGCCGCCGGAAATAAGGATAAGCACGCGGACACTGCATGGGCGTGTCACCAACTCCATCGCGAAAAGGGTGTCGAGAGGGTCGAAGACCCTTGCGTCTCCCCATCAATCGTTTCATTCACCCGTATGGTGTTTGAATAGATAGGTTCCCCGAAAATGAAAGGAGTGCTTACAATGAAGAAGCTCTTTGCTCTGGCTCTGGCGCTGGTTCTGGCGCTGTCTCTGACGGTTGCGTCTGCGGACGAACTGAAGGTCATCCGCGTTGGCGCGACGGCTGCCCCACACGCGGAGATTCTCGAATCCGAAGCGGTGACGGCAAAGCTGGCGGAACTGGGCTACAAGCTCGAAGTCGTTGTGTACGAAGGCTATGTGCTGGAGAATCCGGCGGTTGCTGACGGCACGGACGATGCGAACTATTTCCAGCACAAGCCCTATCTCGACTCCTACAACGAAACCGCTTCCGAGAGCGAACAGCTTGTGTCCGCGTTCACCGTGCATTACGAGCCCTTCGCCATCTACTCCAAGAAAGTGACCAGCCTTGCTGACCTGCAGGACGGCGCGCACATCGGCCTGCCGAACGACCCCTCCAACGAGACCCGCGCCCTGCTGCTGCTGGAGGCTGCTGGCCTGATTACCGTGCCGGAAGGAACGACCGCTGCGTCTTCCCTGACCAAGTACGACATCACCGCCGAAATGAACCCCCACGGCTATGTGTTTGACGAAGTGGCGGCTGAACTGCTTGCCCCCACCCTCGAAGACTACGACATTGCCGTCATCAACGGCAACTACGCGCTGGACGCTGGTCTGAAGCCCACTACGAACGGCCTGTTCGTCGAAGCGGCTGACTCTGAGTTCGCTACCCTGTACGCCAACATCGTCGCGGTTCGTCCCGCTGACCTTGATTCCGACTGGCTGAAGGCGCTGCACACCGCGCTGACCTCCAAGGAAGCCTACGACTACATGATCAACACCTACGAAGGCGGCGTCATCCCGACCTTCACCGTGGAGGACGCGGAGTAATTCGCGGATACCGCAAGACCGTCTGCAAGTGCGCAGGCGGTCTTTTTTCGTCAGCGGAAGCGGGAGTAGCGGAATTCGCATGAGCGATTTCCCCCGCAGCAAAAAGACCAGCACCGAGAGAAACAGCTTCTCCCGATGCTGGTCGGTTGGATTTGCTTGCGGGTACTCCGGCTTGTTTGCACTTCCCCTGCCCCTTGGGTTAAGCGGCTTTATCCCCTTCCAGTGTCTTTAGGGATTTCCTACTCTGAAAAAACAAGCAGGTCAGCACCCCCATCAGCGCCAGCGCCGCATAAAAGCACGCCGCGCCGCTGCCTTCATCCCGTCCGAACAGCATTTCCAGCCACGGCAGCGGATTCCGCATCATCGGCCGAAACACCGCATCCACCAGCGCCCCGCCCAGCACATAGCCGACCGGAATCGTGAAGAATTGCAGCGCATTCCGCACCGCGTACACCCTTCCCTGCATTCCTTCCGGGATATTCAGCCGCATCAGCGCATCAAGATTCGCGCTCATGACGGGAATCAGCAGCCACCCCAGCGCAGCGCCCACGCACCACGTCGGCAGATTCCGCCCGAAGGCGAGCAGGAAGTTCTCCGTGCCCATCGAGACGAGCAAACAGCCGCACACCACCCGCACGCGACTTTTCGGCGCAGGAAGCAGGACGGCGAGCAGGCTGCCAATCAGCGTCGCCAGCGCGGTCACGGTGGAGAAGATGCCCATGGCGGCTTCCCCGCCCCAGCTCCGCGAGAGCAGCAGCGACGGCAGCGCAGCTTCGTACATAGACGAGACGAGGTTAATCGCCGCGAGGTACAGCACGAGCGTCAGCAGTCCGGGCGCTTGGCGGAAGAACCGCAGCCCCTGCCGGGTCGAATCAAGGAACGATTCGTGCGGACTGCCAGTTTGCCGCTTCGGAATGCGGATGAAGCACAGCAGCGCCGTGAACGCGACGGCGAATGTCGCCAAATCCGCGAACATGACCGCGCGCAGACCGCCGAGCATCATCAGCGCCATTGCGAGCACAGGTGTCAGCAGCCCGGACAAGCTGGAGGAGAGATACCGCAGTCCACCGACCCGCTGGTACTGCGATTTCGGCAGCAGCGCGGTCGTTGCGGCTTCGCTGGCAGGCTGCTGGAGTGTGTTCATCAAGCCGTTCAGCGCGTTAAGCAGGTACAAGTGCGTGATTTGCAGCCGTCCCGTTTGCAGCAGGACGAGCGCCGCGACGGTTGTGCACGCGGCAAGCGCATCGCTGACGAGCATCGTCCGGCGCGTATCGAGGCGGTCAACCAGCGCGCCGCAGAACAGGCTGAATACGACATACGGCGCGTAGCTGCTGACGGTCAGCAGCGCGGTGGACAGCGCCGACCCGCTCTGCTGATACGCCCAGATAACAAGCGCGTAGCTGGTCATGGCGCTGCCGAGCGACGAAAGCGCCTGCGTCGTGAACAGCAGGAGGAAATGGCGCAATTCGCGCAGAGACTCAAAAAACGAATGCAGTTTCATATAGCTTTGCTCCTTCATGCAGATAATCCGCATGGATGGAATGCCATTTTTAGATGAAAATGCCCCAAGATGCGCCGCGATTTTTTCATTCAGGCTAACGCGAATGAAACGCAGCGTAGCAGCGCTACGCTAAGTGGAATGAGCGGACGCATGAATGGAAAAGGCGCAAGCAGATGGGGCAGGTGAATCTAATACTATTTCCAGATAAGAATGCGCCAAGATGCGCCGCGAATTTTTCATTCTGGCTAACGTGAATGAAACGCAGCGTAGCAGCGCTACGCTAAGTGGAATGAACGGACGCCAGAATGGAAAAGGCGCAAGCAGATGGCGCAGGTGAATCTGGAAATAGTATAAAAATGGCATACTGCGCAAAGCCGCAGGACGCTCCATGCAACGCCCTTACGACGCGCATGGAGCCAATGCAGTCATCAAAATCACGGTTTTCACCCCGCTTTTATGCGTTCAGTGTGTAGATTCGGCTGATTTCGCCGTCAATGTCGCTCCGGCTGCCCAGATAGGTGCAGCCGTATTTTTCGTACACATTCGCGTGGTCGGTCGCGATATAGACGCGGTTTTCCCCCTTCTGTCGGGCGATTTCCGCCAATTCGTGCAGCAGCTTTCCGGCGATTCGCTGATGGCGGTACGCGGGGAAGGTGTACACGAAGCCGCACCACGGGCGGAGTTCCGGTGCATCCACACAGTCGCGGTCGGTCAGCGTCGCAAAGGCGGCGATTTGGTCGCCCGCCATCAGAAAGTAGCAGTCGCCCGCACCGAGGGTGTGATGGAACTGTTCCTTTTCGAGCAGCTCCGTCAGGAACTTCGCCGCGCCCCACTCGCAGGCGCGAAGCTGTGCGAGGAGTTGGGGCTGGTTGGGCGAAGTGAAGTAGGATGTCAGGTACATGGTGGATTTTCCTCCGATGGGTCAGCAGTGCTTGTGAATAAAGTCCGCGATGATTTGCAGCACGTCCTCCGTCCAGAAGGGTGCGCCGCCGTGGTTGACGCCTACCAGCTCGATGTAATCCGCCTCGGCGCCGTTCTGCGTCAGGCGTTCGTAGAGCGTCCGGCTATGCGCGGCGCTGACCTGCGTGTCGCGGTCACCATGGAGCAGGAGAATCGGCGGAACGGCGCGGTCGGGCGCGAGATAGGTCTGTGCGCTGGCTTCCGCGAGTTTTTCCGGATGTTCCTGCAGGCAGGACACGCCCAGCAAATCCGCGGTCGGGCGGAAAGTCGCGGGCATGTTTGCCGGAACGCTCTCTTTTGCGCAGAGGAACAAGTCGCTCGGCGCGGATTCCGCAATCACGCCGCGAATCGGGAAATTCAGCAGTTCCGACACATCCGCAATTCCCGCCGCCTGACGCAGCGCCGTCAGCAGCGCGATATGTCCGCCGGAGGAATTGCCCATGAGGAAGGTGCGCGTCATGTCGATATGGAACAGCTTTGCGAGTTGTTCTGCGATATAGTGGATGGCGCGGTGCACATCCTCTACCTGTGCGGGGAAAGGCGCGATTTTCGATTCGCGGTACTGCACGGATGCAACGGCGAATCCCCTTTCCGCAAGTTTTGCCAGTGCGGGGATGCTGTTGTACATTTCCTGCCGATACCATGCGCTGCCAGGGAGAAAGACAATCAGCGGCACGGTTTCGCCATCCTGCCATTGCGGGCGGTACGGGATGATGAGCTGCATTTTCCGCTGCGTTTCGCCGTAGATGGCGTAGGCAACATCGGGGACGTACAGGTATTCGAGGGTATCGAGGGAGACGGTGCGGGTCTGGCGCATGAGGAGGATGGCTCCTTTCCGGCTATCGGGTCGCGCCCATTTGGCGCGACAATATGCGAGTAGTGGATAGAGCAGCTTGAGGGCGCTCCTGCGGGAGCGCGAAGTTACAACTGCTGCGCTGAAAGCGCTTCGCTGTTCAGCGTTCGTGGATTGGAGTTGGTCGCTTTTCCTCTACCGGTCACACGTCCAGCAGTTGGGGCGTTGCCCCAAACCCCACCAGAGGCGCCGCCTCTGGACTCCGCAAGGGGCATTGCCCCTTGACCCTTTTTGGGCTGCCCGGCTTGGGTGCGCTTCCCTGCTCCTTGGTTTATGCGGTTTTATGCCTTTGCCATCGCCCCATCCAAAATCTCCAGCCCCTGTTCCTCCTGGAACTGATTCGTATACAGCTGATAATAATACCCCTGTTTCGCAATCAGCTGCTGATGCGTCCCCTCTTCCGTAATCTTGCCATTCTGAATCACCAGAATCCGATCCGCCGACCGAATCGTAGACAGTCGATGCGCAATGATGAAGCTCGTCCGCCCCGCCAGCACCTTCTGAATCGCGTGCTGAATCAGCTGTTCCGTCTCCGTATCAACCGAGGACGTGGCTTCGTCCAGCACGAAAATAGACGGATTCGTCAGAATCGCGCGGGCGAAGGAAATCAACTGTTTCTGACCGGTGGAGAGGCGGTTGCCGCCCTCGCCAACGTCCGCCTGATAGCCATCCTTCATGTTGCGGATGAAGGGTTCCGCGCCGACCATGCGGGCGGCTTCCGCCACTTCCTCGTCGGTGGCATCGGGGCGGCCGTAGCGGATGTTATCCGCGACCGTGCCGGAGAAAAGGTGCGGCGACTGCAGGACGTAGCCGAGGTTGGACTGAAGCCACAGCTGACTGCGCGTGCGGTAATCCGCGCCGTCGATGAGGATTTTGCCCTCCGTCGGCTCATAGAAGCGGCAGACGAGGTTGACGATGGTGGACTTGCCACTGCCGGTTTCGCCGACAAGGGCAATGGTCTGCCCGTGCTGGATGTGCAGGTTGAAATGTTCCAGCACCTTTTCGCCCTCTTTGTAGCGGAAGGTGACGTCCTCGAAGTCAATGTCGCCGATGAGCTTGGGCCAGTTTTCGGTCTTGGGGTGGAAATTGTCGCCGTATTGCGCCACCACTTCGGGAGAATCCACAATATCTGGTTCCGTTTCCAGCAGGCTGATGACGCGCTCCGCCGCCGCCTGCGCAGATTGCAGTTCCGCGAAGATGCGGGCAATATCGCGCACGGGCTGAAAGAAGCTGACGGTGTAGTTGATGAACATGGTCAGCGTGCCGACGGTCATGGCGACGCCGAAAACGTGCGTACCGCCGATGACGCTGTTGCCGCCCTGCCAGAGCGCATACGCCGTCGCCAAAGACCCCAGCGACACGACGATGGGCAGAAAGAGGTTCGACAGCGTCGCCGCGCGGATGGACGCGGAACGCATGGAGGCGGAAACCGTCTCGAATTCCTGGATGTTCAGTTCTTCGCGCACAAGGGTTTTCGTCGTCTTTGCGCCGTTGATGCCCTCATTGAAGCCCGCGGTAATCTGGCTGTTGTTCTTGCGCACCTGACGATACGCCGCGAGAATCGCCTTCTGGAACTTCCAGCTGATGACGGCCAGCGGCGGCAGCACCAGCATGACAATCAGCCCCAGCCGCCAGTTGATGGTCAGCATCCGCACGGCGCAGGCAACCAGATACACCGCGCCCCAGCACAAGTCCACCAGCGACCAGCCGATGGTGTCCGCGAGGCGCTGCGTGTCATTGGTCAGGCGGGACATGAGGTATCCTACGGGCATCCGGTCGTAATAGGAGAAGGGCAGTTCCTGCAGTTTCTGGAAACCGAGCTTGCGAATCAGGTAGCACGTTCCGGTTTCGACAATGCCGCACTGCCGCAGAAAGCCGAAAATCGTCGCCACTTGCACCGCCGTCAGCAGCGCATACGCTACGACGAACCCAACCAGTCCAGCCGTGCTGTGGTTAGCAATGAACACGTCAATCGCGTAGGCATTCATGTTCGGCATAATCACGTCGATGATTGCAGAAACCGCCATGAAAAGCACAACCGCAATCAGGTTCTTGTGGTACGGCTTTGCAACCTTGATGAGCTTGCGCCACAGGGAGAGATCAAATCGTTTGGTATAATCCTGTTCCTGAAAGGACTGCATATCAGTTCACCCCTTCCGCCGCCTTGGCCTGCGTCAGTTCTTCCTCCAAGGCGTTCTGGATGCTGTTGATGCGCTGGTACAGGCCCGGCTGGCTGCACAATTCAGCGTGCGTGCCCTGCTGCGTAATCTGCCCGTTTTCCAACACGAGGATGAGGTCAGCCTGCGAGAGCGTCGTCACGCGGTGGCTGATGATGAGGGTGGTCACGTCCTTCTGCTCGTGGCTGAGGGCAGCGCGAATCTGCGCGTCCGTCTCGGTATCCACGGCGGAAAGGGAGTCGTCGAAGATGAGGATGTTGTTGTCCTTGAGCAGCGTGCGCGCAATGGCGATTCGCTGCTTCTGTCCGCCGGAGAGCGTCACGCCGCGTTCGCCCACGACCGTCTCCCAGCCCTTATCCGCCTTGGCGATGAAGCCGGATGCGCTGGCGATATCCGCCGCGTGCTCAATGCGTTCCGCCTCCTGTTCCGGCGCGGTGATGCCCACGTTCTCCCGGATGGACTTGGAGTACAGGAACGGCTCCTGCAGAATCAGGCCGACGTGTGCGCGCAGATATTTGCGGTCAATCTGCTGAATATCCACGCCGCCAATGGTGATTTTGCCGCTCGTGGGCGTATACAGCCGCTGCAGCAGGTACATCATGGTGGATTTGCCGCTGCCCGTGCCGCCCAGCACTGCCGCCGTCTTGCCCGCGGGGATGGTGAAGGACACGTCGCGCAGCACCGGCACGTTATCATCCGGATAAGCGAAGGACACATGGTCAAACACAATATCGCCGTGCAGGTCGGGCTTCAGGGCGTTCGGCTCGTCCGGCTCGGCTTCCTCGTGCAGAATCGCCTGCACGCGCTTCATGGACACCATCGCTTTGCCCGCGTCGGACAGGGTGCGGCCCAGCTGACGAATCGGGAAGAGCAGCATCCCCAGCGTGGAGGTGAAAACAATCAGCGTACCGACGGTAATCCAGCCGTTGCAGGCGTAGATGATGCAGACCACCAGCGTCAGCAGCGTCTGCGTCATGCTGATGGCGTCGCCGCCGCCCCAGTAGATGGCGAGCAGTTCATTCAGGCGGAGGTTCTTCTTGCGCAAATCGTTGTTCACGCGGTCAAACTTCTCCACCTCGCGCTCCTGCTGTCCGAAGGCGCGCACGACGCGGACGCCGGAGAGGTTCTCCTGCAAAACAGCGTTCAGCACACCGTCCGCTTCGTCCGCCACCTCAAAGGACTTATGCACCATTTTGAAGAACCACGTCGCGAAGCAGAACAAAGGCGGCACAAGAATCAGGCTGTAGAGCGTAATCGGCACGGAGCGCGGCAACAGGATGCTCATGGCGATAACGACCATCAGCACCGTATTGACGACTTCCATCACCTGAACCGCCAGAAAGCGGCGAATCGTATCCACGTCAGACGTGCAGCGCTGAATCAGTTCGCCCGCCTGCGCTTTAACGTGGTACGCAAACGGCAGGTGCTGCAAGTGGCGATAGAGGTCATTGCGCAGTTTGCGGGCGATATTTTCACTCGCAATCGCGGAAGAACGACCTTTTATGAACGTGAACACGCCGTTGACGACGTTCATCAGGATGAGCGCCAGCGCGGGAATCCACAGATTTTGGCGGAGGAAATCGCGTCCGCCGAGGTCGTTAATCGGGTTCATGAGGAAATCCGGCATTGTGAACGGCTCGCTGCCAAGTATGCTGTCCACGATTTCGGAGAGCAGCAGCGGCGTTAAAAAGCCGATGATGACCATCATGATGGTCGCAATGAGTGCCCAGAGGAAATGCGTCCAGTTCTGCCCGATGAGGGAGAGCATTGCGCCGAACGGGGTCTGTTTCTTCTTTGGTTTCGTTGTGGTGCGCTGCGTAGGAAATCACTCCTTTCAAGAGAGACAAAGTGGTTGATGACTCATAACTGCCCATTGTATGCTTTTTCCGAAAAAGGTACGAAAAAAGCACCATCCGTCTGAATGCAAACGGCTGGTGCTGCACACAAAACGCATGGTAACAGGAAAAGAGCGTGGAATTTTCCTATTACGGGCGCATATGGGCAGAAAGAGCCGTCGCAGTCAGTCCATTGGCACGGGATACAAGGGTTAGAATCATCATGGTCATTGCGAGGGCCTCCTTTCTGCATAATTTTGATTTTGTTGTGCTTCTCGCAAGCACGCAAGAAACAGTGTAGTCGAAAGTCAAGGTTTTGTCAAGGGGCAAATGGCGGTTTTTTCAAATATTCATCCCATCTTGCGCAGGATTCCCGTTCTCCCAGTCCCAAACCGCCTTTTCAATCAAGTCGGCAGCATTGGCGCAGCCGTGTTCATTGCGCAGGGCCTCCCCGATGCACGCCGCGTTGCGCGTGTATTCCGGGTTGCTGATGAGTGCGCGCAGCCCCTCCGCCAGATTCTCTGCCGTCAGCTTATCGCGCGGAATCGCTTTCGGCCCGCACCCGGCAGCGTACACCCGCTCCGCCCAGAACGGCTGATCGCCGCCGAACGGCACGACGAGCGTCGGCAGCGCATGGCGCAGGCTGGTTGCGGTCGTCCCCGCGCCGCCGTGATGCACCGCCCCTGCCATATGCGGGAACAGCCAGTCATGCGGCACACTTTTCACATAGAAGATGTTCGCATCTTTTGTCTTTGCTTCCTGCTGACCCCAGCCAAGTGCCACCACCGCCCGCACGCCGGACAATTTCACCGCCTGCCGGATGATTTCCGCCAGTTCACCCATGTCACCCGACACCATCGACCCAAAGCCGATGTACACCGGCTCGTCGCCCGCGCGCAGGAACTCCGCCAGCGCCGGGTCAGGCGTGTAGTCCACCGGGCGCTCATCCCACCAGAAGCCGGACATGTGGATGTTGTCCGCCCAATCCTCCGGGCGCGGCACGAGCGTCGGGCTCATGGCGTAAATCACGGGCACTTGCTTGCCCTTCACGTCATAATCCGGTCTCAAGCGGACGCGGCGCTTTGCCATCTCGTTCTCCTTACGCCAATCCGAGAGGTAGCGGTGCTCCAGCGCCGAAATCAGCAGATACCCGATGCGGTAGCTCAGCACATTCCACCACTTGCCGAGCTTGCGGAACGGCGCGGATGAAATTGGCATATCCTTGCACGGATCCATCGGAAAATACTGCGTCTGGATGCACGGAATATCGTACTTCTCCGCAATCGAATAGAACATCGACCCGAAGAACGTGCAGACGATGGCTTCCGCGCCCTCCGCGCAGTGCAGCAAATCATCCAGCAGCATCGGCGCAATATCGCGGATGCCCTTCTCAAACTCCTTCAAGTACCGCACGCCCACCGCGTCCGGCTGGAGCAGCCGCCCCATCATATCCACCACATCGCCAGAAATGGGATAGAAGGACATTCCCGCTTCCTCAATCATGCCCTGAAACGGCGCAAACGCCGCAATCGTCACCTCATGCCCCCGCTCGTGAAGCTCCCGTCCCAGCAGCATATACGGCCGCACGTCACCCGTCGAGCCGAGCGTTATCATTGTGATTTTCATCATTACCTCCAATGATTTCGAGATAAGTTAAAGGTATACAAACTAAAAAACTAACAATAAAATTCAAGTATGGAGGTGTGCGCTGCGAAGGGGTCAAGGGGGCGACCGCAGACTTCGTCTGTTTCCATTGCCCCCTTGTCGCCTCCGCAGAGGCGAAACCCCTGCAACAATAAAATTCAAGTATGTAGAAGAAACCAAAAGCGCCATCAAGCGCGCTTGCTTCCCGTCGCACACGGGTCATACCACCCCGCAGGAACTTTCACCCGGAAGCCCTCGAATGCGCTTTCCGCATCCGCCTTCACCACGCAGTGCGGCGTATACACATGCCGCATCCCATCCTGCATACGCGCCATACACCACTGCGCCAAGTCCACCGCCAGCGAATTCCCTTCCGCCATCGGCACAAACGCATTCCGCCGCACCAAAAAGCACATTGGCGAAACCGCAGTGACATTGTAGCTGGTTCGGTTCATGCCGTGCCATCCACCCGCCGACACCGGCAAGCCGCGATTCCGCGACCGCACTGTACCGTCCGGCAGAATGTCGTATCCGGCATGAAGCACCCGATTGCGTGCATCCGCCACCAGCGGCATCACCGCGCACACATCCGGGCGCTGGGCGTACATCATCATCTCCCGCAAGCCGTCCGCATCAGGCTCCGCCGTGTCTCCCCACAGGAACAGCAGCATGTCTGCCGACGCATCCGCCGCCAAACGGTTCACATCCGCCGCGGACGCATCCCGCGCAAGCCGCAATGCCGCGACGGTAAAATCCCCCACATCATACCGCAGCCGCAGCACACCGTCCTCCACCCGGCACGTTCCCGGAAACCCGGTGCGGCGCATACTTTCCTCCACCGCCCGCGCCGCCGCGTCCAGGCAGACTGCCAATTTCGTGTGGCTCATCGACCCCCGCAGCGTCCGCCAGTGGTACAGCACGCGTGGAATGTGGATGACGCCGTCCGCCCGCTCGCACGCGCGGAGCATCAAATCGTGATCCTGCGACCCGTCGAATGCCGGTCGTAATCCGCCGATGGCATCCAGCAGCGTCCGCCGAATCACCGACAAATGGCAGATATAGTTGCCGGAACGCAGATTGTCCGGACAGAAATCCGGCTTGCGGTGCGCATCAACATGAATCGCGCCGTGGGCGGTCAGCTTATCCTCATCGGTGTAGAGCACGTCGGGGTGGTGCGCGTCGATGGCTTCCGCAATCCGCCAGAGCGCATCCGGCGCAAGCACATCGTCGTGGTCGCACAGGGCGATATACTCCCCCGTCGCCATTTTAATCGCGCGGTTCGTGTTGCCGGATATGCCCGCGTTTTCCGCCCCAAACGCGATGTGGAATCGGCTGTCCCGCGCGGCGATTGCTTCCAGCGCCTTTCGCGTCTCGGCGGACGTGCTGCCGCCATCGTACAGGCAGGCTTCCCACGCGCCGTGCGTCTGAGCAAGCAGCGAATCCGCCAGCGCGCGGAGGAATTTCGGGCGCGTGTTGAACACGGGGACGACGACGCTGATGCGCACATCCGGGAAGGGGTGCGCGCGCTGTATCGCCAGTTCGCGCTTGGCTGCTTTCTCCCGCCGGAATCGCCATTCGTCCCGCAGCAGCACCCGTGCCGCCAGCATTTCGCCCGCGCGGTGCAGCGTGTACCCCGCGCCATGCATCCGCACATACGCCCGAACCCGTTTCGCCCACTGCACGCGCGTCCCTCCCGCCGACTTTCCTGCCCTCATCATACCATGCGCCGCGGGTTTTGTAAAGCGCCGGGCGATTTTCTGCCAATTCGGAACAATTTTCGCAAAACCGCTTGACAAATGGGTGAAAAGGTGCTAAACTAAATCCTGTTCCGGCAATCCCGGACGAACCGCATAGGGGCATGGTGTAATGGTAACACGTGGGTCTCCAAAACCTTTGTTGAGGGTTCGAGTCCTTCTGCCCCTGCCAAAAAAGAGCCAGTCTCGTGAGAAGCTGGCTCTTTTTTAATTTCTAATCTTTTAATAAGTTCTGCATTAATAAAAATTCCCCCGATATGTCACGAGGGAAATCGAACTATTTCAACAATGTGAATATCAGTTAAGGCACCACCGCACAATTCGGCGGCACGTCTGGCGATGTCTTTTCCGCCATCTGCATCATGCAAATTTCTCGATTTACCGCCAGTAAACCTTCGAAATTTGCATTTGCATCTGACGAAAAATCCATTCGCCAGCCGACCACCTCATTTGTGCGGTGTTACCTTAATCTTGACTGGAACAACACGTTACAACAACAAATAAGTTATTCCGCCAAGTACATATGCGATAACGTCATAGACATCACTAACTCCTTGATGCAAGAAGAAAGGCGCAACGTACTCCCAGAATATTCCGCACATTAGCGTTATTGTGACTGCCATCGAAACCGTATCCACTCGATAATGACGATATTTGCTATGCTCTAAAATCAAATTGATATACGCGATTATGAAAATTCCTCCTAAAAAATCATTAAAATGACATTTTAAGATGTACGATATTGCGGGTATAACAACGACATTTTTCAAGTAAAAACGATTCAGTGCATATAGGAATAGGACGCAAACAATTTTACTGATATCACCCATCCTTTTGAATTTATTCATTAAGCGAATGATAGTATGAGCACTGCCACGATGATTGCGCCAACAACGCCCAAGAACCCCATGCCACCATTGTTCGGATTAGACATTATTTTCCCTCCTTGTCATTGTTTTCAATAGTCTTTCCGTTAAAAAACAGTAATTTCATTCTGCTCTTTATCGTCATATTCCACCATTTATCTTGTTTTCTGTGTTTCTTCCCCCCAATGCAGTTTTACTCACAAATACATATTTTATAGTACAGTCCACCGCCTCCTTATAATATACTGCTTTTATTTTACCCCTCTCCTAAAAAAAGTCAAGTGTTTTCTTGAAGAATTATATATTTCTGACATTTCTGACAAAAGCATGGCAAATTGTTGTGTATCTTCACAACGACTTTCGTGTCGGCGTGTAACCACATTTCAGAAAATCGTTTTTTTCTGAAATCAGCTGCCTCAAATCCCCCCTCCAAATTTCAAATTCGCACAGAAAACGCGCCCGCCGACCTTCCGACGAGCGCGTTTATACTATTGGGGCTCTACTCCCGAATTCAGTGCAGGACTTGCTGGACACCACAGTTATCACATTTACACAAATGAGGCGGTCAGCCGCCGAGTTGTGCGGTGTTGCTTTAAATTACTTCTTATTCTTCTGCTCCACCATCGCCTTGACCTTCAGCGGCAGACCGAGCAGGTTGATGAAGCCCGCGGAATCCTTGTGGCTGTACAGGTCGTGGCTGTCGCCGAAGGTGGCGATTTCCTCCATGTACAGGCTGTTCGGCGACTTCACGCCCGCATTGATGCAGTTGCCCTTGTACAGCTTCAGCTTCACCGTGCCGTTGACCGCCTGCTGCGTGCTGTCCACAAATGCGGAGAGCGCCTCGCGCAGGGGCGTGTACCACATGCCGTCGTACACCAGCTCCGCGAACTTGCTCGCGACCAGCTCCTTGTAGTGGCTGGTGGCGCGGTCAAGCGTGATGGATTCGAGGATGCCGTGCGCGGCGTAGAGCATCGTTCCGCCGGGAGTTTCGTACACGCCGCGGGACTTCATGCCAACCAGACGGTTCTCCACCAAATCCGCGCAGCCAACGCCGTTGCGACCCGCGATTTCGTTCGCCTTCGTCAGCAAATCCACCGCGTCCAGCTTTTCGCCGTTGATGGCGACCGGCACGCCCTTCTCGAAGTCCACCGTGACGTATTCGGGCTGATCAGGCGCCTTTTCGGGCGTGACCATCGTCAGCAGCAGGTCTTCCGGCGGCTCGTTCCACGGATCTTCCAAATCCGCGCCCTCGTGGCTGATGTGCCAGATGTTGCGATCCATCGAATACGGGCGATCCTTCTTGACCGGGACGGGGATGCCGCGCTTTTCGGCGTAGTCAATTTCCTCCTCGCGGGTCTTGATGTCCCAGATGCGCCACGGTGCGATAATCTGCATATTCGGGTCGAACGCCTTGATGGTCAGCTCGAAGCGGACTTGGTCGTTGCCCTTGCCGGTGCAGCCGTGGCAGATGGCAGTGCAGTTCTCCTTGTGAGCGATTTCGACGAGGCGCTTGGCAATCAGCGGCCGTGCGAAGGACGTGCCCAGCAGATACTTGCCCTCGTAGACCGCGCCCGCCTTGAGCGTCGGCCAAATGAAGTCCTCGACGAACTCCTTGCGCAGGTCTTCGATGTACAGCTTTTCAGCGCCGCACTTTTTCGCCTTCTCGTGGAGGGGCTCCAGCTCTTCGCCCTGCCCGACGTCGCCCGCAACGCAGACCACGTCGCAGTCATAATTCTCCTTCAGCCACGGCACGATAATTGAGGTATCCAGACCACCGGAATAAGCCAGCAATACGCGCATCTTCGCCATAACAAACGACTCCTTTATCTTCATCCTGATTTTCATCATTTTTGTGTCCGTCTGCCGGACAAGATGGATTATACACCAAGATGAATAAAAATGCAATAGGTCTGCATAAATTTTCTCGGATTTTTTTCGGGGGATGATGCAAGGTCTTCCACACGCCCCGTGCAGATTGCAACGGCGGCGTCACCAACATTGATGGTGCAGACGTGTTCTTTGCCTCCACACGCTCCGTGCAGATTGCAACGGGTCTTGTCGATGACGTACTTCACAAGGTTGTACTTTGCCTCCACACGCTCCGTGCAGATTGCAACTTGGAGTGTATCGGTCAGTGTAACCTTTGCTGTCGCTTTGCCTCCACACGCTCCGTGCAGATTGCAACCTTGTAGTCGCCGCGCATCAGCCCCTCCATGTTCTTTGCCTCCACACGCTCCGTGCAGATTGCAACGCGGACGTCATTTTTCTGTAGCAGCGGCTCCACCTTTGCCTCCACACGCTCCGTGCAGATTGCAACGGCAGAAATGCACAGAATTGCAATATACACTTTTTTCGAACGTGTGTTGAGTTGGTAGATAGCTTTTCAGTATTGAACAAATCAATGCTGCGCTGACTATTTTCCCGAAACTCTTCTGCTGTCAAGGCAACCTTTGTTGCCATTAGCGACAGCCCCGGACGGACAATCGACCGGTTTTGTTGGTGCGAACCGCACCGGATTTTCATGTTAGCTGATGATTCGCCTGATGCCCATGCTGGGAATCGTATGCGGCAGTTCTGAAAGCCGCTGAATCGTCATGTGATGATACGCAACAAATTGAGGATAGTCACGTTGAAGTGCCTCGCGGTCAAATACTCTGTAAAGTTCTTCACCAAATTCTTTCTTTAATTCCTTCCTATTATATTTCGGCAATCCCTGCTTGCAATGCTGAAGTAGAAACGCCGAGTACAAATCGCGCTGAATGCGTTCACCGTCTGGCATAACGTTCCAGCGGTTTTCAAGTGCCTTTTCGATGCATGTGTCTGTCTGGTGGTTATATTGGCTTGCGCGCACATGCGTGTCAACCTCTTTCACCCCTTTCAGCCCGCGCGACTGGCATTTCTGTTTCAGCATCGTAATCAGCATAGCAGGTGCTTTGTTTGCAATGGATTTTCCGAACCGCTTTTTGCGTTTATATCGTCCAGTCTTTTCGGAAATCTCCGTTTTATTTGCTCTGTGGACTAAATCGCAGTAACTCATGTTCTCCACAAAGAAGCAATCCCCCAGCGTCAGCAGATAATTTGCCAATTCGTTATGCTGCTGTTTTCGGATGTCCGCCTGATGATGCTGAATCATTGCCAGCTGGTGCTGAATCCGTCTGTATCGCTTGGACTTGTTCCGCGTCAGCTTCACGCCGCGCTTAAATGTTCCATCCGAATTGTAATTCTCCGGATTCATTGCGCGTCGGCTTCTGTCCATTTTACGCTGTAAGCGTCGCTTTTCTTGCTCTATGTTCTGCACACGGTCAGCCAATTCCAGCAGATTAACCTCCTTATCGGTCGAGTACGCCAGCGTTCGCGTGCCAATGTCGATGCCGACGACGCCATGCCCGACTGGGTGCTTTGGCGCACCGCTTGCCGGGTCGCGCTTGATTGCGGGCTTGCCCTCTAAAACAAGCTGTGCGTACCAATGCGGCTTTGTTTTTCCATCCTTTCGGAGGATGCGGACAAACTTCACATGCTTTGTCAGCATTTCAGCTTCATATGGGTTATTTTTCGAGAAAACGACCGGAAATTCTCTGGCAATTCCCTTGACACCTTTGTAATTCTGGCGTTTTTTGCGCTGTTGATACTTAGGGCTCTTTTTGCGGTCATCATTCTCTTGCTGAGTCCATATGATTTTCCCATTTCGGAACATAATTTCTTTCCCGCCGCTTTCCTTCTGCGAGTACCCCTGCACAGAGCGGAGATCGCCCGGCTTCTTGAAATGCACCTCACCGCTTTGATTTTCAATGTATACCTTTTCAAAAGCAGTCAACACTTGCGAGACAATACCATGCTGCGCCACATTCGAGCCGATATTATCATTGAAATGCTTGTATAACCGCTTCATGTCCGTTGTGAAGGTGTTTCTGTTGATACCGTTTTTCCTCAAAAACTGCTTCTTTTGATTCTTTAATGCCCACTTTTCCTTCTTATCGGTTGTTGCTTCTATCAACCGCTCAATTTCTCTATATTCCGGCATCCTCTCAATCCGATGTATTCTTTTCAACTCGGCATGAACCAGCGTATTATACAGCTGCCGCGCAATCTCGAAACGCTTTTCAAGATGGTCGGACTGCCATTTTTCCAATTTAAGGGGCAGCGTCAGACAACAAGTCGCCCCGTCCTCCTTTTTCTCCTCATTGTCCACGAGTGTCCCTCCCCCTTCCTTTGCTTTTCCACCCCATTATACCGCATCTTCCGCACATTTTCAAGCAAGAACAGCAAATTTGACATTCATCCGCTGTTTTTTTGTTGTACAGCGATTTTTGTATTTGCCTCCTTCGTCCATTTATTGGCCATTCCATTCATCCCGTTCCGAAAACGTATTAAATTGTGAAAAAAATATCGTTAAAATCATGTCAGCCACTTGACAAGAGCTTAACAATCTGATACACTGTTCTCGTCACCCCGACAAACACCGACATTCCCCGTTCGCGGGCGCATCCCCGCAGGACGGATGAAGCATAAGGAGAGAGTATCATGGCGAAAGAGTATCCGATCGTCGATAACGTGGAGAGCTTCGAGGCGGCCCTCGCCCGCGTCCGCGCGGCACAGAAGGTCTATGCGACCTACACGCAGGAGCAGGTGGACAAGATTTTCAAGGCAGCTGCCCTCGCCGCGAACAACATGCGCATCCCGCTGGCGAAGATGGCGGTGGAAGAAACCGGCATGGGCGTGGTGGAAGATAAGGTCATCAAGAACCACTACGCCGCTGAATACATCTACAACGCCTACAAGGACACGCAGACCGTCGGCGTGCTGGAGCGCGACGAAGCATTCGGCATGATGAAGGTTGCAGAACCTATCGGCGTTGTCGCGGCGGTCATCCCGACCACCAACCCCACATCTACCGCCATTTTCAAGACGCTGATTTGCCTCAAGACCCGCAACGGCATCATCATCTCTCCCCATCCGCGCGCGAAGAAGTCCACCATCGCCGCCGCGAAGGTTGTGCTGGAAGCCGCTGTGGCTGCCGGCGCGCCCGAAGACATCATCTCGTGGGTCGATGTTCCCTCGCTGGAGTTGACCAACATGGCGATGAAGGAAGCCGACATCATCCTTGCCACCGGCGGCCCCGGCATGGTCAAGGCGGCGTACTCCTCCGGCAAGCCTGCGTTGGGCGTCGGCGCTGGCAACACGCCCGCGATTATCGACGAATCCGCTGATGTGAAGGTGGCCGTCAACTCCATCCTGCACTCCAAGACGTTCGACAACGGCATGATCTGCGCGTCCGAGCAGTCCACCATCGTACTGGACAGCATCTACGACGCGGTGAAGGCGGAGTTCGCCAAGCGCGGCGCGTACTTCCTCGAAGGCGAAGAACTGGACAAAGTGCGCAAGACCATCATCATCAACGGCGCGCTGAACGCCAAGATCGTCGGTCAGAAGGCGCACACCATTGCCAAGCTCGCGGGCGTGGACGTGCCGGAAACCGCCAAGGTGCTGATTGGTGAAGTCGAATCCGTGGATATTTCTGAAGAGTTCGCGCATGAGAAGCTCTCTCCCGTGCTGGCGATGTACCGCGCCAAGGACATCGACGACGCGTTCGACAAGGCGGAGCACCTGATTGCTGACGGCGGCTACGGCCACACCTCTTCTATCTACTTGAACGCCGTCACCCGCAAGGATTTGATTGACCGCTTCGCCGCGCGCATGAAGACCTGCCGTATTCTCGTCAACACGCCTTCCTCTCAGGGCGGCATCGGCGACCTGTACAACTTCATGCTGCGTCCGTCGCTGACGCTGGGCTGCGGCTCTTGGGGCGGCAACTCCGTCTCCGAGAACGTCGGCGTCAAGCACCTGCTGAACGTCAAGACTGTTGCCATCCGGAGGGAGAATATGCTGTGGTTCCGTGCGCCTGAAAAGGTCTACCTCAAGAAGGGCTGCCTGCCTGTCGCCCTGAATGAACTCAAGGCAGTTATGGGCAAGAAGCGCTGCTTCATCGTCACTGACGCGTTCCTGTTCAAATCCGGCTTCACCAAGGCGATTACCGACAAGCTGGATGAGCTGGGCATCGTCCACACCACGTTCTACGATGTTGCGCCCGACCCGTCCCTCGCCTGCGCGAAGGAAGGCGCCAAGGCGATGACCTCCTTCCAGCCGGACTGCATTATCGCCATCGGCGGCGGTTCCGCAATGGACGCTGGCAAGATTATGTGGGTCATGTACGAGCATCCGGAAGTGGACTTCCTCGACATGGCAATGCGCTTCATGGATATCCGCAAGCGCGTGTACACCTTCCCGAAGATGGGTGAAAAGGCGTACTTCATCGCCATCCCGACCTCTGCTGGCACGGGCTCCGAAGTTACCCCGTTCGCCGTCATCACCGATCAGGACACCGGCGTGAAGTACCCGCTGGCGGACTACGAGCTGCTGCCGAAGATGGCGATTGTGGACGCTGACATGATGATGTCCGCGCCGAAGGGGCTGACCTCCGCCTCCGGTATCGACGCGCTGACCCACGCGCTGGAAGCCTACGCCTCCATGCTGGCGACGGACTTCACCGACGGTCTGGCGAAGCAGGCGGCTCAGCTGATTTTCGAGTATCTGCCCGCGTGCTACGACAACGGTCAGAACGAGCCGGTTGCCCGCGAAAAGATGGGCAACGCCGCCACGATGGCTGGCATGGCGTTCGCGAACGCGTTCCTCGGCGTCTGCCACTCCATGGCGCACAAGCTGGGCGCGTTCCATCACCTGCCGCACGGCATCGCCAACGCGCTGCTGATTGAGCTGGTCATCCGCTACAACAGCGCCGAAGTTCCCACGAAGATGGGCACCTTCCCGCAGTACGCCTATCCGCACACGAAGCGCCGCTACGCCGAATTCGGCGAGTACCTCGGCTTCAAGGGTGCGAATGACGACGAGACGGTGGAGAACCTGATTCGCAACATCCATGCCCTGAAGGAGCGCGTCGGCATCAAGAATACGATCCGCGACTACGGTGTGGACGAAGAGAAGTTCCTCGCGACGCTGGACGAAATGTCCGAGCAGGCGTTCGACGACCAGTGCACCGGCGCGAACCCGCGCTACCCGCTCATCAGCGAAATCAAGGAAATGTATCTGAAGGCGTACTACGGCGAGTAATGCGCCATTCTCCCCGGCTTGGCAGGAATGCTTCTGCTGGGCCGGGCATTTTTGAGCACAAAAAATTTTGTCCGCTTGCAGGAATGTCGCATTTGGGCGGCGAATAGATATTTAGGACAAATATCGACTTTTGCGTTCTCCACTGCCGCTTTACCAACCAACAAGCGCAGGAGGGGGCGAAGCAGTCCAGAGGGCGACCGCAGACTTCGTCTGTTTCCATTGCCCTCTGGTCGCGTCCGCAGACGCGAATCCTCGCATAAACACGCGGACGTTGTGTGATAGCGTCACCAACTCAATCGCGAAAAGGGAGGCCAGAGAGTCGAAGACCCTTTGGCAGGTCAAGGGCAGCGCCCTTGCGCCTCTCCCCCCAATAAACATGAACCATATAGAAGGAGGTTTCCCTATGGATTTGACGCATGTGATTGCCGAGCGGGAGAATAAGAAGATTTACCGCGACGGCGCCAAGGCCATCAAGGTGTTTGCCGAAGGGTACAGCAAGGCGGACATTCTGAACGAAGCGCTGAACACGGCGCGCGTGGAAGAGACGGGTCTACCGATTCCGAAGCTTCTTGCTGTTGACACGGTGAACGGTCAGTGGGCGATTACGACAGAGTTCGTTGAAGGCGACACGCTGGCGGCGCTGATGGCGGCGCATCCGGAAAAGGAAGACGAGTACCTGAACCTGTTTGTTGACATTCAGATGAAGGTTCACGCCTGCACCTGCCCGATGCTCAACAGCCTGACGGAGAAGATGCAGCGCAAGATTTCCGCCACCGACCTCGACGCGACCACCCGCTACGAGCTGCACACCCGCTTGGCGAGTATGCACGTCCACAAGAAGGTCTGCCACGGCGACTTCAACCCGTCCAACATTATCTTGAAGCCCGACGGACAGTGGTACATCCTCGACTGGTCGCATGCCACGCAGGGCAACGCGTCCGCTGATGTTGCCCGCACCTACCTGCTCTTCGTCCTCGAAGGCAAGGAAGCGCTGGCGGAAAAGTACCTCTCCCTCTTCTGCAAGAAGAGCGACACCGCCAAGCAGTACGTCCAGCAGTGGATTCCGATCGTCGCCGCGAGCCAGTCCCTCAAGGGCAAGCCCGAAGAGCGCGACCTGCTCATCCGCTGGGCAAGCGTTTGCGAATACGAATAATCATCAAGGGACTGGCTTCGGGCAGTCCCTTTTCTTGTGGGGAGATGGGAGCCTGCCATGTAACCATTTCCCCGCATTTGTTGAAATCTGCCACATTTGCAATTTGCCCTATGTAACCCACTTTTCATCCTCTTTTTTTCGTGGTATCATTATTATAAGAAGGGGGAATTTGCCCTTTTCAAACTTATCTGCCGCGATTGCTTGTCAACCGCCTCCACAATCAGCATGAATGAATTATACACGGCAAATATTGCTCTCAGCGTCTTCGCCATGGCGATTATGCTCTTCTCCCTGCGCGGCGACATCAGCCAATCCAAGATCCGAAACCTGCTCTGCGGCGGCCTGTACGCCACCATCGCCATTTGCGCGCTGTGTGAGTGGTCGGGCGTGCAGATGGATGGCACGCCGCCCGCGCTGATTCCGCTGCATATCGCCGTCAAGACCATCGAACTTTCGCTTGCGCCGCTAATCGGTCTGTTCGCGGGCTGCGTTATCCATCCCTGCCCGCGGAAAGTGGTACACAGGCTGCTGTGCCTTGCGGGCTTCCACGCACTGCTGGTGCTGCTCTCGGCGTTCACGGGGCTGATATTCTATGTCGATGGGCAGAATTTCTATCACCACGGGTTGCTCTACGTGCTCTACATGCTCGCCTACGGGGGCAGCATGGTGTTCTTCCTCGTGCAGATTTGGTTCGCCTGCCGCGCCTACCAGTACACCGGCGGCACACAGCTGATGCTCGCGACGCTGTTCGTGCTGTTAGGGCTGATGGTGCAGCTGTTCCTGCCGACGGTCAAAATCGACTGGATTACCATCAGCTGCGGTGCGCTGATGATGTCGAAATTCTCCAGCGACATGGTGCTGCAAACCGACGGGCTGACGCAGCTGGTCAACCGCTTGGGCTATGAGCATTATCTGGCGCGCCTGCGCGTTCCTGCCACCATCCTGATGTTCGACGTTGACCTCTTCAAGGACGTCAACGACTACCATGGGCACTTGATGGGCGACGCCTGCCTGCGGACGATTGCCGGCTGCATCCGCCGCGCGTACGGGAATTACGGGACGTGCTTCCGCGTCGGCGGCGACGAGTTCTGCGTGATACTGACGCGGCGGAACGCGCAATACAACACCATGACGGAGATTTTCCAGCACCTGATGGATGCGGCGCGGGCGGAGAATCCGGTTCTGCCGATGGTATCGGTGGGCTGTTCGCATTTTAATCCGTCAACGGATGAGTTGGCGGAGTCCTTGGCGCGGGCGGACGCGCGGATGTATCAGAATAAGGAAGCGCATAGATAATAGCGCACAGAAATACCGCGGCGAAGTGAGATTTTCGCCGCGGTTTCGCTGATTGATGTTTAAATCACCATTTGTAATCGCCGCATTGCTTGCAGTAGTGCGCTTCCTTTGTATTTGTGAAGCCGCACCGCTTGCAAACCCAGTATTCCGGAATTGGCTCCTCCACTTTGGTGCGCTCGGAAGCGGGCGTTGTCAGGACTTGCTCCCCTGCATCGCCGTCATTCTTCAGCCCCTTATTCTGCCCAAGGTTTTTGTTGATTTCCTTCAGGATGTCGCGTTCCTTCAAGTCCGGCATTGCCGCCACCAGAATATAGGCAATCGCAAAGAAGAAGCAACTCCACTTCCACAGATTCTCGTCGTATCCCTTGTCATTCGCAATCTCGCCGGCTTTCGACGCCATGCAGTAGTTAATTACAAGGAGAACGACCGCGCCAATAAAATACCAAACTTCCTCGTTCATTTCTTTCACCCCCCTCGCTACTTTCCTGTATCATATCCGTTTTTTTCTATTTGTCAAGCATTTTCCTCAATTTTCACATATTTTTTCTGCAATGAAAAATCAGAATACAAAAACACGCATTCCACATTCGGAGTGCGTGCTTTTGTTGATATTACCGATTCACATATGCGTCGATTTCGTTCCGGCTGGAGATTTGCAGCTTCTCAAAGATGCTCTCCATGTACGACTTCACCGTGTTGACGGAAACGCCCATCAGCGCGGCGATTTCCTTATTGCTGCGTCCCTTCGCGGCAAGCATGGCAATCGAAAACTCGTAGGGTGTGAGCGCGTCGGTCACCTGCAGCGTCGACACGGGGTTGTGAATTTTCATCCACCCGCGGCTGAAGCGGTAGACCGACTGCACAATCTTGTTGTACGTTTCCGGCTCCTGCTTGCGCAGCGCGCGCTCCACCTGCCCCTGCAAAATGCCGTGATGCTCCACAAACGGGTGGATGTACCCCTCGCGGCTGGCGATGCTCCACGCGGCATCGAACTTCTGCTCCGCGCGTTCATCCTGCTTCAGGCTCATGCAAATCATGCACAGGACGATGTTGAGGTAGATGCTGTCAATTGGGTAGCGCGTGCCCGCCATCAGCAGGGCGGATTCGGCAATGCCCATCGCGTGTTCGTATTCGCGCCGGATGTAGAGCGCGTGGGCGATGGCGTACATGGCGAAATACTGCATTCCGGGCGGAAGAATACCGATAGCGGGGCGGATAGGGGTCAAGTCGAGCTTCTCGGAGTGGAAGAACACGCTGATGAGCGCGTCGGTAATGCTGCTGTACAGCCGCCACGAATCGTCGTTTGCGCGCTGTCCGTCCCGCTGAATCATTTCGAGATTCCGGCGGCACTTGGCGGCATCCCCCGTCTGCAGCATCGCCATCGTGTTGGTAATCAGCGCGGACAGGCGGATTTCGGGGCACTTGCTCGTCAGGTATTTCTCGCTGATTTCGCGGGCTTCCTCGTGTTCATCGCGGAAATAGTGGTGCAGGGCGCGGGCGATGTCGCGTTCCTCCTCGTCGTTCATGGTCAGCAGGAGATTCTGGAAGCCGTTGTCGCACGGGCGGGAAATCAGCGGCATATAGCACTTGGCCATCCGCGGGGGGATTTTTTCCTGCCCGCGCTGCCCGCTCTTGCGCAAATCCGCCGGATGCGGCGTATTTGCCGGAATCAGCCACCCGCCCGATTTCCGGATTGCCCCCTGAATCCGCCCGGTATTCAGGTAGTAATTCACCATGCGGATGGAAACGCCCCACAGCTCCGCTATTTCCTTTACGCTGAGGTAGTCCAATGCGCAGCCCCTCCTTGTTCTCCTTGTTTACGCTTACGGAATTGGCTCCCAAAGCATGGTCGCCGTTCGATTGCCATACGAGCCCTTGGGCAGCATGTAGGAGCGCGGCGTTCCTTCCACGCCGTCGATTTTCCAGCCTACAAAGGTATAGCCCGGGAGGTAGTAGGACGGGTCTTCTTCCGGTGTCCCGAAATAAACTTGGTTGTTGATGGTGTATTGAACCCAATTATATGCTTTGCCGTGGCTCACGTAGGTAATGGTGTACGTCGCCACACGCCACTCCGCCTTGTAAAGGCGGTCGCCGGTTGAGCCTGCGGGGATAATCATCGGCGTTGAAGGGAACTGACCGCTGCCATCGAGGACCCAGCCGGAAAATTCGTAGCCCGGACGGTCGGGAGGGATGGGCAGGGTGACGGAATCCTCCACGGTGTAGCGTATCGAAGCTATGACTGCGCCGCCGTTCGTGACCAGTGTGATGGTGTATCTGATCACCTTCCAGTTTGCGGTATACGCCTTGTTCCCCGTCGAACCCTTCGGAATTTTGACGCTTGTCTGCGGCGTCGTGATGCGCTCGCCCGTCCAGCCGACAAACTCGTAGCCGTTGCGGGTCGGGGTTGGCAGCTCGAACTCCTCATCCGTTATGGTGTAAACCACCTTTTCTTGACCGCTGCCGCCGTTCAAATCCATGGTGATGGTGTACTCCGCCAAACGCCACTCCGCCTTGTAATGGAGGTCGCCGGTTGTGCCAGGGTAAATAATGAGCGGCGTGAAAGGGAGCATACCGCTGCCATCGAGGGTCCAGCCGGCAAATTCGTAGCCCGGACGGAGAATGTAAGGCAGGGTGAAGAGATCCTCCACGGTGTATTTTATCGGAGACACGACTGGGCCGCCGTTCGTGTCCAGTGTGATGGTGTATTCAATCACCTGCCAGTTTGCGGTATACGCCTTGTTTCCCGTCGAACCCTTCGGAATTATGACGCTTGTCTGCGGCGTCGTGATGTCCTCGCCCGTCCAGCCGACAAACTCGTAGCCGTTGCGGGTCGGGGTCGGCAGCTCGAAATCCTCGTCCGTCATGGTGTAAACCACCTTTTCTTGACCGCTGCCGCCGTTCAAATCCATGGTGATGTTGTATTCTGTCAGTTTCCAGTTCTCGATATACGTCTTGTCGCCCGTCGAACCCTTCGGGATGGTCACGTTCGGCTGCGGCGTCGTGATGCCCTCGCCTGTCCAGCCAAGGAACGTGTAGCCCGTGCGGGTCGGGGTCGGCAGCGTTACGGTTTGCTCCACCGTGTAGAAATACACTTCCGACGAGCCCGCATTGCCCCCTTCCAGCAGCGTAATGATGGTGTATTCAATCACCTGCCAATTCGCGGTGTAGGTGCGGTCACCCGTGCTTCCCTGCGGGATTTCCATGGTTTTCTGCGGTTCGGTGATGCCCTCGCCCGTCCAGCCGAGGAAGATGTAGCCCGTGCGAACCGGGATCGGCAGCTGGAACGCTTCCGATTCCACCGTGTACTGGATGGGACGGATCGGATCGCCGCCTGCCGTGTCCATCGTGACGGTGTAAAGCTTGTCCGCCGTCAGCGTCAAGGTCAGCGGCGCGTAGGGCATGAGGAAGGAAACCGCGTCGTTCCCCTCGCTGATACTCAGGGAAACAGACGGGTCGCTCAGGGAGGCGTGGATGCCGCGATAGCCCGCTGCGGGCTGCATCGTGACCGACACCTGCTCGCCGGCGCAGCACAGCAGGTCGTTGCCTTCGGCAGCGCGGTCGCTGTCCCAGACAACGTTCTGCGCGTCGATGGTCGTGCGCTGTGTGTCCGCCGTCCACGTCAGCGTAACGATGCGCCTTTCTTCGCGGCCTGTTACGGTCAGGAATGCGTTGGTTTTTTCGCCGCGCAGTCCCGTCAGGTGAATGATGTCGCGCTCGTCCGCGCCGAAGTCGCTGCGCTTGAGCTGCGTCACCCACTCGCCGCGCTCCTTATCGAAGGTGAAGCTCGCCACGGCGCCGCTGCGCAGGGTCAGGCTCGGCGTGAAGTAATCCGGGCGCGCGCCGCTGATGCGAACGCGGTAGGTGATGCGCCCGTCCTGCTCGCCATAGCGGTAGACGTACACCGGGAATTCCGCTACCAGTGTGCTGTCATCCGTCAGCGGGAACACAACATCGCCCTCGCGGGAAAGATAGACATAATTTTCCGCCACAGCAAAGCAGGATTCGCCGCCATTCAGGCGGTAGACCTTGCTCCACGGGTCTGCGCTGCGCATTTCCGGCAGCAGCACATACTGCTCCTGCAAATCCGGATACTTCTCCGCAAACGCCGCCTCGATGCTGTCCATCATGTTGACCGCACCCATCGGGCAGCTGTCGCCCGTGTACTGCACCGTCGTTTCGGTCAGCAGCGCGCCGTCCCAATCCGCCGTTTCCAGCTGCATGTCCTTGGCGCTCTGGTCAACAAGGCGGAAGCGCACGGTCAGGCTGATTTTCTTCTCCACCTTCAGCTCGCTGCCCATATACAGCTTCTGCCCCGGCACAAGCGCGTTCTTGCCCGGATTCAGCACAATATCGCCCGTCGGCAGCGGGTCATCCGTCAGGTTCACGAGGTTCGTCGCAATCCCGATATCGAGATTCATCGGCTTGTCCACCACGATGGTGGAGCGGACATTGCCCTCGCCGTTCAGGGACACATTCCCCGATGCGCCCAGAATCAGCTCCTGAACATCTGCCGCCGCGCCGATGTTCAGCCGCACGTCCTCATCCGACAGCACATACAGGCGGTCGATTTTGCCGGACGGCAGATTGGCGTTCAGCCCGCCGAGAACCAGCAGATTGCCGTTCATTTCCGGCGCATTGAACTCCGTGTCGCCCAGATGGTCAAAAATCGCGTCGCCGATGAAGGCTTCCGGCGGCTGCGTGTCCTTTTTCAACACGGTGATGCCAAACTGCTTGATGTTCTCCTGAAACGCCGGGTCATCCCAGTCCGTATTGTCCCATATGCCAGCGCCGATTTCTTTCGCCAGCCGCTCCAGCGCTGAGTCCTTGCCCTGTGGTGTCTGGTTCTTGTTGATGGTGTTCAGTGTGTTCAGCGCACTCATGTTGTTTTCCACAATCATGGCCGCCGATGCTGTACCCGCCCAAATGATGCTGCATAAGAGCAGGAAAATGGTGCTCCATCGTGCGATTCGCTTCATGCTTCTTCCTCCTTGCTGATAGCTTCCGCGGGCTTTTTTCCCATAGAAATCGCCCTTCTGGTTTCAGTATACCATCGGCAAGCGCTGTTCGCCACCGCCATTCAATGGATTAATTGGACGTTTCCCTGCCCTTTTCCTGCTGAAAATTCCTGCATTCACGCAGGTTTCCCGTCAATTCGCGCATGTTTTCCCCGAATGTACCTTTCCAAGGCAGGAAACATCGGTTGCCAAGGATGGCAAAGTGCATCTTTCCAACATACGAAAAAAGGCGAACCGGTTTTGAAGCCGATTCGCCCGTGGATTTGTCCAAACTTGGATGGAATTACTTGGCGATGGTGCAGTGCATGAAGTACTTGTAGCCCAGCGGGTTGGAGAAGAAGCCCTGCACGGAGTCGTCGAGCATGTAGATGTCGGTGTAGTAGTACAGCGGCACGATGCAGCCGGTATTCATCAGCATATCTTCTGCGATGTGCATCATGGCATAACGGTTCGCGCTGTCGGTGCAGCTCTTGATAGCAGAAATCAGCACGTCATAGGTTTCCGCCCAAGTGCCGTTCTCCACCTTCACGTCGTAGCCGTAGGGGGTCAGGTCGAGGTTGTAGATCTTCAGATCCGCATTCGCGCCCTTGCCGAACTGCACGTCGTTGTTGCCGGAGCCGGTCACCCACATGTCGAGGAAGCAGATCGGGTCGTTGTAGTCCGCCAGCCAGCCGTTGCGCGCGATGGAGTAGTCGCCCGCCTTACGGGTGTTCAGGAAGGTGTTCCATTCCTGGTTGTTCAGGTTCATGGTGATGCCGACCGCAGAAACCGCGCTCTGGAGGTATTCGCCAATCGCCTTGTGGGCTTCGGAGGTGTTGTAGAGGTAGGTCAGGGACGGGAAGTTGGTGAAGACGGCGTTCGCCTCGTCGTAGGTGTAGTACTTCTTCAGGGTCTCAACCGCCTTGTCGAAGTTCGCCATGTAGACGTCTTCGTCGTCGGTCACGTCGTAGTAGCCGGTGATGCCTTCCACATGGCCCGCATTCTTGTAGAACTCAGAGCCGTCCGCATCGGTCATGCCCATCGGGACGAAGCTGGACGCAGGAAGCTGACCAGCCTGACCGATTTCGGTGACGATGTAGTTGCGGTCAAACAGCAGGCCAATCGCCTGACGGACTTCTGCGCGCGCCGCTTCCGCTTCTTCGGGGGTCATGTTCGCGAGCAGGTCAGCGGGCAGGATTTCTTCGTTGATGTTCCAGCAGACATAGTAGGTACCAATCTGGCCGGCAACAACGAATTCCGTCGGATACTGTTCCTTCAGGGAAGCGATTTCAGAGGTGGGAACGTCGTCGATCAGCTGCCAGTCGCCCTTCTGGAAGTTCGCCAGCATGTTGTTCGCGTCGTCGGAGAGGTAGAAGTCCAGCTCGTCCATCGTGACCTTGTCCACCGCATGATAGTAGGGGTTCTTGGTCAGGGTGATCTTGCTGTTGTGTTCCCACGCGGTCATGGTGTACGGGCCATTGCCGATGTAGGTGGAAGGATCGGTCGCCCACGCTTCGTTGGCGACGACGTCCTCACGCACGGGCATGTACGCCGGGAAGGCGAGCAGCTCGTTCCAGTAGGCAACGGGGTTGTTCAGGGTAACGGTCAGGGTCTTGTTGTCCACGGCGGTCACAGCGAGGTTTTCCGCCTTGGGGTCGGAGCCGTCCGTAGTGTAGCCCTTGATGACTTCAAACATGTAGCCATAGTCCGCGCCCAGCTCGGAGGAAGCAGCGCGCTTCCACGCGAACTCGAAGTCCTTCGCGGTCAAATCCTTGCCGTCAGACCACTTCAGGCCATCAACGAGCGTGTAGGTGTACGTCACCGTGCCGTCGTCATTGACCACCGGATCCGGCAGTTCCACCGCGCAGTCCGGCAGGATTTCCAGCTTGCCGTCGTCGGTCTGCGCCCAAGTGGACAGGCCTGCGAACAGGTGAGCGACCATCGTCGCGCCGTCCACAGTGGAGTTCAGCGCCGGGTCAAGCGTATCAGGCTCGGACGCGATGCAGACAGCCATGTACGTCTTGCCGTCTTCGGCGACAGCGCACAGGGTGCAGGTCACCATCATTGCGATGGCGAGCAGGAGAGCAGTCAGCTACTTCATGAAAAAACCTCCCTTAATATTCTGTGACAGCCTTACTTTGCGTAGACTGTCTGTATCAAAAATGCGTGTTGACGCATCCTTGAAGCATGGATTTCGCGCCTGCGGGCGCGACCAAAGGGCTTTGCGGTCACCCTTTGGAAACCTTCGCAGCGCACACGCCTGTTTATTGAGCTGTTCCGCAGCTTTTTCGCGGATAAACACGCGGGCACACTATGCCAGTGTCACCAACGCAATCGCGCGAAAGGGTCAAGGGACGAAGTCCCTTGCAGGGTGCAGGGGCAGCGCCCCTGCCGGAGTCCAGAGGCAGAGCCTCTGGCGTCTCCCCTTTTACCCCAGTTCCTTCACCCGGTGGCAGGCGACGAAGTGACCCTTCTCGACTTCGTTGAAGGGCGGCATCGACTGCGCGCAGGCTTCGGTGGCGTAGGGACAGCGCGTGCGGAACGGACAGCCCGACGGCGCGTTCAGGGGGCTTGGAATGTCGCCGGAGAGGACAATGCGCTTGTTCGCGCGCGCCGCCTTCGGGTCAGGCAGCGGAACGGCGGACAAAAGCGACTTGGAGTACGGGTGCAGCGGGTGATTGTAGATTTCCTCCGCCGACGCCAGCTCCACCATCTTGCCCAGATACATCACGGCGATTCTGTCCGAAATATGCCGTACAACCAGCAGGTCATGCGCAATGAACAGGTATGTCAGCCCCAGCCGATCCTGCAAATCATCAAACATGTTGATGACCTGCGCCTGAATCGACACGTCCAGCGCCGACACCGGCTCGTCGCAGACGATGAATTCCGGATTCACCGCCAGCGCGCGGGCAATACCGATGCGCTGCCGCTGACCGCCGGAAAACTCGTGCGCGTAACGCGAGGCGTGTTCACTGTTCAGCCCAACATAGCCCAGCAGCTGCAAAATGCGCTCCTCCCGCTCCTTCTTGGAGGAATACAGGTGGTGCACATCCAGCGGTTCGCCCACGATGTCCGACACGGTCATGCGCGGGTTCAGCGAGGAGTACGGATCTTGGAACACCATCGTCGCCTTCGTGCGGAACTTCTGCAAGTCCGCTTTCGTCTTGACGGGCTTGCCATCGTAAATGATTTCGCCCGCCGTCGGCTTGTACAATTGTAGGATGGTGCGCCCAACAGTCGTCTTGCCGCAGCCGGATTCGCCCACCAGACCGAGCGTTTCGCCCTTGTTGATGGTGAAAGACACATCATCGACCGCCTTCAGCGGCTTGGTGCGGAAGAAGCCCATGTTGATGTCAAAGTATTCTTTCAGTCCTTTGACTTCCAGCAATGGCTGGTGCATCTGCGCTTCAGACACAGGGCACTCCTCCTTCCTCCGTGATGCTGCCGTCCTCCACGCCCTTCTTGACGTTCATCCAGCAGGTTGCCATATGGTCGTCATTGATGAGCATCCGAACCGGCTTCTCTTTCAGGCAAATCTTCATCGCCGCCTCGCAGCGGGGCGCAAACGGGCAGCCCTTGGGCATGTTCAGCAGGTCAATCGGCGTACCGGTAATCGGCTCCAGGCGCTGTCCGTTGTTCTCCGCCGTCGGGATGGAGCGCATCAAGCCCTTTGTGTACTCGTGGCGCGGGTTGTAGAAGATTTCATCCGCCGTCCCCTGCTCGCAGATGGAACCGGCGTACATGACGATGACCTCGTCGCACATCTGGGCGACAACGCCCAAGTCGTGCGTAATCATGATAATCGCCATGCCCATCTTCTGCTGCAGGTCGCGCATCAAATCAAGAATCTGCGCCTGAATCGTCACGTCCAGCGCGGTCGTCGGCTCGTCGGCAATCAGGATGTCCGGCTCGCACGCCAGCGCCATGGCAATCATTACGCGCTGCCGCATACCGCCCGACAGCTCGAACGGGTACTGCTTCATGCGCTTTTCCGGCTCGTTGACGTTGACCAGCTTCAGCATCTCCACCGCGCGTTCGCGCGCCTGATGGCGGTTGCGGTCGGTGTGCAGCAGAATCGCTTCCATCAGCTGCCGACCGATGGTGTAAGTCGGGTTCAGGGACGTCATCGGGTCTTGGAAGATAATCGAGATGCGGTTGCCACGCACGGAGCGCAGCAGCTTCTCGTCCGCGCCGACCAGCTCCTGCCCGTCGAATTTCACGCTGCCGCTGACGATTTTGCCCGTCGGCGCAAGAATCTGCATGATGGAATACGCCGTGACGCTCTTGCCCGAACCGCTTTCGCCCACGATGCCCAGCACCTTGCCGTGGTCAAGGCGGAACGAAACGCCGTCCACCGCCTTGACTTCGCCCGCGTCGGTGAAGAAGGATGTATGCAGGTCATTGACTTCCAGCAATGCCATTTTGTCCAGCTCCTTTCATCACGCATTCAGCTTCGGGTCAAATGCGTCGCGCAGGCCGTCGCCGAACAGGTTCAGGCTCAGCACGATGAGGCAGATGACCACGGCGGGGATAATCAGGCGATAGGTGTAGGAATAGATGCCGTTGAGCGCGTCAGAAGCCAGCGAACCCAGCGAGGGCATCGGCGCGTTGACGCCCAGACCCAGGAAGGACAGGAAGCTTTCGGTGAAAATCGCGTTCGGAATTTGCAGCGCGGTCGAAATAATCACGACGCTGATGCAGTTCGGCAAAAGGTGCTTGCGGATAATCCACTGCGCCTTCGCGCCCGTCGCCTGTGCCGACAGCACGTACTCCTGCTCGCGGAGGGACAGAATCTGACCGCGAATCAGGCGCGCCATGCCCACCCAATAGAGCAGACCAAAGACGATGAACATGCTGATGATGTTCGAGCCGATTTTCTCTAAGATGGTGCCTTCCACATGCAGCACCTGCCCCAGCACGACCGACAGCAGGATGATGACCAGCATATCTGGCAATGAGTAGATAATATCGACGATTCGCATGATGAACAAGTCCACCCTGCCGCCGAAGTATCCTGCGACTGCGCCAATCATCATGCCAATCACCAGCACGATGATGCTGGCGAAGAATCCGACGGCGAGGGAAATGCGTGTCCCGTAGACGACGCGGATGAAGTAGTCGCGTCCGTGCGCGTCCGTGCCGAAGATGTGCGGGAAAACAGATTCCCCTTTGTCGATTTTCTTCAGTTCCGTCTTGCCGTACTGGAACGGCGCGAGGTTGTTGTAGCTGTTGTCCATCGGGCGACCCTTCGTCTGTCCCAGCATCTGGTCATACGAATACGGCCAGAACATCGGGATGATGATGGAGGACAGCGTAATCAGCACAATCAGAATCAGGCTGATGGTCGCGACCTTGTTTTTCAGCAGGCGCTTCACGCCGTCGCGGAAAAAGGTCGAGGACGGCCGCATCCGGGAGATGACTTCCTTTTCCTCCGCCGTCGCGGGCATGAAGGAATCCACATCCAGATGCAGGCTAAAGGGCTTTTTCTTGTTCATCATCATGGTGCAGATGCCTCCTTATTCGTAATCAATGCGCGGATCAGCCACCTTGTAGAGCAGGTCGCTGATCAGATTCATAATCACGATTAAAGAGGCGAGGAAAATGGTCGTCCCCATAATCATGGTGTAGTCGCGGTTGGTGATGCTGGATACGAACTGGCGGCCGATGCCCGGCACGGCGAAAATCTGCTCGACGACCATCGAGCCGGTGACGATGAACGCCAGCATCGGGCCGAAATAGGTGATAACCGGAATCAGCGAGTTCTTCAGCGCGTGACCGAAGATAATTTTCTTGCCCGAAACGCCCTTGGCGCGCGCGGTGCGGATATAATCCTGCCCCAGCACGTCGAGCATGGAGGAGCGCGTCAGGCGCGTGATGTAGCTCATCGGGTAGAGCGCAAGGGTGATAATCGGGAGGATCAAGCCTTCCGCCGTCGCGCCGTTCGCGGGTACCCAGCCTAACTTGACTGAGAACACTATCAGCAGGAATGACCCCATAATGAACGACGGCATGGACACGAACGCGGTCGTAATCACCATGATAATCTTATCCAGCACGGTGTTGCGCCGCAGCGCCGCCAGCGCGCCGAGGACGATGCCGGCAATCGCCGCGCTGAACGCCGCAATCAGACCAAGCTTCGCGGAGGTCTTCATGCCATCCAGAATAATGTCAATGACCTGACGGCCGCGCTGCTTCAGGCTCGGCCCGAAGTCCAGCTTCGTCACCACGTCGCGCAGATACGTCACATACTGTTCACCCAGCGGCTTGTCCAGCCCGTACTTGGCCTCCAGCGCCGCCTGCGCTTCCGCGGAAATTGCCTTTTCACTTGCGAACGGTCCACCCGGAATCGAGTGCATCACGAAGAACGTCACCGTGATGACAATCCAGATGGTCAGCAGCGCCAGCAGCACGCGCTTGAGGATATAAAACAGCATCTTGGAATTCATCCGCTCCACCTTCCCGGCAGGGGCGCTGCCGCGTCTGCCTGCGTTTCTTGTTCATCGACACGCCAAACCAGCCGGCTTCACCGTGTCGATGCTTTATTATGCAACACTGTATGGAGAAAATCTGTGAATGTCAACGAATATTTGAGCCAAGTGGGAACCAATATTTGAGCCACTAAT
>ENA-ORMR01000319-ORMR01000319.1-human-gut-metagenome-genome-assembly--contig:-NODE-319-length-52690-cov-6.564206_pt1 | contig 52690 bp, 53 predicted proteins | sample MGYA00242107_ERZ509003 | MGnify/ENA primary metagenome ERZ509003 (study PRJEB26280, sample SAMEA2338699) | human gut metagenome | biome: human gut; feature: human-associated habitat; material: faeces...
TAGCAGAGGAGTCCTCGAATTACATCCGTTACCAGATCTTACAACAGGCATCTGCCACCCTTTTAGCATCTTCCAGAAACCTTAAAGCGCAAAATGTAATGGGGTTATTGAATAGCGTTTAAATAACACTGTACAGCATTTTGATATAACAATGCATTCAATAGGGTTTCGTCATTGAAATGCTCTTTTATTGCGGACTGGAATTTAGCTAAATTCTCGGCGTAAATCTCTTTTTTCTGATTAAAATCACCGACCGGCGCATCAGAAGCCCACATAATACGATGTGTATAATCACCTTTTTTCGTATTCTTTAACCTCTCAATAAGCAAAATAATGTCTTCAATTTCAACCCAGGAAATATCAACATAAAGAGTTGCAGTATCTTGCTCAATAGATTCTACCATAATATCAATAGCAGCCTCATGAGAGCTTCTAGGGCCTGTTGAAAGATGACCCAGAATGATTGGGACATCAGGGAACTCTCTTGCCTTTTTATAAATCAATTCCGGTGAAGAAAATCTTGATTTTATATGGCCGGAATGATAAAGGCAAGGCTTTTTAAATTCTTGTGCAGCTCTCAAGTAATCATTGTATTTTTCGGAATCTGCAGGCAGTTTTGTAAACTCTGGATGAAATTTTAAGCCTATAAATTCCGGATATTTTTTCAGTAATTCTCTTATCGCATCAGCGTTTTGGGTTCTGTCAACTTCGCACACGGCAAGAGGTTTAATTTTGGGGAAATTTTTAGATATATTGAGCATGTCAATATTGCATTCAAATTCATCCTTGCCGGTATATCCGTCAATACCTTCAAGGTTTGAACAGATTGCAAAATCAACATTACCTATGATTTCGAGCAAAAACTCGGGACTGAATTTACCCCAGAAAGAATTTCCTATATGAGTGTGGGAATCAATTATCATGGCGTACCCCCCTAGTTATGGCTTCTAAAATCTTTTTGACTTTTATAACTTCTATCCCTTCAATATTTTCTTGAATTTCATTAGCAGCAGGAATAATAATGCGTTTGAAACCGAGTTTTTGCGCTTCTGTAATTCTTCTTTCAATATGGTTTACAGCTCTGATTTCTCCAGATAAGCCTATTTCTCCGACAATAGCTGTGTGTGAATCAAAAACCACATCCCTTACACAGGTTACAATTGCAAGTGCAATTCCCAAATCTGCTGCCGGTTCGTTAACATCAATGCCGCCGATAACATTAACGTATACGTCCTGCTTGGAAAGGTTTAAGCCTATTCTTTTTTCCAGAACAGCCAGTATTTGCAGAACTCTTCCTGTATCAACTCCGTTTGCTACTCTTCTTGGGGCAGGATAAGGAGTTGTTCCGACCAATGCCTGTATTTCAACCAGAAGAGGTCTTGTGCCTTCACTCGTTACAATAATCGTACTACCCGGAGTTTGTGTCTGATTATATTCTTTTAAAAATAATTCACTCGGATTAATAACTTCTGTCAAGCCATTGCTTCCCATCTCGAATATACCGACTTCTGAAGTATTTCCAAACCGGTTTTTTATAGAACGTAATATTCTGTATGATTTATATTTGTCACCCTCAAACTGTATAACAGTATCAACCATATGCTCAAGAACCTTAGGCCCTGCAATATTTCCCTCTTTTGTTACATGGCCGATAACAATAATTGATATATTTTGAGTTTTGGCAATATGCATAAGTGTATTGCAGCATTCCCTAATCTGGGAAACGCTTCCGGCAGAGCTTTGAATAGCGGAAGTGTATACAGCCTGAATACTGTCTACTATAACTAAATCAGGCTTCATTTCCTCGATGTGTTTTTTGATAAGCTCTAAATTTGTCTGGGGATAAATATAGAGATTGTCAGATTTGACACCTAATCTCTCTGCTCTGAGTTTGATTTGACCGGCAGATTCTTCAGCTGAAACATATAAGACTTTTTTATTGTTTTTACAAAGTTCACCGGAGGTCTGTAAAAGTATTGTTGATTTTCCAATCCCCGGATCTCCTGCAATAAGAACTAACGAGCCCTGAACAATCCCCTGACACGCTTTATCTGTACTGTCACCTGCCGACCCGATACATTTACCCCCGCCTAATACTCTGTCGAATTCTGAAATATTTGTACTCATGCGAATTTCAGAGTTCATTTCAATTTCGTTGAGTTTCATCGGCGGACAATTATCCGGAATTTGAATCTCTTTTGTGACAGGAATATCTGTTTCTTCTACAAAAGTTCCCCAGCTTCCGCATTCAGGACATTTGCCAAGATAACCTGCAGTTTCATATCCGCAGCTCTGACATACATATTTTGACTTAACTTTTGCCATAATTTTCTACTGGTTAATCGGAATAATTAACTTTTGACCGATTGATAATGCATTAGGGTTGGCCATTTTATTTGCTTCCTGAATTGCATTAACTTTATTCATATCAAAAGATCCGTAAAATCTAATAACGATACTTTCTAAAGTATCACCCTCTTTAACAACATATTCTTCGTTCAAAGAAACAGGTGCTGCAACTTTTTTTGAAGAAGTGTTGTCTGCAGGTATAAATGTAAATCTTCCTGAAGATGCAGAAGCAGGCTTTTTAGCCGGTACAACAATATCATCTTTAGGAGTAGAAACATTAATCAACAAGCTTATAAATGTAGTGATAAGTAATGTTATAATAACACCAACTATCAGGCCGGTTACAAAATAAACCTGAGGAGCTTTTTCGCTCTTCTGGCTTTTTACACCAAAAGACTGCCAGAGTGCGTCAAGTTCACGATTTTTGCTTTGCGTTCTGTAAAAATCTTCATCCTGATGAGTTCTGTTATAACGGTTCAGAGCCTCCATCATAGCAACTTTTTCTCTGGTAATATTTGATCTTCTTAGTGTTGTACTTTTCATAAATCCTCACCACATTAGTTCTATTGAAAATTTAACATAAAATCTCAATTAGCGCAAATTTGTAAACTTTTTTGTGAAGTTTTATTAACTTTCATTATTAATTGAGAAGTAAACGTCTTTTAATCTTTTTTTGCTTATATGTGTATAGAGCTGTGTTGTTGAAACGTCGCTGTGACCGAGGAGTTCCTGTACTACTCTTAAGTCTGCTCCGTTTTCCAGAAGATGTGTTGCAAAGCTGTGTCTTAAGGTATGCGGTGAAATGTTTTTGTGGATTAATTTACCCTGAGCATGGATAAATGTGTATACATCCTGACGGGTTATTAAGCGGCCTGAATTTTGTATTAAGAGCAGCTTAGTATTAAGATTATATTTTTTTACCAGAAAATCTCTTTCGGGCATGTACTCTGTGACAGCTTTTTTAGCAATTTCTCCTATAGGTATTATTCTTTCTTTCGAACCTTTGCCAAAGCAGCGGATGTACTTTGAAGATAAATCTATATCATTTGTTTTTAGATTAACGAGTTCTGAAACTCTTAAACCGCAGCTGTAGAGGAGTTCCATAATTACATGCTCAAGAGGAGTAAGATTATTGTGCAGCATCTCTTCTATTTCTTTAATGGAAACAACTTTTGGAAGATGCTGCGGTACTTTCGGCTGCTCCAATGTTGATGCCGGATTTTTGTCTATAATACCTGCTGACGAAGCCCATTTAAAGAAGCCTCTTAGTGATGCTATTTTTCTTATGATACTTGATGGAGCCAGTTTGTTTTCGCGCAGTTTTCGAATAAACATATTTATGCTCATTCTGTCTACTTTTTTAATGTCTTCAACTCCCTGCGAAAATTCGGAAAGATCCCGCCTGTATGCTTCAAGCGTGTTTTGCGATAAACCTTTCTCCAATTCAAGATATTCTAAGTATTCTCCGATTATTTGATACATACTTTACAGCCTTAAATAAGCTTCTCTTATAAGGTAATCTTCTAATGTTTTCATATCAGCAATGCTTGATGTTGTATCGTTGATTATTATGCAGAAAGCGTATTTGTTTCCGCTTTTTGTAGTAAGAAAACCTGCCAGTGAGCTGGCATCTCCGTGCGTGCCTGTCTTGGCTTTCAGATTATTTTTTATAGGAAGCATTCGGTGTGTAAGCGTCCCTTCTCCCGGTGACGGAAGATGTTCTAATACTTTGTTATCCTTATTTTTAACCAGATATTCCGAGATAAAATCTGCGCTTATTAAATTGTTTTTTGAAACACCGCTGGCGTCAGTAATACGTATTCTAGAAGTATCAAGCCCGAGTTTCTTACAGTAAGCATTAAAAACTTTTATGCCGTTCAAGTCCGAACCTCTATCATTATAAGCTTTTCCGCCTGCAAGTTTAGCAGTTGTTTCGGAAACAAGATTGCTGCTGTTTTTTAAAACATCATCAATTGCTGTAGAAACAGGATGCGTAATTTTATCAAGTTCTTTGTCAGAAGGAAGCACGGATGAAGTTATAAAATTTTGTTTTAAATATATGTTTTTATCTGCAAGCGAACTTGTAAGTCTTATGTCAAAGTACCGCTTCAAGTTGTTTGTCGGAATTTGAAGTATTACAGGTTTATTAACTGTTCCTTCAAGTGAAAGCGTATTTGCAGAAATAGAATTATCACGGCTTACCTTAACATCGTTTTTATCGCCTGTAATAACATTATTCAAAAATACAAGCGGATATTTTGAAGGATTGATAATTGAAGCCGTTGCACCTTTATGTGTTGGCATAACTGTAATTTTAATTAAATTCCCGTCAAGGTTGTAAGAATTAAATCTGGGCATAAGGACGTTCATATCGTCATCCCACTGCCAGCCTTCACCCCAGTCTTTTTTCTCCAGAATGCTGTCGTCAATGAAAACTTTTCTGGTTGTTTCAACGCTTATATTATTAACCAAACTCTTTAAATCCTTTGAGGTTAAATACGGATCTGCTCCGAGTTTAATTACAAAACTGTCATCGCTGCGCTTGTATACGGATGTTGTAAACTCATAATCTTCTCCTAATACATCAATAGCAGCAGGGAGGGTCAAAAGTTTCTGCACGGAAGCAGGATGCATAAGAATTTTTTCGTTTAATTCATATACCGGTTTGCCTGTATCAAGTTTTTTTATAGATATTGCAATAGAGTTTTTTTCCAGACCGGAATCATTAATCACGGAGGAAAAATTACCGGAGCTTTTTGCATAAGCTCCTGTCATACCCATTAAAAATATCAGCATTCCTGCAAAAAGTTTTTTCATTTCTTTATTACCTCGTAAGAGTCTTTAACATCTTTCAAATTTGTGCATTTAATGCGAAATTCATACATTTTTTCTAAGTCCGCTTCTGCATATATTGCGCCTTCATTATCTTCAATTTCATCCATTATTTTACCGTCAAAATCTATTATCATAGAATGTCCAAGGTTTTCGGAGCCGTCACTTAAAAGGCCGGTTTGTGTGAGTGCAATCATATAAGACTGATTTTCAACAGCTCTTGCTCTGGTAAGCGTATCCCAGTGGATTTTTCTGGATTTTGGCCATGCAGCCATATTCACAAGAATATCTGCACCGGCTTTTCTATATGCACGGTATATTTCAGGGAAACGTATATCATAGCAGATTGTTAAGCCTAATTTTACACCTTCAAGCTCTGCCATAACAGGATTACTGCCCGTTGTGATATAGCTGTTTTCTGTATCTCCATTATATGAATACAGGTGGTTTTTGTCATATGTACAAATTACTTCTCCTGCTCTGTTAATTACAGGGCAGCTGTTATAAAGCTTATCCCCGCATTTGTTGACAAAACTCCCGCCTATGATATTTACCTTATATTCCCTTGCAATTTCCTGCAGCATTTTTACCGTTCTGGACTCTTGTAAAGTTTCTGCTGTTTTAGGAAAAGATGGACAATCCCATCCTGTTGGCCACAATTCCGGTAAAAATACAAAATCGCACTCACCATATTTATCAAGATTTGCTCTGAGCAGATTTTTAACAGTTTCGATATTTAAATCAATATTCCCGATTGCAGACTCCATTTGGATTGCAAGTAATTTTACTTTTTTCTTCTCCATATTCCGAATTTGTATACCTCATCAAACGCTTTCGGAGCTTTTTGTTCAAGTTCTTCCAGACTTTGTTGTAACTTCTGGCGGGCTTCTTCTTCGTCACCATCCGGTGAAATATAAATAGGCTCTCCGTAAATATTAATTAAGTTGGTTGCAAATACAGGGCATCTCAACTTGTCCCAGGAAGGGAATTTTGCCCATGTAAAGTTTTTTGAATACCAGTAAACCGGCACAACTGGCACACCTGCCATTTTAGCAATTTTTATAGCACCATCTTTAGCAATTTTTGCAGGTCCTCTCGGTCCGTCAACCATCATTGCACAATTTTCGCCGTTTTTAAGCGCAGATATCATCTGCATACTGGCTTCTATCGCACCTTTTTTACCTTTTGAACCGCGTATTGTTTTGAAACCCCATTTCTCAACAACATCTGCAATAACTTCTCCGTCCTTTGAACGGCTTATAAGAACATTTGTCGCTGCTCTGTGCGGCAAACCGTGGATACAAAACTGGTGTGCGTGCCACATTACATATACACAGGGCATTACACCCGGATTGTCTACTTCAATAATTCTTGTGAAAAGCTCCTGTGTTTTCAAAATTCGAAAAACTATATTTGAAATCTTCTGAATATTTTTTTCATTTAAAATCCTGACCATGCATTAATTATACTATAAATTTGAGAAAATATGGTATACTTGATGGAAGATAGAGGTTTATTATGAAAAAGTTCTTGTTATTTTTGTTAGTTTATTCGCAGCTGGCTGTTTTTGCTAATTATAACGATATTTATATTCTGGATATAAAGTACGACTGGATTAATAAGTCAATGGTAGAAAAAGAAGCTATAATCAGCGAGATTGAAGATATAATTTTTGATAAACCAATAGAAAAACAAGAGGATTTCAAATCCCGGTTTAAGGATAAATTAAAAGACAAAAATCATCTTGAAAATTATTATGCAGCATCTGCCGGTTACAAGGAGTTTAAAGGGAATAACATCTCTGCATTTTATTACAAGAGAATGAAAAACATTTATATGTACGCTCTTCAAGATAAAAAAGATGTTTCAAAAGCTTATTACTACGACACCCTTGGCAACTTAAGGTATGTAGACTTTATCTACGGCGCTTATCCCGACTACCCTTATTATTCAATACAGTACAGAATTTCCGGAAAACCTGTAAGTGCAATTTATTTTGTTTCAGAAGATTGCCAGTATCTTTTCAAACCTGATGGTGAGTTTGAGGGGGTATGGTACAAACACAATTTGTATAACAAAGAGTCAAAAATAATTTTAAAGAGAACTACGTATTAATGGATAGAATTGCAGATATATTAATAAAACAAGGATTAACAATTGCAACAGCAGAGTCATGTACCGGCGGGCTTTTAAGCTCAAGGCTTACGGATGTAAGCGGAAGTTCGGCGTTTGTTCATCTCAACTTTGTAACTTATGCAAATGAAGCGAAAAATAAAATTCTCGGTGTCAGCCTTGAAACTCTTGAAAAGCACGGTGCTGTAAGCGAGGAATGTGCAAGAGAAATGGCAGAAGGTCTTCATAAAGTTACCGGAGCTGATATCTGTGTATCTACAACAGGTATTGCCGGGCCTGCCGGCGGTACTAAGGAAAAACCTGTCGGATTGATGTATTCAGGAATTTATTTTCAAGGAAAAACATCTGTATATAAAATTCTTTTACCGTCAAATATTGAACGGGTTGAAATGAAACAAAAATTTACAAAAGAAGTGCTTAACAATATTTACACAACTCTCAATTTTTTATAAAATGGTAGTTATGGGAGCTGGGATAAAAAAAATCGTTTTAATATTTATGAGTTTTCTGCTTATAAATTCAGTATCTGCAATTGAACCGCAGGAGAATTTTTCTGGTTATATGACAGATTTGCAGGAAAAGATTCAAAAAAGCTGGTTTCCACCCGAGTGTCTGGAAAGAGATGGGCATGCTCTTGTAAAGTTTAGTGTTGCAAGAACCGGTCATATTTATTCCGCTCAAATTGTTGAAAGTTCCGGTGATCCTGTTTATGACGAATCTGCTCTGGAAGCTTTGCGCAAAGCTTCTCCGTTGGCGCATTTCCCCGCAAGTACTTCAAGAGGGTCGTTAACGATAAAATACTCTTTTGATACGTCTGTTGTAAATACAGGTGACATGCAGAGATATCTGGCAAATGCTGATAGGTTTTATAATGTAAATAACAGAACAGCTCTTGATTATATTAATAAAGCAATAGATGAAGTTGACGGAGATATAAACGCATATTTTCTTTATGGAAAAAGAAGTAAAATAAAAGAAGCACTTGGTGATACTGTCGGAGCAGCAGCTGATTTGGACCAGTCAATCAAGCTGAAAGCAAAATATGACCAGAAACGTATTATGGCAAGCAAGTTGATTGCAGAAATGGAGCAATCTCCGTATTCTTATTTTAATCTTGCGCATTCTTATGAAGTCGCCGGAGATTATGAACACGCAATTGAAGCTATAGAAAAAGCGATTGCACTGACAGAATTAAATAACCAGTATAAACGCTACAAAGATGAGCTTGTAACTAAAAAAACATCCTCATTATAAGGATGTTTTTTAGTATTTATTGTCACCGTGCGTAGCACTACATTTCGAGATTCATTTGAGAGAACTGAATTATTTTGTTCTTTCCTCTGTGTTTAGCGTTGTAAAGCGCGTGCTCTGCATATCTTATAACAGTGTTTGCATCTTCATCAACATCCGGCATGCACGGGTATGTCGAAATTCCGCCGGAAATTGTAACTTTGTGTGCTTCTTCTTCACCGGCAGGAATAAATTCCATTTTTTCAACTTCTCTTCTAAATCTTTCTCCGAATAAGAAAGCATTTTCTTCAGAAGTATTAGGTAATACAAGAAGGAATTCTTCATCACCGTATCTTGTTAAGATATCTTCTTTTCTTATCATTGCATTGAGTTTGTTTGCAATATTTCTGAGCAAAATATCACCCCACTCATAACCGAACATGTCATTAACAACTTTGAAAAAGTCTATATCAAAAAGTATGCAGGAAAGTTTTGTCCCGTAACGTTTTGAACGTGAAATTTCTTCTTCAAGACGTTCCTGCAGATATTTTCTATTGTGAAGCCCTGTTAAATCGTCTGTAGTAGAAACTTTTTCGAGTTTATCCTTGATGGTCTTGATTCTAAGAAGAGCATTTACTCTAACAATTAACTCATCTTTATTAGACGGGTCTTTGATAAAATCAAAACCTTCAGCTCTTACAGTAACATCCCTTCTTGTCGGTCCGAAGAATAAAATCGGACAAGGAAATTTGTTTGTCATAAGTGCATCTTTAGCTAGTTCAATGTTTTCAACAATCATTAATGAAGGATTAATAACTGCATAGTCTTTCATTTGTTCAATAGATACAACTCTGACTTCTGCCTCATCAATATCAGCTAACAATGCTTGCATTTCAGGCATTGGCTTTGTTGAATAGATAACAATATTGCTCATAAATCTTCCTCTTCATATGTATTAAAGGTGTACACTTTTTAAAGTGTACACCTTTATAATACCTAATTTTTCATATCTATGCAAGGGCTTTTGATTTCTCTATGCATTCAATCAATGTAGAAGCCACTGTCTTTTGTTCTTCCAGAGTAAGTTCAGGGAACATTGGAAGTGAAATAACGCATTCAGTATCTTTTTCAGTATTAGGAAGCATTCCTTTTGTCCAGCCCAGATGAGCATGAACTTTTTGAAGGTGTAGAGGTACAGGATAATAAAGCATAGCGCCGATACCTGCTTCCTGAAGCATTTTGTGAATGTTATCTCTGTTAGGAATTTTTACTGTGTACTGGTGATAAACGCAGTAAGTGTTATCTAATTCGTGCGGAGTTTGAATGTCAGAGCATCCGGCGAAGAGCTCATTGTATGTTTTAGCATGATCTCTTCTGGCTTTATTCCATTCGTCAATATAGTTTAATTTTATTCTTAAAATAGCTGCTTGAATTTCATCTAAACGAGAGTTAACCCCTATTTCATCGTGATAATATCTAACAGCACCGCCGTGGTTTCTTAGTGCAACAATTCTATTTTTGAGGTTTTCGCTGTTAACTGTTATTAACCCGCCATCACCCATACCGCCGAGGTTTTTAGTTGGATAGAAACTATAGCATCCGATATCACCGAATGTACCGACTTTTTGTCCTTTGTATTCGGCACCGATTGCCTGACAGCAGTCTTCTATTACGTATAAATTATAGCGTTTTGCAATGTCCATAATTGCATCCATATCGCAAGGCTGGCCATAAAGGTGAACCGGAATAATTGCTTTTGTCTTTGGTGTAATTTTTTCTTCAATTTTTTTAGGGTCAATATTAAAAGTATCTGCATCAATATCAGCAAATACCGGAGTCGCTCCAACGATACCAATAGCTTCTGTTGTTGCTACGAAAGTGAACGCTGTGGTAATAACTTCGTCACCAGCTCCTATATCTAATGCTCTTAATGCAAGGTGAAGCGCATCAGTACCGGAGTTTAAGGCAACAGTGTAGTTGCATCCGATATATTTTGCAAGTTCAGCTTCCAGTGCTTTGCAGTTTGGTCCTAAGATATACTGACCTGAACGTAAAACTTCGCAAACAGCCTTTTCAACTTCACTTCCTATTTTAGCATATTGTCTTTTTGAATCTAAAATTGGTATCATATAAAATCCTCCTATAATTTCCTCGCTATACTTAATAGTGTAGCACAGAAACTTCTCGTCTTTATATAATCTTGATGTCGGAGGGTAAATATATCTATAAATGTCTTGTTTATGACTAAAAATTTAAAAATTCTGATAATGAAAGTTCAAAAGCCTGAGCCAGTTGATTTATTTTTGAGAATGTTACATCATTTTGGGCAGTTTCAATATTGCCCAATGTCGAACGTCCAATGTTTGCTCTGTAAGCAAGTTCATCTTGAGTAATTTTTTGTTGCTTACGAAGTTCCTTTATTCTGTTAGCAAGTTTTATAAGCAAGGGCTTGTCCATATTTAAATTGTCCGTTATAATGACAATGTTACAAACCGTGGTACGGACAAAAGGGGATGCCTGTTGAATACAAGTTAATCTACTGACCGCTTTGCAGAACAATTACAACATTACGTATCAATTTTTGCAATAGTGTTGGGTTGTAAGTCAACTCGTTCGGCCAATTCTTCTTGAGTCAATACTTTGCCAATACGTAAAGCTTTTAATGCAAAGCCAACATTAGTTTTTATTTACTCACTGTTAATCATACTGGATATGATAATGTTTTTTTGGTATTTAAAAAAGTGTATTAAAAATGAATAAAACAAAATTCAAAGGCAATAAATATCTGTAAGGCTTGTTGGTATTGATTGTTATGAAACATGCCGGATTCAATGTGCTTATCGTTAAGCTTATGAAAATAATCTATCTATTGATGAAGTTATAAAAAAGGGAAATGAATCAAAACTTCAATAAATTAAATGTTAATGAGGTGTTAGAAAACGAAGGCGGGTGTATGGTTTACGAGTATAAATCCTAATCTAATTCAAGGCTAAAATTATTGCAAGTGCCAGAAAAAGCGAGTAATAAATCATTAAATTTCTGGACTGGTAGATTCTTGTCATAAAGCTCGGTGCATTCATCATATTTTCCATTGGAAAATGATACCATTTATGTTCCGGTATTGACTCAGCATTAGCGGAGAAATCAACCATTGATTTATACAAATCAACAGCAAGAGGAATTGTAAGCCAAACGATAAATACCTGCCAATCAAGGATGTCAAAAATGCACAAGAGAAGCGGAGTTACATACGCGAGTATTAACAGCCATTTTAAAACGATAAGCGAATCAAGCTGAGAGTTAAAAGAATTTGCAACTGTTTTATGGCCTTCATTCAGGTCAAAATCAAAGTCCATAACTGTATGTATGTACAAAAGTGTTACAGTAACAAGCATAGATGGGATTGATAAAATAATAGCATCCCATGAATATGTTTTAGTCATAACATAGTATACTCCGCCGAATAATGCAGGGCCGTATGCAACAGCTACAGCAAATTCTGAGAGCCTGATTTTTGACATAAACGAGTATAGTATAGTAATTATTCCGCCAATAAGTGCAAAATACACAACGCCAATTCCACATTTTATAAAGAAAAATAATCCTATAATACTTGCAGCAGCAAGGTAAATAAATGCGAGTATAAGGATATCTCGAGGGCGTATAAGGCCTGAAATAAGATATCTGCATTTAGTTTTTTGCGAGTTTTTTAAATATTCTTTTTTGTTGAAACCAACCTGTTTTATCAGGGATTTGTAATCAAAATAATCGTCAAGGAGATTAGCCGCCAGATGTGCCAGACAAATTCCTGCCAATGCCAGAAGGCCATACCTTATGTGTCCTGCCACAAGAGCGGAATATGTAAATATTACAAGCCAGGACATAATTGTCATAGGAAGTGAAAATGCTCTTGAGCATATTAATACAGTTGTAAGTTTATTTAACATAACTATCCTACCAGTCCGCCAAAGGCCATAACATCTTCATATGCAGCGCCAGCTTCGAGCATTTCTTCCGCAGTAAAACCAAATAGTGTAATTGTATCAATTACTTCGTCTTTTTTTTCAATATTTTTAATAACAGAATTTAATGCTGACTCTCTTGTCATATACTGAAAGCGGTCATTTATTCCCTGTTTAAGACTTCTACGTTTTGCTTTACCCATTTTTTTACCCTTAGGCGGGCTTCATTCCGCCAAATTACTAACCTGTTTTGAGCTTCCCAGAAGCCCTTTGGAACTGACTACCGGCTTATATTTGCTAACGCAAGCAGCGCAGCACCAATCATTCCGGAATAATTTCCTGTTGTTGCTAATCTTATTGAAGTTGGAGAAGTTACTATATCATTGTTTACATATTCTTCCATTTTTTTTGTATCTACAAACTGCGCCATAGAGCCGGAAAGTACAAAACAATCAGGGTCAAAAATATTTGCAAGCCCTGCTATTCCGAGTGTAATGTCATACTGCCAGCGGTCAAATATTGCAATCATTTTAGAATCGCCGTTTTTAACTCCGTCAATTACATCATAAGTAGTAACGTCTTCACGGCCTAAAGTTTCTTGAGCATCCCATTTTAAAGCAGTACCGGAAGCATAAGCTTCAAAGCAGTCCCAGCTTCCGCAGGTGCATTTTCTGCGCTTGTCGGGGTACATTTTGAAATGCACCTCTCCCGCTGCACCGGATTTGCCCTTAAGAAGTTTGTTATCAATAATAATACCGCCTCCGACGCCTGTCCCCAAAGTCAGCATAACAGATACTTTTGTATCTTTAGAAGCGCCGATTTTGTATTCTGCCCAGGCTGCACAATTGGCATCATTTTCAAGGAATACCCGTTTAGAACTTAATTCTTGAAAGTTGATTGTTTTATAATCTTTTACCAGATTTCCAGTAGAACCTATAACAGCAGTATTCTCATTATTTACTGCTCCGGCAGTTGATATTGCGATTACATCAACATTGTTTTCATATTTAAATATTTGTTTTTTTAAAACTTCTTTTATCCCATCAATAGTTTTAGGAGTAGAAAATTTTTCTATCTCTTCTATAATATTGCCGGTTTCGTCAATAATCGTGCTGTAAATTTTTGTTCCGCCTATATCAAATGCAAGAGCCTTTTTCATTTATATTCCCTCAACAAATCTTTTAGTAATCAACTGCGGTCTTGTGATTGCAGAACCAATTACAACGCAGTGAGCACCTAGTGCAAAAGCTTTTTTGACTTCTTGCGGTTCCCAGATGCGGCCTTCAAGAATAACGGGTTTTTCTATATTTTGAACCAGTGCTTCAAGTAATTCATAGTCGGGGCCTTCCGAAGAGTTTTCTGATTCAAGCGTATATCCGGCAAGAGTTGTAGAAATTACGTCTGCTCCTAATTCTGCACATTTTTTCCCTTCTTCCAATGTTGAAATGTCAGCCATTGCAAGTCTTCCTGCTTTGTGAATAACAGTTATAATTTCTTCTAATGTACAACCGGCATGCGGACGGGAAGTTCCGTCAAATGCGATAATATCAGCTCCTGCTTCAATAAGGTCATTAACCTCTTTAAGCCCTGGCGTAATGTATACAATTTCTTTCCAGTTTTCAGGAAGCTTATCCGGCTTTGTGAGTCCTATAACAGGTAAACCGAGATTTTTAGCATTCCTTACATCTCTTGCTCCTGCAACCCTGAGCCCGCCTGCGCCTCCGTTTACAACAGACTGCATCATCGCAAGCATACATTCTTCTTTGTACAAAGGTTCATCAGGCATTGCCTGTGAAGATACAATCACTTGTCCCTTTAAACTTTCTAAAATTCCCATGAAATTATTTTATCACAAAATAAAACTGTTGATAAATTAATAATAGAAGACTATAATGTAGTGTGTATAGCGGGGTTTGATATGGAAAAGAAAAAACTTTTAGCTTGTTCTGTTTTGTGCGGACTTATTATTATTGGATGCGGACTTGCAGTTATTTTTAAAGACAAAACGGAAAAAACTCCTGTCAGTGAAGTTACTGAGAAAAAAATCAAACAAGAACCTGTAAAAGAGGAAATAAAAGTTACTCCGCCTGCACCAGTACAGAAACCTGTTCCAAAAGAAATTGTCAAGAAAGCTGATTTATTTAGTGATAACACAATTTTACCGTTGTCTGCAATTACTGAGATTGCAAATCTTCCATCGGGTATTCAAGATGATATCCGCAAATTGATTGAAAATTCTAATTTGTATTACTTGAAACGCAAACCAGATGGAGTATTTATGATTGTTGGAAGTTCCGGTGATGAAAAATATATGCGTCATGATGTAAAATTTGTAGAAATAAATAAGGAAGGTGTTCGGAAAATAACCAGCATCGGGCAGGAAGTTTCTGATGAAGACGGTGATTGGGAATTTAACGAAGATTCAGGACTTCCTCTCAAGCACATCAAATATGATGAAGACGGCGATATTGAATATACAGAAATCTGGAATTATTCTGATGAAGAGCCTGTAAAATATGAGATGAAGAACGGAGAAGGGAAAATTCTTTCAATAAAAAAAGAAACACCTGATGGTGATACAAAAATAAGATCTGAACATTTGGTTTATGACGAAGACGGCAATACAAGAGTTAATGTTTCTGCAAGTTATGAAGGGCCTGATATTACAAGGTTTACATATTACAATTCTGAAAATCCTCAGGATGGTGTTACTTTGATGAGCGAATACAATGATGGATTAAAAACAAAAGAAACAGTATATTCCTCTGATTATAAACTGCAAAATACATATAATGCCGGATATAAAGACGGAGAACGCGTGACTATTAAAGTTCTTGACAGTTCAAATAATAAAGTGGAAGAAATTATATCAAATAAATAGATTGTAGAAGCTGTCCTGTTCTATCTTTTTCGGGCGTGTAAATTTTTCCATAATCATATTTGCAGCTCCTACAGCAAGCCCGGTTGCAGCTGCGTGTCCGATGTAGGTTAGAAGTGCTTTGCCGTATAATTTTTTCAGGTTTTTAATCAAAGGCTCTGCGAGCCCTGTTTTCCGGGCAATTTTAATACCCTTGTAACTTGCCATACCTTCCTCAAAAACGGTAGGAAGCATGCAGGCGAATGCTATTTTGCCGCAGTTGTCTTTGATGTGGTCATAGCCTGTTTTTGGAGCATCTTTTGGTTTTGGTGTTGAAAACAAAGCTATTGTACCCATCCAGCCGGCAGCAATTCTTCCGGGCCAGCGCAGCTTGCTTAAGAATTTTCCGGCTTTTCCGGTAATATCATTCATTGCGTGTCCGAGTTCATGAAAGCCGGCCGCGGAAATCTTGTCAGTATTTATTCTTACAACTCTTTCTTTAGGAAAATATGCAGCATTCCTGCCGAGAGAATAATCATTTACAGTTTTGCTTAATTCCATTGGAATAATTCGAACTCCCTTTTTATCAAGCCCGGAAACTTTCAGGGAGTTTAGAAAAGCATCTTTATACAGGTAGTTTTGCGAGTGTTCTTTAATAAGCTGACGTTCAAAAGGTTTACCGCATAAAGGCAGAATTGTTCCCATTATGGCAGATGAAGCCGCACTTGCCATAATAAAGCCTTTATTTCCGTCGGTTTGACTCCGCGGGATATATTGATTTCCGTCATAGTAATACGAATTTACCATATTAAGACACTGCCTTTAAACTACACCTGATTATTATAAAACACTAAACTCAAAAAACTTGCTTAATTGTAACGAATTTGTAATATAGCGTTATAAAATCATTAAATATGGAATATATTATATATATGGATATGTTTAAGACAGATGTAAATAAAACCCCTGAAACCCTTACAGCTGTAGGGGGGGGGGGTAAAACACTCTAAAAATTTAATGTTTTGGAGGTTAGTATGTTGAGTATAAATACTAACCTTTCGAGCTTGATAGTCCAATCTAATTTAAAATTATCGACCAGCGGTTTGAATACGGCAATAGAACGTATGACAACCGGTTTTAAAATTAACCGCGCAAAAGATAATGCTGCAAATTATGCAATTTCTACAAAAATTTCAAGCAAGTTATTATCTTATCAAGCAGCGCAGGATAATATATCCATGGGCTTAGATATGTTGACTACAGCTACGGACAGCTTAGAACTTGTATCCAGCCATCTTTCACGTATACGTGATTTAGCAGAACAGGCGGCAAATGGTACTTACGGCGATGATTCTTTGAATGCCATTCAACAAGAAGTCAATTCGAGAACAGCAGAAATTAATCGCATTATGGCAAATACGGAATATAACGGAATTTCTTTGCTGAAACCTGCTGGGGGATTTATTGAAGAAATAAACCCGTTAACAGAGTCGGAGGCAATTGCTCAAGGTTATACAATAATTAAAACTGCTGATGACCTTCAGGCGCTGAAGGATAATCTCTCAGGTAAATATATTTTGATGAATGATATTGACCTTTCAGGTTATAATTGGACTGCTATAGGAACAAAAACAAATCCGTTTTCAGGTGAATTAAATGGTAATGGGCATGTTATTAAAAATTTGCAAGTAGATGATGCTGCAGGAAACGGTATTGGCTTGTTTGGTGTCATAGATGGTGCAAATGTAAGCAATGTAGGGTTAGAAAACGCAGATATAAATGTACAAAATGCTGTCGGAATATTGGCAGGAGCGGCCGAAGCCTCTATAATAACGAACTGTTATTCTACCGGAAGTGTTAGAGGTGCAGGCTGGGTTGGTGGTTTAATAGGACAAATTACTAATGCCACAACTATAAACAATTGTTTTTCTACAGCTAATGTTACCGGAACTTCGTCGCAAATAGGAGGGCTTGTTGGACGTCTGGATAGTTCTTCCGTTTCAAATAGTTATGCTGAAGGAAGTGTTTTGGGTAAAATCTTTGTAGGTGGCTTGATTGGGAATAGTGTAGGAATTTCTAACATCTCTTTTTCCTATGCGCTTGGTGATGTTAAGGCTGATGATAATGTAGGTGGCTTGCTGGGATATTTGGGTGATCATAAAATTTATATAGATAATTGTTATTCAGCAGGAACTGTTGAAGCTAATCTATCGTCAGGGGGGATGATTGGCTGGGTTGATGATGATAGTGATTTATGTGTTGTTACAAATTCAAAAGTTTTAGGAAAATCTGAAAATCTAGATGGAATTATTATTGGAGGCAGTGGAGGTACATCTATAGAAGTTACAAACTGTTCATATATCTCGTATTATAAAAACTCTGGAATAGAGGCTGTTACAACAGCAAAACCAGAATTGCTGAAATATACCGGAGATGCTAATTGCAGTGATGTTCGCCCATTTTCTTATGGAAACAATAAAATTGGTTATCAGGTTGGAATTAACTCTTCTGATTCAAGTAGAATAGACATTGATTTTTCTTGTGGAATATCTGTGAATAATATTGATATTACAAGCGAGGATAGTTTAAGTATTATTGATGATTTACTCTCTAAAATCAAAGAAAAAGAGGCCAAATATGGTTCAGCATATAATCGTCTTGAATCCGCTCTGGAGTCAATTGGGGTTAGCATTAATAATCTGGTTTCAACCCGGTCAACAATTCGTGATGCAGACATTGCGGAAGAAAGCAGCGAATATATCCGTAATCAAATTCTACAACAGGCTGCTGCAACGCTTATGGCTGCTGCAAATCAAACGCCTGGTATTGTGCTTCAACTATTGTAGGTTCAGCAATAAAGCTGATAGTTTGTAAAAAATCTTAATATAAAGGCAAATTTTTTTGATGTAATGTTTTTATATATATATGGCTAGTGTGGATTTTCAAAATATAAATATTTATAATGTCAGCGGAGTACAGCAGAAGAAAGCTCCTGATAAAACTGTTTCTATCCCTGCAGAAACCGCTCCAAAACCTGCTTTTAAAGCAGATGCTTATACTTCTGCTGTTACGGTCCGGACTTCCCTTACTACCCGTGATGAAAAGAAAAAGTATGAAGAGCTTTCAAATGAGCTGGATTTAAAGTACAGAAAAAAACTTGAATTTGCACTTAAATCAGGTCTGCTTCTGAAAAATAATTCCAATGACAGAAGTTCTGTTCTGGATAATCTTCATAAAATAATTACGGAAGAACGCGATCCGGGGTTAGATAAGATTAACATCCTGCAGGAATGTCTTGATATTCTTGCAAATCCTTATGTAATAACGCAAACCTGTGAAGATATTCCGGCGCAGTACAAACGTCAGGTTATTGGTTTGATGACTAATTTGTCTGAGAATCCAAAAGAGATTGCCGAGGCGAAATGGGAACTTGAGAATATGCATACAGGAACCTGTCCTGCCGCAAGTATTGAGTTTGATTTGGCTACAAAGCATACTGCAGAATTTTTTAGAATGGTAGAGGGTTTAACATCGCCAAACAATGAAGTTGTTAAGACAATAAAAATGGATAGTCTTTCAGACAAATCATCAGAAGCAATCTGGCTTTTAACAAAGTTTAAAACACCTCATCAGATGAATGATTTTAATACGGCTACAGTTTTGCTCAAACCTGATGAACATGCAATTATAAGAGCAAGAATACAAAACCATTATAAAGATCCCGGCGAGCGTTCAATTATTGATGTTCTAATGCAGTCAACTTTAATGCAGCTAGGTTCACAGCAGACATATAATTCTTTGAATGATAAACGAGCTCCGAATGCCTGGACTCAGGAAGACGGCGGTTTAATCGATTTTGAAAAAACATACGTTGAGTCGGTTGTCGAAGATAAAAATACAACTTCTGTAACTTATCAAATTGTTGATGAAAATGGAAGGCTGAAAGGGTATGAAAAGGATTTCGGCACAATAAAAAAAGAATTACTTGATACTCTGAAAATGGGACATAATATTATAATCGGCTATACCTGGCCTGATCCTGAAAATGATAATAAACTTGCAGGACACGAAATTACAATAGTCGGGTACAAGACAAACAGTAATGGAGAAGGTGTGTTTATCTGTCAGGATTCAGATGACGATATTGCAGCACCTATTGAGATGAGCGAGAAGTTTTTACTTCCGAAAATTCACCACGCAGGACTTCCTGATGAAATAGCATCAAGAGATTTTAAGTATGAAGACAGCTGGAAAGTCGGTCTGGATGAATTTCAGAATATGAAAAAATCTGCTTAAATCCCTACATTAACCCCGCTTCCGTCATAGAACTGGTTTAATATAGTAAATCTTCCTGAACGGACTTTGTCTTTTATAATTTTTGCAGACGAATTTGTAAGAACAATCTGGGTTTGGACACATTCAAACCGGTGTTCCATAAAAAGCTGTTCATATTTTTCACCAAGCTGTGTATATTTTTTAGTTTTAATAAACAGATTGAAATTTTTCTGCCGTTTCCGGATTTGTGAAACGCCGAAGCCAATAACAGCATTAATATCTATTTCAACCCAGGAAGATTGAATTATATCAAGAATATAATTTTCATTATCCGAAGTTTTTATAGAAATATATCCTGAAATATTTTTTGATTTTTTATCTTCAATTACGAATTTATATTCACTGAAATATGAAAGTCCTTTAAAAATAGTTTCCTTAAATTCTCTTGCATCGCTGCTGAGAAGCGGCCTGAAATGCGGAAGCAGTGATTCATTATAAAGTGATGATACTGTTGCAGAGTCAGAGTTTCTGAATTCTCTGTATTCTTTTCGGTTGAATTCTATTTTTTCAGGAACCGGGATTTTCCACAGCCTTTCATAAGAAATCTGGCTAAACCCGCATTTTGCCACAAAAAGTCGTAATAAATCCGGCAGATTATCATCAACTCTTACGATAAAAGAAATAGCTCCGGAAGCTTTGTACTTTGATACTGCAAATTGTATGAGTTCTTCAGCATCCTCATAACAATTTTCATCAAAGAAAAGACGCTGGATTTCCAATCTTTTTAATGGAGATTTGGAAGGCGCAATTGTAATAAGCCCTTTAATCTCTTTTTTATCTTTTAAGACATATGATTCCGGCAAAAATTTGAATTTCAGCGGAATGAGATGATGCAGAGGGATAAGAGGGTTAAACATGATACGGCTTATATACGCATCTCTGTTGTTGAGAAACGATATCATCTCCTGCATGTTTTTTCTATCGAAATAATAAAGCTTTCTTATCCTGCTCATAAGAAGATTATATAATAGTATAAATTTTGGAGCAACAACCATACTAAAGGATGAGTGCAAAGCCGTTTCAAATTTGGTATTATATTATATAAGGAACAGGAGGTTTATATGTCTATAGATGACGCATTGGTAATGATATTAGCAGGCGGCGAAGGGAAGCGTCTTTTTCCGCTGACTCAGGACAGGGCAAAACCCGCAGTGCCTTTTGGCGGAAGATATAGGATTATAGACTTTGTGCTTAATAATTTTATAAACTCCGGTTTCTTTAAAATCAAAGTTCTGACCCAGTATAAATCAGATTCTCTAAATAAACATATTTCAAAGGGCTGGGCTCTGTCACCTTTCTTAAATCAATATGTTGACCTCGTTCCTGCGCAGATGAGAACCGGAGGAGCATGGTATCAGGGGACGGCAGATGCGGTTTATCAAAATGCTTTTCATATTCATGATGAGGAACCTGATTATGTTTGTGTGTTTGGCGGCGACCATATTTATAAAATGGATGTTTCACAAATGCTTAAATACCACAAAAGAAATAATGCAGATTTAACTATTTCTGCAATTCCTATTCCGATAGAAGAAGCTCACGAGTTTGGTATTATAGAAGTTGATGACTGCTGGAGATTAACGGGTTTTGTTGAAAAGCCGAAAACTCCTCCAAAAGCAATGCCGAATAATCCTAAGATGTGCCTTGCTTCTATGGGGAACTATATTTTTAACAAAGATGTTTTATTAAATGCTCTTGATGAAGATGCAAAGATTGAAGCTTCTAACCACGATTTTGGGAAAAATGTTATACCTATGTTATTAAATCAAGGTAAACGGGTGTTTATTTATAACTTTAATGAAAACCATTTTCCCGGAATGACTGATAAGGAAAAAGGTTACTGGAGAGATGTAGGAAGTATTGATGCATACTGGCAGGCAAATATGGACTTGCTGGATTACGAACCTGAATTAAATTTGTATTCAAAAGAATGGCCGATAAGGACTTTCAATTACAATTATCCTCCTGCAAAATTCATATGGCAGCAGGGTGATAGGGTAGGTATGGCTACAAACTCAATGGTTTCAGAAGGCTGTATTGTATCCGGCGGTATGCTTTCTCGGTGTGTACTCTCTCCTAAGGTTAAAATCAACAGCTACTCTCAGGTTTCAGACAGCATATTGATGGAAAATGTTAATGTCGGCAGATATTCAGAGATTAGAAAGGCTATAATTGATAAGAATGTTGATATTCCGCCTTATACTAAAATCGGTATTGACCGCGAAGCTGATATTGCAAGAGGTTTTTATGTTTCAGAAGGCGGAGTAACTGTTGTTCCGAAGAATGCAAGATTAAGTTAATATTCTGTAATAAAAAGGCAATTTTAAGACTATAAAAATCTTTATATAATTAGGGAATAAGATTAAGTTAATTATACAGGGGTTTTTATGGTATCTGTAAGCTCAGTCCTGCCTGCATTAACAGGCCAGACCGCGGGAAAATTAAAACAATTAAAAAAAGCTGCCGGAGGCGGCGCTCTTCTGGGCGGTGCATTTTGTGCCCTTGATTTTTTGACTGTGCCCGGAGCGTTTAAGCTTAAATACAATACTGACGGCGAAAAAGTTGAAGGTACAAACTGGAAATCAGGGTTAAAAGAGCTTGGCAAATCTGCTGTTAAATGTGTCAGCTATCTTGCAGTTCCTGCTGCAATTGTAGGCATGGCATCAGGAGCCGGTGTCGTTGCAGCAGGTCTTTTAGGCGCGACTGCTTTTGGCTCTTCCTTTGTGCTTTCTTCACTTTTTGAGGAAGTTTTACCGGAAGAACAAAAACTTGTTGCTGAAGCTTGCAAGAAAAAAGGAATTAGTTTAGATCAGGTCGCTTGACATCTTTTTCAGGCATTTCATTTCCCGCCTGTGCAATCAAAGATTGCTGCGTTCCTTCGCTTTCGCTCAGTCACAACGGCGGTATCGTAGAATTCGTCCTCAGTTTGCCGTCCCGCTCCTATCGTTATAGGAGCGGGATACGTCAAATTCAGACTTCATACCGGCTGACGCATCATTTTCCACCCATACTAAAGTAATAGTAAGAGGAGTTGCTTCAAAAGGATTTGAGGCTGCTTTGTCATACTTATTTATTTTTCTATTCAATAATTTTAAAAAACCTTTTATTTTCATATCTATATCTTGGCACTGAACTCCTTGATATAAATTACCTTAAGTGATGAATTGGACAGGAGTATAGGCCTAACCAGAAAGTATTGCATTGGTTTATTGATGAAAATTTTTAAGAGCATAATCAATGCACTGTACAATAAGCTCATTACGGCTGATGTCAGTATCATTCGAAAGTGTGTCAAGAACTTTTAGTACATCAGCATCTAATCTAATGCTGATGACAGTTTTTTCAGGTTTAACAGGTTTGAACTCATTTGAAAAACACATATTAATATCATTATATTTTATATGCGGTGGTATTTGTATATTCAATAAACGAATACATATAGTATTTACATTTTGAATAACATATGATAGCATGCTCATGCAATTAGGATATTAAGTGACATAAATGAGCAGTATGAAAACAGGATTTACATTATCAGAAATACTTATAACCCTTGTAATTATAGGGTTTATAGGCGCTCTTGGCGTGCCTATGCTGGGTTCCCAGAAACTTAAAAAGCCTATGGAAATTAAATCAAGGCATGGTACGATGGAATGTTTCTGGGAAAATGATCGCTTAATGCAGTTTCAAGCCAACAATACTGAAAACAAAGATGGTGAGCTTAAAGATGTAACAGACGAAGGCGCCTGTTATTTCACACCTCCTACGTCAGCAAACTTGTTTGTTTTGCAAGCTGTAGGAGCGGGAGGCGGAGGTGCTGTCGGGCTTTCAGGGCTGCCCCGCTACACACCGTCAAGGGATGATGTGTCAGGAGAAATTCCAACTGATACCGGCTTTTTAGCTGCAATAAGCGATACAAAGAAAGTACCGGACTGGGTAAGAAAAGAATGGAATAAACAGTGGACGGGCAATAATTCGCAAGGAGTCAAGTATACTTTGACATCTCCTATCGGAGATGGCGGAAGCGGTGCTTGTGATAAGCGACGTGTTGATATAACTAATGGTGAATATAATGATTGCTCAGATTTGTGCACCTCTGGACTTGAATATCTATGCCCGAGCAGATGTATAGAGGATTTATCAGCTGCGGGCGGAACATCAGCTGCTGGTGTACAGCTTGTAGTTAGTGCTCCGATATGGTATTCACCGGAAGGACAGCAAGATTCTGTTAAATATACTGTAAACTATAACGAAACAAGACTTGAAATAGGGTCTAAATCAGTCTTACTGCCATCTTCAAAACCGGGTGAAGACGGCAGGGTAAATTATCCTCAGGAAGGAGAAAAAGAAGATGGTAAAGACGGAGAGGAATATGACGTGAACAGAGATGCTGTAATTTCAGGATTTTCAGTTTTAGGCTCCTCTTCTGTAAATAAAAGACGAAAAGGCGGAACAGGGTGTAGTAAAACCTCTGGGGAAAGAGGACTTAAAGGAGAAATAACCGATAATGAACCGGAAAAAATCTCTTTTTCTACAGAATCACTTGCTGTAAATGCAACTTTCGGCGTAGCAGGTTCTGCTGGACAATGTGATATGCGGCTTTTAGAAAAATTGCCGTCAGATACATCTTTAAAACTTGTTCCGGCAAAGTCAAATAAAGGTGAAGATGAGGCTACACATTCAACTATTTATAAAAAAAATAAAGAAACAGGTGGCTGGGACGCTCTTATTAGTGTCAGCTCCGGAGTTGACGGCTGGGGTGGTACAGAGTTACTTCCGATAGAAGAAGGTGATTTACCATTCCCGAAAGTATATTTCCCTCATGCGTTCAGGGCAGCTATTCCTACGTTGTCAATTGCTTCTGGTGCTGGATACAGGAGTTATCTGGCAAAAGAGAACAATACGCTTGGTACACCTGGTGCATCCGGTGCAGGAGCCCATCCGATAATACTTTCAGTATCTGGAAATGCTCAACATACGATTAATGGAGTTACAACAGGTAATGAAGCATTAAAACCAATTGTAAGTACTGATGTGCGCTGTTTTGACGGTACTAAATACGGCGCAGGGCAGCCAGCACCTACATATTGCGGTACGGGTAATACAAGCGGTAAGCCAGGGGCGGTAGTAATTTCTTGGTAAATGTGAGGACATAATGAAAAAAAATAATTTTAAATACGCTTTTACATTAGTAGAATTAATGGTATTTTTTATCTTTATATCATTGCTTCTTGCAGCATCTACACCTATAATAACAAAAAGGGTAAAAAATCTTCCTATCAAACATCATCATGGAAAATTTATTTGTTATGGTGATAGTTATGAGTATTATAATTCCAGTCGTCTTGTAGCATCAGGTTCTGGATGTAAATTTACACCGCCAAAGAGAGCTTCATTATTTAAGATAGAGCTTGTCGGCGGAGGTGCCGGAGGTTGTGAATATTCTGATTGGGGTGAGGATATGGTAACACGTTCTGGTGGTTATAACATACCCGGTGGACATTATGGGGATGGGTATACAGATTTGCAGGACGGTGTGCTGCATGACATGCTTTATCAAGCCCCTTTTATCTATGCTGTAGAGGGCACAGATGGTAAACCTGGTGAAAGTACTGACGCAAGGACTTATACCGGAGTAGGGTCGCCAAAAGTAACTCTTAATGGTGCTTGTGCCGGTACCTGCTGGTCACCAACTGCTTATGATTGTGAAAAAACCGGAACAAGAAAGAAAAAAGATGCTAACGGCAACTATGTAAAAGATGAAGAAGGTAATTATGTTTATGAAGAGTATACATATACCGGAACCTGTTATACAACGCAAAAAGAAGACAACATGGAAGATTACCCGACTTGTTCTGCATGCAGGTTATATCTAAATACATTATATTCTATTCAAAGTGATGTTATGAGCCAAAAAAACTGTGGCACTAATGACTGGTGCTATAATATTGCTACGACAGAATTTGCTGATCCTTACCGTACTGAAGCAAGACTAGTTGGAAATCGGGATAATAGTTGGGGACTTATTGATAATTTTGGAACAGAAAGTGAGGCAACGGGTTATGGTGCTAGAGGAGGATATGGTCAAGACTTCTATATAGAAGGAACAATAGATTTTTGTGATTATTCAAAAGGCGGAACTTGTCCTAATCAGGATTCAAATGAGTATAAAAGAGTAATGGGCGGAGTCCTTCAATTCAGCTATGGACAAAAAATGGACGACGGTCGATACTGTATGAATACCACATGTACGCAAAAAGTTAGTGGAACAGGTGTAAAACCATACCTTGAGAGTCTTTTTGGAACTTATCTTGTAAAGGGTACAACATCTGCACCAGGATCTTGTGCCGGTTGGGGAACAATAAAATATAAAGAACATCCTAATACCAAAGTGGGTAGCAGCAAGAGTACTTATATGCATGGTCAGGATGGAGATGATGTATTACATTATGATGCTTTAAAAACCTGGGGAGAAAATTGTACTACTAATGCTAAGCCGGCCGGAGGCGGTGAAGGCGGATGGTATTGGGATAAAGGTTCTTTTATATATGGTACAAATGGAACTAATCTTGGCATTGACGGTACACTAAACAAACCTGTTGATGCGAGTGATTATGGGATTATAGATAAAAGCAAGCCTTGGGCAGCAAAAGTAGGACTAAAGAGAGATCGTATACCGTCACTTGCAACCTCAACAACTCTTAATGAAAGGTGGCACGAAGTTGGTGCCGGAGGCGGTGCTGCTTCTTATAAAATTGCTTATGTATCAAATATTGATAAAGATTGTGTTTTCAATGTTGCAAGCGGCGGGCCTGCTATTATAAAAGGAATGTCAGAGGCGCAAGTAGAATCTATACATGATGGTTTGACAACATCACTAACTTGTAATGAAGGCACACTGCGACTTACCGCCGAGGGTGGACAGTATGATACTTCAACTTCAATAACAACATATTCTGGCTTTGATTATATGACATCTGCCGGCGTATTTACTAATCCGTCTACATTTACTACGAGTACGAGCGGGGGAGCATCACCATTTAGTCCAAAAGACGTGTATACTAAATATATTATTGGAAAATATGGGTTTGGCGCAGGCGGAAGAGGTACTGAGATTACAGACTCTTGTACAAAACCTTATGGTGAGTGGAGTGTAGATAGAGTATATTATGACGGCATAGATAAATCCGACCATCAGACTTGGCCTCAAGAACCTTGCAACGGGGTATCAACCTCATCAGCTGAAAGTGGCAGTCCTGGTGTAATTATAATTTCATGGTAAACTAATCCAGCGGCGCTTTATGCGCGGAGAATGTGAGGAGTTAGCATATCTCCCTCACATTCTTTCTTTATATATTTATTTCTAATTCCGGATTTTTTCTAAACCACGTAAGCTGGCGTTTTGCGTAATTTCTTGTGTGCTGCTTGAGTTTATCTAAGGCTTCTTCCAGAGTCCATTCACCGTCAAGGTATGATAAAATTTCCTGATACCCTATTGTGCAGACGAAATTTTTAATGCGTCCGTGTTTTTTTAGAAGATATTTGGTTTCTTCAATTAATCCTTGTTCAACCATCATATCAACACGTTTGTTAATTCGTTCATACAAATCTTTTCTTGAGGTAAGCACAGGCATTTTCCATTCAACATCAAATTCAGGTTCTTTCTGAATATCCATTTCCGAAATAGGCTTCTTGAGCAGTTTAATAACTTCAAGAGCTCTTACTATTCTTCGCTTGTTGGCGTCTTTTAATCTTTCATACGTAATATTATCAAGAACTTTAAGCTCTTCTAAAAGCTCATCTTTTTCTTTTAAATCCAGCATCTCACGCAGTTTATAATCTGCTTCTACGCGTGGAAGATTGTAGTTTTCAAGCAAAATTCTGAAGTAAAGTCCTGTGCCTCCTGCGACAATCGGAGTTTTACCGCGGGATAAAATATCATAAATTGCTTTTCTGGCGTCATCATAATAATTCCCGACCGAATAATCGAATTCCGGTTCTACAATGTCAATTAAGTGATGGGGAATTCCTTGACGCTCTTTCATATCTGGTTTTGCGGCTGCAATATTAAATCCTTTATATACCAGCCGTGAATCTGCTGATACTATTTCTCCGTTAACTTGTGCGGCAAGGCTGATTGCCATTGCTGTTTTTCCGCTGGCCGTCGGGCCGGCTACTGCTATTACTTTTGGTTTCATAATTACATTCTACCGTAAAATCTAAATCTATGTTATAATATGCATATGTTAAAGAAAATTCTTGCATCTGTTTTGTTATCAATGTCTATGGCTGCATATGCCGCTGATATTCCTGTGGATGCAAAACTGGATTATAATCAGGGCATTGATTTTTATAAGCTTGGTATGTATGAACGTGCGATTGAATCTTTCCGTTCTGCAGTAAGAACTTATCCGGATTATATTGATGCTTATTATAATCTGGGAACCGTGCTAGAGTATTTGAAACAGTATGCAGAGGCTCTTTCTGTATATAAACAGGTTTATTTGAGAAATCCTAATGATTACGAGGTTATATATAAGCTTGCTTATCTCAGTTCCAAACTAGAAGATTATACAAAAGCAGCTGAATATTTGAAACTTATTCCGCAGTCCAGCAGTTATTATCAAAGAGGGCAGGAGCTTGCCGAGTCTATAAAAGTTTCAACAACGCTGCCGGTGCAGCCGTCTAATGCCCCGTCAAAAATTGCATCGCAATCAGGAATTTATGAAAATATTCTCAGCCCGACCGGAATTACGACAGACAATGCCGGAAATGTCTACGTTGCAACTTTTTCTGACAACACAATAATGAAAATTACTCCGGAAGGAAAACGTCAAGTGTTTCTGAAAAGTTCGCTGATTAACGGCCCTATCAGTCTTGTGTCTGATAATGCAGGAAATATTTATGTTTCTAATTATAATTCCGGAAACGTTGTAAAAATAAATCCGTCTGGAGTCGCTTCTGTTCTTGTTTCCAAGCTTGATAAACCATACGGGCTGCATGTAGAAGGTAATATGCTCTTTATAACCTGTCAGGGCTCAAATTCAATAATGCGTCAAAAGTTGTAAACTTAGGGCTTATTTATAGATAGCATTTAGCTTCTTCGCCATCAACTCCTGCATAAAGCTCAACATATTGTTTTGCAGGGCTTGAGTCGATTTTTGTAAACAAAACTTCTTCTATCTGGAAAAATCCTACATCAGCGCTCATTTCAACGCTAATCTTAATAGGTTTTCTCTGTCCGTGCTGTATTCTAATTCTATTAATAGCGTTAGCTGAATACTTGTGTATATCACCTACACGCGGGGTAGTGTTAATAGAGAGCGGAATTCTCGCACGGCCTTTTGTCATATCGCATCCGTCAGCAATAAGAATTATGCCGGCTTCTGTTGAGTGAATTTTTCTTGATGACATATGACCGATAATGGCTTCTATAACAACAGACCTTATAATTACGCGCCTGTGAAGATCATGCGGAAAAACTTCCATTAGCGCTCTTTCTATTATAGGTTTTGCTAAGATAACGGACATTTCTTCGTGTCCCTGACGGCCAATCATCATTCCTAAATCGTGCATAAGGCCGGCCAGTGTTACGGCACATAAACTGTCCTCAAAAGTTCCAATCTCTTCTGTTTCAAGCGAGGTTTTAATGCCAGATTCGTGAAGAATATTGAGCATTTTTATTGCATTAGCAGCAACCTGCCGCATATGTACAGGGCCGTGGTCATTATAGCCTAGACGTTTGATGGAAACATTGTTGGCATAATCCTGCATTTCCTGTAATTCTTCATCTTCAAACAGGTAATTTACTAGTTTCAGACAATCAGGGCGCTCATGTAATCTTTTTAGAATCTTTGATTCTACGGATACTTCTTTTATCGATTTCATATTTACATGATAACATTATTGTTTAAGTTTATCAATATTAAGAATAAGCCTGTTATCTTCCGGAGAAAGGTTATACATACGTCTTACAAAGTTCGTTATATAGTGTTTTGGCAGACCTATTTTTTTGAAAGTTCCGTCATTGTATAATTCTATAAGTCTGTCTACTTGTTTCTGGCAGTTTTCATATGTTTGCGGATATTTTTTTAATTGCTGCTGCATTGGTCTTTGTGCGCGTTCAGAGTTATAATAAGCAGAGCTTATGCCATAATTTTGAAGGTTGTCCTTTCCGTTTTTCACAAAAGGAATAAGGTGGTCGATACTGCCCGCAGATCCTGCAACCATATTATAACCAATTTTATCTGATGAATACTCTACGCATTTCATTACAAACGCTGAAAGATTGTCGTGTGAAGTAGGCAGGCTGACTGCTTTCTGAACCATCTTATGTGCAAGTTTTGTGTCCTCAAGTTTATTTGTAATCTTTTGAAGCTCATAGATGAAAGATTTTCTATTGAAAGGTATTACAATTGGTATACTGTATATTTTGGATCTTGTCCGGGCAAATAGTTTTGTTAATTCCTGATTATTTTTCAGGTTTGTTTCTGCTGCCATAATCTCTATCTGAGTTAGTATGTCAGCCCGCTTTTTAATTAAGCTTTTATCATTCTTTATCTTTTTATTTCTTTTAGCTTTTGACTTAATATTTTTTGCATTATTCTCTTCTTGAGGAGTCTTTTCAGGAAGCTTTTTAGCTATCTGAAGCATTCTTTTAAGGGTGCAGCTTTCAGAAGTGTTATTTTTTGCAGCAACTTCATCAGCAATACGCTGTAATTTGTATTGAAATTCTTTAGCACTAAATGGAAGCGCTACTGGTTCATGGCTTAGTTTTTTGTATATAATTGACATCATTGAGTCAAATTCCTGCTTTAATTGAGGAGGCATCTCTCCAGACATTTCTGTTAACTCATCAAATATAGGCTGCTGAATTTCAAGCAGTTTTTTATTGTGTTCTGGTGCAATTTTTCTTATTACATCTGCAAGTTTATACTGCGGATTTGCCTTGGTCATTGTTTTAACTATAGAAAAGAATTCACTTTCTATGGTATGAAGGCTTTTTTCAAAAGGCTTTATTATTTTAATGACATTTTTTATTGCTCTGGAAAAAACATGTTTGGAATAAAATCTCTCTAAAATTTTAGGATCTATAACATTTTTGCCTGAATACATATCAGGAATTCCGTATGCCATCAATGCTCTTAAAGTCTCGGCATTCTCTGCTGTTCGGCCAAAAGATACTGTATCGCAGGGAAGAGGTTTTAATAATGGAGCCAATACAGGTACCCTGTATTGAGAACAATCATATCGATTGTTCTCATATCTTGCTATAGGTATTTGTGAAAAAATAGATTGAATTCGCATGTAATATTCTAAAGCCTCTAAATAATTTTTTTGCTATTAAAAAGGAAGGTATATCACCTTCCTTTTTTTATTAAACAGCTGCAGCTTTATCAGACTTCTTTTTATCTTCCCATATATCAACAAGTGTTGAGCAGAAGAAGATGCTTGAATAAGTTCCGATAGCAATACCAAGAATCATTGCCAGAACGAAATCTCTTGTTGTAACCCCGCCAAGGAAATAAAGCGCAAGCAAGGTTATCAAAGTTGTTAATGATGTATTGATACTTCTTGCAAGAGTCTGGTTGATACTTGCGTTCATTATTTCGCCAAAAGTCATTTTCTTTGAATAATATTTTAAATTCTCGCGAACTCTGTCAAATACAACAATTGTATCGTGTACAGAGAATCCAATTACGGTAAGCAAGGCTGTTACAAAAAGTGCATCTATTTGAACATCGTACAACAATCCCAGTATTGAAAAAATCCCGCAAACAAAAAGCGCGTCGTGAACAAGCCCCAGAATTGCAGCGAGTGCATAATCAAACTGAAATCTTATTGTCAGGTATGCGACAATTCCTAAAAGTGCCAGTGAAAGAGCTATCATTGAGTTTTTAAATAGTTCCATACCAAGCGTTGGGCCTACAGATGATACCTGAACCAGCTGAGGTGATGTAAATTCGCTGTCAATAATATTTGTTATTTTGTCCTGATCTGCAGAACCTTCTTCAATAAATTTTGTTCTGATAGAAAGAATTGATTTTAATTCAGTGTCCTGTTGAGAATTTACGTTAATAATCTGAAGATAAGGATTATCAATCCCGCCTTTTTCCAGCGCCTGCCTTACATCTGAAAGCTTATCGTTAGAAATAGCCTCTTTAACACCGTATTGTAACGTTGTTCCGCCGGTGTAATCAATACCTACTTTTAGCGGAGTATGTGTTGGATAAGTAATTGTTGAATAAATCATTGCTGCAATACCAGGCAATAATAGGATTGCTGATAATGCTAAAAATATAAATCTGTTTTTTACGATATCTAATTTCATTGTTTCTTTCCTCTTGTCGTCTTTTTGTAGTTTTGCTTTGAGGGAGACTGTGAGGTTGAAAAGCTCCTTGTAGTTATGCGAAATGTCTCCCGAGCATATGTCTACGTACGTAGTACTAGTCAAGTATTCCGAACTTAGCTTTTTCCCTCTGAGTTTCAACAGCCTGATATCCTTCGTTAATATCACTTGCGTGAAGCCCGAATAATCCAGGATGTGTAAGTTTACCTGTTCCGAATATCAAGTGCATAAAGTTTTTGGTAATTGTTATTGCACTGAACATTGAAACAAGTACACCTATTGCAAGAGTTAAAGCAAAACCTTTAACAATGCTTGTGCCGCAGCAATACAGGATTGCGCAGGTAATTATTGTTGTCATATTAGAGTCAAAAATACTTGTAAAGGCTCTGTCAAAACCGGAATTAATAGCTGTGAAAAGTGTTCTTCCGGCTTTTAGTTCTTCTTTTGTTCTTTCGAAAATCAATATGTTTGCATCTACAGCCATACCAATACTCAGGATGAAACCTGCAATACCGGCAAGAGTTAATGTTACACCGAATAATTTAAATATTGCAAAAAGAATAACACCGTATATGCAGAGTGCAATGTCTGCGATTAAGCCCGGAGCTCTGTAATATGCAACCATAAACAGCATTACAAATCCAAGACCTATAATACCTGCAATTTTAGATTTTGCAATACTATCAGCACCAAGAGTCGGTCCTACTGTATTTTCTTCTATGATTTTAGCAGGTACAGGAAGTGCGCCGGCGTTTAAGAGGTCAACCATTTTCTTTGCCTCTTCATAAACAAAACCGCTATCTCCACCGGAAATTTGTGCTCCGCCTGTAATAGCTTCTCTTATAACAGGTGCAGACTGAAGCTCTCCGTTAAAGAAAATTGCCATCGGCTGGCCTACAAGCTGTTTAGTTAAATCTGCAAATTTCTTAGTTCCGGCACCGTTAAACTCTAAATCAACAACCCACTGTCCGTTTTGAGAATTTGTACTCAAATTCGCTTTAGATAAATCCTTACCGGTAAGTCCTGTTGCAACCCATTCTGCTTCACCGTCTTTCATGACCGGTTTTCTAAAATCCAGCTCTGCAGTTTCACCTATATATTCTTTTGCCTGATTTAAGTCTGAAACATCAGGAATTTCTACAACAAGCCTTTTATCACCTGCTCTTTGAACTACTGTTTCAGAAACGCCGAGTTTGTTAACCCTGTTTTCTATTGCAAACTGTAAGCTTGACATCATATCCGGCGTAATTTGTGCAATTGTATCACTTGTCTGTGCTTCCAAAACCAAACGTGAGCCGCCTACCAGATCAAGTCCCAGTTTAGTTGGTTTTGTACAGATTATAACAATACTGGCAATAACTATTGCTACAATCATCCAAAACAGTATTAGTTTGTTTTTCATCTATATACTCCTTATTAACATTTATATTTTTATTTTATCCCAAACTTGAATTTACAATCTTACCCGACAGGCTAAATCGAATCAAGCGTAAATATTAATTCAGCCTTTTCTGATTTTGTAAGTTCAACAAGCGGGCGTCTTACATAATCATTGATTATTTCTTTGTACGCCAATGCTGCCTTTACAGGAACAGGGTTTGGCGCCATAAATAATTTTTTGAAGATTGGATATAGTTTCTGGTGCATATTCCTTGCAGTAAGCACATCGCCGGTTTTAAAGTTTCTTATCATTGATTTAATTTCTTTGCCGAAAAGATGTGATGCTACTGAGATTACGCCGTGTGCCCCTACAGAAAGCATTGGAAGGGTAAGGCTGTCATCACCGGAATAAATTGTGAAATCTTTAGGGCAATTCATTTTTAAGTCCGTAATTAAATCCATATCTCCGAAGCTCTGCTTAAGAGCAACAATATTTTCGTATTTTCTTGCGAGTGTTTTTACTGTATCAACTGACATATTAACACCTGTTCTTGACGGAATATTGTATAAGATGACAGGAAGTTCAACAGCTTCTGCAACAGCAGAAAAATGTTCAATTATACCGCTCTGAGATGGTTTATTGTAATAAGGAACTACTGATAAGATTGCATCAACACCTTCTTTTTCAGCTTTTTTTGCCATCATAACAGCTGTTTCTGTAGAATTTGAACCTGTACCCATAATGACTTTTCCATTTGCACCTACACCTCTCTTTGCGCTGCAGAGGATTTCAATTTCTTCTTCATGCGTCAAAGTTGGTGATTCTCCGGTTGTACCTGTTACAAGAACGGCGTCTGAACCGGTATTAATAAGCTGATATGCCAGCTGTTCAACCTTTTCGTAATCAACTTCTCTCTTTTCATTGAATGGTGTTACCATTGCGGTAATAACTTCTCCTGCATCATATCTCATATGTATACTCCTTTTTGTTAAATTTCAAACTGTTTAAACTCGTGTACTTCCAGTGTCTTATCTCCATATTGGAAAACTCCTATCTGTGATGTCTGATATCTGTGAGTTTCATTATATCTGTATCTATAAGACGTATCTGCTGCCATAGTTATTTTCCCGAAATGTTTAAGGCTGATTAACTTATTCAGCTGTCTTATATTCTCCGGAGTTTGCTCACCTGCTTGAATACAGATAGAGTAGTCTAATGGCGTTGTAGAGTGCAGAACTTTGAATAAAATCTTAAGAACACTGTCGATTTTGTTAAAATCAGTAAATGAATACATAAATCCGCCTTCATATGGAATAGGTGCAATTTCAAGTTTCTCCATGATAAATTTGTTCATATATTCATTTTGAGCTTTTAAATCAACATTAATTTCTTTGTGAGAAAACTTAGCCTTTACTTCTGTGTGTATTGTAACAACGTATTTGCTAATCTTCTTTTCTTCAGCTTCAATCTGTTCTTTTAAAGATTTATTTAATACAGCTTCTTCTGTTTTTTTGCAGATATAATGGGTACTTTTGTACAACCCTTCAAGAGCACAAGTAATTATGATTAATAAATTCATACAGAAATACAGCACAAGCAGGATAACAATTGCACTGATGTATTTTAGTTCAAACACAGCACCCCATATGTTAAACGATATTGAATAAATGTTGTTTGCAATTTCGAGTAATGATTTTAAAAACGGAGTAATAAATCCCATCCAGCTCCACTCAGCATGAGTAAGATTTTGTATCCAGAAAAGTAAGAGCATAATTATGCAGAAAACCCACACAATTTTCATAAAATGCCAGAAACTTTTTAAGCCGTTAAAAAATTTAAGAATGTATTTATGCATTTACCCTCCTAAATACAAATTATCTATTAATCTTACATTTTCAACTCTGCAGGCAATCAGTGCTATGGAATTATCATTAGCTTTTTCCTGTTCTTCAAGCGTGTCTTTATCGAGAATCTCAAGGTATTCCATATCATGCTTATCAGTCAGATAGCTGTAAGCAGTTTCTTTTAGAGCCGAAACATCGTTTATACCGCGTTTGTAACAAGCCTTGATATTATTCAAAATTTTGCTCAAAACAAGTGCTTCAACCTTGCCGTCCTCAGACAGATATTTATTTCTGGAGCTAAGCGCCAGTCCGGATTCTTCACGTACAATAGGGCACTGTATTATTTCAACAGGAACATTTAAATCCTTAACCATTTTTTTGATTATTATAACCTGCTGTGCATCTTTTTGCCCGAAAAATGCCAAATCAGGCTGAACAATATTGAAAAGTTTTAAAACAACTGTGCAAACCCCGTCGAAATGCCCGACTCTTGTTTTGCCGCAAAGCTTGTTTACGTAAAAAAACGGTGGACAAACGTAAGTTAAAGTATCATTAGACAAACGGTTACCACTACCATACATTGTGTCTGGTGACGGCGCAAACACAACATCAACACCTGCGGAGTCGCACAAAGCCTTATCAGCCTCTAATGTTCTCGGATATTTATCAAAGTCTTCCGCAGGGCCAAACTGTATCGGGTTAACAAATACAGATACAACAACCTTATCACATGTTTCTTTAGCTTTCTTTATAAGGCTCAAATGTCCTTCGTGTAAAGCACCCATAGTAGGAACAAGCCCTATTTTTAACCCGCTCCATTCCTTTCTTTTCTCTCTTAATTCCTTAATTGAATGTATTAGCATATTTATAAATTTAATTTACCCCTCTCTCTTTCATCCAGCTTAAAAGATTCTCTCTCTGAAGGAAAAATCTCTTCCTTCACTTCTCTGATATACATACTAACGCTATTTGACACTGTTTCATCTAAATTTGCGTATTTTTTCACGAATTTTGGCGTGAAGTCAGTAAACTTTCCTAAAATATCATCAGTAACAACAATCTGACCTGAACAATCTTTGCCGGCACCAATTCCAATTGTTGGAACTTTTAGATTTTCTGTAATATATTTAGCACTGTCAGAAGGCATAAGTTCAAGTACAATCGCAAAACATCCGGCTTCTTCAAGCTTCTTGGCACTTTCTAAGATCTGCTCTATTTTTTCGGACGTTTTTCCCTGAATTTTGTGTCCGCCGATTGTGTTCATCAGCTGCGGCGTAAAACCAAGGTGCCCCAGAACTGGTATTCCTGACTCAACGCATCGTCTAACCAGTTTCAAAATATGTTCATTGCAACCTTCAAGCTTAACTCCGGAGGCACCGGCCTTAATCATTTTTGAAGCATTTTCTAAACCCTGTTCAACGGTTAGGTTATAGCTCATAAACGGCATATCACCTACAATAAAAGAATTTTGTGCGCCTCTTGCAACAGCTTTTACAAATATCAGCATCTCGTCAATAGAAATGTTATAAGTGTCCTTATAACCTAATGCAACCATAGCCAGAGAGTCACCGACTAAAATCCCGTCAATCTCAGCTTTATCAAGAACCTGTGCGGTGGAATAATCGTAAGCAGTGAGCATTGCTATTTTTTCATTATTTTCTTTTAATCTCTGAAAACTTGTAACTGTCCTCATTATCTTTTTACTGCCCTTCTGTACCAGTAATATACTGCTCTTGCTACTCTATGCGAGCTGTGTCTGACAAGCCCCTCTTTATTTTCTTGTAACAATTTTTGAGAAACTACTTCAATCCCTATAGGTGCAATATTTTCCATATCTAATCTTACAGGAATTGAGCCGCTCTTTGCATATCCTTCTGAAATATTATCCGGCAGGCTGTCATTAACCAGAACAGCATCGACAATTTTTTTGCCGTTAGCGTGTGTAATCAATGCGTTAACATGGCTTGCAACAGAATAGTTATCAGTTTCACCCGGCTGGGTCATAATATTGCATACATATATTTTTTTTGCATGTGATTTATCTATGGCTTCTACTATACCATCAACCAGAAGATTTGGAATTACACTGGTGTATAAACTTCCAGGGCCCAGAATGATTAAATCTGCTTCATGAATAGCTGTAATTGCTTCAGGCAGTGCATGGCAATGCTCGGGCTCTGTAAATAATCGTTTAATTTTTCCGTGAGCTTCCGGTATATTGGATTCGCCGTGAATAATCCGGCCATCTTCAAAAGAAGCGGCAAGTTTCATATCATCTAAAGTCGCAGGAAGCACAACTCCTCTGATATTAAGAACGTTTGATGATTCTTTTACAGCTCTTACCATATCGCCTGTAATAGAGCATAATGCTGTAAGGAAAAGGTTGCCGAAACTATGTCCTTCAAGGCCTTCGCCGTTTTTAAAACGGTATTGAAAAAGTTCGGTAATCATATCTTCATCATCAGCAAGTGCTGCTATACAGTTTCTAATATCTCCCGGCGGTAAAATACCCATTTCTTCTCTTAATCTTCCTGAGCTTCCGCCGTCATCACCAACGGTTACGATTGCAGTTACGTTATTTGTATATTTTTTTATACCTCTGAGAAGCATTGAAAGCCCTGTCCCTCCGCCGATTGCAACTATTTTAGCGCCTTTATTGAGCTTTCTTCTTCTGTATAATTTTTCTAAAACAGAAATATTTCCTTTTTTGTTATCCATATCCATAATGGATAAAGTGGTTTTCTGCCAGCCTTTAAAGAATATAGCAGAACCAATAAGAATAAATACTGCGGCCAGAAAATTGGACGGCAGTATTAATGCAGCTTTTCTAATTAATTCAAGAGTTAAGTATATAGGTCTAACATTAGCCAGCACCATAAAACCAAGAACAATCATTATGGAGCCGAAAAAGATAAGCAGAAACCATCTTTTTACTTCCAGCCCCGGAAGCAGCCATCCTACATCTTTTGTAACTTTAACATTGTTTTTAAATCTTGAAAACATATTAATCCACCCATCCTGAAGCTTTAGCATTAATATAATTAACCGGCGCAGGTGTGATGTAGTTTCTAGCCTGCTGTATTAAATCAAGCGAATTTTTGTATTTGTTTGAAAAATGAATTGTATTGACTTCTGCAAAACTCATTCCGCCTAAATTATTGCGGATTTGCGACGTATGCAGAAGGTGCTGGAATCTTTTGATTAAATCGTAATTATTAGTATTATCAGGAACAGAATAATCGATTGTTAAATCAGGGTTGTAAGTTTTTTCAAGGCTGAGTTCCTGAGCAACCTGAATATTTACATAATCTCCTACTTTTGCTGTTATATCACCGGCCGGAGCATAATAAACGAGCCATTCAGAGCATTTTTTTACAGCTTTTGCTATTGCAGAGGAGAATTGAAAATCCTCACCGGCCATTTTGTACATTGCACCGTGCGGTCTAACGTGTTCAATACTTAATCCGTAAGCTTTTGCAAATGACATAATTGCACCAACCTGATAAACAACAAGAGCTTCAAGCTCATCTTCTTTGAGTTCAACAGGCCTGTAGCCGAAACCCTGAATATCATTAAACCCGATGTGTGCACCAATTGCTACATTTTTTTCTTTTGCCCTAAGCATAGCTTCCTTAATTGTTACAGGGTCACCGGCGTGAAAACCGCAGGAAACGTTAACTGAGCTTACATAATCAAGAAGCTCGTATTCCTGAATATTTTTGTATACTCCGTAAGCCTGTGCTAAATCGCAATTGAAATCTATATTTTTAATCGACTTTTTTTCTAATACTTCCTGCATTTAATTCTCCCCTGTTCATCTTCCAATTATACATCAAAAGACAAAATTTATTTATTATAACAATCCCGTAATATTATCTCTTGTAATAACCGCGTCATAATTTTTATAACCGAGAATTTTTTCAATATTATTTGAGTGCGAACCCACAATTCTCCTGCATTCCTGCGAGTTATAATTTACCATTCCGCGTGCAAACTCGATATTATTTTCATCCATTATTGAAACAACTTCTCCGCGGTTGAAATCATTAACGACATTTAAAATTCCGATAGGCAGAAGGCTTGAACACTGTTCTAATATAGCTTTTTTTGCGCCTTCATTAACTACAAGTCCGCCTATAATATTTGTTGCATATCCAATCCAGCGTTTTTTATCCGGAAGATTTTCACTTGTAGGCAGGAACATTGTTCCGATATCTTCACCTTCAAAAATTTTACTTATTACGAAAGGTATTTTACCGTTGGCAATCAAAACTTTACCGCCAAATCTGGTTACAAGTTTGGCTGCTTCAAGCTTTGTCCGCATACCGCCTCTTCCGCCTTCGGAAGCGTCGGTTCCAAGCGACATTATTTCATCTGTAACGCAATCAACTTCTTTGATAAGCTCTGCATTTTTATCAACTTTTGGATTTGCGGTGTAAAGTCCGTTTATATCAGATAAAAGGATTAACAAATCTGCGTCAAGTTCGCTTGCTACAAGTGCTGAAAGCTTGTCATTATCGGCAAAACAAACTTTCATTCCTGACATCATAGGGTTCATTTCTATAGTTGAAACCGTATCATTCTGGTTAATAATCGGGACAACCCCGAATTCAAGAATTTTGTTTAATGTTGTTCTAAGGCTTAAATAGCGGTATCTTAAAGAAAAATCATCCTCAGTCAAAAGAATTTGCGCGATTGGAACATCGTAAATTCCAAATCCGTTTTCATAAAAAGACATTAGTCTGCTCTGTCCCACTGCGGCGCAAGCCTGTTTTACGCCATCCTCAGCAGTTGATTCCAGATTAAGTTTCTTTTTGCCAAGTCCGACAGCTCCGGAGGTTACAAGAATAACTTCCTTTCCCTGTTTGACGAGTTTCGCCATATCTTCAATGAAGGAGTAAATACGCGAAATTGCAACTTCACCTTCTGAATTTCTTAATACATTTGTTCCGAGTTTTATAACAATCCTTTTTGCGTTAATAAATTCTTCTCTTAGCATTTTTTAAATACCCATTGCTTTCAAAACGTCTTTAATTTCAGAAGATGTTTTCTTGACATCTGCATTAGAATATTTTATAGCATTATCAGGATCTTTTAGACCATTTCCTGTAAGAATACATACAATGTCTGTACCTTGTTTTACAAGTCCTTGCGAATGTGCCTGAATTAAGCCTGCAACAGAAGCTGCACTTGCTGGTTCGCAGAGGATACCTTCTGTAGCGGCAAGCATTTTATAAGCTTCAACAATCTTTTCATCAGATACACATCCGATTTTACCTTTGCTTTCATCTCTTGCTGCTTCTGCCTGTTTCCAGCTGGCAGGATTTCCTATTCTTATTGCAGTTGCAAGAGTTTCCGGTTTCAAAATTCTTTCCCCGCGTACGATAGCAGCAGAACCTTCTGCTTCAAATCCCATCATCATAGGAAGGTTTTTAATCGTACCTTCTGCATGGTATTCTTTGTAGCCTTTCCAGTAAGCGGTAATATTTCCGGCATTTCCTACAGGGATAAAGTGGTATTCAGGAGCTTTTCCTAATGCGTCGCAAATTTCAAATGCACCGGTTTTTTGTCCTTCAATCCTATAAGGGTTAACAGAGTTAACAAGTGTAATAGGGTGTGTTGCTGAAATTTCTCTAACGCAGTCAAGAGCCTGATCAAAGTTGCCTTGTATAGCGATAATTTCTGCACCGTACATCATAGCTTGAGAGAGTTTTCCGAGAGCTATGTAACCGTCCGGGATAAGTACAAATGTCTTAATCCCGGCTTTTGCACCATATGCAGCTGCAGAAGCAGATGTATTTCCGGTTGAAGCACAAATTATAGCGTTAGCACCTTCTTCTTTTGCCTTAGTGACCGCCATTGTCATTCCGCGGTCTTTAAAGCTTCCTGTAGGGTTGCAGCCCTCAAATTTTAAATAAATATTAGCTTCAAGCCCGATTTTACGTGCAAGGTTGCCGGCTTTAATTAACGGGGTGTTACCTTCGTTTAAAGTTACAACCGGAGTTGAATCTGTTACCGGTAAATATTTTCTGTATTTGTTAATTAATCCCTGATAGTACATAATCTAATCCTCTCTTTGTTTATCTTTAATATATCACAATAGAAAGGAAAATAGAAATTATTCATCAATTAGCGAGAAATCATCTCCCAGCTTTTCTTCTAAAATTTTGACAAGCTCTGAACATTTAATCCCTAGTGCTTCTGAAAGTTGCCAAATTGTAACAAATTGACAATTGTGCTGTCCTCGCTCTATTTTGCTCAAAGTTCCCTTATACAACTCATACTCATTTGCAAGTCTATTTAACGTTAGACCTTCTGTACTTTCTCGCAGTTCTTTTACAGTCTGCCCCAATGTAACTGCTAGTTGAATAGTTTTTTTATTCGAGTGTTGCATTTGCTAATAATAGTTGATATGATAAAACTAGATGTTTCGACTTGGAAACCAAGGGGGTTACTTATGCATTACAAATAACGTTAATTATTTTTATTTTCGATTTTTCTATCACTTTTAGTGATAATTAATTTATCATTTTCAATTGTGTATTTAATCATATTTATTTGCGGATTTACGTCCAGCATTTGTAAAATTGTTGAATTAATACACAATGCCCAACCGTTGCCATTCCGTATTAGCTTTCTGTCGTAACTCATAAATATACTTCACCTTACATTGTTATTGACAACATAATACGATTTTTTTACATTAAAAACTAATGTGACATACAATATTACTTAATAAGATTAAAAAGAAGAAAATATGAACAGATTATCACGCTTCATTGACAGTGAATTTACAAGAAACAGCTGGTTTTTCGCGCAGGCGGAAAGTGGTATGATGACAGCTTTAGACTAGATTGTTATTACGAATTACAATCTCTTATGCATCAAATAAAAGAAGAAATCGAAAAATACAGGCAGGCTTATTTCGATGCGTTAGAAGATTAGTCTGCAACTCTTATAATGCTGTTTACTGTACAATCGTTTAATTCATTAACTACTTCTTTAATAAGTTTTTCCTGACAGCTTTCAGTAATAACAGTAATGTCAGCTGTGTTATCATCAGAAACGCCTTTTTGAAGTATACTTGATAAGCTTATATTTTTATTAGCACAAATTGTACCGATTTTCGCGATTACACCTATTGCGTTTGGAGCGGTAATTGAAATGTAATACTTATTATAAGTATTATCAATATTAACCGGATTTGCTTTAGATGTATGGTTGCATCTCATCATAGGAAGCATATAATCTGTTCTTCCGAATTCTGCTGCTATTGCTAAGATATCACCCACAACAGAGCTTGCAGTCGGAAATTCTCCTGCGCCCGGACCTGAGAGAACAATGTTTCCTATTGGATGACCGCTTATTGCAACGGCATTTGTTACATAATCAATATGTGCCAGCATACTGTCTTTTGATACAAGCATTGGATGAACTCTTACATCTGCATTGTCATTTTCATCTATTGTAGCAGTAGCAATAAGTTTTATCTTATATCCAAACTCATTTGCTTTTGCCATGTCTTCTTTTCTAATCTTTGTAATACCTTCTCTGTATACGTTTTCGATTTTAATTCTTTTCTTAAACGCTATTGTCGAAAGTGTGGTTATTTTGTAAGCAGCGTCAAAACCTTCCACATCACCGGTAGGGTCTGTTTCTGCGTAACCTAATTCTTGAGCTTCTTTTAAAACGTCTTCATAAGACGCACCGTCAACATCCATTTTAGTAAGGATATAATTTGTTGTTCCGTTAAGAATTGCCTGAATCCTATTAATTTTATTGCCGGCTAAGATTGTTTTAATAGGCATTATAATTGGTATACCGCCTGCAATTGCAGCTTCGTAAAGAACAACTTTGTTATATTCTTCCGATAGAATAAACAATTTTTCTCCTCTTTTGGCAAGGAGTTCTTTATTTGCAGTAACAATATGTTTACCATTTTTAATTGCAGTCGAAATATAATCATAAGCAGGCTCAACACCGCCAATTAATTCAACTACAACATCGATAGAAGGGTCATTAACAACATCATACGGATTATCAGTAAGCATTTCACGCGGAACTTCAACAGAGCGCGGTTTATTTATATTTTTTACGGCGATTTTCACAATCTCAACATTATCAATGTTTTGTATTGTCTTATAAACACCGCAGCCAACAGTTCCGAGTCCGATTAATCCTATTTTTAATTTATTCATACAATTCTCCTTCATTGGATTTATTATACCATGGAGAATTCTATTTTGCTGTAATTATTTCCTTTATTCTTGCATTTCCGTTTTTATCAACTGAAATTTTGGCAAGTCCGCCTTTTACAAGTTCTTTTTCAAGCTCTCTGCCTCTGCCTTCTTTGACAAAATACTGCTGAATTCCTTTGTATGTAACCCGTTTTCCGTATTTTTCGCCTCTTAAAAATACAGTATTTTCAGGCTTTTTGTTTGTAATCTTTTTTATGCTGTATGTTTCATCAGAATTTTTGTTGAGTACTACGTAAACATCTCCGCGTAAATCTGAGTTCTCTGAAGCAGTGTTAATTTCATACCTCAGGCTGACATAATCTCCGCGTAAGAAATCACGAGGGTCGACCGGTGAAACTTTCAGAAGAATTTCTTCGCCTTTTCTAAGCAGATTTTCATTGTAAGCTGTTATTCCTCCGGCAAGAAGCGCCCAGATTAAAACGATAATATAAACATATTTTTTCATTATTCTTCCTCCTTATTTTTACTTAGCCTTTTATTTTTGTCTTTTTCAAGAAAAATTCCCAGACTAACAAGTCCTACACCGCCTATCAGGAAGAATAATGTCTTATCCATATAATTCCAGCCGTATCTGCAATAAACAGTGAGCAGATATATCAAAAGAAAGAAATTACTAAGGTTTATAAGCGAAACTTTTTCAAATTTGTAACCCCAGTACATACCCATTGAGATTATGAAGATTAAAAACAAATGAGCGCAGGTCATTATTGCGGCTTTATTTACACCGCTGAGAATAAGCATTGTTTCGAGAAAACACATAAAAATTATTATAAATGCTGTTTCAAGTTGTACCAGCGTATTACGATTTTTATCAAAACAGTAGTTGAGAATATTAAATAAAACTATTACAGCAGGTACGATAAGATAATGAATGTTAATTATATGGTAGGATTTTTGTACTGAAAAAATCATAATCAAAAGTGTAAAAAATAATGGAATTAAAGCTGTAAGTTTGTAGCTTAAAGAAAAGTCATTGAATTTTTCTTTAAGCAGCGGGATATTTGCAAAAGTGTACAGAATTCCAAACAGCGAGAACGGCATAAATATTGTCCAAACTTGCGCAGTATCATATTTCCACTCAAAATAAAAATACGGGAATGCTGTGATAAATAAGATTATTGAAAGCCAGTTGACCGGTTTGCTGTTGAACAAAAATGCGAGCGGGAAAATACTTATAAACCATAGTGAAAGGATGGTGGAGGTATTTGTGCTCCAATTGTAAGTTTGTCCGATTTGAATATAGCAGGTTCCAATTAGAAGTGTTGATAAAAATATGAGTGCTCCGCCAAGACGTGGAAATTTTTTTGTTTCAAATCCCAGTTTCCACCCTCCAATAAGAGAGGCAGCTGCGCAGACAAAAAGTATTAATATTTGTAGAACAGGGATAGACTGAAGAAGCTCCAGTATCCAGTCATTTCCTGCTACAAATGTTATAACACCTGTGCCGAGCAGGATTACGCCTATTGTGTATAATACAATCTGCGTTGTCAATTTTTGTCTTTTTTCCGCTTCTTTTTTTAAATCCGCATTAAGAATCTGTGCTAGATTTTCATCAATAAGCCCGTTTTTGAGCCATCTTTCAACATCTTTCATATAAACTCCTTGTTACATAGCAAGTTTAGCATTTTTTACTTAATGTGTATAGTTTTGTTATAATTTGAAATAAAGGAGGAAGTATGAAAAACATAAAAGGTATAATATTTTGTTCGATTTTTGCACTGGCAGCTTATTTTACGTGTAAATGCGGGTTCTGTCAGTCTATTAACTTAAATTCTTTAACGCTTGCAATAATTGCAGGTATGATTATCGGTAATGTTTTTAATAAATTTATCCCTGCTGAATTCAGGGAAGGAATAACGTTTTCTGCAAAAAGACTTTTAAGGCTTGCAATTATTCTGTATGGTTTCAGAATAACGTTCCAGCAGATTTTTGCGGTCGGGCTGCAAGGTTTCTGGGCTGACGTAATTATGCTTGCTACAACATATCTTCTCGGGTATTACCTTGGAACGCGTGTATTTAAACTTGATAAAGATTTGTGTATGCTTACTGCAATAGGTTCTTCTGTCTGCGGTGCAGCTGCTGTCCTCGGTACTGACTCTATGCTAAAGGCTGATTCTCATAAAGTTTCGCTTGCGGTTTCTACGGTAGTACTTTTCGGTACTATCTCAATGTTTTTATACCCGTTTCTCGCAAGCTTGGGTATTTTGCCGGAGAGCTCTTTCGGGATTTATATCGGTTCAACTATACATGAAGTCGCTCAGGTTGTTGCGGCCGGAAGTGCGGTTTCTCCGCAGGTTTGTGATACTTCTGTAATTGTAAAGCTTACAAGAGTAATGATGCTTGTGCCGTATTTATTCTTGTTAGGACTGTATTTATCAAAAAAATCTCATACAAAGAGAACAAAAGTTCCGATGCCGTGGTTTGCTATATTGTTTGTAGTGATGTGCGGATTTAATTCTTTAAATCTGCTGCCGGCAGCGGTAAAATCGGGCATTATCGAGTTTGACGTGTTTTTGCTTACTGTTGCTATGTTTGCTCTCGGAGTAGAAACTAATTTTGAGAAAATAAAGGGGCTGGGTTTAAAACCAATACTTCTTGCGGGAATTATGTTCATATGGCTGGTAGTATTTGGAGCTTGTACAGCAAGATTTATTGTGTAGGATTATTCTATGATTAAAAGTTATTTGAAGATATTTGCGGGCGATGTTTTAGGGAGTTTAAATTCTGCCATAGTTGCGCTCCCGCAGGCGCTGGCTTTTGGAGTTGCAACCGGTTTTGGCGCAAGTGCTGGCGTATGGGGAGCGATAATTCTCTGTTTTATTGCTGGGCTTATCGGGAGTAAAGTTCCTCTTGTATCCGGAATTACAGGGCCTGTAACTATTGTAATCGCTTCAATTATGGCCGCTTTAAATGCTGATATTTCATCAGTTATACTCGTAATATTTATGGCTGGTATACTTCAGATAATTTTGTCGCTTACCTCGCTTCCGGCAATCGTAAAATATGTTCCTTATCCTGTAATTTCTGGATTTATGAACGGTATCGGAGTGATTATAATTATTATGCAGATTAATCCTCTGCTCGGCTGTCCGGTGATGTCTAATACAATAACCAGTATAAGTGCATTTTTCAAAAATCTTCACACAATAAATTACGATGCGCTGTTAATCGGAGTTATTACGCTTGTTATTGTTTTTGCAATACCTAAAAAGTTTAATAAAATTATCCCGGGGCAGGCAATAGCTCTGGTTATATGTACACTGCTTTCTATGAAACTCGGCTTGAATGTGGATAAGATTTCGAATATTTCAATCACATTTCCGCATCTTACTCTTCCTAAGGCTGACTTGCATGCAGTAATAACATATTTTCATTATGCAGTAACTCTGGCAATTGTGCTTTCATCTGAAAGCCTTTTGACAGTGCTTGTAGCAGATTCTCTTCTTAAAACCAAAACACCTTCAAAAGGAATGCTTCTCGGGCAGGGTGTTGGGAATATGGTCTGTGCTCTGACCGGTTCGCTTCCGGGTTCTGCTGCAACTATGAGAACTGTTGCTGCAATAAATACAGGCTCATCAACGAAACTTACTGCTGTGATAAATCCGCTAATCTTAATGTTTCTGCTTTTTAAGCTTTCTGGATTTGTCGCAGAAATCCCGCTTGCTGTTCTTGCGGGCATTTTGATTAAAATAGGTTACGATATAATTGACGTAAAACTGCTTAAGGTTATAAAATTTGCGCCGCGCGATGATTTATACGTTCTTGCTGTGGTATTTTTATTAACGGTATTTTATAACCTGATTGTCGCTGTCGGTGCAGGAATTACCTGTGCGGCATTGTTGTATGCCAAAAGAACAGCAGACAGTGCTAAACTAGTTCAGAAAACAGTTTATGACAAAGATATAATAAAGCTTGAGAAACTGCTCGAAAAAGATTACAATCACAAAATCCGTGTTGTGCATATTGACGGTCAATTCTTTTTCGGCTCTGCAACCCAGTTGATTTCTCAATTTGATGAAATGCTTGGTACTAAATACTTAATATTAGACTATCCTTCTGAAAATCTTCTTGATATTTCTGCAATTTTTGCGTTAGAGGATATTATCATAAGACTTCAGTCGCAGAAGGTTAAAATCCTTGTAGTTCTAAAATCAGACAGTGTAAAAGAGCAGTTTGAAAAACATGGAATTATTAACCAGCTCGGCAATGAACATATCTTTAGAACAGAGCCGGAAGCCATAGATTTTGCGAAAAAATGCATCAAGAAAAAAGTTAAAAAACGCCATTTCTGGCAGCATTAATTATTCAGTTGTTTTTTTAGATTTGTTTTAACTCCGCTTAACGGCCCGTTATTCGGCGCAACGAGATTCTGGCAGTATTTTCTTACGTAAACAAACGGGAAGCGCGGAAGCCATGTGAATTTCATAATAACACTGGCTGCATCTGCACCCTGTGAAAACATAAGTTCGTCAATTGTTTGCTCATAAGCCGGAGAGATTGACGAGAATATTTTCAGCAGGTAATTTGTTGCCGTAACACTGTAATATCCCGTTGTTGTGACCGGTTTTTGTATAAGCTCTGTTATTTTAAAATCTTCACTATTTTGGATTGATGCTACATCTGTTGGCAGAGTCATCTCACCCGGTTTAATACCCTGGATTTCATACTTTTGTCCGTTGTATGTAATTATCATAACATTTGGCTTCGGCATATAAATATCATCAAAAACATTATCCAGAATTGGCTGTCCGTTAAAGTCTGTCACACCGTATTTGTAATTTTTGCAGGTCAAAAACATTCCTCCGAAGAGAAGATCAATTGACGAATATTCTGGGTGAAGAATTACGAACCCTTGTTCATCAAACAGGCCGATTTTTTCACCTTTTGTAAGTTTTGCAAACTTCCCGAGGACTCTGTCTGCCCTGTTATATTTAGGTTCGACGAGAATTTTTCCTTCGTCGTTCATAATGCCGAATTTCGAACCTTTCTGAATAATCCAGCCGGATTCTCCTAATCTTATAAGCTTTTTGTATTCAGCTTTTACAACTATGTTTCCGTTTTCATCCTTCAGGCCGAATTTTCCGTCATCATTAAATACAACAGGTCTGGAAAATACTGAGGATTGAAAAATCATCATTAATAATATTAACAAAGCCAACTTCTTCATAATAAAAGATTAGCATAAAATTTTTAATTTACCATCTCTCTTAATTTTTTCAGTTGATCTCTAATCTCAGCTGCCCGTTCAAAATCAAGAATTTTAGCGGCTTTGTGCATATCTTTTTCGAGTTTGGAGATAAGTTTCGGCAAGTCTTTTTTCTCTATTCCTAAATCAACCATTTCTTCTGCAACAATATCTTCCAAATCTCTGTAACTTGCGACAAGTGAGAGCAGATTATTTTCAATTGGCTTTTTGATAGTTTGCGGAATAATTCCGTATTTCTGGTTATGTGCAAGCTGAATTTCGCGTCTGCGGTTAGTTTCATCAATAGCCCTCTGCATAGAATCAGTAATCTTATCAGCATACATAATAACTTCCCCGCAGGCATTACGTGCGGCACGGCCAATTGTCTGGATTAAGCTTGTGTCAGACCTTAAGAAACCTTCCTTATCTGCATCCATAATCGCAACGAGTGAAACTTCCGGAATATCCAGACCTTCTCTCAAAAGGTTGACACCGATAAGTACGTCAAACTCTCCAAGTCTTAAATCTCTTAAAATTTCAACACGTTCTATTGATTTAATTCCGCTGTGCAGATATCGTACTCGGATACCTTCCTGTAAAAAGAAGTCGCATAAATCTTCTGCCATTTTTTTCGTAAGAGTTGTAATAAGAACGCGTTCTTCCTTTTTAGCGCGTTTTTCAATCTCAGCTTTAAGATCAGGAATTTGTGTTTCAATCGGTCTTACGCTGATTTTCGGATCAACTAAACCGGTTGGTCTGATAATTTGTTCAACCATTTGTTCGGAAGTTTTTTTCTCAAACTCTCCAGGGGTTGCTGAGATGTAAATCTTTTGTCCTACTTTAGCAAAAAATTCTTCACTTTTTAACGGCCTGTTATCCTTTGCGCACGGAAGCCTGAAACCAAATTCCACAAGCGTGTTTTTTCTTGAAGCGTCGCCATGATACATTCCGTTCAATTGCGGAATGGTAACATGTGATTCATCAATAACTGTTAAGAAATCTCCTCTGAAATAATCCAGAAGTGTAGCTGGAGCAGAACCTACCGGCCGGCGTTCAATTATTCTTGAATAATTTTCGATGCCTGAACAATATCCCATTTCTTTAATCATTTCAATATCATATTTTACGCGCTGCTGAAGCCTTTGAGATTCCAAAATTTTATTCTGGCTTTCGAGTTCTGCGACCCTGTTTTTAAGCTCTGTTCTAATCATTGAAATTGTTTCGTCTTCGTTTTCATCATATGCAATATAATGAACCGCTGGATAAATCATAACCGACTCCGGAGCTTCCAGAATTTCACCTGTAAGGTTATCAATCCGGACGATTTTTTCGACTTCATCTCCGAAGAAATAAATCCTTGTAATAATTTTTTCATACGCCGGCATGATTTCTAAAATATCGCCCCTTGCCCTGAAAGTTGAACGCTCGAGCACCAGATCATTTCTTGTATATTGGGTCATAACAAGGTGTTTAATTAAATCATTTCTCTCAAGCGTATCTCCGACACTGACTTTGATAGTTCCCTTAAAGTAGCTTTCAGGAAGTCCCAAACCGTAAATACAGCTTACAGATGCAACAATAATAACATCGTTTCTTTCATACAAACTTCTAGTTGTATTATGTCTTAATCTGTCAATTTCTTCGTTTATGCTTGCGGATTTTTCAATATAAGTATCAGTGCGCGGAATATAAGCTTCCGGCTGATAATAATCGTAATAAGAAATAAAATATTCAACCGCGTTGTTGGGGAAAAGTTCTTTAAACTCGTTATATAGCTGTGCCGCGAGCGTTTTGTTGTGTGCGATAATTAACGTAGGTTTTTGAACTTTTTCGATAACATTTGCAATGGTAAAAGTTTTTCCGGAACCTGTAATCCCGAGAAGCGTCTGCGTATCATCGCCTTCCTGAATTCCTTTAACCAGTTTTTCTATTGCCTTAGGCTGATCTCCGGCCGGTTTATATTTCGATACCAGTTCAAATTTTCTTTCCATGCTATAATTATATACACAGGGAAATTTTTTGTAAAATTTTGTAAATAAAAGAGCAATTTTTAGTCTTGATTCCCGTTAGATAAATAGCATTTTGTATGAAGGAGATATCTAAAGGATGATAAAGCCAGTAGGAGTGCATACTGTCAGCAGCCGTGCCGATAATCACACCATCGATAGTAAAACAGGCGGGTATAAAGATCCGTTAATGAATTGGCCTTTGAGAGGAGCGGCTTTTACTAACGAAGTTGGTGAAGCATTGCGTCCTATTATCGGGAATGCTGCAAATATGACCTGGGTTCCGGCTTTGATGTATATAGGTGCTGATGTTTATGATAAATACAAAAACGATCAGACCGAATATAGTCCGGATTCAAAAAGATGTTTAAAACAGGCAATATTTCAGGGGCTTGCTAGTGTATTCCTTCCGGTAGTAGCCGTAAAGCTCGGACAGAATGCTTTTTCTCAGTTTGGAAAGTTTACGGAAGATAAGATTTCTTTAAATGCAAAAGAACACGTTTCAAAAGTTGCAGAACAATTTATTGCAAATGGTAAAATGCGTGCTTATGACGGACGTGATGAAGAATGTATAAAAGAATTTCTTGATCATGTTTCTGACAGTATGGATTTCAGCAACAAGAAAAAATCGTTGAAAAATACGTTTAAAATTTTTAGCCTTGATAAAAAAGAAAATGTGGAAAAATATTCTATCAAAACTATAAAAAATTTAATACAAATGCGTAAAGATTTACTGAACCCGACAACAGAGGTTAAGGCGGGCGGATGGTATTCAAAATATATAAAAGCGCTTAAAAGCGGACAGACGGAAAGTGTTGCAGTCAAAAGCGTGTTAACAAATTTCCAGAAAGGTCAGCTTATGAAGGGTAATTTTATAAAAACAATCGGCGGTTTTTGTGCACTAGGGCTTGCTATTAAACCTATTGACCATTTCGTTGAAAACGTTCTTATTGGAAAGTACGTTGGGCCACAGATAGATAATTTTAAAATAAATAGTAAATAATCCTAATGGATTACTTCTTAAGAAGATTAAGAAATTTTTCACAAAATGCTAAAATATATATGTAAGTCGAAGACAGCTAGTGAGATAGTCGGATTTCGACGAAAAAATGATTAGGCATTGTGTGTGTATTCGGCTTACATCTTTAAAAACCAAAATCTTTTCTTCATAATAATTAGCCTTGCTCCTTTTGTCTCTCTTCCGAAAGGAGCTTAATTTTGCAGTAGAAAAGAAAAAGGATGCAAAAAGCATCCTGAAAATCCAACTATCACAAATCAATATATTATTTTAAAATTTCATACTTCATCTTATAGAGGTTTGTTCCAGAGTGATTCTGCAAATTTACTCTGCAATGCACCATTTTCTACAGACAAAGAAACATTGCTAGGGGTGAAGATAAATACCATATCACTGATTTTTTGAGCAGTTCCGTTTAATGCATGAGCTGCACCGCAAATAAAATCAATAGTTCTTTGAGATTGTTCTTTGTCTAATAAATCCAAATGAAGGATAACAGTTTTCTTGTCAATTAATTTTTTTACAATCTGAGCTGATTCAGAAAAAGAACGAGGTTCAATTACTGTAACTTCTCCAGATTTGTATGAATTAGGGTGTGAAATAACTTTTGATTCTCTTTCAAAAGAACGTTCCGGTTTGTTGTTAACTCTGGTACCATACATAGTATCAAGAGCAAGTGTTCCATCTGTGTCGTAGTCGCCGTCGCGGTCTACTAAATCCATAAATGCTTCGTCGTCACTTCCATCGTTAAAACTTTTTGTGAAAAAGTTTACAAAACCTTTTAATCCTTCTGATAATGCCATTTCTCCTCCAATTTATAACTTACTTAAATAACTTTCTGCCTATTCTGATAATTGTTGCACCCTCTCTGAGTGCGATTTTGTAATCATTACTCATTCCCATTGACAGTTCTGGAAGAGTAATGTTAAAGCTTCTCTCAAGTTCATCTCT
>ENA-ORMR01000320-ORMR01000320.1-human-gut-metagenome-genome-assembly--contig:-NODE-320-length-52685-cov-6.160688_pt1 | contig 52685 bp, 47 predicted proteins | sample MGYA00242107_ERZ509003 | MGnify/ENA primary metagenome ERZ509003 (study PRJEB26280, sample SAMEA2338699) | human gut metagenome | biome: human gut; feature: human-associated habitat; material: faeces...
TTTCTAAGTCTACACCTAATATTTCTGATAATCCCATTGTAAATATAACAACATCTGCAAGTTCTTCTGCAATTGCTCCCATCTTAGGACGTTTAGTTGCATCTCTGTCACCGCCGCAGCCAAATAAGCATATTAATCTGCCGTCGCTAGGCGTAATATCTCTGGCAGCTTTCAAAACATTCTCCAAACCATCCGGCGTATGTGCGTAATCAACTATTACAGCAGGTTTGTTCACGATAACTTCAAACCTTCCTGCAACCCCTCCGATTTCTTCTAAAGTCTTAATTGATTTTTCAATATCCATTCCTAATGCGAGTGCTGTAGTGAGTGCTGCAAGTACATTATATACAGAGAACATTCCATTCATCTTCAGGTTAACCTTGTATTCTCTGTCCTTAACTATACATGTAAAAGATGCTCCGCTGTGGTTAAATACAACATCTTTAGCTTTTATATCTGCATCATTTTTAATGCCGTATGTATAAAGGCTTACAGTAGGTGAAACTGCGTTAATAAATCTCTCTGAATATTCATCATCTTTATTAATTACAGCAAAATCTCCAGCAACAAGGTTTTCAAAAAGAATGGCTTTCGCCTTGAAATAGTTGTTCATGGTGATGTGAAAATCTAAATGATCCTGTGTTAAATTTGTAAATACAGCTCCGTTAAAGTCGCAAAAATCAACCCTGTGCTGTGCTAATGCATGCGATGAAACTTCCATAACAACATTTTTGATACATTTTTCGTTTATATCTTCTAAAAGTCTTTGCAGTTCAGGTGCCTGCGGTGTAGTATGCTTAGCGTCATGATAAGTGTCGCCGGAGAAAAATTTGTGTCCAAGCGTGCCTATAAGAGCACATTGCTGTCCGTTTGCTTCATAAAGCTTCTGTATAAGGTGTGTTACTGTTGTTTTTCCGTTAGTTCCTGTAACTCCTATAACGTTGAGTTTTTGAGATGGTGAACCGAAGAAAAAGTCTGAAATCTGAGCAATAATTTCACTTGTATTTTCAACAACAATCTGCGGTGCGTCAAGATTAAGACGTCTTTCAACAACAAATGCAATTGCGCCGTTATCAAATGCCTCTTCCGCATATTCATGACCGTCTACATGTTCTCCGGTAAGACATATGAATAAATCATTCGGAGCAGTCTTCTTTGAGTTATATGAAATCCCCATAATCTCATCAGACATGTTGTCCATATTTACAAGCTCTACATAATTGATGTTGTCAATAAGTGTTCTTAATCTCATTACTTTTCCTTTCGTTTATTAAATCTTTGCAGCTTTGTCCGGCTGCAAATTAAGAATATGAGAAATCTGTGTTGAAATCTCTTTGAAAATTGGAGCTGCAACCGTGTTGCCCCAAATTTCACCACCCTGAGCAGAGTCAACAATTACATAAATTAAAACCTGCGGGTCGCTTGAAGGCATATAGCCTACAATAGATGTATAAAGCTTATTTGTATATCCGCTTCCGTTTTCTTTTGGTTTAATTGAAGTTCCTGTTTTTGCAGCGATATTGTAACTATCAGATTTAATCGGCGACTTACCTCTATTTATACTTTCAGTAAGTAATTCTGTAACAACTCTTGCGTGCTCAGGCGTCATAACTTGAACTTTTTTTATTTTTATAGCTTCTTCTTCAGGTGAGTATTTAATAACATGCGGTGTTACTCTTACACCGTCATTAGCAATTGCTGATACAGCAGAAACCATTTGTATAGCAGTAACTGAAGAACCATAGCCGTAACCCATAGACGCATGGTCGGAAGCATCCCAGCGTGCAGGTGACTTAAGCAAGCCTACTGATTCACCCGGTAAGTCAATACCTGTCTTTTCCCCAAACCCGAATTTCTTAAGCATATTATAATACTCAAATCTGCTCATCATCTGTGCTACAAGTACAGAACCGACGTTGCTTGAATGCTCAAATAAATATACCAGATCAATCATACCTGGATTAGGATGTCTATTATAATCATAATTTTTAATTGTCCACCAGCCTACCTTGATTTTTCCGGTATCGTTAATCCTTGAATATTTATTAATTTTACCGAGTTCTATGGCTGAAGCTATTGTAATCGCTTTAAAAGTAGAGCCCGGAGGAAAAACGTCAGTTAAAGTCCAATTTTTTGTCTGAAAACTTGTAGCATTTTTAAAGTTATTCGGGTCAAAGTATGGATAAACAGCATATGCAAGTATTTCCCCGTTTCTAGGGTTCATTACAATTACGGCTCCCCTGTGAGCTTTGAATTTTTCTATAGCCTTCATCAACTCTTTTTCACACACATGCTGCACAGCAGCATCAATCGTCAATGTAACATCCTTGCCCTTTACAGGCTTTGTTGCAGCTACAGGGTCTGTAGAAATATTATAAATAACTTTACCCTTAGGCGTCATCTCAAAATTAGATGTCTTTGTAACGCTTTCCAGTGTATCTTTAGCAGTCAATTCAACTCCGGAGGCTACATCTGCATCAAAATTGTAATACCCGAGAACATGTGCGGCCAGAGTTCCCTGAGGGTATGTTCTAATACTTTTTTTATCCATCGGGATTTCTCTGAGGTTTAATTTTGCAATCTCATCCCGTGTATGCCTGTCAACATTCTTTTTTAGCGATATTACAGAAATATTTTGTCTTAATTTTTCGGTTAAATCAATCTGAGATATTTTTAATATTGGGGCGAGAATTTTAGCAAGTTCTTCCGGTGTATGCACAAAATCTTCTTTTCTGGCAAAAATATCATAATAAACAGTATCTGTTGCAAGCTTAATGCCGTTTCGGTCATATATGTTACCTCTCATAACAAAAGAACTTGCGCGTCTCTGATTCTTTGCCTTAACCCTAAAGTGTCTAATATCTAATACTTGAACAGAGAAAAGATATACAATAAAGAGTAATATAATTATAAGAAAACCGCCCTGAATCCAGATAAGGCGTTCTGAAAAAGTTTTATTCCTATTAGTATTACTGCTTCTTTTTCTCATACATCTCCCCATGTCAATAATACCATAATAAAAGTAAATATAAAAGAATGTAACAAAAGAACAGTGAGCATGTCATGGTATTTAGTGTATTTTTTACACCGAATAGCCGGCAACCAGTTAGGCTATTTTTTAAGTGTACAATTAACATTTTATCCTCAACGCTTTATGAATACTGAATTTCACAAAAGTTAACAAAAAGAGATTTACCCTCTTGACTTTTTATTTGAGATGTAGCATAATGAAATTGTTGAATGAAGTGTAAATAAAACACTTAATGAAACAGAAAGTTCACAGAGGTGATAGATATGCAAGTTAATAGAATATCAAATATAAATTTAATAAATACAAATTTCAGAGCAAGTGCAGTTTCTAAGGATATGGAATCACAGAATGCTATATTAATGTTAAGAGATCCAAAAGCATCAGTTAAATTCCAGCAGAATCAAGAATTTGCACAAAATGCAGACTCTGTAAATTCTAATCCGTTGAAAGCTCTTGGTTACAAATTATACAGAACATTCAGCATGATTCGTGAAAATGACCAGATGCCTCAGAATGATGCAGCTAAACAATTTGTAGCAATGGCATAATTGGAATTTTAACATTTACCATAGAATACACACACTTTAAAAAAATCTATAATATAATACACACACATAATTTAGCGGTAATTTACGTAATTATCGCTTTTTTCTTGTGCTATATTTTGCTTTATCCTATAATTGCTCTGGAAGGAAGTATATTATGAATTATGATTTTAGATTGGCAGAAAAGGCATTAGAAAAGGAATTTGAAAGAGTTAACGATATAAGGGACTTTAATCAGAGGAAAGTTTTAAAGGCATTCTTTGATAATAAAGTTGCCCCGGAGCATTTTTATACAGTATCAGGTTACGGTCACGATGATTTAGGCCGTGAAGTGCTTGATAAAGTGTTTGCACAGGTTTTTTGTGCAGAAAAAGCGCTGGTACGTATACATTTTGCATCTGGTACCCATACTTTAGCCTGTGCATTATTTGGCAACCTGAAATACGGTGATAAACTTCTTTCTGTAGCAGGAGCACCTTATGACACTATGCAGGAAGTTATCGGAACTGCGGGCGATGAGGAAACAAAGCGTTCTTCTCTTATAGGTAATGGAGTTTTGTATGATGAGGTTCCGCTTGTAAATGGAATGGATGTTGATTTTGCAAAACTTGAAGAAATGGTCGATGAAAAAACTACTATGGTTTTAATCCAGCGCTCTAAAGGCTATTCTACACGAAAATCTTTATCAATGCAGACTATTGGCAGGATTTGTAATATCGTAAAAGCTAAAAATCCTGATTGTATTTGTTTCGTAGATAATTGTTACGGAGAATTTGTTGATAAACAGGAACCTTTGGAGGCAGGTGCAGATTTAGTCGCCGGTTCTTTGATTAAAAATCCTGGCGGTGGAATTGTGGAAGCCGGCGGGTATATTGCAGGAAAGGAACTTTTGGTTGAGAGATCTGCCAATCGATTGACTGCACCTGGAATTGGTAGTGAAGGTGGGGCTATGTTTAATCAGCATAGACTCATTTTTCAGGGGCTTTTTATGGCACCATCGATTGTTTCTGAAGCTGTTAAAGGGGCAATACTTGCTGCAAAAGTATTTGAGGATATTGGTTTTAATTCTGCTCCGCGCTATGATGAAGCAAGAACTGATATTATACAGAATATAATATTTGGTAAGCCTGAACATTTGGAAGAATTTTGTATGACTGTTCAATCTTTATCACCTGTAAACGGATATGTAACACCAATTCCAGAATATATTCCGGGGTACGAGGATCAGGTAATTATGGCAGGGGGAACATTTATTGAGGGCTCTACAATAGAACTTTCGGCAGATGGACCTATGCGTGAACCTTATGTTGCGTATATGCAGGGCGGGTTAAATTATGCGCATGTAAAGATTTGCTTGGAAGAGATTGTAAAGAAGCTGTAAGTAATTTATTTCCCCCCCCTTTACAAAAAAAATTTATCATGTAATATAATAAATGTAGAAACTCTTGTGGGGGTTTAGCTCAGCTGGTAGAGCACCTGCTTTGCACGCAGGGGGTCAGGAGTTCGAATCTCCTAACCTCCACCAATTAAATTAAAGAGCCGAAAGGCTCTTTTTTAGTGCGTTTTGACGATTTTTAAGTTCTGGTTTTTGTGTGATTTTAGACTCAAATTTTGTCCCAAAATGCCACTTTGTTGCAAATTTGTTGCATTTTGTTTTAAGTATTTAATTTATAAGCATATTTATAACAGAAGAATAACAAAAGATTTTAAAGATAAAATTGTTCAGGATGAAATAATCGAAAAAAATTATTAATGCAGGCTTACAAGCACCAACCCATGACCATCTAAGAAATTGGGAGTTTGTTATTATCAAAGATAAAAAAGATAAAGAAAAAGTTCTTCAGTTTATCAAAAAAGGAACAGAACCCCAGCTTGAGATATTAAAAAAAATATTAGTTGATGGTACAAAACAACAAAAAATGTATGCTGATGCAATGCCTAAGCAATATTCTATGTTATACAACGCATCACATATTATTTTACCATTTTTTAAATCTAATTCAGGTGTTTTGAAACCATCTTGTGTAAGCTCATTGAATCCGATTGCTTCTATCTGGTGTGTTATTGAGAATATATTGTTGTGCTAATATAATGAAAATGAATAAAAACAATACTAAAAAACAAGAGGAAAAAGAGCAAACTAAACTCTTTTTGAATACAGATATTGGTAAATCATTTTTAATTAAAAATGATATTATCGACATTCAAGAGTATGAATCGCCAGATTTTTTATTAATTAAAAGTAATAAAATAAAATGTGCATTGGAACTTACTCAATTTATTGTTAAGAATAAGAATACACAATATTCACAAACACTTATGCGGTATGGCAATAATTTATGTAAGTATGCTGCAAAACATTATGGAATAAATATTTCAGTGCTTATAGATAAATATGACCCACGTGAATTTAGCCCAAATTGGAATGACCATATTGATTATGCTTATAATCCAGGTTTTTCAAAAATCCCTAAAAAAGACGCCGTAAATAAAGAATTAGAAAATATTCTTGCTAAAAATATTGATAACCTAAAAAGTGGTAAACTTATTCAAGAATGGATTCAAATAGAAGATGATTATTTTAAAATTTCAATAGACCCGTTTATATGTGCTTGGACCAATAAATATGATTGCATGGTAAATAATACCGGCGAGGTTGCAATGGACCCAATTGAAGAATTACAAAAATGTATTGATAAAAAGAATAGTAAAATTGATAAATATAAAACTGGTTGTAACAAGTGCTTTTTATTAATCTATGTTCCTGATTCAAAATGTGGAAATTATTATTCTTTTAGTGAAAATATATTTAAGCATAAATTTAATTCCAATTTTGATAATATATTTTTATATGAAGAAAAAACAAAACAGTCACATATTCTTAGTTAGCCAAATAATAAATGTTCAATTTGGCAAATAAGGATTGTAATTCGACGCAAAACAAAATAATATTCTAAGTTATCTTGTAACTGCAACTCATCATCTATAATACAAGAATCAGATGCCAACGAACCTAATCTTGCAAGACACTTAATTTCTAATAATAGGTGTCCCACCTTATTCAATTTTTCATCTTCCATACAAAAACTCCTTTTTATGTATTATGTCGCAAAAGGAGGAGGATTTAAGCTAGAGAGAATTTTTGTTGCAAAAGTTAGCATTGTTTAACTATAGAATCTCTTGTTTTACATTTTTTATTCAATACAATTAAAATAAAGAGGTAAACATGTTTATAACACCTGAAAATTGGACTTATGAAAGATTAAAAAATGATATCGAGAAAGGATTGCTTAAAATTCCTCAATTTCAAAGAGATTTTGTATGGAGTAAAGAACAATCTGCCCGTCTAATTGATAGTATTTTAAAAAATTATCCAATTAATTCATTTATTATTTGGGAAACAAAAGAAAATCTTAAATATTTAAGAAATATTGGAAATATTGATTTTCCAGTTACTCCAGAAGACCATTTTACATCTTATGTTTTAGATGGACAACAACGAATTACTTCTATTTATGCAGCATTAAATGGTGTAAAAATAACAAGACAAGAGGACAAGAAAGAAGAAGATTTTTCAACAATCTACATAGATTTTGATTCAAGTGAGGAAGAAATAGTTACATTAGATATTAGTGCTAAAGAACCTTTCTCTTACATTTCTTTAAATGAATTAATGGAATGTGATTTAGTTTATATAGCACAAAATTATACTTCTGAAAGAATTAAGAAAATACAAAAATATAGAGATGCAATTAACAATTATCCATTTTCTTCAATAAAATTGACTCAAACAAATATTGAAGAAGCAACAGAAATTTTTACAAGATTAAATGTTGGTGGTAAAAAACTTTCAGTTTTTGAAATAATGGTTGCTAAAACTTTTGACAAAGATTGTGATTTCGATTTAGCAGAAAAATATGACAATTTAATTGATGTGTTGAAAAATGCAAATTATGATACTATTCCAAATTCGACATTATTACAATCAATTTCAGTATGTTTAACAAACGATTGTACAAAAAAGACTATCTTAAATCTTAATAAACAGGAATTTATTTCCATTTATGATAAAGTTGAAAGTGCTTTACTAGACACAATTGATTATTTTAAAACAAAATACCGCATTCCTGTATCAGCTCTTTTACCTTATGATGGTCTAATTGTTCCTTTTACTTATTTTTTCTATAAAACAAAAGGTTTAAAGCCAACATCCGTACAAGCTAAGTATTTAGAGGATTATTTTTGGCGTGTTGTTATCTCATCAAGATTTTATTCTTCATTAGAACAGCGCATAGGACAGGATATTAATAGAATTAATTTAATTCTGAATGAGCAGCAACCAGTTTATGATGAAATTATTGATATAACTCCAGAACGAATTAAACATGAAGGAGAATTTACTACAAGCAAAGGTTATATTAAGGGACTTTTATGTTTACTTACGTATTATCAACCAAAATCTTTTAAAGATAATAGTATGGTTCTAATTGATAATTCTTGGCTAAAGCAGGCAAATAGTAAAAACTATCATCATTTCTTCCCTAAGGCTTATATGAAAAAATATAGACCAGATATTCCATATAGTATGGTTAATCATATTGCAAATATAACAATTGTTGATGGTTATATCAATAAACAAGAAATTAGAGATAAAGCTCCAAGTAAATATATGCAAAAGTATATTTCTGAAAATGAATATATCGCAGAAACAATGGCATCTCATTTGATAGAAATTGAACAATCAAACCTAATTAATGATGATTTTGAAACTTTCTTTAATAATAGAATTGATTTGATTGGTAAAAAACTTCAAGAAAGAATTATATTAACATCAAACGACCGTTATAGCACCTAAATTGTCTAGCCTAATTCTTTTGTACTATAAGGTCGATTGAAATAATCTGTTTAATTGATTTACAAATCTTAATAATTTGAGAGAATTATAATGGTTAAGTATAATCATTACAAGAGAGAATAGGATGAGTGGGTTAAAAGAGAAGTTATTAACTTTGGGATTTAAACCTAAAGATGGAAAAGATTGTGTTTATATTAAAAAATATTGTGCTTATGAAATAAGCATTGACTATAATGAAATAACTCCCCAAAAGTCTTGTATTGATTATGGCAAAAAAATACTTTGTCATCGTCACACTACGTGCAGTTTTAGCCAAGAAGAATCTCTTGTAGTTTTGGAATGCATAGATAGGCTTTTAAACAAAGGGTATAAGCCTGAAAATATTGAATTAGAAAAATCTTGGAATTTAGGACATAAAGACAAGGGTTTTCTTGATATATGGGTAAAAGATGAATTCGGGAACTCTTTTTTAATGATTGAATGCAAAACTTGGGGGAAAGAATACGATAAATTTATAAAAGAAACTTTTAGCAGAAAAAATACAGCTAAAGAAAATGATGGCGGACAAATTTTTTCATATTTGCAACAAGAGCCTAAAACAACAAAAGCAGTGTGTTATTATACTTCAAAAATTAATTCTAAAAATATTGAATACCAAAATGCAATAATTCATAACAAAGAAGATTGGTCAGATTTAAATCAAGTAGAAAGATTTAAGAGATGGTCAAAAACATTTGAAACAAATGGCATTTTTGATGATAAAGTTCCTTTGTATAAAGTAGAATCAAAAGCCATAAGGAGAAAAGACTTAAAAGAATTAAAAAGAGAAGATTCTGATGGAATTTATAACCAATTTGCTGAAATATTAAGACATAATGTTGTATCAGATAAGCCAAACGCATTTAACAAAATTATCAATCTGTTTTTGTGTAAGATATGGGATGAAGATAGATGTCCTGATGATGAAGTGAAGTTCCAAACTCGCACAAATGGAAGAGACAAAACGGATGAAGAATTATTAGAAGATTTGAATGATTTATATAAAGCGGGAATGAAAGCATATCTTGAAAAGGACGTATCAGACTGCACTAAAAATGATTTTGAAACTTTATTAAACTTTGTAGGAGACAGTTCAAAAAAATCAGAATTTGAAGAATTATATAAAACCTTAAGGTTGTATAAAAATAATGAATTTGCTTTTAAAGAAGTTTACGACAAAAAGTCTTTTAAAGATAATGCAAAGGTTGTCAGAGAAGTTGTAGAATTATTACAAGACAAACAATTGAGATATAGCCATAAACAACAATTCTTGGGCGATTTCTTTGAAAAATTATTGAATGATAGTATAAAACAAGAAGCTGGACAATTTTTTACACCGGTTCCTCTGACACAATTTATAATTAAGTCATTACCAATTGAAGAAATGATTAAAACAAAAATTGCTAATGGAGAACAAGAAGTTTTACCATATGTAATTGATTATGCTTGCGGAACGGGGCACTTTTTAACAGAAATAATGGATACAATGAATGACATTATCAAAAATAACATTGACCTTTCCTCTATTTCAAAACCAAGTGTTCAAAGAGAATTTAAGAATTGGCAAGATTCTGATTTTGAATGGGCAGAAAAATATATTTATGGTATAGATTTAGATTATAGACTTATCAAAGCATCTAAAATTAGTTGTTTCTTAAATGGTGATGGTAAGGCAAATTTGCTACACGCTAATGGTTTAGCACCTTTTGATAGCGAAGATTATGTTGGCAAATTACACAATCCATCTGCAAAACAAGATAATCAAAAATTTGATATATTAATTGCAAATCCGCCATATTCGGTTAAAACTTTTAAACCAACAATTAAAGACGGGGATAAATCTTTTGAATTATTTAATGGTTTTACTGAAAATAGTTCAGAAATAGAATGTTTATTTGTAGAAAGAGCAAAACAACTACTAAAAGAAGGTGGTTATGCCGGCATTGTTTTACCTGTTAGTTTACTAACAAATAATAAAATTTATATAAGAACAAGAGAAATTTTATTAAAGTATTTTGATATAAAAGGTATTTTGTCTTTGCAAGGTAATGCATTTATGGCAACAAATACAAAAACAATTATTTTATTAATGCAAAGACGAAATAACAATTATTGGGAACAGATTAATTTAGCTGTTAAAACATTCTTTGATAATTATAAAAATGTTACGGTAGCAGGTATTGAAAAAGCATTTTCAAAATTTGTGGAAGAAAATTATGAAAATTTGCCTTTTGAAGACTACATTTCTATTTTAAAAGATAGTCCAACCGAATTAGCAAAAAACTCCGAGTATTATGATGAACATAACACGATAAGTATTGACCTTTTGAGAAAATTAGAAGCTGATAAAATGTTGTACTACTTCTTAACATACAATTCAAAAATAGTGCTAGCCAATTCAGGCGAAAAATCGGAAGAAAAGAAATTTTTAGGATATGAATTTTCTAATTCTAGAGGAAAAGAAGGTATAAATATATATAAAGATGAAAATAATAATATTGTTTCAAGTCTATTTTCTGATATAGATTGTTATGATGCAGAAAAATTAAGCATATATATGTTAAATAATATACAGGGAATAAACTTAGAAGAAAAAATTGAAGAAATTGTTTCGGATGATAGTCACCCACTAAATAGTCACATTGAATTTTGCAGATTATCTGATTTAATTAATTTTTCTCTTCCTGAATTTGAAAAGGTTATAAATGTCAATTCTAGCAAAAAATTAATTATTGAAAGTAAATGGCCTCTTGAAAAAATAAAAAATCTTATTGATATTAATTATGGTGAAAGAATAGTTAAATCAGAAACAAGTGGTAATGAGTATCCTGTATACGGTGGTGGAGATGAAACCTTTAGAACTTCTAAATATAATAGAGAAGATTCATTTGTAATTTCTCGTTTTGGCATGTCGCCTCATTGTATCAGAAAAGTCGAAGGGAAATTCTTTTTAAATGATTCTGGTTTCACAACTCAAATTAAAAATAAATTGTGTAATAAAATTTATTTTGATAATTTGTTAGAAATAAATGAAAATATTGTCTATCTGTGTGGAAGAGGTATTGGGCAAAAAAATATCGACATAGACAGGTTTAACAATATAAAAATTCCTTTACCACCTATATATGTACAAAATGATATAATAAAGGATATTAATCAAATTTATTTAAATAACGAAAACTACATTGAAAATATTAATAAATATAGTAAAAGAATCAAAACTATAATAATAAATATAAATTCTAATGTAGAAAAAATCGGAAAGTTTTCATTACTTATTCAAAGAGGGAAATCTCCTAAGTATTCTTATTCAAAAACTGATATTCAAATTATTAAATCAGGTCAAATTAGAGGATTAAGAAGTTTTGATTTCAAAAATAGAAATTATGCAAGTTCATCTATGGAAATAGACGATAGGTTACTACAAAAAGGTGATTTGCTTGTGAATTCAACTGGAGTTGGTACTGCAGGTCGAGTGAATCTTTTTGATTTAGATGAAAAATATTTCGTTGATAGTCATGTCGCAATATTGAGATTAGACCAAACTAGATTATTACCTGTATATTTACTTTATCAACTATATTTTAATATTGGTTTTAAAAATATTGAAAAAATGGCAACAGGACAAAGTGGGCAAATAGAATTGGCGCCTGATACAATTGCTAATATTAAAATTCCTGTACCTGATATTGAAGAACAAAAAAGGATAGTGGCAGAAATATTACCATTAGAAAAGGAAATTGAAAAACTTCAAAAAGAAATAGATGGAATACCTGCTAAAAAACAAGCTATTCTTGATAAATATCTAAAATAATTAATCTATATTTTAAGTACCTTCTTTCAAAATTTCCAAATACTCTTTATATGCAAAAGTTCTATTTCTGCTTTGAGTTGAAGTTTGTTCAAGGACACCGATACTAGTCAGGTCTTTTACTATGCTTGACATTGTATTGAATGCTATATCAAGCTCTTTGGCTGTTTTTTGAATTTCAATAATAGGGTTTGATTCCAAATATTCAAATACTCGCATTGCATTTTTAGCTCTGCGTCCAAAGCCCTCAATTTTTAAGCAATAGTTATCATGTAAAACTGTTAATTTATCAATCGTTTCAACTGCGTCTTTTGCTGACTCATAAACTGCCTCTAAGAAAAACTTAATCCATTGTTCATAGTTACCTTTTAATCGCACTTCGTTCATTCTGTCGTAGTATTCAATTCTATTTTTTTTCAAGAAGTAAGAAATATACAATGCCGGAGTACTTAAAACTTTCTTTTCCATTAAAAATAAAGTAATTAAAAGCCGTCCAATTCTGCCGTTACCATCCAAAAATGGGTGGATAGTTTCAAATTGATAATGAATTAATCCTGCTCTAATTAAAACATCAAGCTCATCATCACCATTAATATATTTTTCTAAATCAGACATTGTTTGAATCATATCTTCAACAGAAGGCGGAATATAGCGCGCATTTTGCAAATTGCACCCAGCAGCACCAATCCAATTTTGAGAATGACGAAATTCACCAGGACTTTTATTTTGTCCTCTTACACCTTGCAATAAAACCTCATGTGCTTCTTTTATTAGGCGATTACACAATGGTAATTCTTTCAACCTATTAATTGCAAAATCGGTTGCTTTAATATAATTTACAACATCACCGACAGGTCTGTTTGTGTTTTCTTCTAACATTGGGTCTAATACATCTTCTAAAGTTGCTTGAGTACCTTCAATTTGAGAGGACATAAGAGCTTCTTTTCTTACATACATAGAAATAAACAAATGAATATTAGGGATTCTGCTTGAGATTCCTTCCAGTAATGCAAGCTGCTTATTGGCTTTTACTAATAAATCTACAATATCCTTATTAAGTTCTATTGGTGGATTAGGTGGCAATGCAGACGGCATGAAAGATTTGTATGCCATTTCGCCCGATAAATTATTTTTATATGTTCCTGCTCTATTATTCATAGCAACTCCGAAATTGAAATAACATGTTTATTATAACATACTTGTTTCAATTTAACAATTAAAACTGAAATAAGGTTAAGTAATTTGTTACAGTATTTCAATCTCGTATCTAGTAGAACGGAATTTCGTCAAAAATACAAAATTTTTCTATGACTCCGATTAAAAGTACCTATTATTGAAAAAGTCCCCTCCCCGCCCGTGCGTTATGAAATTTTGGGGTCATACTCAAAGGAGGCTAGCTGCACGGAAAACAAAATCTTGTTACATTTTTGTAGCAACAATTTTGATAAATGATGATAAATTCTGCTAACCAATAAAAATGCAAATTGGCGCAAAGCATAAGAAAAACAACAATTCTGACAAATTGTGATAAATACTGAAAAGTGTTGAAAATAGGCTGTTTCCTCTTTGTACGCAGGGGGTCAGGAGTTTGAATCTCCTAACCTCCACCATTTAAAATAAATGGAACTCACAAAATCAACGCCTTCGGGCGCTTTTTTAGTGTTTTGGATATAGTCAGGGTGTGAAGAAATTATTGCAGACTTAAACTCAGCGAAACCGATTTCTGCTATTCCTAAAAATATAAACTTTATTAAATCGCACGCTCAGTTTGTTCAATTTTAACCATAACAAAAACATAATTTTATTATGGAAGAAAAAGACAACTTACTGCTTTTTGGCAATAGAGTGCGTGAAATAAGAAAATAACAAAATTTAACTCAGGCTCAATTAGCTGAGAAAATTGACCTGTCAACAAATTTTGTCGGTATGGTTGAAAGGGGTAAACGAAATACTACAATTGATAAGATGTATAAAATAATAGAAGCACTTGGTGTAAGTTGTGCAAAGTTTTATGAAAAACAATAAAGGGCGATAAAATTGCCCTTTTGTTTTATTCACCATAAACTGAAACTGTTGTTTTAGCCCAGAATATAAATATTGATTTTACATTTACATCAATATAACTAATTTTTTTAATTCCGCCGTTTTTTGCTGCAGTATAGGTGCTGGCATCGCCAGTTTCTACTAAATAAAGAATATTAGTTGTTGAAGCTTCACCTTTTTTAAGATTATGAAGGTTTTCGACTTTGCTTCCTGTCGCAGTTACAGGGTAAGTTGCATTGGTGTAGAAAAATCCTGTAGCATTGGCGTTCAACTGAGTAAACATAAATGCTAAACCAAATATAAATGCTGTTAATAAATTCTTTTTCATACTTTTCTCCTTTTCTAATTTCCATAAACTATTGTTTTTGTTTCTTTGACATAAACTGGTATAAATAAAAGCGGTATGTAAACTTTCCCGATTTTTGTATCAACATACTGAATGTTTGTTATTCCACCATTTTTTGCCGCAGCTTCAATACTTGCATCACCTGTTTCGACTAGACCCAGTATATTTGAAGCAGTAGAAACTCCACATCTAAGTTCACTTAGATTTTTAGGCTGAGTAGCATTGATAGATTTCCCAACGCTTTGTGGGAATTTGCTACCTGAATAAATCAGACCGTGGTCAAAGTTAGTACTCGGGTCTAATCCGGTTGCATGAGTGATGTTTGCAGATATGAGTACTGCAAATAAAGTTAGTACAATCTTTTTCATAAAACTAAAATCCTTCTCAATTAAAAATCACACACTCAGTTATGCCACGAAAGAGTTTAAAATAACACTCTCAGTTTGTTTATTTTGTTACAAATAGAAACGATAATCTAAAGATGAACGAAAAAGACATCCTAAATTTATTTGGACAAAGGCTTAAAAATAAACGAGAGAAGGCTAATTTAACTCAGGCAGAATTAGCGGAAAAAGTTGGGTTGTCAACAAATTTTGTAGGCATGGTTGAGCGAGGCGAAAGAAATACAAAATTTGCTAATGTGTACCGTCTGATTTATGCTTTGGATTCTTCTTTGGAAGAGTTTTTTATGGGGATGTAATTTTTTAAATGGGTTACTGCCACTATTGCAAACAGGATAAAACTTTAATTAAAGCGCATATAATTCCCAAACATTTTTATTTGGATTATAAGGAAGAGAAATTTGTATTAGTAGATGCCCTTTCCTTAAAAACGAAAATTAAACAATCAGGCACGCTTGATAAAAATATTTTATGCGCAGATTGTGATGGGAAAATATTAAAAAAGTTTGATGATGAAGGATATAGAATTTTATTAAACGAAATACCGAAACATACGGTAATGAGAACACCAACAGAAGCCTTTTATCATTTGAAACAAGAAGAATTTAATTATGAATTATTAAGAAAGTTTTTTATTTCCATTCTATGGAGAGCTTCAATATCAAAGTTAGATGAAAATTCAGAGGTTAGTCTTGGCATGTACGAAGAAAAAGCTTTAGATATTTTAAAAGGTAAAAATAGTTATGATAATCTTTTCAAAATTTTAATTTTTAAATTTCCAGATAACTTAGATTACAATAAAGTTGTTTTTACTTCAAAAGCTAAGTTTGGTAATTGTATCACTTATGTAATAAATATGGCGGGTTATCATATTTTAGTAATAGTAAATATGAAAAATTTTAATCCAAGACTAAAAGAACATTACAGGAATTATTTGTTACAAAAAGAAAATCTTTTTGTTATTGAAAGCAAAATGCTTTATATGCATAATGTGCAAGGTATAACAAGAAAATGGAATGAAATGTTGCAAAAAGGTTTTAGACCTCCTAATATAAAGTATTAAATTCTTATCTGCATTTTTTCAAAAATTTCTATTAAGTTGGTAGGGTGGGCAAAACTTGCTTATGGCTTGGAATCTTACGATAATAAAATGTTGGTGTGCCCACCAATTTAAATTAAGAGCAAAAGGCTCTTTTTTAGTGCATTTTATACACTTTTAAGCTTTGATTTTTCACCTCATTTCAGGCCTATTTTTTGAGCCAAGATATCATTTTGTTGCAAATTTGTTGCATTTTGTTTTGAAATAAAATTTTTCATTCGTGATTGTGGTAAAATTATAAACATTGGAGGAAGAATGATAATACCAGAAACTAGCACTATTAAATATAGATGTCTTCAATGTGGAAATGAAAATATTATGTCATTAGTTACAGAATTTGAAGACAGTGCCACTATATACGAATCTATAAACAATGTAGAAATAATAAAACAAGCTGCAATTATTGGCTCAAGTGCAAGTTTTGAAAATATAAGTAATGCAAAGCATTACATTCGAAACAAATATCGAGTTTTTAAATGTTCAACCTGTGATTGTATTATTATTTTTAAGAAAAAGCCAATTTCTCCAAATAACAAAGTATATCAAGATATGAGAGAAATAGAGTATTCAGAAAGCATCATTTACCCAATAATAAAAAATCTAGACAGGAATATTATTCCGGAAAATATTGTAAACATTTATAATGAGGCTTGTAGTGTAAAAGCATTATCCCCTAATTCATATGCAATGTTGATTAGAAAAGCATTAGAGGATGTATGTGACAAACATGGAGCTAAAACTTCAGATAAAATATATGAAAAATTAGAAGATTTAGCTCAAAAAGGGATTTTTCCTCAAAATATAATAGATATGGGGCATGTCATCAGAAAAATATCGAGATATGGCGGACATCCTAAAGATGAAGAAGTAACAAGGGAAGAAGCTGATTTACTTGATGATATTTTTAATCTGATTTTAGAATATGTTTATGTGACTCCGCATAAAATTAAAATATTAGAAGAAAAAGTTAATAGGACAAAAAATACAAACTAATTTATATTATAAAATTAAGTCCCAAATCTTCATTGTTTTTCTTCTTGTTTTGGCACTGCAAGAATCTTATTTAATGTTTCTACTCTTTTTTGCGAGCTTCTGGGAATAAATGCGAATAAGTTCATAGGTCGGGTTTTAACCCGACTGTAACTTATGAATAAATTTTATAATTTGGTTAAATCCTAACCTATTTTAACTTTTAAGCTATTCCTGCATTTCACCATCTGCATTTTTTTCAGAAATTTTTATAAAGATTATTAACAAAAATTTTTGCTAATGTGAAATCACCCTCAATCTTATACTACATAACCATTCTACAAACTCAGAGTTTCAAACCGTATGTCAAGCTCCACCATTTAAAACAAATGGAACTATTTAAATCAGCGCCTTCGGGCGCTTTTTAGTATGTTTGAATCCCATTAAGCATAATAAACATAGTGAGCTTGTTGATACAATCCTGACAAATCTTGGTGTTTATTGCTTTTAACTCGTTTTGCTGTGCAACTCTGTTTGCATCAACAAGCTTAATCTGTTCTTTGGTTAAACCTGAATGATTCTCAAAATACTTTTTGCAAGGACTGCGTTTTACAGTTGGCGTGTCATTAGCTTTAATATACACCTTCTTTCATTGATATACACCGACAAAAAACCAATATAATATTCAACAATTGGCCTTTTTTATATAAAATCATAATAAAGGAGGTTTATATGGTTTCATCATTAAGACACATGGTTTATAAAAACTATGGTAAAATTTGCTATTTACACTATTTTAGAAGAATGATTAAAGATTATGAATCTGGTAAATGGGATTTTGATATTACAACTATAGTAAAGAATATTAAAGTTGAAGTTCCATGCCCTAAATATGTTTGCAAAAGAGGTTTTACAAAAAGATTATGCCTGACAATTACTAATGATGATTTATTCCTGAAAGAATTTGACAGGTATTTAAACGGATACATTCGACCTGCACAGGAATTAAGAAAAAATCTGATTTTAGCCAGGCGAATTTTTGTAAAAAAATATGGATATTTTACCCGATATAATCAAGATTGTTCAAATGCAAGATATGATTGCAAAAACTGCGGCAGCATTGAAGAATGTATGCTTGCTAAAAAATTAAGCAAAAAAGAGGAGCATATATACAAAGTAACAAGACTTGCAGAGATCTTATACGGTAATTTAAACCATGGATACTGGGCGGATTTGGTCAAAACTTAATCTCTTCCGGTATTGCGTAAAGAACTGTTTCAGAACGCCAGGGCGAATAGTGACCGAGTTTGAAATGGTAATTCTTAAGATTTTTGTTTAAATACAGAGGTATATTTACGAAATCTTCATTTGAATGATAAATTGAGATTGCAAGCTGAGGTCTGCACTCTTGTATTGTTTTCATTCCGCCTTCTAAAGCCGGCATTTCTGCACCCTCAATATCCATTTTTATGATCCATTGTTGTTGCGTTAATCTGTATTTTTTCCCATTTTGCCATATCAGCTGGCGGGTTATTATTGGAAAAATCACAATATGAACAAACAGAGAGTTGTTTGTTGAGATAGAAATTACCAACTTTTTCTTCATTCCCTAACGCAAAAGGAATTATGTTTAACCTTCCATCAAGTATAAATTTTTCTATCCATTCGCATTTTGCATAATCATATATAACTTCAAAACCATATGTTTTTTCGAGATTTGGCAGAAGTTTATTGTATGCAATGACATTTAAACCAGAATTTAATCCAAGGTCAAATGCTATTTTCACCTGATTTTTATTTATTTTTTCTAAATATTGATTTTTAATTGTAAAATTGCCATTTTCTTTTAATACATGTTTTTGTCTGAAATAATCATCAGCCAGTTGTGGATTGGTTAGTTTGGCTCTGATTTTGAAAATAAGCTTATATAAATCCTTGTCTTCTTTTTCTTCGAAAATATTAATAACTTTTTCAAGATTATTTTCATTAAGTACTTGTAAAACATCCCTATAATAATCACTGATAAATGGGGTTTGTATGAGAAAAGGGATATCATATAAATCAAGTATAGAGTTTACTGTACTAAAATCTTTTCGAGTTCCCATAATTACCATATCATAGTTCTCTTTAGGAAAATCAGTAAACTCTTTTAATGTCCAGACAGGCAGGCTGCAAAAAGTTCCATCAACAGCATTATCAATAAAACCGATTACCTTGGTTAGTGGTTTATAGATTTTCAGGTCATTCAGAATTTTTTCTCCTGCTGCACAAGCACCGAATATTACAAAATTTCCGACATCCGGTAATTTGTCATACAAGTCCTCAAATAATTGTTCTTTAATCATCATTGTTCCTCACATCAATAACCTGTCCTGTGATATCAGAAAGTAAAACCTTAAGTGATTTTTTTGCTACGATAACAGGGTTCAAAAGAGTTTTTTCCGGCTCTTTCCCGAACACTTTATATCTCATCGGGGTGTTGGTCCTTGCCGGATTAATCACATTTACACGGATTTTGTCGTTTATTAGCTCCTCAGAAAGCGCTTGTACAAGATTAACTATGCCGGCCTTAGCAGAAGAGTATGTAGAATACAATGCTCTTCCCCTGGTATAAGAACTTGATGCAAACAGTAATAATGCGCCGGCAGATTCTTTTAGGTATGGTATGGATGCCTTTGCAACATGAATTGAACCAAGATAATTTACTTCAAATTCTTTGCGTATGTCGGATACGCTTCTATCGGCTAATTTTCCCAGTTTTAAAACTCCTGCTGTATTAATTACGCAGTCAATATTTTTAGTCCTGCAGTAAACCTTTTCTAAAAATTTTTCTACCTGTCCAAATTGGGAAATGTCGCATCCTTTAGACAGAGAGGTTATGAATACATTAGCTCCGTTTTTTTGTGCAATTTCAGAGATGCATCTGCCTATACCGCTGCTGCCGCCAAAAATAACGATATCCTTATTACGCAGGTTTTCTAATGGGATGTCTTCCGGTAAAGTTGATTTTTTTAATTGAAACAATTTATCTGCAATATAAATATCCAGAGGGTATGTGATTTTAATATTTTCGATTTCACCTTCAACAACAAAAACAGGACATAGTTTATGTTTTAATACTAGGCCGCAATCATCAGTGAAGTTATTATCGTCTTTTGATAGTTCGTGAGCTTTTTTGATAGCAGACAGCTTAAAGCATTGAGGAGTTTGCCCTCTCATAAGACTATTCCTATGGGGAACAGCATCTATAATGTTATCCTGAACTTTGATAATTGTATCACTTGCTTTTATCGCAACATCAACAGCGCTGTATTCATCTAAAGCTGAAATACAGTCAGAAATTATTTTTTGATTTAAAAATGGTCTGGCACAGTCGTGAATAATTACATTTGCTTCTTTATCTTTAATTGAATTAATTCCGATATAAGAACTTTCTTTGCGTGTACTCCCGCCGTTAAGCAATTTGGAAACTTTCGTCCAATTATTCCTTAAGATAATTTCTTCTGTGAGAGTTCTGTATTCAGGAGTTATGACAATAATAATCTCATCGATTAAAGAATTATGTTCAAAGATTTCAACGGAATGTTCAAGAACAGTTTTTCCGGCAATTTTAATGAACTGCTTAGGTAAATCATTATCAAAGCGGATTCCTGCTCCAGAGGCTAATATTATGGCATAATTTTTTAACATGAAATGTAATCCTTTTTTAGGAACAAGTCTTTAAAAGTTGGTCTGATAAATGGTCTGACTTCTATGTTTTGATTTGGAGTAAGGTATAAGATGTGGTCATCTAACAGCGTAAGGAAGAAATTATAATCAAAATTTGCTATTAGTATAACATCGCATTGTATATTTCCGAGTTCATTTGGCGCAATGCACTTAAAGCCAAAAAATTGTCTTTTGGATTCGTCTTCAAATCTTAAGTCCGCAACAGCAACAATATTCAGATTGGATAAATCGTAATTTGAAAATATTGCATGCGAAAATTGACCGGCTCCATAAACGGCTATTTTTTTATTTTTGTATCTTTTAGCTAATTTATTTATTTTTGATTGTGCATTATAAATTTTTAAGTATTCTTGAAAATTCATGCTATCCTCTCTGCCACAATTCTTTTTCCAGATATTCTGTTATCTTTTCACCAGTAGTTTTGTTTTTACCTATCATTAAAAGTTTGATATTTTTAATTCGTTTGTCTTTTAAATAGTCATTATTATTGACAATAACTTCGTTGAATATTTTTGAGAGAGTTTCGTTATCATAAACCTTATAGTAAGAGTCAGTAATCATTTTTACTAAATTATTAAAGCTTTGTTTCTGTTCATCTTTTCTCAAATGGATAACCGGTTTAGCGGTCGGTAAATATTCACTAAGAAATGAAATACAGTCTGTAATTAAATAATCAGAGCCTGCAAACATTTCATAGTAATCTCCGCCGGTGTAAATAGTTCCGATTTTTTTCCACTCTTCAAAGTAATTTTCGATTTCTGACAGAGTTTTAATCTTATGTCTTAATACACGGTCTTTAAAAACGGGATGCGGTCTAAAAATCCATTCATATTCAGGATGGGATTTTGCTAACTGCAAGATAAATTCACCATTTTTGTCAAATGTTGCAGTAGCGTAATCTATATTTTCCTGTTCAAAACAATTATGAGGTGAGTAGATTATTCTTTTTTTGTTAGTTTTCCATATTGTATCTATTTTCGATTTATCAAGAGTTTTGTAACTATCAAGTTTGCAAGAACCAATAGCTGTACAATTTTTAGCATTAAACTTTTGTTGGTATTCTTCTTTATGCAAATCAGATTCTACAAAATATTTCCAGAGTTTGCCGTGAAAACCAAGTAAATAATTCATGTAGCTGTTTAGTGAATAGTAGCAGTATGGGACATAGCAAATCAGTGCATTCTTACTGGTATTGAACGGATTTTGGTTATCAGGAATTAACCAGGGCTGCTGGTAGAAAACGATGTCCGGTTTAACTTTTTTTAGTTCTATATGTACCTGTTGCTTGATATCATAAACTACTTTATAGTTTATTCCTTTTTCCTCAAAAAATTTAATTCCTTTTAACATATGTTCTTGAGGTGAAATGCCGATTTCAGATTTTTTAAAATAGGCAAGCATTACAAACGGTTCGAAATGTTTGCTCTTTAATAATGCTTCAAATAATGAGGCACAGGAACTCCACTTTTGAATTTCTGTAACCCAGAATCCAACTTGAATTTTTCGACGTCTGGCTAAAAACCTAAGTTTAAATAAATGTTTCTGGTATCGGAGATTCATTATTAAGTTCAAGAGTTTATTTGTAGAAAAGTTAATTATCTGCTTTTCAAATAAATAGATAACAATCCTGTTTCTTCTTATTTCAAATTCAAATATCGGTTCAAAGAGCTTTGTCCAGTAAAGTTTTCTATAATTACTAATAGCTTGTAGTAACCTATCGTATTCTGTCAGGTATTTTTTGTTTTCTTTTGGGATTTTTTTACATTCTTTAGCGATTTTGTATAAATATTTAATGTTTTTCTTTTGAACAAAACTGTTGTGTATTGCGTACCATTGCCAGAGATATGCATAAATAGTTTTATTTAAACAATGTGCGAAAATAATATTAAAATCTTTTAACTTTGCAGAGAGTAGTATTTTTTTTATAGCAATATGGGTTTTGAATAAATGAGGTAAAGTTGTTTTATTATTTTTTGATAGACTATTTTCGGTATTTTGACGATAATAATATAAATTTTCATATAAAACAGAAATTGAATTTGCATGAAGGCAGGCATTAATATAAAAAACCCTGTCTTCACCGGCTTGAATATTAATCGGAAATTTGAGATTATATTTTTTCAAAAATTCGACTTTATATAATTTTGCCCATGGTTCGCACGGGCTAATTACGATATTTTCCGCAGATTTTTCAAAAGTCGTGCTTTTGCCTTCCAATTCAATATATAAATCTTGCAGTCTGCCATCACTGGTGCAGGTCTGGTCAGTAAATTTATTATGAGAAAATAATAACATATCACAATCATTTCCTGTTGCAGCTTTATAAGCTTGTTCGCAGGCGTTGTGCGCCAGCCAGTCATCTGAATCAACAAACATTATATATTTGCCTTTAGCTTGCTGCATTCCGCGATTTCTGGCAGCAGATACACCTTTATTGGGCTGAGAAATAACAGTGAATCTTTTATCTTTTTGTTCGTATTCTTCTAAAATTTCCGAAGACTTATCAGTAGAACCATCATCTACACAGATTATTTCTATATCCGTAAATGTTTGGTTAATGATACTATCAAGACATTCATGCAGATATTTTTCTACGTTGTAGACGGGGATTATAATACTAATCTTTACTTCTTCTTGCAACTCTCAACTCCAAAATTCTACATTTATGTGACTAATTAATCATTATGATAGTACACGAATGTCTGGTTGTCAATTGAAAATATCAGACATCTGTATTGTTTATAAAGTAACATAGAGGTCTTAAAATAATTATTGAATGATACTAGAAACTGACAAAAAGATTATAGGCAATAAGTTTAAAGAATACAGAAAGAGTAAGCAGCTAACTCAATTTGAATTAGCAGAAAAAGTTGGATTAAATGAAAAACAAATTTCGCGTATTGAGGCAGGGTTGAACTATCCTACATATCTTACTTTTGTAAAGCTTTTAGATGTGCTTGATGTCAATATTCTTGATTTTGTTCAATCAGCACCGTTAACAAATAATCCTTTACAGGATGAAATTATGCATTTAACAAAAAATGCAGATAATATTGAATTAAAAACATATATAGATGTCTTAAAATCTTTAAAAAGGAATTTAAAGAACTTTAAGGGAAGCTGTTAAATTAAGATTTTTGCCCATAATTCATCAGGAATACTGTTATTATTGTTTTTATAAATTTCAATAGCTTCTTTGTGGCGTTGTATGATTTTATTTTCACCTGTCAAATAGTTGTATTCAGACAATCTTCCAGCAGCATTCATTCTTTCACGGTTTATTGCTTCATACTTAACACTGAATTTTGCACCTTCCAGCCACTCTTGTTTCATTTTTTGTACAAGATTTTCTTTTTTCTTGAGTGCATCTTTAATTTTTCTACTGTGCGGGAATTTTGCAAGTCCTGCTCTTAATTCCTGTATTTCAATATTAGCCGCAAGAATTGTTGCTTCCATAACCCTCATATCTTTCCAGATATCCCCTATAGGATAAATATCAACGCCAGCCAGTCTGTCAACTTTATGCGTAAATTTCTGCTCAATCGTTTCAAATATTTTGTTCAGTTGATGTTCAATATTGGGAAATTTTTTGAGCAATGATGAGTTATTATTTCTGACAAAGTTTCTGGCTTCCCGTGCAATGTTATTATGGTTCGTCTGTCTTGAGTAAACATCAATTTTTTCTCTAAGAAGCTGTTCGTACTGATTTTGGAGCCGTAATAACAAATCTTTTTTAGAAAGCACCGCCGCCGGCTTATTAATATTCTTTGCTCCATCGGATGAAATTATATCAATCAGTTCTTTTGTGGAAAGCTTTTCGTCTTTATTAATATTATTTTTATTAATCTGGTGATAGTATTTATCCATGGCAGAAATTTTGAGAAGTTTTTGTTCCAAATATTTATTTTCAATGTTTTCAATTTCTTTAAAATAATCCAGAGCAGCTTTATTTTTCTTTGCTTCCATTTCAATATTTTTATCCATTGTTTTTAAGGTTGATTGCAAGTTTCCGTGTTTTTTAAGCTCTTCTGTTAACCTTGGAATGTCAGGATGATTTGGATTATTTTTTAATAAAGAATTTAGATGGCTTGACTGTGTTCTTAATTTAAATCTCTGATTTGACAGTCTTGCAAACCTGTCCAGGCGCAGTCTGTTTTGTAAAATTTCAAGCAATACTTCTTTTTCTAACGCAGTTTCAGGTGCTTTTACTTTTAAATTTTGAGCCCATATATCTTGAGTTAGAAGAACTTTTAATTGATTTCTCAGTATTTCAGGTTTTGGCCCGCCTTTAAAAGTATAATTTTTTGCAGAAAAATTTGAACTGCCCCAAACAGAGTTAATAAACATAAATAGACCTTTCTTTTTTTATACACACTCACTTAACTACTAATTTTAAAACCAAATAAAAAATTTTTTGCTAAATTATATAAAAATTTTAACAAATAGTTACAACTCATCCGGTAAATTTATAGCTGGCAGGCTAAGGGTTATGTTATCTCCGGCTTGAATTACAGTAGAATTTTTAGGAATAATTCTTTCCTGTTTGCGTTTAATCAAAACCGCGAGAGATTTTTGCGGGAATTCTACGCATCTTATGGGCTTTCCGACCCATTCATGATTTTTGGGGACTGTAATTCTGAGGAGTTTTACAGCACATTCTTCTTCATAATCATTAAATGTTTTTTTAATATCAACATGCGGGTCAATCATATTTGTCATTTTTGCTGCAAGCGGCAGGAATGTTCCTTGAATTGCAACAGAAAGTATAGAAATTAAAAAGACCAGATGAAACAAGTCATAATGCAGGGTAATTCCGCTGTCCATTGCGATAATTGCAAAAACAATTGAGGCAACGCCCCTGAGTCCGGCCCATGAAACAAGAAGACACTGATTAATACCTGATTTAAAAAAAGATAGCAGCAAGAACACAGCTGCCGGTCGTGCTATAAAAGTTAAAAATAAAAATATCAACATACCTGTAAGAAGAATTGAAGGCACTTCGCGCGGGAAAGCCAGAAGGCCAAGTGTAAAAAATATTCCTATTTGTGCAAGTTTTGTTATGCCGTCAAAAAAATGCATCATTGGTACTTTATTTAGAATGTTTGCGTTTCCAAGAATTATTCCCAGGAAATAAACTGCAAGAAACGGGTTTCCATCACAAAAGAACGGAAGCAGATAGGATAATAAAACTAGCGCAATAATAAACAGTGAGCCGTTTTCATCAGTAATAATACTGGTTTTTTCATATATGTAAATTGATATTTTTGCAACCAGAACTCCGATTAAAATCCCGAAAATCATTTGTTTAAAAAATAATGCGATTACAAATCCGGAGCTCTGGTTCTGCATAAGTGTTATTGCGAGAATAACGAGTACATACGACATCGGGTCGTTGCTTCCGCTCTCTATTTCCAGAAGCGGGGCTGTGTTTTCTTTCAGATGTAGATTTTTTGCTTTTAGAATTGAGAATACTGAAGCTGCGTCTGTAGAACTTATAACTGCACCTATCAAAAAACTTTCGAGAAAACTGAGTTCAAGTACAAAATGACAGAAAACACTGGTTAATACTGCCGTAAGAAAAACTCCTGCTGTTGAGAGTACAGCAGCCTTTGCAATTATAGGTTTTGCTGTTGCCCACTTTGTGCAGAAACCGCCGTAGAAAATTATAAATCCGAGCGCAAGCGAGGCAATATCTTTTGTGTTTGCAAAGTCGGCGAAGCTTATTTTAAAGATGCCGTCAGTCCCGAATAACATTCCAAGGCACATAAAGAAAAGCAGGGCGGGGATACCTAATGCATCCAGAAATTTGCTGGAGAATATTGCAAGAAGTATAACTGATGAGCAAAGTATTAATATGAAAAGCATTTACAGATTATAACATTTGCAATCTTTCTGCATATTCCTCTATAAACTTATAGAAAAGGATGGATATATTTGCTCTGTGTAAATGAGGTTTCGAAAATACCGGAACAAAGCTCCCGTTTCCTGCAGTTACTGCATTTATCCAGAAAAGCTTTTTTCCACGATGAAATGCTATCCCTGCAGAATTCTTCTATTCTGTTGTCAGCAAGGCATAGAGGAATGTTGTATACATCTGCGGTTATGTTGTATCTTACAAATTGTCTGATTGCTTCATACAATTCTTCTTTGTAATCATAAGGGTCAATGTTAATATCTTCATAATTCGTTTCTGCTCTTCCGTGGTATTCCATTCCCATAAGTGCAATGTGGGTTATGAATGGCAGATTTCTGTAGATATACTCTGCAATATCTTTGAGTTTCCGATAATTCTGTTTTAATATGACTATTCTTATTTCAATTTTTTGTTTGTACTGTGCAAGATTGTACAAACCTTTGATTGTTTGCTGAAAACTGCCTTTTACTCCGGTTATAAAATCATGTTCTTCTGCTAAATCCGAATACAGCGGGATACCGTAAGATATATCAAGATGTTCAATTTTTGATAAATTTTTAACCAGATTAATATCTTCAAAATTTCTTCCATTAGTCAAAATATGCACTTTTTGATTTGGAGATTTTTTTGCAATTTTAGAGAGAAGTTTTAACAATTTTTCCGGCTCTATAGTCGGTTCACCGCCGGTTATACCAATGTTTTTATCATTTCTTAAATCTATGCAGCCGAGAATTTTTAAGCACTCATCATACCGTGACTGCCTGCCATCTATCTGCGGGCACATTATGCACTTAGAATTACATAAATCCGTGACATAAAAAGCATTATGGCAGGAGTTTTTCTCCCATACAACCGAGCAGCTGCCGTCCGGATTTATGGATATAACATCCCCATCCTGAAAAGGCAGGGGAGAATTTATTCTGACTGCCGGTATTTTGCAATCAGGTTTTTCTTTCACAATAAAGCATTTTGCGCCAAATCTGATTAAAGGAAGTTTGTCACATACGACTATTCTATTTTTATCGAAAATATTATTTTTTGTTGTTATTTTCCCTGTAATCAATTGAGTTATGTTAACAGGTTCGCCTTTAATTTTTTTCAAGGTTTATTTCTCCATACGGCCGTCTTGTTACCCACGACCAGAATATATCCATCATCTGTTCATCATTTTTATTTAATAAATAAAATATATAATCAAGCACCATTTTGTTTTTCTTGCAGAAGCCGCTTTTTCTCCTGTTTCCCATTAAATCTTTTGTTTCAAGATAATTTCTTATCACATCAGCTCCGCAATACTGCTGGTAAACGCATTCTGAACATACCGGCATGGCCTCAACACAGGAGTTTCGGACTATGCTGTGCATAACCTGCCCGTTGAATATTCCGGAAAACTTTTCATCTACAGTTCCAAGGCAAAAATAATCATCTCCCATCCTTGCCAGCATTCTTGCTTCATCGGCTGGATAAACTTTGCCGTCATAATTGTAAATTACTCCGGACAGGCCTGCGCCTGATGGTGACTGCAAATCTACAAATCCCGTTGAAAACGGGGTAAGAATACGTGTAAGAAACAGAGCGGTATAGCATTCTACAAAGTCTATTCCCTTCTTGTTAAGTTCTATTATATATTGCAGTGCATCTTTGTATGCAGAAATAAATTCTTCGGTTGAATAATCAAGTTCAGCTTTATTTTTGACGGCATTTCCATATGGATTTAAAGCTCTTAGAAAAATTGTATTGTACCCAAGCTTGACGTAGGTATCAATCACACTTCTAAGCTTGTTAATATTTGTTTTTGTAATTGTCAAAAGCGGTGCGCAATCATTAATCAGCTTAGAGTTTTCAATGAATTTGTCGTATGAACTTTCAAATATTCGAGATTTTCTATTTGTATCATGCAGCTGTTTAGGCCCGTCAAGCGATGTTGAGATTTCAATTGAATGTTTTTTTATAAAATCAATTTGCTCTTTTGTAATCTGCATCAGGTTGGTACAAATTACAAAGCTTAAGTTTTTTCCTGCAAGTTTATTGACAAATTTGGCATACAGTATGCTTTCTCTAACTATATCCCAATTCAATAGAGGTTCTCCGCCCTGATATTCTATCTTAATATCGTCGGACGGTGATTGAAAAATTAAATCAATAGTTTTTCTTGCGGTTTCCCAGCTCATGTCATACTGTTTTGCCGACATATCAATACTTGAGGCGTGGCAATATTTGCAAAGACAGTTACATCGCAGTGTCGCAACAATCATATGCAAATTTGGAGAACATTGTGCAAAAGCTTTTCTGGTTCGCAGTTTTATTGCAAGCAAATTAAGAACTTGTTCTTTTTCTTCCGGTACTGTAAGAAAATGTTTGGCTTTTAATCTTTTGTAAAATTCATTCTGAGGCTGAAGCTTGTATGAGTGGAATTTATCAAAATCATCTCTGCGGGCAATAATCCATTCTCCGGCTTGATTTACCATAAGAACCGTATCATCTGAATATTTAAAATTAAAAGGAAGAATGATATATGAGGACAATTTATGAAACCTCAAATCTTTCAAAAGCTTTGTTATAAATAGCTTCTCTTAATTCTCCGAACTGGCCGTTAAGAGTTTCTCTGAGCTGTTGTTCCTGTAAATCAGAATTAAATTTATCAATATCAAAATTATTTGGAGAATTAACCTCTATAATATAATTAAATTCATCTTCCGATACTAATATGTCCTGCCATAAGTATACTGTTTTCAAAATAGCATCTTTATCAAAAACAGACTTCGCAAATTTGTATTGCTTCATGTTTCCTCTTAAAATCTTGAAGAATAATGTGAACTGTGCGAGCTGTGTGAATAATGCGAACGGTGGGAATAATGACCTGCAAGCTTTACATTATCTTTGTTTGTTAGTTCAATGCCGGAATACAGTATAAAAGGTTTACTGCTGTTCTGTACTGATACAGCGGTATTAGAAACTTCCGGTACGTTAGAAGTATTTACAGCTTTGGCTTCCAAACCTAAAAATGACATAAGAAATAAGCCCAGAAAGGATATGCAGCTTATTATACGCTTAAATCTATTTTTCATACAAACTCCTTTCCCAGATTATAACTTATTTTTCAGTATAATAAAAGTCTTCAGGTATAAATTATTACAATATATTAAGCAAAATAAGCCATATGGCTAAGGCTTCAAAGATAATTTTTCGTATCTTTCACTCAGCCTTCTAATTCTTTCATTAAGATAAGCTGTTTCTCGTTCGCGCCCCAGACTTTCGTAAATATTTCTGCATTTTGTATACAGATTAACAGCATCCTTAGGTTTTCGCCTTTCAAGCATATGCGCTAAATCCGAGTATGTGAATGCAAGCTGTGTCTGTACTCCTTCTTTTGGAGTTGGTTTTTTAAGAATACTATCATAATTTTTCACATTTTGTTCATATTCAGCAATAACCTTTTTGCAGCATTCTTTTTTCTGTTGAAGTATATTAAACAGATTTTTTCGGTCATTTAGGTTTTTATATAAATATTCTAAATCAGTAAGCCTTGCGAGTTCATGCAGTCCGTCATTCTTTTTACGGCTGTTTTCAAGCGCTATATGCAAGAGTTCTTCTGCTTTTGCCTGCATATTAAAATTAATGCATAATTTGCTGAGTTCATTTATTAAAAGGTCGCTTAGTCTGCTGTTTCCGTTAATTTTCAACTCGTCAGACAATTTGACCGTTCTGTTGCAGAAGTCTTCAACCTTTCCGCCGTGTACAAATAAATCTCTGATTTCGATATAATCGTTTTTTGCACTCAAGATTTCTTGTTCAGGCCTCAGGCAGCGCTTAGTGAAATTTGCATAAGCACTTTGAAATATGTCGTTTTGTTTCCCCAGCTTAAAAAGAACTTTCATATATTAAAAAAGTATTTTTAGTAAAGAAAATTGTCTGCATATTAATATATTTTTACAAATTCTGCCTTTTCCATGTATAATTTAAAGAGAAACGGAGAAATATAAATGAGTAAATATTTATTGGAAGTAGGTGTTGAGGAATTACCTTATAAGTTTATACCAATGGCAATTTCTCAATTGAAAAACGGATTTGAAACATTTTTAAATGACAGTGATGTAAAATATGAAAAAGTTAACGTAATGGCAACCCCCAGACGTCTTGCTGTAATCATAGATGGACTTGCTTCATCTCAGCCTGATGTAGAAAAAGTTGTAAAAGGCCCGATTGCAAAAGCGGCGTTTGATGAAAATAATAACCTCACAAAAGCCGGAGAAGGTTTTGCGAAGAAAAACGGAGTTGGAGCAGATGAACTCTATATTGAAGATAATTACGTTTACGCGAAAATTTCAATTAAAGGTAAAAATACAAAAGATTTGCTGCAAGAAAATGTTCCGGTAATTTTCTCAAAACTTCAAGGTCCTCATTTTATGAGATGGGGCAGTAATGATGTTAAATTCTCACGTCCTATAAGATGGGTTTTATCAATTTTGGATAATGAAGAAGTTAAAATCAAAATTATTGACAAAGAATCTTCCAATATTACAAACGGACATAGATTTTCTAAGCAAAATATTGTGATTAATAATCCTGATGAATACGTTTCTAAGCTGCGTGAGGCAAACGTAATTGTTGATTCGGATGAAAGAAAACAGCGTATATTAGAATTGACCAAAATTGAAGCAGATAAGATTAATGCTGTTACAAAAATTTCCGATGATTTGCTTGAAGAAGTTACATTTATCTGCGAATGGCCTGTTGCCGTAACCTGCAATTTTGATGAAGCTTTCCTTACAATACCTCAAGAAGTTGCAGTAACAGTTATGGAAACTCATCAGAGATATTTTGCACTGTATACAAAAGACGGAAAACTTACAAACAAGTTTGTAACTATTACAAACTATACAGGTGATGAGTTTGAAAATATTAAGGCCGGCAATTTGCGTGTAATTAAGGCCCGTCTTGACGATGCTGTATTTTTCTTTAATGAAGACACCAAAAAACCTCTTGAGGCTTATGTTGAAAATCTCAAGGGCATGACTTTCCAAAAAGGCATGGGGTCTGTGTATGACAAAACTCAGCGTATTGTAAAGCTTTCTGAAAAAATAGCATCTTCTCTGGGAGTAAATAAAGCTTCTATTAAGAGAACTGCTGAACTTTGCAAAGCTGACTTAGCAACAAACCTTGTATTTGAATTTACAGAACTTCAAGGGTTTATCGGCGCTGACTATGCCAGAGTTTCAAAAGAAGCTCCGGAAGTTTCAGAAGGTATAAAAGAACATTATTTTCCGCTCAATGCTGATTCTGAAACAGCAAAATCTATTGAAGGACAGGTTGTCGGGATTGCTGATAAACTTGATACAATCTGTGCGGTATTTGTTTCCGGCAAAAAACCGACAGGTTCTTCTGACCCGCTCGGCGTAAGACGTGCAGCTCTCGGAATTATCAAGACAATCCTTGAGCATAATTTGAAGCTAAATGTTTCCGAATTGATTGATGAAACGTTGTCACTTCTTCCGATAAGAGCGGATGTTAAAAAAGATGTTGAAGAATTTTTCGTACAAAGAGCTATTATATTCTTGAACAACGATTATCCGAAAACTGCTCTGGAAGCATGCGCACAAAACAATCCATGCGCGGATTTCTGCGATTATGTAAAACGTGTAGAAGTTATTGCAGGCGGTGTGGATGAAAAACTGGTTGAAAACGCAAACAGAGTTCTGCGTATTCTGAAAGAAGATGCTGGTGAAGTAAGGCCGGAACTTTTTGTCCAAAATGCTGAAAAAGATTTATATCAAGCAGTTCAGGCAATTAGTTTTAACGGTGATTACGCAAAATATCTCACTAATTTGACAGAAATTAACCCTGTTGTAACAAAATTCTTTGATGACGTACTTGTCATGGATAAGGATGAAAATATAAAAAATAACAGACTTGCACTATTGAAGAGTTTGAAAAATAAGTATATAATACTAACAGATTTCTCCCAAATGTAAAAATTTGTAACAACTTAAACAAAAAAGGTCAATTTTTACCTTGAGGGGACTTTAATATAGTACAAAGTGAAGGTAGTAAAACTAAAGAGGTCGTTATGTTCAACCTGAAATTTTTCAAGTCACTGAAAGAAGCATTAGATACAAAAGCAAATTTACTTACATTTGCAAGCTCACAGAGAAAAGCAAATGAAGAATATATAGAGTCATTGTCAAGCAATGAACTAAAAATAAAGGCTGACGAACAGAGGTTGGAAGCAATGGTCAGACAACAATTAAAAGAAGAATTTCCGAATATAGAAAAGAGTTCTTCTTACGACTTACTGGTTGACGCGGTCATCCATAATTACAAGTCAAAACAGCTTCAAGCCACCGACGGTGCAGAAATAGACTAGACACTGTCAATTATTAAAAAATAAACAAACACCGTATTCAGACGAATGGGGTGTTTTTTATTATACACAGTCTAAATCGCGCCTGTTGCAAAAGAGGCAGCTTCTTCATAAGGGTTTTCCAGACCTGCATCCTGAGCTGCTTTTAGGGCTGTTTCAAATGCCTTATCAGAATTTTCTGCAATCTGCGGGTTTTCAAGCAGGGCTTTCAAGTCATGATTAGTATCGTCTGCGCCCTTAAACAACATTGAGCGGCCGAGTGCTTCAGCTTTCGGGTCAGAAAAATCATTTAATTTCGGAGCTTCTGCTGCCGGTTCTTCAACAGGAACTTCTGCCTGCGGTTTTTGAATACCGTTAAAATTAACCTGATTTACACTAAATTTTGGACCATTTACTTCACTCATGTAGTTACCTCGCTTTATTTATTCAATTATATCATATTTTGCAGTTAATCAACTATCCATTTGTTCTAAAACCTCTGATTAATTTTTTTTGCTAGTTGAAGAGCAAATTTTAGGAAAATATTTACAAAAATTTACTATTTATAATGACTTTGTTATAATTAATATATGGGTAATGATATCGAGTCACTTCAGAATATATTAAAAAATGATCCTTCAAACTTTCAGGCAAGAAGAGAACTCTCAATACTTCTGGTTAATAATGGTTTTAATGAAGAAGCAGAAGGAAATTTGAAATATCTTTTAAAATATTTTCCGCAAGATGCTGAAATTTACTACAATTTAGGCATTGTTTACGAAAAATTGAAAAAATTTCCCGAAGCAAAAGAGTGTTATCAGAAAGCTGTTGAAATTTCCCCGCAGGAAGATTTTTATTACAATCTGGGTGATGTTCTGGTGGATTTGAAAGAGTGGGATGACGCGATTAGCGCTTTCCGCAAGGTTCTTGAAACAGACCCTGAGGACGGGAATTGTTATTTCAATCTGGGGGTTTGTTATTTTAATAAAGACGAAAAAAATCTTGCTCTGGATAATTTTCAAAAAGCTGTATCCATTAATCCACGAGATGTTTTTGCGTATTTTTACCTTGGATTTATATACCAGAATGACGGGCTTACAAATTTTGCGATAGATAGTTACAAAAAAGTTCTTGAAATTTCTCCGGACTACAGCTGGGCATATTTTAACCTCGGCTCAATTGCATACAAGAGCGGAAATATTGAGGAGGCAAAAGAGTATTTATTAAAAACTCTGGAGTATAATTCTTCTGATATTGAGGCGTATAAACTTCTTACTAAGATATGTCTTAAAGCAGGAGAAGCAGAAGAAATACTGGAAATCCTTAGTACGAGATTAGAAAAAGGGGGTAAAATAGGTTTGGCGGCTGGAAATCAGGTGACTCCGCAGGGTGAAAAAGATGAAAACGGAGACTTGTATTATTGTCTGGCAAGGGTTTATAAATACATTGGCGATTCGGAGAACTACTGCGCTAATCTTGAGCACGCGCTCGATAATCCTTATACGCTCTCTTTTTCAAAGAAAATTGTAAAACAGGAATTGGAATATATAAAAGAAATGCTCGGCAGAAACGCAGTCATTGAGCCGGAAACCAGTATAGAGGAATATTCAGAGGAAGAACCGGAAGAAGATGAAAACTATGAGGACGAGCCTGAATACGACGACGAAGCTGACGAGTATGAAGAAGACGAAGATTATGATGATGACGGGGAAGAAGATAGTTAGGGTATGTTATCAAAGATTTTAATAAAAAATTATATATTAATTGATGAATTAGAGCTGGATCTGGCAGAAGGATTGAATATTATAACAGGTGAAACGGGTGCCGGAAAAAGTATTCTTATCAACGCCATTGATATTGCATTCGGAGCAAAGGCTGGAAAAGAAGTTATTAAGGGCGATGCGGAAAAAGCCGTAATTGAATTAACTTTATGTAATAAAAAACAGGATTTATCAGAACTGTTTGATGAAAACGGTATTGATAACTGCGGATGCGAGATTGTTCTATCAAGAGAGATTACCAAAACCGGTTCTCGTTCAAGAGTTAACGGGTGTCTGGTTAATCAGGAATTTATGCGGCATTTCCGCGAGCTGTTTATCGACGTACATTCACAGCACCAGACTTACTCATTCTTACAGCCGAAATACCATATAATTCTGCTGGATGCGTATGCTAAAAATACCTGCGGTACTATGCTTGAAAACTATAGAAAAGAGTTTGGTGTATATAAAGATATGCAGGCAAGGCTTGAAGAGCTAAAAAATTCTGCTGATAAAACTGAGGAACAAATTGATTTTCTTAAGTTTCAGGTTAATGAAATTGATGAAGCGCAGATTAAATCTGCAAATGAAGATGAGGAGCTTAACAACGAACTTGCAGTGCTTGAAAATGTTGAAAAGCTCAAAGATTTAACAGGGGCTTCATACTGGGCAATTTCCGGTGATGACGGCGCAATAATCGATGCTTTGATGCAGATTAAAATGAACCTCTCAAAAGCTTCCAATATGGATAGTTCACTGGAAGAGCAGGAAGGAAAAGTTATTGAAGCTATTGAAGTTTTGAAAGATTTATCATCAAACCTGAGAGAATATTCAAGTTCTCTTGATAATGATGAGGAGAGAATTAACTCAATACAGGAAAGACTGTTTCTGCTCGACAAATTGAAACGTAAATACGGCGGGTCTTTAGAGAGTGTTATGGCTCAGGGTGAAAAACTCAGGCAGGAACTAAACGGTATAGAATTTTCAACGCAGAATATTGAGGAGCTGGAAAGAGAAATTATAGAGAAAAGAAGCAAGCTTGAACTTCTTGCAGGTGAGATTTCAGAAGAAAGACAGAATTATGCAAAAGTTCTTTCCGCTCTTATTGTTGAAAAACTTGAAAAACTTGAGCTCCCGAAAGTTAAGTTTGAAATTCACTTTGAGCGCGGCGAACTGTCTGCAAACGGGTTTGATAAAGTAGAATTTCTTATTTCGACAAACATTTCAGAAGGCTTAAAACCGCTTGCAAAAGTTGCATCCGGCGGTGAAATTTCGCGTGTAATGCTTGCAATTAAGACTATTTTTGCACAGAGCGACAATATAGGCACTGTTATCTTTGATGAAATTGATACCGGTATATCCGGAAAAACTTCTCAGGCTGTGGCAGATGAAGTCAAGGCGCTTGCTGAATTTATGCAGATTATTATGATTACACATCAGGCAATCATTGCCTCAAAATCTGACAGACATTTTTATGTCAAAAAGACACAGGATGGAAAAACCAGCGTTGACATATCTATTCTGGAAGGCGAAGCTAAACTTAAGGCCGTCGCAGAACTAGCCGGCGGCGAAGTTACGGACGAGTCGCTAAAGTTTGCTCAAACATTAATGGGCTAACTAATTCCTATGATAAGAAGGAGCTATAATTTTGCTGCATAGACGCAATTGCCTGTTCCATCTTCTGGAATTTAGATTCAAGCTGCGCCTGATAAGTTTCAATGCTAGAATTTTTCTTCGTAATTTTTTGTTCCATTTTCTTAATGTCAGAATCAAGAGTTGATGTTTTAACATCAAAGAAACCTACAGATGCTTTTAAACTCTGTTCAATGGTGTTTTCCATCATACTCAAAACGCCGTTTTCACCAGCAAGTAGTGATTGTACTGAATCAGGATTTTCTTCAAGCGCTTTCATGAACTTTTCTTCATCAAGCTCAAGCTTATATGTGTCTGTTGAAAGATTATCTCCATCCGGTGCTGCTGTTGTAATACCGATATCAGAGAGAAGTTTGTAAATACCGCCGTTTGTGCCGTTTGCAGTTGTAGCATAACTTTTCAGGGTTCTTTCAAGACTTGTTAATGAAGTTTCACCGTGTAAGTCGGCACCGCTTGCAGTAACTTCTTCAACTTTTGCTATACAATCGTTATATGCTGTAATAAATTCGTTTACAGCATCTTTTAAGCCGGATGTATCCTGGCTTACTTTAAGTGTTGTATTGCCGTCTTCTTCTGTATTTGCACGATTAAGCGTAAGAGTTACACCGTCAATTCTTGAAATATCTGAAGTAACAGTATTGGATGTAGAAGTCATCGTTGTCCCGTTGACAGAGAAAATCGCATTCTGGCCGAGTTCTTGAGCTTCTGTATACATTTTTGAAGACTTAACTGTACCGTCTTCATTCCATTCACTGGTTGTAAAGCCCATTACATCGGTAAAGTTGCTTGTACCGGCTTCAATATTAATATATGATGCGCCTTCTTGTTTTGATGTAATAGAAAGTTTTCCTGTTGCATCATCCCAGTAAGCATACGCCTGAGCTTTATCATTACTGTTGATTTCAGAAATCAATGATGACAAAGTTGTATTTTTAGTGATAGTGAATGTTGCATCACCGATAGTAAAAGTACCTTCTGTAATCTGTTCGTTAAAACCTGAATCTTCAGCTGTTAATTTAGAAGCAACAGAGGCTTTGTACAGAGAATTTGTAGACGCGTATGAACCGTCTTCCTGTTTAGTCAAACCTATTAAAGAGGATATATTTGAACTGTCTGTAGTCGCACCGATATTAACTACATCCCCTGAATTTTGTGCAGATAATTTTAAGACACCTGTATCGCTGACTTCTGTTTTTACTCCAAATTCAGCGAGGCGTGATTTTAAATCGCCTAGTGTATCATTTTTGCCTATATTAACAACGTGTTTTTCACCGTTAACGTATGCAGTGAAAGTACCTTCTGTTATACCAAGGTTAGACAATTTCGTGCTGTCATCAGCAACTGCACTTGCAGCATCTTTAGATAAAGCTTTTGTATAAGTAGCAAGCTGCTGGACTTTGATATCATAATTTTGTCTTGCAGCACTGCTTGTAGCTGTTGCCGTAAATACTTCTTCGTTAGAAGATGTAGCAGTATTTTTTCCGAAAAGGTCAAAAGAGCCGCCGAATTTTGCGTCAGTGAGCTTTTCTATTGCACTTCTTAGTGTTGAAAATGCACTTCTTGTATCTGTCAGGGTTGTCTTTGTTGTTTGATAACCTTTTAACTTGGTTTCAAGCGCAGTAACTTCTTGTTTTTTTACTGAAACAAGCGCTTCAACCCATGATGAAGTATCTAATCCGGAAGCCAGACCGCTAAACGATATTGTCATAATAAAAATCCTTTTTTATATTCTTAATTGAGTATATACTATATATATTTATTATAAAACATGGAGCTGCTTTTTGCAACCCTTTATATGTATGAGATTGTAACAAATGTAAAGATTTATGTTATAATTATTTTACTTAAATAGGAGAGTATTATGTATAAATTAAAACCAAGCTGCGAGTTAGAAGGAGAACTGTTTAAGAATGTTTATGACAAAACTCCTGATTATATAAAAAACTTAGATTTAATGAATTTTGATAATAAAGACGGGTTTACTTTTACTCTTAAAAGAGAGCATTTGTATCCGCATTCGGATTCAAATCCGGAAGGATTGAACCTTAAAGAATGGTTTGACAACTATTCTAAGGAGGCCAAAGTATCCACTGCAGGTATTAGGGGACCTCAGAATATTTTGTTTCCTCAGGATACAAGATTTCCTATAAACCTTGTCGGAATTGTACTTGCGACTTTAGCAAAGGCGCTTGTTGCCCGTGAAAAATATGAAGGTAAGCAGGTTGTTAAGCTTGCCGGAAGCGAGGTAAGGTATAACTCTGCTTTGTATCTCGATGCAATTGCACGAATACAGGCAGCTCAGGGAATTAAAACCCTTACCCCAAAAGAAAGAAAAACTATTCCAATATGGCTGGCTTCTTTCCTTGCGTTTAAACTGGATTTAGTCGGCGGAGAATATATTACTTCAAGCCATGGTATATCGGTGAAGACCGCTACAAAGGACTTGAATTCTCAGGGAAGCCAGTATTTACCGGAAGAGTCGCTGGAATTTGTAGACAAAATTCAGGAAATTTTTGACAAAGTGGAAAAAGACGGATCTTATGAAATTAAGATTGCTCCGAAAAATGACCCGCTTATTGATGATGCTGTCATGTCGAAATTAAATGACGGTGTAGACTTATACGTTGAATATCTTAAATCCGGGGTAGCCCAGAATCTTGAAGGCGTTAAGAAAATGAAGTCAAAGCTGTTTATAGAGAGCGTGGGCGGCTGTGCGTACAGAACTTTGAGCCGTGTTCTTGATAAACTCGGTATTGCTGATAAGTATGCGTGGAATAATATTGAAGAAGATCCTTTCTTCCACTCAATAGGGAAATATGATACTGATCCTAAAGGCAACAAAGTTTTTTATGATTATTCGGTAGATGCGACTGTGATTGCCAAAAGACCGGATGGCGAAAAGTTTTTCCCTGTTATTGAATCATTGCATTATGATAAAGTTCTTGCAGATTATCCGCTTGGAACGGTTGTGCTTATTACAGACCCTGACCACGACAGGCTGACTGTGTGCCAGATTGAGGCGGCCGGAAATTCTCCTATGCTGGAAGAATACGGTATTTCATATATTCAGCTTGATGAAGACAGAATTCTGACGATTTACAGTGCAAATCAGGCGTTTTTAATGCTTATGAACTATCGTGTTAAACAGTTAAAATCGCATGGCAAGTTTAAAAATCATCCAAGATTTATGATTAAAACAACTGCATCTGCACTTTCTTGGGACGAATGGGCTAAAGCACACGGTATTAAAGTAGTTAACGTGCCTGTTGGTTTTAAAGAAATCGCTAACATAATGAAAAAAGTTGAACTTCAAATTAAAAATAATCCGGAAGGCGAAGTTGTTGTTGATGACGTTTTTGGAAACTCAATTAATCTGGGGGTTCAGCCGCGTTTAATTTTCGGCGGAGAAGAATCCGGCGGTATGATTATGGGTTCAGAAGATTTAATTGAATCTCTTGCAGGCAGAAAAGCAATTGCAATGAGAGAAAAGAGTGCTACTGAGGCAATAATTGTGGCTTCGTCATTAGCTGCAAAATTAGAAGAAGATAACAAGACTCTTTCCGAATATCTTATTGAGATTTTTGATGAAAATAACATCATTGCCAAGTTCGACGTAAGAGAAGATATTTCATACTACAATGAATCTGAACCTGATATTGAGAAATTAAAACAGGCTAAAGTAGAAGGTGAAAAGCAGAGAACCAAAAATGACCTGTTCTACCTTTCACTTGCAATAGCTATCAGAGAAGGTATTGCAGATTTAGAAGCTGTGAAGAAAGTCTTAAACGGAGCATTTGCAGAGTTAAGTTTTGATAATCTGAAGGCTGTTAAGTTTGTAGGTGACGGTACTTATCTCCAGTTTGCCGATAAGTATGTAGAAATCCGCCCTTCCGGTACCGATGCGAAAACAAAGGCTTACGCCGGCGGAGAGGATTTGGAAACAATTGAGAAGTTTGCAAGGGTTCTTGGAAATTATTCCGGCGAAAGAACAGAACTCCACAGAGAGCTTATTTCTGACGAGTTTTATGATAATTCCAAGGAAAAAGCTCTTGATTACTATCTTCAGTTTGTTGAAAAAGACGCAAACAACGAGGCATTTGTAATTCCGGAGTATAATTTTTAGTAATGAAACAGTACTGGTTTAATTTATCAGATAAAATAAGATTTTTGATCGTCGGCGGGTTTAACGCCGGCGTATCATATCTTATTTATTCTGCATTTTGTATTATATTAGGCGAGCACGCCTACCAGATAGCACTTGCGCTTGCATGGATTATATCATCTGTGGTTTCTTTTACAACTCAGAAATTTTTTGTATTCAGAGCAAAAGGAAACTGGATGAAAGAATATCTCAAATGCTGTACAACGTGGGTATTTAGCTATATGATTAATGCCGGCTTGCTTGAGATTATTGTAAAGGTGCTGCATATTAACGTCTTTATTGCTCAAATTATTGCGACTCTTTCTGCAGCAGTATTTACATATATTTTATTTAAAAAGTTTGCTTTCAGGGCTAAGGCTTAATTTTTTCTGAGAGCTCTTTTATCCGTCTAAGGTTTTTCTCTTTAGTACCCTGCTGTTTTATTCTGGAAACTGCTTCTTGAAGCTGGTTAAGTTCTTCCAGAGCTCTTTTAGGCTCCTTTTTCTTTAGTATTTCAATAATCTCAAATATATTGTCGCACAGCATCAATTCGTAAGTTTCTTTTGGCTTAGCTTCTCTTGTTACAGTTCTATATTTTTTGATGACATTATCATAATTCGTTACAATGTCTTTTAGGGCCCTTTTTTCACCATAGAGTGCTTTTAAATGTTTTTCGCTGCCATATTCTGTCTGCTTGTATATTTCTTTCAAATCATAAGATCTGGCCATAATGTGAATGGAATCTTTCTGTCTGTTTGCAATTGCAAGAGCATTTAATGCAATTTGTTCTGCAATTTTTGCGTTATCTTTATTGAATTTAATCAGAAAACTGTATATAATTCCAGAGAGATTGCTGTCCCCCATATTTACAAGCGTTTCAGCCAGTCTTTGAGCCATTTTATTCATTACAGGTTTTTTGCCCTGTTTCTCAAAGACATCCCCTATGCCCATTAGTTCGCAAGAAAATGTTGAAGCATCAACTTTTTCTTTTTTCTTTATACTCTTTGTTACTTTTTGTGAAAAAATATCAAAAGAGGCGACAGGATTCCTGGCAATTCTCTGCATGTTAAATTCAAGTTTCATTAATTATTTCTCCTTTGGTATTTTAAAACGCATAAAAAATTTTTTTGCTATAATTTAAGCCATTTTCTACGCAGACGGAGAATAACGTTTTTTCTCTGCATATCTTTGATTGCAAAGTCAATATTTTCTTTTAGTCTTTTAGTGCCTTTTCCTTTTCTTAAGGCGATTCCATAAGGCTCTTTAGTATATCTTTTAGGCAGAAGTCTTACAGATTTATCTTCGTATGCAAATCTGCTCAGGATTGTATCGTCCGAAGTCAGTGCATCAATTTTTCCGTCCTTAAGAGCTGTATAAGCGGTTCTATAGTTCCTGAAACCTATAATATTAGCAGCAGGGGCAAGGCTTAACATATTTTTTTCAGCTGTTGTTCCAAATACAACTCCGACATTTTGGCCAGCAAGGTCTGCAATAGATGTAATTCTGCTGTTTGAGCGAACAAGAAGCGCCTGACCTGCTAAATCATAAGGAACTGAAAAGTCAATAATTTCGCGTCTTTGCGGGGTTATTGTCATTGTAGCAATAACCATATCTACGTCGCCGGTTGAAACTTTTAACATTCTGTTTGCCGGAGTTACCGGATAAAATTCTACAGCATTAGGTGATTTTAGGATATATTGAGCAATGTATCTTGCTAAATCTGCATCATATCCTTTAACCTCCCAGTTTTCATCAAAAAATCCGAAAGGCTTGGAGTCGGTATTTATACCGACTTTTAGCGTTCCGCGTTCAAGAATTTCGTCATACAAATCTGCTTCAACATATTTTTCCGGCTTTAGCAGGAAAAAGTATATTGCAACAAGACCTAAAAACAGTATTGATAAAGTTATTGCAAGCTTTTTCATACGCTGAGTTTAGGCTTCCTTCCGCAAGATTTGTCTTCATCACAGTAGCCGAGTCTTTCACATTTCGGCACAAGGTAAGGCGTGAGCCACGGCTCTTCTTTAAGCAGTTCTTCGCACATCATTTTTATCATTGTTCTGATTTCATACTGTGCTCTTGTGCAGAGTCTTAGATTTGCAAGGTGTATCATTTCTCTTAAATTTAAGCTTGCAACAATTGAGCTTGCTGCTGCATTTGGCAGTACTGCTCTTGCATCTTCTGCAGGGATTCCTGCTTCTGTAAATTCAAGGTATTTCTGAGATATTTCACCCATAAACTCGATAAATTTAGCCTTTAAAGCTTCATCTCTAGCTATAGTAGGCGGAATGATATAATCAAACTGCCCTTTCTCCTTAACATATCTTTGTGATTTCTGTGAAAAAGACATGTGGCGGTGTCTTACAAACTGGTGTGTGCAGGCTCTTGAAACATTTGAGATTGCAAATGTTACCTGAATGTGTTCAATTACAGAATAATGTCCTGAACCTATAACACGTTCAATCAATTTGAGCATTTTTTCTTCATCATCCGTGCTTTCATAAATATTGAACGGTGTATCTGCACTATAGCAGGTTCTTGCTGCTGTGTATATTGTTTTTAGCATGTTGTCCGGTTTTGATATCAGATGTACAACAGGCTTGTTATTATTTTCCATACTCACTCCTCACTTTTAATCTATAATACCATATTTTTTTGTTTTAAGAAACTCTTCTGTTTTTCCTCAGTTTCTGCTGAGTTTTTAAAATAAATTGTTTAATTGTGGAGTAATATCCTGCTGCGAGAACAATTGAAGCAGCTACCCAGGCAATAGGCCCTGCATAAAATACTCCAAAGTATCCGATTTTTGCAGCCAGATAAATAGCTGCAAACGCCCTCATAAGCAGCTCTCCGACTGCAGCAAGCATGGGAATTACAGCTCTGCCTAAACCTTGAAGAGCGTTTCTGTAAATAAATATCTGTGCAAGGAAGAAATAGAATAAAGAACTTCTGAAAAGGTAATCATGTGCAATTTTTACAATATCTTCATTCTGGTATCCCACAAAAATTCTTACCAGATGCCCGCCCCAGAAGTGCATTATAAACGCCATTACAATACTCAATATTACATTAATCAATGATGCTTTTTTTACTCCGAAGCGAATGCGCGAAAAGTTTCCGGCTCCGAAGTTTTGTGCTACATAAGCTGCAAGCGCTACTCCGAATGAAATCATAGGAAGTGTTGCCATCTGCTCAATTCTGAGTGCTGCAGTAAATGCAGCAATAACATCAGGCCCGAAAGTGTTACATACACTTTGTATTATTAAAAGGCTCAGTCCCAGAATGCCAAATTGTACGGCCATTGGTATACCGACTTTCAGGTGTGCCAGTGCAAAATTAAATTCTTTTTTCCAGTCAATAATCCAGTCTTTTTTCTTTAAATGAAGAATAGGAAAATGTTTTTTTACATACCAGACACACAAAAGAGCAGAAAAAGCTTGAGAAAGAACTAATGCAAAAGCTGAGCCCGGCACTCCCATATGGAATTCAAGAATAAATAATAAAGCCAGGAATATATTTAAAACAGATGCAATAATCAGGCAGTATAGAGGTGTCATACTATCCCCGAGGGCTCTTATTATACTGGCAAGAAGGTTATAAAAGTTTGCTACAATCAAACCTATAACAACAATCTGTATGTAGTAATATGCATCTTTGTAAATCTCCTGAGGGACATTCATCAAGAAAAGAATGTGGTGCATTGCTGCTGCGCAGATTATTGTAAAGGTAATAGTGAAGACAGTACTCAATATTGTTGACATTGTTACAGAGCGTCTGACGCCTTCATAATCCTTTGCGCCGAACCTTTGGCCGGTGATAACAGCAAACCCGTTTGTCATACCGACAATAATAAACATAATAAGGAAGAATAGAGGAGAAACAGCTCCAACGGAAGCCAGTGCAGTCATGCCGAGCGTACGCCCTACGATAATTATGTCGGCGATATTATAAAACTGCTGAAATATGTTCCCGATAAGCAAAGGTATCGAGAATAAAAGCATTAATTTTAATGGTGCTCCCTTTGTTAGATCATTAATCATTTCGACTAGCCTCATCAATTATTATAAATGAAAAATTTTTATTTATAATAGTATATAGTTTATCTTAAAGGAGGGACATTATGTCAGAAATAAAACTTGCTGGATTAAGCGCAGAGGGCGAAGAAAGAGAATACGAACTTTCCGGATTTAAAGGTGACAGGGTTGTGCTGTATTTTTATCCAAAAGACAATACATCCGGCTGTACGCAGGAAGCCTGCGATTTTAGAGATAATGTTAACCGACTGATTTCTGCAGCGGTTGTTATCGGTGTAAGTCCTGACAGTATAAAAAGCCATAAGAAATTTAAAGAAAATCATGATTTGAATTTCATACTGCTTTCAGATACAGAACATCAGCTTGCCGAACAGTTCGGAGTCTGGAAAGAAAAATCTATGTACGGCAGAAAATATATGGGGATTGAACGTTCAACTTTTGTCCTTGATAAAGACGGAAATATTGAAAAAGAGTGGAGAAACGTTAAGGTAAAAGGCCATGTGGATGAAGTTCTTGCCTATTTAACCGGCAATAATTCTTAGCTGCCTGATTGAGTTATAAATATATTCAAGTTCAGGTTTATCACATTGTTCAAGAAGGGAATTAATCTTCTGTATTAATTCCTCTTTGTTCTGCTCTTCTCCGAAATCAAACAAATCTTTTTCTTTTACACCCAGAATGCCGGCAATTTTTACCAGATTTTCTTCTTTTGGCATCTGATAACCGCTTTCGATACGCGTAAGATTAGAAGGCTCCATATCAAGCATTTCAGCAAGTTCAAACTGTTTAATTTTTAAACTCTCCCTTAACTGTTTTATGCGTCTGCCGACTTTTTTGCTTAAGTTTCCCATAAAATAAGGATAGCGTTTATTGACGGATATTGAAACACTACGATAAAGCAATTTTCGTTGACAATTCTTCTTATTTATAACATGAATAATTAAAAAATTGTGTTTTTGTAGAAGTTTTTTACTTTTTTACAGGCATAAAGAATAAGGAAGGAAAGTCTATGGGAAACGAATTATCAGTAATCATACCTACAATTCAGAAGAAGCCAAGGGTATTGGAGAAGCTGGTTGGGCTGCTTGATAAAGATGAAAGCGTTACTGAAATATTGATAATAAATAACCGTGCAGAATCGCCTCTGGAATTTGAGAGCGGGAAGGTAAAGATTTATTCACCTCTGGTAAATTTGTATGTTAATCGCAGCTGGAATCTTGGAATTTCTATGATAAGGAATAAAAATTTTCTGCTTCTTAATGATGATATGCTTCCGTGTTATGATTTTTGCAGCCTTATTGTTAATTCTTCTGTGTTTTATCTGCCTGATACCGGTTTAATCGGTATTTCTCCGGCATCTATAAATCAGTTTTATTATGTTAATGATATTGATATTCCGGAAAGAAAAGAAAAAGATGGTCCTGTTTTTTCTCAAATGGATAAATATATGAATACCGGCGACTGGGGAATTGCAATTTTTGGTAAAAAACATTGCTGGCATAATATTCCGGAAGATTTGAAAATAATATGCGGCGACAATTATATCCTGAAAAAACAAAAACAGAAAAATAGAATAAATTATGAAATATCAAATATTCCGATAAATCATATTCATGCATCAAGCAGCGGAAGCCCGGAGTTTACAAAGATTATACAAAGCGACATTATACATTCCGTCAGGTATTTCCCGAACCAGACAGAAAGTCGCGTTTAGCAGCCTTAATTGCTGCAAAACAGCTTCCCCACATCGAAACAACAGAAGGACGCGAAGAACCTTCGCAATTGCATTTCTGAAACATTATTTCACCCTGATTGTTAACATCAAAAACCAGATTACGTTTTCGAGTTGTAAAACCGCCCATATAATCTAATTTATTTTTGCGGATTTCAGGTTCTTCATATACTTCGTTTAATTTATACAGCTTATCACTGCACACATTAGTATCTTTGTTTTGCTGTACAAGCTTTTTAAGCTTCAAATGTTCTTTTGCATCTGCAAGAAAATCATTTATCTTAAGACCGGTAAATTTAAGCAAATCGGCAATATCCTTGTTTCCGCCGTATTCGTCATAAGTATATTCTACAGTATTTCTGTCCTGAAAACTGTAACCTTTGACTTCACCGCTGTTGTTTCTTACCGGATAAAAATTGTAAACACCTCTTTCCGAATCATTAGCCAGTGAATCGTACGCACTGAATATGTAATCTTTTTTGTGTAGTCCTTCTATATTAACTATGTGCGCATCAGAAAGAGCAAGAAGGTTCAAATTGTAAGAACCGCTGTTTTTGACCTCGTCAAGAATACGTTTTACCTTTCCTTCTTCATCATTCCCTGTTGCTATGTATCTGTATAAATCCGGTTTCTGTCCTCTTTTTTCGGCTAAATCTTTTATTGTATAGTCAACCGGATGTCCGGTAGGAATATACATATTAACGCCTTTTCCGGTTAAATTATTAATCTGTTGTATAACTCCCCACAGAAACCCGTACTCCTGAGAATTCTGGTCAAGGTATTCAAGTTCCTTTTCATATTTTGATTTGTTTTTATAAATTTTTTCCAGCATATTCAGTAAAAGACTCTTTTTAGAGTTTAAATTTTGTGGCGTAAGGGTTTCATTTATATTTAAAATATCTGCTATCCCTCTTTTTAATTTTCTCAGCGATGCTAACGCGAGTGCAGGGATTATTGTGAAATCTCCGGGCTTTATATCATCTGAAAGTTCTTTGAGCGTTTTTTCCAGACTGTCCATAATTTTTACATCATAAAGATTTTCATTAACATTAACTCTTTGAAACTTAACATTAGCATCGGTATTTTTAAATATAGCTCTTGCAAAATGCTCCATACTGCATCCATGACCTCCGCCATCGAGGATAAACACATTTTTTGCACCCAAAAACGGGGTGCTGTTAATAGAAATTTTCACAGGATAGTACTCCTTTATTCACACACATAAACAATATTAGAATGGAAAAAAATATGAGTCAACTTCTTTTTTCCATTCAAAATAGAAATAAATTGCAAGTATAAAATACACAGTCCACATAATTACTGTAGAATAAACTTTTTCTCCGCTGAATGCGATTATTGCCCACATAATTGCACTCAGTCCGTTAACAACCATCCAAACCTGCCATTGTTCTATTGCACGTCTAACAGTAAGATACATTCCTGTAATAGAGAAAACAGTCGTAATCCCATCTATTATTGGATTTTTGTCATGCAGAAAATATAGCAGATAAATTGCAATCAGGGTAAAAAATACAGTTATTATAAATGTTAAAAATCTTTCTTTTGCAGAGAGCGAGATTTTAATAATTTCGTTTTCTCCATCTTTGAGGTGTTTTTTCCACCTGAAGAAACCTAAAATCTGCATAGGTACATAATACCCGAGGTATAAGACTAAATTTCCCCACAAAGCATTATGAAAAGCTAAATAACTGTAAAATCCGGAACCGGTTACTCCAAAAAGATAACACACAGGATTTCCTTTGCCTGCGAGAAAAGTGTATGTAATTCCAAATACAGCAGAGATTACAGCTGCAGGGCTGTCTTTAAAAATAACAGCACACACTATCAATATAAGATAAATCAGACTGAGAATTTTAAAGCTCTGTTTCATATTTTTCATATTTATGTTATCTAATAAAAATAGATGAAAGTAAATTCAAACAGGGATATCTCATTCAAAAGTATTTATACTAATAAAGCACTGAAAAAAGGGTTGGAGTTTGCAGCACAGGATGGTGCTATGTTTTCAGCAACAACAATCTTGGCTCTTTCAATGCTGGCCCGCCCTGCAGCAATTGCACTTGCACCTCATACGGATAAAGAAAACAAAAAAGTTGCCTGTGCGAAGTCGCTTGCCTCAAGTGCTGCGGGATATCTGCTTACCCTGTTTGTTTCGACACCGTTTGTTAACGCGATGATGAAAATAGACGAGCAGCCGCAGAGGTTTTTAAAGCCGGAAACGATAAATAATTTTAAGAAAGGCAGTGAAAAACTGTATCAATCAAAAAGCTATACACTTGCGACTCAGCTGTTTAAATTAGGGCTGGGTCTTATTGTTGCTGCGCCCAAAGCAATTTTAACCTGTGCAGGCATGCCGTATGTTATGCGCTATATATTCAACCAGAAAAATGAAAAGAAACCGGAAAATCTGAGTTTTAAAGGGAAAGGAAATGATAAACTTGCACATGGAATAGGAAAAATTCTTGACAACAAAGGAATGCAGAAGTTTTCGGACAGATATAAGGACTCTAACTTCCCTATGCACATTATTGCTGCGACTGATGCGCTTACTACAGCTACCTTTATCCATGAAACAAACAGAAGCGATAAAATTGAAGAAAAGCGTAAAAAAGCTGTGATATATAATGCAGGAATTTCAACAACTCTAAGTATTACAAGCAGCTATATTCTGGATGGTTTGACCAAAAATCCTACAGAAAAGTTTATCCAAAAATTTAAAGAGGCAAATAAACTTGACCCTAATCTTGACAAGCAGGTCGAAGGAATTAAGATAGCAAAACCAATCATTCTGGTCGGATGTGTTTATTATATGCTCATACCTTTTATCTCTACCTTTTTAGCAGATATTGCCGACCACAATCCAAAACTGGATATCCCGCATAAGAAGAAGCCGCAAAACTTTGACAATGTGCTTAAAAAATAATAAAATATAAACAGTGTGGGAGTATTATAATGAAATTGAGAAGTCGTAATATTTTAACTCTTCTTCAGGATAAAACCTGTGATTATGAAGATAGAATTGCACTTGGTATGAAAAGTTCTTTCGGGTGGAAAGAGCTTACTTATAAAGGAATAGGGCTTTTATCAAGAAAACTTGCAAGTTTTTTGATAGAAGAGCTGGGAGTTAAAAAAGGAGAGCGTCTTGCCATTTTGTCCGAATCAAAACCGGAATACGGCGTATGTGTCTTTGCTTCAGTGCTTTCCGGCATGGTAACGGTGCCTTTAGACGTCAAGCTTACAAAATATGAGCTGAAATCAATTATGCTGGACTGCGAACCATCTGTAATTATGGTTTCTCAGCACTATTTAGATACTGCTTTAGCTTTGAAACAAGAAATTTCATCAATAAAGCATGTCATAGTTATGGATGAACATTCCTACAACGACGGGATAAAAAATATTTATGAACTTCCGGATTGTTATAATGCCAAATGGCGTCACAGGAGTTCAAAATCAACAGCGTTTATTATTTATACCTCCGGCACAACCGGTGCTCCAAAAGGTGTTGAGATATCATTTAGAAATATTACGGCACAGCTTGAAGATTTGAAAATCGCGCTTGATGAAATTCTTCCGCATAGAAAGATAACCACACTTTCAATACTGCCAATGAATCATCTCTTTGAGATGACAGTAGGGTTTTCAACATTTTTAAACTTTGGTTTCTCTGTTTATTACACTCAGAGTCTTAAGCCGAAAGATATTTTGAGTGTGATGCGTGAAAAGCAGGTAGAATTCATGATTGTTGTTCCGGCTTTTCTAAAGCTTTTGAAGTCGGCAATAGAAAATGAATTAAAAAGTTCTTCGCTCTTTACTCAGTCTATGTTTAAGCTGATGTACCACTCTGCGAAGTTTGTTCCTTTTTACTGCTTGAAGAAACTAATGTTTAAGAAAATTCATGATAAGTTTGGCGGGAAATTTATCGGCTGTATTTCAGGCGGTGCGCCCCTTGATATAGCAGTCGGAAGATTTTTTGAAAGAATCGGTATAAAAGTTTATCAAGGTTACGGACTTTCGGAAACAAGTCCTGTTGTTTCTGTCAATACAGACAAACGCAGTGTACTGTCGTCAGTAGGGCGGCCGCTAAGAAATTATGAAACAAGAATTGATAGAGAAACAGGTGAACTTCAGCTTCGCGGCCCATCTGTAATGAAAGGTTATCATAACCAGCCGGAGTTGACATCTCAGGTCGTTGAACCCGACGGCTGGCTTCATACCGGTGATATAGCCAAAATTGATAAGGACGGCCATATTTATATTACAGGAAGAATTAAGAATATGATTGTCTTGTCTGGCGGAAAAAAAGTTTTTCCGGAAGAAGTTGAAGCTGTGCTTGAAAAAAGTATTTATCTTTCAGAAGTATGCGTTTTCGGCTCATCTAGAAGTTTTGGAGCTAAGGATGGAACCGAAGAGGTTGTAGTTGTTGCAGTCCCTAAAGAAAATCTATATGAATGCCATTCAGATGAAGAGGTGGAAAAAATTATCAGGGCTGATATAAAAACACTCTCTCTAAGGCTTACTCCATATAAACGTCCGACAAATGTTATTATAAGTAAAGATGCACTTCCGCGTACTACTACAAGAAAAGTTAAACGCAAAGAAGTCAAAGAATTGGTGATGGGTTAATGAAAATAACTGTTTTAACTGAAAATAATGCACGAATTGATAATTACCTGCTCTCTGAACCGGGATTGAGTCTTTTGATAGAAGCTAAAGACAAGAAAATTCTTTTTGATACAGGATATTCAGATGTGTTTATAAAAAATGCAGAAACGCTCGGGCTGGATTTGAGAGATATTACTGATATAGTAATATCCCACGGACATAATGACCATACAAGAGGACTGACATATTTTGAACTGCGCGGGGTTCCTCTTATAGCACATCCGAATATATTTGATACCAAAATTGATGAAAACAAAATTCATTACGGATGTCCGATTTACGAAGAGGAACTAGGGCGAAGATACCGGCTTAATTTAACAAACAGGCCGTTCTGGCTGAATAATGAATTTGTTTTTCTCGGAGAAATTCCTGAAAATAAATCTGCGGATATTGATGATACTGCGCTTGTGCATAAAACAAATGAAGGTATTTTTATAATAACAGGATGTTCGCACAGCGGCATAATTAATATTATTAATTATGCGAAACAAGTGTGCAGAGATGAAAGAATTCTCGGCGTTTTAGGGGGATTTCATTTTCTAAAAAAATCAGAAGAAGAGCTGGAAGAAATTTGCAGTTTAATGCTGAAATCCGGTGTAAATCCTGAATACCCGCTTTATCCCTGCCATTGCTGCGACTTGAAATCCAAAATAATAATGTCGAAGTTTTTTAATGTTCAAGAAGTATGTACAGGTGATGTTTTGAATTGTTAACACACCTCTTGACACTCTCTCAAGGCTTGTGGTACATGTAGTAATATAAATAGTATTAGATAGGTTGATTGTATTCAAATGAGCCCTTACAGGTTCTACAATCCCTCAAAAAGAAAGGAAAAACAAACATGCAGCTAGACAAAGAAAACATAAAAAAAATTCGATGGCTCATCGCATTCGCAATTCTCTTATATCTGGGTGTCCAGAACCTGCACATAGTCATCAGCACTGTCAGAGTTCTGCTTGGCTTTCTCTTTCCGTTCATCATTGGCTTTGGAATCGCTTTTATCCTCAATATTCCAATGAAATTCATAGAACATCATCTGTTCGGAAAAGCCTTGAAACAAGAGAAAAAAACAGTACAAAAACTGGCAAGGCCGGTCAGCCTGGTGCTTTCTATCTGCTTTGTGATCTGTATAATCGTGATCGTTATGCTGGTAGTAGTACCGGAACTGGGGGCAACATTCGTAAACATAGCGAAAAAGATAGAAGAAAATATTCCGGTTTTCCAGAAATGGATCGACAATGTATTCGGAAACAATCCGGAAGTTGTGAAATGGGCGCAGTCTCTTGACATTGAGCCGGGAAAAATAATCGATTCTGCACTCGGCGTACTGAAGAACGGAGTCAATAACATTGTTTCCTCCACAGTGTCCATCACCATGGGACTTCTGACTACTGCAATGAATGTATCCATTGGCTTTGTATTCGCCTGCTACGTCCTTTTGCAGAAAGAAAAGCTCCTGCAGCAGATAAAAAAAGCAATGTACGCAATGTTCCCGGAAAAACCGGTCAGATATCTGGCACATGTATGGAATCTGGCAAACAGGATTTTTTCCAGCTT
>ENA-ORMR01000327-ORMR01000327.1-human-gut-metagenome-genome-assembly--contig:-NODE-327-length-51998-cov-8.306663_pt1 | contig 51998 bp, 51 predicted proteins | sample MGYA00242107_ERZ509003 | MGnify/ENA primary metagenome ERZ509003 (study PRJEB26280, sample SAMEA2338699) | human gut metagenome | biome: human gut; feature: human-associated habitat; material: faeces...
TAATAGGTCTATGTTAGCGTGCTCTGATATACGAATTTATAAAATTAAAAAAATTAACTAAAAACTATTGATTTTTATTAGCAAGTTTTTATGTAAAAATCCCTTACCATAATTTCCCACAAAGTTCTAGAAATTTAACCATAATGTTTTTATAGAATGTAGTCAAGGAGGTGATAGGAAAGGGATAAAGAAAACAACTAAATGAACTTACAAAATAATAATCAATAGATAGAAAATATACTCCTAAAAATTATGAAAGGGTAGTGATAATGTAGAAAAAGGATATGAGATTTGATATACTAATGTAGAGGTGTTATTATGTATAAGATTTGCTTTGTAGAAGACGAAAAAGACTTAAATGATCTTATGAAAACCTACTTAGAGCGTGAAGGTTATGAGGTGCTTAACTTCTATGATGGAAAAAGCGCGCTAGACTATGTAGGAAATCAAGTTCACTTATGGATCTTAGATATTATGTTAGGTGATAATGTCAGCGGATATGATATTATTAAAAAGATTAGAGAAACAGATAGTACAGTACCAGTTATTTTTACCTCAGCCAGAGATCAAGATTTAGATAAAATTATTGGCTTAGAACTGGGAAGTGATGACTATGTAACAAAGCCTTATTCCCCTAAGGAACTTGTGTTACGTGTAAATAATATTATGAAACGTGTTTATTTAAAATCAACGGAAAAAGTAACTTATGAGAATTATACCATTGATTTAGATAAGAGAACTGTTTACGATGGAAAAGAAGAAGTATCATTGACGACATTAGAATTTGATTTGTTATTGATGTTTTTACAAAATCGTAATAAATCATTTAGCCGTGAAGATATCTTAGAAGCTGTATGGGGACCGGATTATTTTGGTAGTGATCGTGTGGTAGACGATTTAGTGAGAAGACTTCGTAAGAAGATGCCCAATATACATATTAATACATTGTATGGATTTGGATATCGTTTCCTATGAAAAAGAAGTTAAAATACGATTTAAATCGTCAGTTAATATCGATTGGAATTCTCGTGTGTGGGATTATATTCATTGCTCTTGGTATACTCCTCCCAAAAGTATTGACACCTATTTATGAGAATAATATTTACCAATATTTAAAACAACCACTCGAACTAATCGATTATGAAATAGGAGATGATGAAATTGGTAGTGATGTCGCATACCTCTACATCACAAGCCAAAAAGAAGTCATCTCTTCAGAGAACTTCTCCAAAGTAATTAATGTCGAACCGACTGAGATTTTAAGTAAAATTGATAATGATTTCGGAAAATTTCAATATAAGGGAAAAACTTATTATTACAATACCTCTTATAATAAGTTTGTTACCAAAATATCTCTAACTGATGATTCTTATATCACAGATATGAGAAAAGATATACTATATACTATATTTCCTATTTTACTAATTACATTGCTAATTATATCTGGATTATTACTCCTATGGTCTAGAAAATTAGTGAAAAAAATAGAACATTTAAAACAAAAAGTAGATAATTTGTCAAATGATGATTATGATGACACCTATACGTATGATGAAGATGATGAATTAAAAGCATTATCTGTTGCCATTGATACGATGCGTGAAAATTTAAAGAAACAAGAAAATTATAAAAACCAAATGTATCAAAATATATCACATGATTTTAAAACTCCTCTCACTGTCATAAAATCATATATTGAAGCGATACAAGATGGTGTTCAAACAGTTCCTCAAGGCTTAAAAGTAATTGAAGAACAAGTAAATAAATTAGAATTAAAAGTACACTCCTTACTATATTTAAATAAACTAAATTATTTTAAAGAACGCAAAGATTTAACAGTTGAAAAAGTCAATGTGCAACAAGTAATTTATAATTCGGTAGAAAAGATGAAAAATATAAGACCTGATGTAAAATGGACTGTATATACAAAGAATTCAGAAACCATTATGAAAGGGACTTATGATATGTGGGAAGCAGTTGTCGATAATATCTTGAGTAACTTTGTAAGATATGCTGAAAAAGAGATTAAAGTGACGGTGAAAGGGAATAAGTTGACGTTTTATAATGATGGACCAAAATTGAATGAAAAAGATTTAGAAAATATTTTCTCACCGTATAAAAAAGGAATTAATGGTCAATTTGGTCTAGGACTTTCAATCGTTCGTGAGACACTTGCTTTCTGTGGCTATGAAGTGACCGTAAAAAATGAAAAGAAAGGGGTCAGTTTCATGATTCAATAAAAAAGGAAGGGTTGCCTAAATGGATCGCTTCCTTTTTGCTTATAAAAAAATAAAATTGTGTTATAATAAAATAGGTGAAGCATATGACTTATATGACAGAAGATAAAAAGGGAACACATCGTTTTATTGGGGATTATAAAACATCTCGTATTTTAGATTATGAACAGATGAACGAGCGTTTAGATCAGTTAAAATTATGTGTAGAACAGAAAGAAATAGGAAGAACGACGTTTGATTATCCAATCCGTCATTTTACCTTCGGAAATGGGCCTTATCATGTTATTTTAACTGCTGGAACCCATGCGGTAGAGTTAATCACCAATTGCTTCTTAATTCAGTTTATGGAGTATTTAGAAGCAAATCCAGAGGTAGTTGATAGAGATGTTTACACCCTTCATTTTATTCCTATTTTAAATCCAGAAGGAACCATAGTCTTAACAAGTGCCATACGTACCGTTATTCCTCGAGAAACAAAACCTTTTTGGGAGGAATTATTCTGTATTCAATACTATATGAACTCTAAAGTAGAAGATACTTATGTATTAGAACAAAAAGATCAAGATAATAAACTACAGATGTGGATGTTCCGTTATGCAACACCAGATTGTATTGATGCAAAACACGAGAAATTAAAAAGAAGTATTCAGAAACTGATTCAAGAACAAAAACTTCCAAAAGGAGTTATGGCCCAATGGTCTAGTAATGGAGTAGGAGTTGACTTAAATGCCAATGTATGGAATCCACGATATGATGAAGAAATAAAACAGGGAAAACCAGTATATCATGAATTACGTTTAAATCAAATTTCTATGACATCTCCAGGACCAATTGGATGTCCTTATATCCCACCTAAATTTCAACTACAACCAGAAAATGGAGCTATTTTAAATCTCTACCAGACATTATTACAAAAAGAAAAAGTGATTGGTTCTTTCATCTATCATGCCTGTGGTAATTTAATTTACTACTTAGATGAAGATAATCAGAAAAAAATAGGGGATTATAATAAGATAATTGCTACAACATATCAAAAATATACTGGTTATAAAATACTTACGAATCAAAGACCAACAACCATGGATTATGCATTAAAAAAACGAGTACCAGGAACTCTTTTAATCGAACTTGGAAATATTCGTGCAACTCCACTTTCTCAGTTTGTCGATAGTATTGATTGTGTTTATACGAATATTATTCACGATAATACCAAAGCAATTATTGAAACATTAAAAACAATGAAATTACAATATGAAAAGAGCCAAAAAAACTAGAGATTTCCTCTTTTTTTTTATCCTAAAAACATGTATAATGAAACTAATGGAATGGAGGCAAAAACATGGGATATAAACTATCTGACTTAAAAAAAATGTCAAATCTTGACATAACAGAATATCTAACACCAAAATATGTTTATATTCCTCTTGCAAGTGGCAGAGATGAGAATGTTACTACTTTCGTAAAGAAAGGTGACTATGTCGCAATTGGTACTGTTCTTGGTAAAAGAAAAGGAGCAAATAAAGTACCAATTCATTCAAGTGTGTCAGGGCATGTTGTAGGAATTGTAAAAAAAATATATGTAACGGGAGAAATGGTACGCTGTGTCAAAATAGAAAATGATGGTAAAGAGACATATGCGGAACCATTATCTAAACAAAAATTAAATCATTATACAAAGGAAACATTTCTAGAAACGATTCTGGATACGGGAATTGTCGGATTAGGAGGAGATGGCTTTCCAACTTATATTAAATATAATACAGATAAAAAAATTCATACATTAATTGTAAATGCAGTTGAATGTGAACCATATATTACTTCTGATACAGCACTTATGATGGCTAAATGTGAAGAAGTGTTAGAAACCGTAGATGCGATTATGGAAATTAATCATATTGATTGTGCAATTATTGCTGTTTCAAAGTCGAATACGGAATTAATTCATAAATTAAATAATTTTATCGGAACATATTTAAATATTAAAGTAAAAGTCATGCCAAATATTTATCCAATTGGTTGGGAACGTAGCTTAGTAAGAGAAGTATGTCATACTAATTATAACGATGTTCCACTAGAAAAGGGAATTGTTGTCAATAATGTATCGACGATTTATGCGATTTATGAAGCATTAAAATATCATAAACCAATGATTGATCGTGTTGTGACATTTACAGGAGAAGCTTTTAAACAGCCATGTAATGTGAAAATCAAAATTGGTACGCTAGCCAAAGATGTAATTACTTCTTTGATTGGATATCAAGATATAGAAGAAATTCAATTGGTTGCTGGAGGGCCATTTATGGGGAATAGTTTAGAAAGTGATACGCTGGCTATTTCTCCAGAAGTAAATTGTGTTTTAGCGCTCCCACACACTAGAGAAGAGGCTATTTTACCATGTACTCGTTGTGGAAAGTGTGCTACTGTCTGTCCAGCAAAATTAAATCCAACAGGCATTGACAAAGCATATCGTAAAAAAGATTTGAAAAAATTAAAACAATTAGAAGTAGAACGCTGTATTGGTTGTGGACTATGTTCCTATGTTTGTCCATCTAATCGTAATGTTAGAAAGCAAATCGCACTTGCCAAACAACGATTAAGGGAGGAGGAAAAATGAAAGCTTTTGTATTAAAAGATGGACCATTTATCAAGAGTCCAGTGAAAGCAAAACATCTTTCACTTTATCTATTTATCGCACTCATTCCTCTTGTCTTATTTGCTTGGGTTAAGAATGGAATATATCCATATTTACATCATAATATGACATTTCAAGAAATGTGTTTACCAATGGTACTTATTATTTCTGTTGTGATTGTGAGTGTTGTGACACACTGTTTGATTCAGAAAATAAAAAAAGAGAAAATGAATCCATATCAATGGTTACATATCATAAATACAAGTCTTATCCTTTCTCTATTATTACCAATTCAAACACCATTTTATCTCGTTATAATTGGTAGTATGATGATGGCTATTTTAGAGAGTTGTGAACCTCTCAAAAAATATGTCAATCCAATCATGATAGGGGCTTTAATTATCTTACTTGGGAATATGTTATTTTCTCAAGGAAATGTATATTATAATGCTTATGAACAAAAACAACTTGCCGATACCGCAGGACAAGTTATGATTACCAATGGTCATTTAAGTGGTTATCAAGTATTAGTACAGCCATATGGAAGATTACTAGACTTCTTCATAGGAAGTGTTCCTGGAGCTCTAGGAGTAACCTGTTCTTGTTTATTTATACTATCATTTTTATACTTGTGTTATAAAAAAGCAATTAAATGGGAAATTACTGTTACTTATGTTTTAACTGTCTTTGGTATCAGTGCTTTTATTGGTTTATTTTCCAAGTTTGGATATTGGTATCCAATCTATCAAGTAATGAGTGGGGGACTATTATTCGGAGCTATTTTTCTAGCAACCGATCAAATGTCGACACCAACTACAACTGCAGGAAAAGTACTATATGGTTTATGTTTAGGAATTCTTACAATTATGCTACGTTACTTTGTAGGATGTCCAGAAAGCGTCTTAATCAGTATCTTCTTAATGAGTTTCTTCAGTATGAAATTAGATGATATTGGTTCTATAGCGAGATTTCACTTTGAAAAAAGTATTCCTATCTTTATATGTATTTGGATTTGTATTCTAGCTCTTGGTATTTTTATCGGTACTAATTATCAAGTAGAGCAGGGAATAGATAGATATCAAAAAAGAGAATCGATTTGATTCTCTTTTTCTTATATTAGTTATTTGCCATTTTTTTCAAACTTCTAAGTTCTCTTGCACTCACACGAACTGATTTTCCGTTAATTGTTACTTTTTGTAAATTAACTCCTTGTTTTTTTCTAGTTGCATTTAAGGCATGACTTCTAGCGTTTCCAAATAATGGCTTTTTAGCTGTTACTTTTCTTGCCATAATATTCCTCCTTAATAAAAGCTCTGCAATTAACTTTACCATAATATGCTTGATAAGTCAATATTATTCATCATATAATTCTTGCTTCAATAATTCAACGTTTTGATTCATCAAAGAAATATAGTCTTGATGATTTTCACTTTCTTCTTCTGTAATGTTTGATAATGTCTTTAATGTTAATGTTTCAACTCCAGTTTGTCTAATTATTTTTTGAATCGTTCCATTTGCTTCTTCATTTTCTTTTAAGAAAATATAACTAATTTGTTCATTTTCTATCATCTGTTTTACATCAGCTACTGTTTTATCTGTTAAATTACTATTTTCTTCTAAAGAAATAACTGTATATCCATATTTTTCTAAGAATTTAAATAAATCATTTGACACGACAATTGTTTTGTTAGAACTACTTTCAGCAGCTAATTTAATACTTGCATCAATATTAGAAACATCTACTTTTAATTCCTCATATTTATCTTCAATTTGATTTTTCAAATATGGATCATCGATATATTCTTGTAATCCGTTTTTAATATTTTGTGCTAACATTAAGAAATTAGATGGATCTAACCATAATTCTTCTACTTCATTAGAATATTCCATACTCATAGAAGTATCGATAATTTTAATGTTTTTATTATAGTCAAACATTTGAATCACATAATCTTTTTCTTTTGATAAACCATTAAATATATAAATACTAGATTTACTAAAATCTTTAATTTGTTTCTTATTTAATTCATAGTTTTGAATATTAACACCCATTGGATAAATACTATCAATTGTACTGTATTCTCCATATAATCGTTCTGTAATATATTGAATCGGGTATGACGTTGTCGTAATTTGAATATTTTCTAAATTATCTCTTTTAAAACAACCTGTAAAAAGAGAAACTCCTAATAATAAACAGAAACAAAGTAATATTTTTTTCTTCATTTTCTCACTCCCTTTTGTGGTACGGGATCATATCCTCCTACATTCCAAGGATTACATCTCATAATTCTTTTTAAACCGAGCCATCCACCTTTTAAGACGCCATAAGTTGTAATAGCTTCCTTCGTATATTCACTACAAGTAGGTACAAATTTACAATGTCCATGACTAGATAGAGGCATACTTTGATAAATTGAAATCATACGTATTATAAATTTTCTCATACATCAACATTATACTAGAATCTAGTTCTAATGTAAACCAGCACCTCATATAAAAGAAGAATGGTACTAAGGAAAATAGAAAATCATAAAAAAAGGTTGGGTCAAAATTAGAGTTGTGATACAATGGATGTGGTGATACTATGAAAAGCTTAGAAAAGTTAAAAATTCAAACAAATCAACCTGAGTTATATGAAACCGCATTCACTCATACATCATATGCGAATGAGATGAATACAGAAAGTTATGAACGTTTAGAATATTTAGGAGATGCTGTTTTAGAACTTTTTGTTAGTAACTATCTATATCATAAAAAAGATATGGAAGAAGGAGAAATGACAAAAAAAAGAAGTCATTTAGTATGTGAAAATGCCTTGTTTGAATATTCTATGCGTATTGGATTAAATGAAGATCTAAGATTAGGAAAAGGGGAATTAGAAAACGGAGGCATGTATCGAAAAGCTATTGTAGCAGACATTTTCGAAAGCTTTTTAGGAGCTCTTTATTTAGATAAAGGGTATCCAGAAGTTGCCCATTTTATGGAAACTTATATTGTCCCAATTATGGAAGATCAATCATTAGACTTCTTTGATGATTACAAATCCATTTTACAAGAACAAGTCCAAACTGATAAACGTTCTTTACAGTATATTGTAACCAAAGAAACTGGTCCGGCCCATAATAAAACATTTACAGTAGCTGTCAAAATAGATGATATTGTATATGGGGAAGGAACCGCTCATTCTAAAAAAGAAGCTGAAAATCTAGCAGCAAAAGATGCACTTTCTAAGTCGGTTACAAAATAAGTGTTGAAAAAATATTAAAATTCAAGTAAAATATAATAGGCTTAAAGGGAAAAGGTGAGAACATGGGAAGAGCTTATGAAGTTAGAAAAGCAAGTATTCAAAAAACAGGAGCTGCCAAAGCAAAATTATATTCAATGTATGCACGTGAAATTTATCAAGCAGCTAAATCTGGTGGAGTAGAACTAGAAAGTAATAGTGTATTAAAACGTTTAGTAGAACGTGCACACAAAGAACAAGTGCCAAATGATATTATTAAAAGAGCAATTGATAAAGTAAATAGTGGAGTAGATGAAGCTTATCAAACAGTTCGTTATGAATTATTTGGACCAAGTGGTTCTACGATAATCGTAGAATGCTTAACAGATAATGTAAATCGTTCTGTAAGTGCTGTACGTGCAGTTGTCAATAAATGCCATATTAAAATGGGAGCAATTGGTAGTGTTATGTACATGTATGAAAATTTAGCAATCATTGGATTTAAAGGATTAGATGAAGAACAAGCAATGGATGCTTTCATTGAAAATGATGTCGATGTAAAAGATATGGAAGATAACGATGGTATGATTATGGCCTATGCTGATCCACAAGATCTATTTGCTATGAAAGAAGCAATTCATAAAGTAGATCCAAAGATTGAATTTGAAGTAGATGAAATTACATGGTTACCAAAAGAAAAAGTAACATTAGCAGGAGAAGATAAAGAAACATTTGAAAGAGCTATTCATCTTCTAGATGAATGTGAAGATGTAAATCATATCTATCACAATGTTGCACAATAAAAGGAGAATTTAATTCCCCTTTTTTTCATAAAATAATTGATTCACTGGAATATCTAATGCTTTAGAAAGTTTTAAAATTGCCGTCAGTGTCAAATTTTTATATTCCTTACATGATTCGATTTGTTTAATATAAGAAATTGATAATTCCGATTTCTCAGCTAGTACTTCTTGCGTAAACCCTCTTTTTTTACGGTAGTAACGAATATTATTACTAAATACCGCATATTGACTCACCATATCTATATTTGTCATCATAACATCCTCCAAATGGTAAAATTTTCCAAGTACTACATATTCATTTTCTCATAATTAGTATATAATTACAGTACACTAATAGTAGACTTTTTGTCTGAAACGTGTTATAATGAGCATGTAAGGGAGAGAAGTAGTATGTACCTAAAACTAAAAGAATTAAGAAAGAAAAAGAAATTAACAGCTCGTGAGATGGCAGAAAAACTTGGAATCAGTAAACCTTTTTACTGTCAAATTGAAAATGGAAAGAGAAGATTGACTTATGAAATGGCAGTAAAGATTTCAGCAATCTTCAAGAAAAAGCCAGATGCAATTTTTTACGAGGCTTATGAAAATAAAGAAGAGAAATAAATTAACGTTAAATTTTAAGTAAAGTGCACATTAATTGTGCACTTTCAAAAAAAATCAACAAAAGATATCGGATAAGAATATTCGATATCTTTTTTTATCAAAAAAGAAGTTTATATGGTATACTTAAGAATGGAGGTGTTGTTTATGAGAGTGGTACGTGTAGAAGAAATAACAAAGTTAGTAGGGATGGATAGTTATATCGCATCACTTTCTTTAAATCACACAAAACTAAAGAAAATAAAAATAGAACCATTAGAAGATACGGATTTAAAAATCACATATACGTATGAGAATGAAATCATTCAAATCGTTGTTTCTAAAGAGAAATTTATTCGTTCTAAAACGTGTACTTGTCATAAAGAACACTGTGGTCATATTGCTTTAGCAATCAAAGATACGTTTACTTATTTTGATGAATTAGAATTTCCAAAAGAAAGCGATCATTTCCAAGAAATACTATTTCAAACATTTTTACCTAGAAAGAAAAAAAGAAATATCGCACTAGATGTTGAATTAAAACAAATTGATAGTATGCCAATTACTTATGAAGTAAATTTAAAAATTGGAATAGATAAAAGGTATTCATTAAAAAAAGTATTGATTCCATTTCTTTTAAATTATCACAAGCCAAATTATGAGATTTCTTTAGGAAAGTATTTTACTTTCGATACAGAAAAACATCAATTTACACAGCAAGATGAAAATATCCTACACTTTATGAAGTTATATATTGAAATGAAAGAACGTGGGGGAATTTATTCTTACTATCAAACTTCTCCGAATATTATTTTAAAAGATGATACGTTATTAGAATTCTTAAAGCTATTAAAAGATAAAAGTTTTTCATTAGAAACAATGAGACAATCACTTCCTAATGTAAAAGAGTTAGATATGATTCATATTCCTATGAGTATTACGGAACAAAAATCAGAGTTTACCATCCATTTTTCTGATTTAGAAATAGAACCAGTTATTTCTGATTATACTTATATTATTTATCAGAGAAAGTTGTTTCACATCTCACCAAAAGCTGCTTTATTTTTAAAAACAATGATAGAAAATAAGCGTAGTGAGGTTACGATTACAAAAGAATATTATAAAAATTTTGCGAATGAACTTTGTATTACTTTAAACGAGTTAAATCCAAACATCAAAGAACAACTTTCAAATCATTTTCTATTTCAATTACCTCATTGTAAATTCTATTTTGAAAAAAAGGGGATAGATATTGTTTCATTCATTAAATTACAATATGGAAATGAAGAAATTAATGTTTTAAGTCCGCGAAATTATATCGGTGATACGTATGTGATTCGTGATCCAGAAAAAGAACAAGAATATATTGAAGAATTAGAACAATATGGGTTTGAACCATCTTATCGTAAAGGAATATTTACAATAAAAGATCCTGAACAGGCATGTTCCTTTTTACAACATGGTTTAAAAGAGATTGTTGAAAAACATGATACTTATGTTTCAAATAATCTAAAAAAAGTCCATATTTTTAAAAAATCTTCGGTTAAAAATACATTTCAAATTGGTTCTGATGGAATTATGAGTTATCAATTTTCTATTGAGGGTGTAGAAAAAGATGAGATAAAAGAATTATTAAAGAGTGTCAAACAAAAGAAGAAGTACTATCGTATGAAATCTGGAGATTATTTATCTTTAGAGGATAACGAAGGGTTAGATACGATTTTAGGGTTACAACAAAAGTTATCACTGGATTCCAATGTCATGGGACAAGAACAAATTGAAATACCAAAATATCAAAGTTTAAAGTTGAGTGAATTAGAGAATTCTGAATATTATAAAATCGATCAGAGTATTTATGATTTAATTCATAATTTTGAAACATATAAAAATTGTCCATTACAATTTACAGAGGAAGAAGAAAAAGTATTAAGAGAATATCAAAAAATAGGTGTTCAATGGCTATATATGATTTCTAAATGTGAATTTGGTGGTATTTTAGCAGATGAGATGGGATTAGGAAAAAGTATTCAAACGATTACTTACATCAAACATCGTTTACAAGAAAATAAAGATGCGAAGATATTGATTATTGTTCCAACTTCTTTACTATACAACTGGCAAGATGAATTCCAGAAATTTGGAAAAGATATTTCGATTATGATTGTGAATGATGTGAAAGCGAAACGATTGGAAAAACTAGAGCAAATAGATAAAGCTCAAGTATTGATTACTTCTTATGGTTTGTTACGTCAAGATATCGAAGAATATACGAAGTATCATTTTGATACTATGATTTTGGATGAGGCTCAGAATATTAAGAATCCAAGATCAGATACTGCAATTGCTGCTAAACAGGTAAAAGCCCGTGTCAAGTTTGCTTTAACGGGGACTCCGTTAGAAAATTCGATTTATGAATTATGGAGTATTATGGATTTTATTATGCCTGGATACTTAGGAAGCTATGCAACATTTAGAGAACAATACAGTTCTTTAGAAGAAGATGAGACAAAATACTTGGAATTAAAAAAACAAATTGATCCATTTATTTTAAGAAGAAAGAAACACGATGTATTAAAAGATTTACCTGAAAAACTAGAGAATAAAGTGTACGTAGAATTAAATGAAGCACAAAAAGCATTATATGTTGCTGAATTAGAACAAGCAAAGAAAGAAATAGAAGATTTAAAAGAAAGAGATGCGATTGCTCAAAATCAATTTTTCATCTTATCTTTACTTACAAAATTACGTCAACTTTGTATTGATCCGAGTTTAGTATTTGATGATTATCATGAAGGTAGTAGTAAATTTGATACATTGTTACAAATATTAGATGAGATGGTTCAAAATAATCATAAAATATTGTTATTCTCTCAATTTCCATCTGTTCTTAAGAATTTGATGCCATTGTTAGAAAGTCATCATATTACTTATTTATATTTAGATGGTTCTACGAAATCAGAAGAGAGAATGCAACTGGTAAAGAGATTTAATTCTGATAATACAAATGTGTTCTTAATCTCTCTAAAAGCGGGAGGGACAGGATTAAATTTAACGAGTGCTGATGAGGTAATTCATTTAGACCCATGGTGGAACCCACAAGTTGAAAATCAAGCAACTGATCGAACACATCGTATTGGTCAAACGAAAACAGTAGAAGTAATTAAATTGATTAGTATCGGTACGATTGAAGAAAAGATTATTGCTCTACAAGAAAAGAAAAAAGAGTTAAGTGATTTGATGATTGAAGGAGAACATCGTAGTGAGATGGTACTATCAAAATTATCAAGTGATGAATTATTAAAGTTATTTCAATAGCTCTTAACATCTTCTTGACAATGTTATACAAAAAAGCAGAGGTTGGAAATTCTTGTTTCCAACTTTTATGTTACAATAACTTTAGGAGATGTAACTATGCAAAGAAGAAAACGAAAAAGTAAGAAAAAAAATAGGGGATTGATTATACTTGGTTTATTATTTGTATTAGTGCTTGCTATCGGAGTATATTTCTTTGTTTTTCAAGAAGATGCCCCATTAAAAGATGTTGCTGAAAAGATAACAAAACCAAAGAAAACATTGAAAATATTGGATTTAAATAGTGATGAGAGACCATATGCTGTAATGATTGATAACAATGTTGGTTATACTGCTCATGCTGGGTTACAAGATGCTTATTTAACATATGAAATTATTGTCGAAGGTGGGCTAACGAGAATCATGGCTATTTTTAAAGATCAAGATACAGAATTGATTGGACCAGTTCGTAGTGCTAGACATTATTTCTTAGATTATGCTTTGGAAAATGATGCGATATATGGGCATTATGGCTGGAGTGAGTTTGCGAAAAACGATATTGACCTGTTAGGTGTGAATAACTTAAATGGAATTACGAATGCTCAAAGTACTTATTGGCGTGATCGAAGTGTAGCTGCTCCACACAATGTATTTACGAGTATTGAAAACTTAAAAGCAGGCGCTGAAAATAGAGGATATCGTACGACAAGTGATGATTTTGAAAATTTCGATTATAGTGTCGATCCTATCTCTTTAGATCAGAAAGAGGGGGCTATGCCAGCGAATAACATCAGTATTCGTTATTCTTACTATCATACAACAGGATATACATATGATGCGAATCGTGGTGTTTACTTAAGAAGTATGGATAGTCAAGCCCATGTCGATAAAGTAACCCATGAACAATACTATACAAAGAATATTATTATTCAAAAAATGAGTAATCATAGTATTGATAATTATGGTAGACAAGATATAGATGATGTTTCTAGTGGAGATGGATACTATATAACAAACGGTTATGCAGTCCCAATTAAATGGGAGAAAAGTGGCCGTTCCGCTAAAACGAATTATACATATTTAGATGGTTCTACAGTAAAATTAAATGATGGAAATACTTACGTTCAAATTCAACCAACTGACGAAGCTCTTACCATTACAGAATGAGACCACTTCCAAATAATAAAAACTACGATGCATTTTCTAAAAATGAACAATTAATGATATATACTTATTTGTATCGTAAAGCAAAAAAGGAAGGAAAAGAAGAGGACAGTCAGATTTATCGTGAGTATGCAATTCAAATTTTATTAGATGAAGAAAAAAAGAAAAAAGAAAACTTTGCCTAAAGTAACTTGACACTTGAATTTGCAAAGTTTCTTTTTTTGTTGTAAAATAAGGCTTCGTTTGGATGTGTTAGAAATTAATGCAGAAAATAGTAAAATATTATGATTGGAAATTCAAAATTGTGATATAATGTAATAGTAGCACTCATAGAAGGGACTTATGTATGGTAGAATATAAATCTGATTATGAATTTTATCATTTGATAGAAGATATATTAAATCATGACGAGTTTGGAAAAGTAGGAGAAGTGGCTCAACATGGAGGAATTACTAGATTAGAACATTCCTTACGAGTATCTTACTATTCTTATAAGATCACACGTCGTTTAGGACTACACTATAAAGAAACAGCTCGTGCTGGTCTATTACATGATTTTTTTGAAAATACAACTGACACCTCTAAGAAGGGTAAACTTCATCAATTTATGAATCATCCTAGAGAAGCTTGTGAGAATGCGAAAGCATATTTTGAAATTAGCCCATTAGAAGAGGATATTATTAAATGTCACATGTTTCCAAGTAATACATTAGTACCAAGATACTTAGAAAGTTGGATTGTAAACTTTGTTGATAAAACAGTAGCAACTTATGAGTTTAGTAAATCATTTCAATATAAATTCCGTTATTTAACGAATTTTTACATTATCTTATTATTTAATTTTTTAAAGTAAACAGGAAAGACCATTTTGGTCTTTTTTCTATTTTCTAAATAGATATCCTGTGATAAAATATAAGTGTGTCCTCGTAGCTCAGTAGGATAGAGCGATTGCCTCCTAAGCAATAGGTCGTTGGTTCGATTCCAATCGGGGACGCCATTTAAAGATGTAGTAAGGTGTAAGGAGATAGTATGAAAAAATTAAGAGATTTGTATAAAGAAACGAGTAAAATATCATTTGTTGTATATATTGTACTGAGATTACTTGTAATCATCTGTATGGTTAGAGAATTGATGCAGGGTAATATTGAAAACGCATTACTCTGTGTATTATCTTTAATACTATTTTTGTTACCGGTATTTATCGAGAAAACATTTAAAATTGATCTACCAGCACCATTAGAAGTAATTATTTTAATATTTATATTCTCGGCAGAAATACTAGGAGAAATTAATAACTTTTATGGAATGTTTCACAACTTTGACGATATTTTACATACCATCAATGGCTTTTTAGCAGCCAGTGTCGGTTTCTCATTGATTTATTTATTAAATGAAAATACAGATAAATTAAAGCTATCTCCAATCTTTGTTTCTCTTGTTGCATTCTGTTTTTCTATGACGATTGGAGTGGGATGGGAGTTCTTTGAATATGGAATGGATCGTTACTTTGGTATGGATATGCAAAAAGATGAGTATGTTGAAACCATTAAAACAGTTACTTTAGATCCAGAACAAGACAATCAAGTAGTGGTAATAGACGACATTGATCATACCATTATTTACGATGAAAATAATCAACCAATCACACAAGTCAATCATTATTTAGATATTGGATTAAATGATACCATGAATGATCTTATGGTTAATTTTATCGGTGCTGCAGTATTTAGCTTCTTTGGATATTTATATATTATCAATCAAAAACGTTATGCTTTAGCAGGAGTATTTTTAACCAAAAAGAAAGAATAATAATGATAGGAAGTGAAATTATGGGAAATAGTAGACAATTAAATAAACTCTTATTTTGGCTGGGAATTGCCATGATGATATGTGGTTTCTTATTATTTATATTTTCTTTACAGCCTATTTTATCACAGACGAGAGAAACAGCGATTCGCCTTTCTGAATATATGGTTCCTGCCTTATCTTTATTTATTACCATTGTCGGTTTTATATGTATTAAGATATATCGTAAAAAATATTAGAAGATGATTTCTCATCTTTTTTGTTTAAGTAGATAAAATACGCACATAACAAATAAAAAAGGGGACGGAATATGAAAAAAGATTTGGGAACAAAACTAGGAATTTTATATAAGAGGAATTGGGGGTTATTTTTCTTTAGTATTGTTGCAGCAATTTTAGGAATTTTTTTCTTTCAAACGCATATATTGATATTATGTGTCATTGGTATGATGTTATTTAGTATTGGTATCTATTATTTATTTGATTTATTATTTACCCGTATTATTGTTTATCAAAATGGTTTTTGTATTAAAGATTTTCTCTGTATACCATCTACTATCATCCCATATCAAGAGATTGATGAATTAGAACAGGAACAAAGAAAACACTACTTTTTAGGCCATTTAAACTTCCGTACTTATTATCATTTTATACAAAAACCATATAACACATTATTTACAGTATCAAAAAAAGAATATTTTGATCTTTCTTTCTTACTGGATAAAATGAATACTGTCTCTTTTCAAAAGTAAAAAAGTAGGTTATAATGAAAAAGAATAGGGTGATGTATTATGATGAAGATATATAAAACAGAATTAGAAACAGGCGTATTAAAAACATTGGATACAATTGAACCAAATTGTTGGATTCAATTAGTTCAACCAAACTTAGAAGAGTGTACATTGGTATGTGAGAAAACAGGAATTGATCAACGCTTAATTTCAAAAGTATTGGATGAATCAGAATTATCTCGTGTCGAAGTAGAAGGGGAAGCAACATTAATTGTATTAAATATTCCATATCTGATTGATCGTTCTCGTAAAAACAAATATCGTACACTACCACTTGGAATTATTCATACAAATCAATATATCGTAACAGTTCTATTAAAAGAAAATAAGTTATTTGATGAATTTGAAAATGGTACTGTTCGTGAATTTTTTACCCAAAAGAAAACTCGTTTTACTATTCAAATATTACTACGTATTTCACAAGGATATTTAATGGGACTAGATGAAATGAATAAAGATATTCAAAGACAAGAACATATTTTAGCAAAAGCGACAAAAAATCAAGAATTAATTGAAATGTTAAACATCGAGAAAAGTTTAGTATACTTTATGGGTGGTTTAAAATACAATCAAGCAACACTAGAAAAACTTTCAAAAGGAACAATTATTCCATTTTATGAAGAAGATCTAGAACTATTAGAAGATGCGATGATCGAAAGTAATCAGGCGATTGAAATGGCAAATATTTATAAAGAAATTATGGCAAGTACTACTGAAACATATGCTAGTATTATCTCTAATAATTTAAATGTATTAATGAAATTTTTAGCAGGAATTACAATTGTTTTTTCAATACCAACTATGATTGCATCATTTATGGGAATGAATGTTCCACTGGGTGATTTCGCAACTAATCCGGCTTCATTTTTTATCCTAGCACTTATATCGTTAGGTCTTGCATTGTTAATTGCATATTGGCTAAAGAAGAAAGATATGTTATAATCATATCTATAGCCGCCGCTTTAGTTAAGTGGTATAACGGAGCCATGGTAAGGCTCAATGGTAAGTTCGATTCTTACAAGCGGCACCATTGGGAAATCTGTTCGGACTATTCGAACTTTTGATATAGGAATCAATCAGAGATGATTGATTTTTTCGTTTTTAATTATTCTAATGAAATCTATATTAATCATTTTGGTAAAAAGATTCAATTAACAGAATTAGAAAACTATATTAAATCACACTAACTATCGAAATGATGATTTTGTAAGATAAAAACGTATGAGTATGATATAATATATATAATACAATAGGAGGTGCTTTGTGAAAACAATATACTTAATAAAACATTGTGGACCATTTGTGGATATAAAAAATTATGAAGATTATGAAAATGTTTTATGGGATGATTATAATAGAAATATGATTCTGTCTGTTGAGGGAGAAAAACGAGCAGAAAATTTATGTGAAATAGAAGAATTAAATAATGTAGAAAGAATATTTGCTAGTGATTCAGTTAGAGCAATTGCTAGTGCTAAATATTTAGCAGAAAAGAATAATATTAAAATTGAGTTAGATGAAAGAATTAATGAAAGAATATTTGGAATAGAAAAATTAAGTGAATTGCCTAAAGATTTTAATAAATTATCATTTGATGATAAAAACTATAAAATGCGAAGTGGAGAATCATTTAATGATGTTGATGAAAGATTTATTGATTTTATTAATGAATTGTTAAATCAGAATAATGAAAGTTATGCATTATTTATACATGGATTAATTTTATTATCATATTTAGAAACAATTTGTAATTTTAAATTTGATGGAACAAACTTCGATATAAAATATAATGGTAAAGAAGTATTAAATGGCAATCCTAAAAGTCCTAGCGTTTATAAAATAACTTATAATGATAATAAAGAAATAATTAATGTTAGTTTAGTAAAGTAGGTGATAAAAATGACTATACAAGAGCAATATATTGAATTACAAAAATGTAGAAAACAACAATCTTCTGATGTTTTAAATAATAAAAAAAGAATTGCTTGGGAATATTTTAGAAGTCTTACTGATGTTAGTAATTTAGAAAAAAATTTAAGTTCTAACTTCATGTTATATTTTGCTCCTTTAAAGCAAATAAGAGGAACAAATATGGTTAGTTGGCAAGTTGGAGATAACAAAGAAATATATGTAGATGAATTATTTGCAATAACTAATCCAGAATTAACTAATATTCAACTTCAACATGAAGTATTACATGGATTAACTTCATTTAAAGAAAATCAACAATACTTCTTTGGACATCAATATGATGGCTCTGGTAAATCAAATTATATGGGTTTAGATGAAGCATCTACCCAAATGTTTGCAGAAGATATGAGTGGTGTAAGACTAGATGAAAACACCGATTATTTATATACAATTAAAAATGTTATGAGAGTAATGAAGTCTATATTTAGTGCAGATACTATAGCAGAACAATTTTTAAATAATAGTAATAGATTTGAAGAACAATTTAATGAGGTAACAAGTTTTAAGTTTGAACCTTTTGCTTTATTAATGAATGATGTTTATACTTTATCTAAAAGTAATCACTATAGTTCATTAACTCAAGAACAAATTCAAGAATTAAATGCTAAAAAAAATAAGTTATTTAGATTTACATCAAATTTAATTAATCAATTTGCACAAGATAATCCTACAATTATAGATAAGATTTGTGATGAATTAAATGATGAAAATATGCAACAAAAATTAAATATCAGAAGAACAGAATTGTCTGATTCTAGTATTCATAGGAGATAATTATGAAACTATATGAAAGTAAAAATTGGGAAGTAGTATTTGTTAAATGGTGCCAAGAATTTCCTGGAGATTGTATTATATCTTCAAAAAAGGAATCGTTAAGTGATTTAACAAATGAAGAATGGATAGAATTAGGTGAATTGGAAAAAGAATTAGAAAGAATTACTAAAAAATTATTTGATGCAACAATGTTCAATTTTGCTTGTTTAATGAATAATTCTTACAAAGATAAAGAAACTCCACATGTCCATTTTCATTTCATTCCTAGATATGACGGTAAAAGGATAATTTTGGGTAAAAAATATAAAGATAAACATTTTGGATATAATATGTGGAAATGGTCATTAAGTAAGTTTAAATGTCAAAAAGATATTTTTAGCAGAGAAGAAAAAGAACAACTATATAAAATGATGAAAGATGAGTGGAACTATTATGAGTAAATATGTAAAAGTAATGTATGGAACAACAAGTGGAGCAAAAAGTGATTTTGAATACAAATTAAATGAAATAAATATTAGCAATAATTGGAATCCAAATGCAGATAATCCAAAAGATTTTGGAGGTTTTAATTACTGTGCTGAAGAATGTATTTTAAGATGGTTGCATAGAGGAGATACAATTTATGATGTAGAAATACCAGAAGATGCAGAAAATGTTAAATTGGAGGGTGCTACTGTAATTTATAGAGCTAACAAGATTATTATCGAGAATCCAAGAAAAGTTGATGATGAATTAGCACTTTATTTTTATCAGATATCTAAAATACCTGAAAAATCATATTATAAAGCTTTAGGTGCTGTAACTATAATGAATTATGAAAAAACGGCATATCAAATTTTGAAGGATAAGGTTAACAAAGAAAACATTGATTTAGTATTAGAAGAATGGAATAATTTTATTGAACATGGAGATAAAAATGACAGAAGTAATTTAAATGGGTTAGTAAAAGAGATTAATGATGAATTATATAAAATTAAAGAATTAAAATAATAAGTGTTAATTTAATAAAATGTATTTAAAATAAATAAAATATGTGATAGAATAACACTCATAGAAAAAGGACAAATTGTAGGTATAAGGGCTAGTATAGACTTATTAATATGATAAGGAATACTATGCTCTTTTTTAGTAGTTAGGAGTGATTTTTAAATGGAAAATAAAATAGATGAATTAATTAAAAGTATAGATAGATTAAACTCATTTTCGTGGGGAGATATAATAAGTTTAGTAGCACTTATTGGATCTTGGATAACAATTTTTATTTTATTGAAAGATAAACATAATGAAAATAGACCATATTTACAAGTTACATTTGAATTAGTGAAATCTAATCTTACTTGTGTGGTATTAAGAAATGTTGGGAAAGTGCCATTAGTTTTAACACATATACATTATAACGAAGATTTTATAAATCAATTAGACGAAAGAGATAGAAGATACTTAAATGATAATACTGTAAATAACTTAACTATTTTCCCCGGAAAAGAATGGATTGTTTGTTTAGGTGTTATTGTTCCAGATATATTAAACAAATTTGAATTAAAAAAATTAAAAGTTAAATATGAATATAAAAAATTAAATGGTATAAAAAAATATAAAGAAAATACTGAAATAGATTTTGAACAATATTCTAGATTTTTAGTTTATATTTCTGAAATTGATGAGCTAAAACAAGTTAATGAAAAAATAGAAAAAACATCTAAAAATATTGAAAAAAGACTAAAAAATATTGAAACTAGTATTGTTCAGTATCATAATATCGAAGATACATTTATAAAAACGGTCGCTAATGGTTTTGTAGAAAAGGATAAATAATTTTTTCAAAAGTATTGCATTTTATCGATAAAAAGTGTATATTATTTATCGAGATGTGCCTAGGAAACTTTTGAAGCCCTAGGTCTTTTTCATTTATAAGGAGGTAAAAATGGCTAAAGAGTTTAATTCAACAAATGAATTAATAGAAATATTAACTTCAAAAGGTGTACTAATAAAAGATGAAAATAATGTTAGATATTTAATTGAAAAGTATTCTTATTATTCAATAGTAAACTCCTATAAATGGATATTTAAAATAGGAGAAAACTACAAAGATAATGCTTCATTTGAAGAAATATTTGCAATGTATAAATTTGATAAAAATTTAAAAATAATAATGCTTAAATATATTCTAGAAATAGAAGCAGTAATAAAAACTAAGATTGCTAATCTATTTGCTGAAAAGTATGAATTAGAAGATTATTTAAATATTAATAACTTTGATTTAAAAGATGATAATTCTAATTTAGAACATATAGAAAAATTAATTGAAGAAATTAAAAATGAGATTGCTAAAGGTAATGGTAAACATGATGCAATAACTCATTATATGAGTAAATATGGATTTGTTCCACCTTGGGTTGTTACTAAAATATTATCACTTGGAACTATAAGTAAGTTTTATGGTTTAATGAAACAACAAGATAGACAAGAAATAAGTAAACAATTTCATATAAATGACAGAATATTAAAAAATATTCTTGGTAATCTTACTTCAGTTCGAAATATAGCAGCTCATGATGATAGATTATATACTTATAGAAGTACATTCTATATCAGATTAGATAAAACAAAAAAATCTCCTGATAAAGTATTACATACTAATATGTATATTATAATTAAATCATTAGAATTACTTTTAGAAAATGATCAAGCAATTGAAATGAAAAGTTTAATTACAAAAGAATTAAATACATTAAACGATAGTTTAACATCTATTACTATTGATGAAGTATTAAGAGTAATGGGATTTGATAAGGACTATTACATTGTATAAATATTGATTTATAGCATATAATAATATTGAAAAGTGCCTAGGAAACTTTAGAAGCCTTAGGTCTTTTTCATTTTTATAAAATAATTTATCAAAATTAATTAAAGTCATGGTATAATGGTTATAGAGTTAAATTGTTTATTTATTTGTTGTGGTGGTTTCGGACTATCTTAACTATCGCACCATTGGGAAATCTGTTCGAACTAGAAATAGTTCGTTTTTTAATATACTTTAAATTGCATTGTCTGAAAATAATTTAATATATTTATAATTTTAATTTAGAAATATAAATACCATCTGCTTATTGGTAAATTATACGGTAAAATAATATTAAAGTTTTGAGTTTTTTCAGACATGTTTGAAGAATTTAGAAAGGAGTCATTGATGTTAGAAAAAAATAATATACAAATGATTGAAGAAATAAAAAATGTAATTATTAGTAGTAGAAATAAAATTGCTTATGAAGTAAATAATACAATGTTACTAGCATATTGGAATGTTGGTAGAATTATTGTTGAAAATGAGCAAAATGGAAATATTAAAGCTAAATATGGTAAACAGGTCTTAAAGGATCTTTCAAAAGAATTAAGAAAAATTTTAGGTTCTGGTTTTTCGGTATCCAATCTCCAATACATGCGTAGATTTTATCTTAAATATCCAAAACAACAGACACTGTCTGTTAAATTGAGTTGGTCACATTATTGTGAATTATTAAGTATTGAAAATGATGATGAAAGAAGTTTTTACGAAAAAGAATGTATTAATTCAAAATGGAGTGTTAGAGAGTTAAAAAGACAATTAGAAACCTCATTATATGAAAGATTATTATTATCTGAGGGGAAAAATAATAAGGAAAAGGTATATGAATTATCAAAAGTTGGACAAACATTAGCCAAACCTGATGACATTTTGAAAGAACCATATGTCTTTGAATTTTTAGATATTAAAGAACCAAAACCTATTTTGGAGAAAAATTTGGAAAGAAAATTAGTTCATCATATGGAAGCATTTCTTCTTGAATTGGGTAAAGGATTTATGTTTGTGGGAACACAACAAAGAGTTACTTTGGGGAATACTCATTATTATGTAGATATGGTTTTCTATAATAAAATATTAAAATGTTATGTTTTAATAGATTTGAAAATTGGCACTATGAAACCAGAATACGCAGGACAAATGAATATGTATTTAAATTACTATAACGCTGAAATAAATGATGAATATGATAATAAGCCAATAGGAATTATTCTTTGTAAGAGTAAAAAAGAAGTGGCTATGGAATATGCTTTGGGTGGTTTATCTAATAATATTTTTGCTTCAACTTATACTTATTATATTCCTAACAAAGAGCAATTAATTAGTGAAGTTGAAAAAGTATTTAATATAGAAAATGGTTAAAGAGTATATTATGAAAAAGAAGAAATTAATTGTAGAATATTAGTAAGCGTGTTATGTTATATTGAAAAAAGCAAAGATAGATGAATGAAATAGCAGTAAGGAGGATGAAATGATGAAAAAATTAACAAATACCGCATTTATTTATGCGATTGTTGCAATGATATCTGGTGTATTATATAGAGAGGGAAGTAAGTTTTTAGAGGTTACGGAGCCAACTACGTGGTCGTTTACTCATACGCATTTCTTTATTTTAGGAATGTTCTTCTTTTTGATCGTATTATTAATTGAAAAAAATTTCCATATTATGAAAGATAAAAAATTTAATCTATTTTATAATATTTACAATATAGGTCTAGTTATTACTGGTGGTATGTTATGGGTAAGAGGAGCTGTTGATTTAGCTACAGATATTCCAACAACTTATGATAAAATGGTTAGCGGTATTAGTGGAGTAGGACATATTTTGTTAGGTGTTGGTATTATCTTATTCTTCATTATCTTAAAAGACAAAGTAATAGAAGAAAAAAGTAGTTGAAAGATTGTAAAAAGAATTAGAAGTCTTTTAATGTGTATCGAACCAAGCATATTATAAGTAAGGAAGTAATCCGAATGGATTGCTTCTTTTTTGACATATAAAACGAGTATGGTATAATACACAACTGGAAATGAAAGAGGGGTGTTTGTATGCTAGTGAGTGTAATCATACCAATGTATAATGCGGAAAAAAGTCTAGACAATTTATATGCTTCATTACAATGTCAGGGATATGATCATTTAGAAATTATTTTTGTTGATAATAATTCACAAGATCATAGTTATGAGAAAGCTTATTCGTTTGCAGTAAAAGATGCTCGTGTAAAGGTGTTAAAAGAACCTAAGCAGGGTGTAAGTTATGCACGAAAGAAAGGGTTTCATGCTTCTCATGGGGAATACTTATATTTTATCGATAGTGATGATTGCGTTGCTCCCAATGCCATTTCCTATTTAGTAGAAACAGCAAAAGAAACAAAAGCTGATATTGTAGAAGGTAATTACAATACTTATGCTAATGATTATCAACTAGCATCCATTATCCGCCAACATGTACGAAAGATTCCTTATAGCACATGGCAAATTAATCATCTAGAGGGAATTTCAGCTCCTCTTTGGCAACATTTATATAAGAAGACTTGTATTCGAGATGATTTTTTTGTTCCTCTCAATCAATTTGAAGATCATTTATTCAATTGGCATGCTTTTCTCAATGCTAACAAAGTGATAGGAATTTCTGAACCAGTTTATTTCTATCATATTTCAGATGATGGTTTATCTTCGGCACGCTATGCGATTGAGCCGTATCAGTTTATGCGATATGCTGTAAAGCTTTATCAAGAGTGTATTGAATTAGGAACCATAGAACAGTATGAGACTCATCTAAACCGACTCATATTAAAACAACTTTTACTTTTGAAGTTAAGAATTTCTGCTTTGTATCGTGGTAAAGAGAAGAGTGATTATTCTATTTCTCAATTAAAAGAAATGGAATGGGAAATAAGTGAACTTACACGATTCATAAATTCAAATGAGAAAATAAAATGTAAAAAGAAGGAGATGAAATAATGAAAGTAAGTGTAATTGTTCCAATGCATAATGCAGAAGATACAATTGATAGACTTTATCAATCTCTAGCTCGTTCTGAATATAAAACTTTAGAAATTATTTTTGTTGACAATGTTTCTACAGACCGTAGTTTTGAAAAAGTAAAATACTATCAAATAGTTGATTCGCGAATTAAAGTGGTGAGAGAAGAGAGATTTGGGGTCTCTTATGCTCGTAGACGAGGATTTCAAGAGGCAAGTGGGGAATATGTATATTTTATCGATGCGGATGATTACGTAACTCCAAATGGAATCAAAGATATGGTCCAAGCAGCAGAAATGGAAGATGCTGACATGGTAAGAGGAAATTATTATATCTTATATGATGATAATGTTTCTCATGTTTTAGACATGTGTTCTGATTTAAATCCTCTTTTTATAAAACAGTTTGATGGACCTAGTACACAATCATTTGAAAATCAGAATATTCCATTATGGGGTGCACTCTATAAAAAATCGTTAATCAAAGATCATTATTTTGTAAATTTACAACAGGGAGAAGACAATCTTTTTAATTTATATGCTTATGCAGATGCGAAAAAGGTAGTAGATATTTCATCTTATATCTATATTTATATTCGTCATAAAAAGGGGTTATCTATGGCTCCTAGTTTAACAGATGCCTATCGTTTATTAAATGAATATGGCAAAATTGCAATGGATTATGCGGAAAAGGAAATTTTAGAAAGCCATCAGATACAATTAGAACAGAGAATTATTAATAATTATTTAGTTCTTTATAATATAGAATATGTAGATGCGATGAAACGTTTTATAAATGGTAAACCATGTCAGAGAAATCAACAAAGATTGCAAGATATGTATGAGATTTTAAAAGCAATGAAACCATATTCTAATCCTCGTGTTCGTTTAGATGAATCAAATGTTGAATGTTTGAAACGTATGAACTTGTTGGATGATACAGAATATCAAGAAGTAAGAGGAAAACAATTCACATTAAAATAGATATTTCTAATGATTCATTAGAATGAAAGAATACTAGTAATCAATCGTCAATTGCTATCGTCTGACTGATCTGATATAATACGATTGTAAGAGTTAAAATATGTAATCATATATTTCAATGAAGGTAGGTGATAGCAATGCAAAAGTTGAGTATGAAAATAGATCATTTTAATCACTTTGATGATGAATTTTATGCATATATTTCTGCATTAGATGGTGTTGAAAGTATTACTGGAGATGAAAATATAAAGAATCTGCTTATTACATATGATCCAAAGAAAATTAATATACAACGTATATTGTTAGAAGTGAAATTATTTTTGGGATTGTTAAAAACACCTTCTTTGATAAGTTTTGATAAACATTTTCAAGGAAAGAGTCATGATACAATTGTCGTGATTGAAGATGCTTGCTGTGAATATTGCGTAAAAGGTGTGATAGAAGATTTAGTCTTAGTGGATGGAATTGAAAAAACTACAGTTACTTTACAAGATGATAGTTTTTTTCAAGTTTCAATTCATGTTACGTATGATAGTAGTATATTGAATGATAAACAGGTAAAAGAACTTGTACAAGAATTGTTCCCTGATTCCTAATAAAAAACTTTATCAATTGATAAAGCCGTGTTATAATAAATGACAATGAAAGGAAGGTATTATAATGGAACGTACTTATGCGATGTTAAAACCAGATGGTGTTAGAAAACAATTATTAGATGAAGTCATCAGAAGATTTGAAAATGCAGAATTATCTGTAAGTCATGTAAAAGAGATGCAATTGGATGAAGAAATAGTAAAAAAGCATTATGCTCACTTATTAGATAAACCTTTTTATCCTACATTAGAATCATTTATGCTATCAGGACCTGTTATTGCTATGATTGTAGAAGGGGAAAATGCTGTTAGCAAAGTAAGAGAATTAATGGGAGCAACAGATAGTAAAGATGCTTTACCAGGTACAATTCGTGGTGATTATGGAGATAAGACATGTTGTACTTATAATATTATTCATGGTTCTGATTCTGTTGAAAATGCTGAAATTGAAATTAATCGCTTTTATCCAGAATTAGAAAAGAAGAAATCATTGACAAGATAAACGAGTATATCACTCGTTTGTTTTCTTATTGCAAATTTGTTAAAAAATAACAGAAAAAAATCGAAAAATAGGGATACGAATTGATAAAAATATAGTATAATAAAAGTGAAGACAAGTGGGAGACATTAGTATGAAAGCAAAACAATTATTACAACTAAGATATGATATTGAATTTTAAAGTACGCAGTGAACATGGTATCGTTGCGTGCTTTTTTTGTAGAAGGAGTCATATATGGAAATATTAAAATTAATTCATAAAACAAGAGAAGTCACAAGCGAACAGTTAAAAGATTTTTATCATTGTAATGATGAACAACTCGTAGAAAAATTAATTGATTTTTTAGAACGAGAAACAAATCCGTTTCCCTTTTATGCAACGGAGTATAAACCAAAGTATTTGCACAATACGTTACTTCGTATTCAAGATATTTATCAAAAATTACAAGATGAGGGAAAAATTCATCTTCCGTATCATCAGCGTTTCTTAAAAGTAAAACAAGAAATATATAATATTTCTCGTTATTATGAAACAGGATGCGAAGAAGACTATTTAACATACCCTGAAAAAATATATTTAGATATCTTTTTAGAAAAAAATATGGACAGTGCTTTATCAGATATTCAAAGCCATCCACTTTATCTATTAGGAAAAGTAGGAGAAAAGAGATTAATTGATTGGGTGTTAGATCAATACTATGATTCTTTAAATTCTAGTTATCAAAGTGATTATGAATATGCATATCAATTGTTTAAATCAGTTTTAAAGAATACAAGTATTTATCCGGATATTCAAAACTATATTGCACAAGATTATAAAACGAGAGCAGAGGAATTAAAACACAGTGGTGAAAAGTCTTATCAAAAATATCGTTATCAATCACTTGGAGTGATTATGACAGGACTACAGTTACACTGTTTTGAAGATAAGGAACATGTAAGATATCATTTCCCAAAAGAAATGAAAAATTATGATGATGAATTTATCTTTACCATTGATGATGAGAATACATCACTTCGTGAAGATGCGGTTTCATTCCATGAAGAAAATGGAAAGTTATATGTTAATTTGTATATCGTAAATGCTGTCGATATTTTTGAACAACATAAAAAATTATCTTCTCAAGCAAAAGGGAATTGGTTTACAGGAAAAAGAGATATGGTTAGTAATAAAACAAAACGAGAAATCTTTTCCTTGAATGCTTCTCCAGAAGAACATGCGACTAAGAATGTGATTGTCTATGAATTAGAATTTGATAAAAACAATTGTCTAACTGATATTTCTATTTGTCGTGGAGTTGCGAAAATTTCTAAAAATTATAACTATGATCAAGTGAATCATTTGATGGAATTGAATAAATATAATTATGTAGATACATGGAATCGTTTCTATGGAATTATGAGAAAATGTCACCATGATAATACCGCTCAGAGGAAATACCATTTAATTAAAGAATTATTACACTTCATGGAAACAGGAGAACATTATCACGGTAATAAGACATATAGTAAATCCCATTTAATGATTTCAGAATTGAAAGTATTAGTGAACTTTTATCAAGCAAAATTATGTTATGAAAATGGTATCCCAATGATGTATCGTTTAAATGATTTTGATATTTCTGATGAAGAATTAGAATATATTAAAAATTGTTGTAATGATATTCAAGAACAAGAATATGTGATTAATATTTTAGATATGTTGCCAATGTTCTCATATTATAGAAAACATAACACAGGACATAAGGGATTAGGATTTCAATATTATGCGCATTGTACAACACCAGCTAGAAATTATTTCGCATATATTAATCAAAAAATACTAAATGATATTGTCTTAGATCAACATTACGAGAATATTGAAAAGTTCGATCAAGTTTTAGAAGAACAGGAAATATTACAAAAAGAGAAAGAGTTACAAAGTAAACAAGCTAAGAAAAGTGAACAACGAAAAAAGTTGTATCAAATTAAAGGAGTATCTTACTTTCATGAGATCCGTGAAATTGAAACATTGTTAAGTGATCAAGAATTATCTTTTGATGAGTTAAAGGAGAAAATATCACTACCAGAAAATGAATTACGTATGGTATTAGAATTTATGATAGATGGGTTTCATGTTGAAGAAAATCATGGTTTTTATAAATCATTAATTGGTAAAGATATGAAAGTAGGTATCTATAAAGAAGGAAAAGGTCCATATGGATTGGTAGAATTAGAAAATGGAGGACATGTACTTGTTCCTAGTCGTTTTGTAAAAGGAGCTAGAAATAAAGACCGAGTACTTGTAAAAATCCATCATGATACAAAGGAAATGTTAGGTGAAATTATGAAACATAAGTGTATTTTAGAAGATGCGTTTGCAACTGTGATTGAAGAGAATGGAAAGTATTATGCAATTATGGATGAAGATCGTCTAGAAGAACCAATTTTATTAACCGATACTTTAGGAGCGCAAATAGATGATCGTGTTATGATTCGTTTTGATAAAAATGCGGAATTTTTATCTGCTAAAGTTGTAAAAGTATATGGAAATATGTATGATCCAAAAGTATTAGTAGACCAAATCTTAGATGAACACAATATTCCAAAAGATTTTCCAAGTCAAGTATTATATGAAGCAGATCATGTTCCATCACAAGTATTCCATCAAGAAGTAAATCGTCGCCTTGATTTACGTGATAAAGAAATCTTTACGATTGATGGAGATGATGCGAAAGATTTCGATGATGCTGTTTCTATCGATATATTAGAAAATGGTAATTATGAGTTAGGAGTACATATCGCCGACGTATCTTACTATGTCAAAGAAGATAGTGCGCTAGATAAAGAAGCTGATAAAAGAGGTACGAGTGTATATGTAGCTGATAGAGTAATTCCGATGTTACCAGAAAGATTATCGAATGGAATTTGTTCGTTAAATCCAAATGAAGATCGTTTAACACTATCTTGTATTATGGAGATAGATCGTGAAGGAAATATTATCAATTATGACTTTTATGAGTCAGTTATCTGCTCTAAAAAGAGAATGACTTATCAAAAAGTAAATGAAGTATTAGATGGAAAAGATGTCGAGGGATATCAACCATTTAAAGATAGTTTATCCAAAATGCAAGATTTAGCACACTTACTACGTAATCAAAGACAAAATCGTGGTGCTATCTCATTTGAAATTCCAAAACCAAAATATATTTTAGATGATGAAGGAAGAGCAACTGAAGTAGAAGTATTAACACGTGGAGAAGGAGAGAAGTTAATCGAAGATTTTATGATTGCTGCCAATGAGTGTGCAGCTACGATGATGGAACAGTTAAATCATCCATTCCAATATCGTGTCCATCCAAAACCAGATCCATATCATATTAAAAATGTATTAGAAATGTTAAATAAAATGGGATATCATTATCAATTAAATTTAGATTATGGGGTAGAACCTGGACAAATTGAATCTTTATTAAAACAATTTGAAGGGGATGAAAATTATGCGACAATTGCTTACTTATTCTTAAGAGCAATGAATAAAGCATTCTATTCAGTAGAAAATTTCCATCATTTCGGATTAGCAAGTTCTAACTATTCCCATTTCACATCTCCAATTCGACGTTATCCAGACTTACTTGCTCATCGTGCAATTAAACTTGAGAAAAACAATAAATATAATGAAAGAACCGCATATCGTATGGAACGTAAGTTAACTCATCAATTGATGCATAGTTCTCTACAAGAAGTAAATGCACAAGAATGTGAAAGAGAAGTAGATCGTGTCAAAGGAATTGAATACTTAGAAGGATATATTGGAGAAGATTTTGATGCTCGTATTATCATGGTAGATCCATTTGGGATTCGTATTCAATTAGATAATTGTATTACAGGATTAATTCCAAGAGATATGTTAAAAGATTATGTATTTGTATCGGATGCTTTAGCATATTACCATAAAGTAAAACATGATTCATTGCGTATTGGACAGAGAATTAAATGTCATCTAGATGATGTTTCATACCAAAATTTAGAAGTACAATTTTCATTAGTCCAACCACAAAAAGTAAAAACATTAAAAAGTTCTTAAAGAACTTTTTTTATGTCAAAAAATGTCAAATCAAATACTTCCAAGATTTTCTTGTCGAAAAAAATAGAAATTATAGTATAATGTTATATGTAAGGATAGGTGATTCTATGAAGTTAAGTGTTAAAATATTGGCTCTTTCTTTAGCAACAGCTATGATTGCTTCGATTATATTATATCCGTTTCAAGCAAAAGCTGAAACACTTGGTGATTTGAAAGCTAAGTTAGCAAAAGCGGAAGAAGAATATAAAAATGCTAGTGCTGAAGCAGAGAAGACACAAGATCAAATTGATACCAATAATCAAACAGTAGAAAATTTAAAGAAAGAGGTATCACAATTACAAGAAGATATTAAAAAATTACAAAATGATATTGATGAATTAAATAAAAAAGCTGAAAATTTAGATGGAGAAGTCAAAAAAGTAATTAGTTTTGTACAAATATCAAGTGGTGATAATGCCTACTTAGAATATGCTTTTGGAGCCCAAGACTTTACTGATTTTATCTACCGTATGGCTGTATCTGAACAAGTATCTGGTTATAACGAAGATTTAATAGATGAATACGATAAAACAGTAGCAGATACGAAGAAGAAACAAACAGAGATGGATACGAAGAAGACGAACTTAAAAGAAAAACAAGCAACGTTAGAAGAAGAAACCAAAAAATTAGGTGAACACTTAACAGAAGTAACTGATATAAAAATGTCTGCTAAAGATGAAATAGAGATGCAAAAAGAAGCAATTAAAGTATTGGAAAATATGGGATGTTCTGATAATGAAGATACGAAAACATGTGGACGTATTCCACCTGTAAATGGTGGTAGTAGTAGTCCTGGAACTGGTTCTTCAGGAATTGGAACTTTGCCACCAGGAACAAGTTTCTTAAGACCAATTATTGAAGGATATGTAACTAGTGAATATGGATATCGTTTAAATCCGGCGACAGGGGTTTATGAACTTCATGAAGCATTAGATGTATCTCAAAAGGGTACTGTACCGATTTATCCAGCAGCGGATGGAGTTGTAATTGGGACACGTTATCGTTCTAGTTGTGGTGGTAATATGATCTTTATTATCCATACTGTCAATGGAAAAAAATATACGACAGAGTATGCTCACTTAAGAAGAATTGATGTAAGTGTTGGTCAAGTTGTTACACAAAATACACAAATCGGTATTATGGGTGGAGATAGAAATTCTGAATGGTGGGATAGTTGTTCAACTGCTCAGCATCTTCACTTCGGAATTGCTCATGGGCACTATCTAAAAGATTACATGAGTTGGAATACTTTCATCGCTAATACTTATAATCCAAGACAAACAGTTAATTTTCCATGGAGTGGTGGAGCTACGGATTACTTTAAAGATAGAACAACGATGTATTAATCGGCAAAAGAATATATGATAAATATGAATAAAACTCTAATTGAATTTGATAATCAATTAGGGTTTTATTATTTTAAATACTATTTTTTGAAGGAAAAGAAATTGATTAATTATGTTTATTTTTTATAATAAAAATTGGTTGATTTTTTAACGTGAACTTGATATGATGTTTGAGGAAAGTAGGAAAAATATGAAAAAGTTAGTCATTTTATTAATATGCTTATTATGTTTTACAACAGGATGTGAAGAGAAAAATGTTATTGAAAAGACTGATGTTGGTTATACACATATTTCTATGGATGTGGCCAAGGAATATATGGAAGAAAAAGATACAATAATAGTGGATGTTAGAACAGAAGAAGAGTATCAAACAGGGCATATTAAAGGATCTATTAATATTCCTCTACATGCAATCGATGGAACGGTTGTAGGAAAATTAAAAGATTATAATCAGAAGATACTTGTCTATTGTGAAAGTGGAAATCGTAGTATTCAAGCCAGTGCAAAATTAGCATCTTTAGGTTATAAAAATGTATACGAAATAGGGGGTATACAAGACTATGATGGAGAATTGAGTCAGTCATGAGAGTCGATTCCCTCAGAAGTCTAGAGTCTGAACATATAGAAGATACTTTAGAATATATAAAAGTAACAGAACAAGATCAGTTTGATTATTCTAATATTACAGAGTGTAATCATTGTTATTTTGAAAAAGCAACACTGACTGATTTACATTTTCAAAATATTTCCTGCTATGATGTTGTCTTTAAAAACTGTGATTTTTCCAATGTCGTATGGAATACGGATGCTGAATTTGCTGGCCCTGTTTTACATCAGGTAACATTTGATAATTGTAAAATGGTAGGAACTGATTTTGGTATGACTGCATTTAAAAAAGTTACGTTTCAAAATTGTGTTGGACGTTACGTGAATTTCTCGTTTACAACGATGAAAGAAGTCAAATTATTAAATTGTTCGTTTCAAAATATGATTTTACAGGATTCAACATGTAAAAAAATATTATTACAAGAAAATGAATTATTAGAGCTAGAACTATTACACACATCTTTAAAAGATGTAGATATGTCTAGTAATCAAATAGATGGTTTAAAAACGGATTTAGAAAGTATTCAAGGAATGATTGTAAATTCTGAACAAGCATTACATTTATCGAAACTATTAGGAATTGTAGTAAAAGATCTATAATTCTTTTTTTATGACAAAATAGTCATGACAGAATATGAATTTATAGTATAATAACGTTAGGTGATATGCATGCAGAAGTTACTCATTGTAGAAGATGATGAAACAATTCGTTTTGGATTAAAATATTATTTAGAACAAGAAGGGTTTGATATCTATCAAGCAGCTACATTAAAAGAAGCATTTGATAAATTTTCGCAAACGAACTTTGATCTTGTTTTATTAGATTTAAATTTACCGGATGGGAATGGTTTTGATCTATATCGTGATATGCAAAAGGTAAAAGAAGTTCCAACTATCTTTTTAACAGCGAATGATCAAGAAGTATCAATCGTTATGGGGTTAGATATGGGAGCCGATGATTATATTACGAAACCATTTAAAGCAAGAGAATTGTTATCTCGCATTAAGACAGTATTACGTCGTAGTGGCAAGAAACAGGATAATACCATTCAAATAGGAAATGTTGTATTAGATATGCATCAAGCCAAAGTATTTAAAAACGGTGTTGATGTCATGCTGACGGCATTAGAGTATAAAATCTTTTTAACACTTGCCCTGAATTATAATCAAGTATTAAAAAGAGAGTCTATTTTAGCAAACATCTGGGATGTAAATGAAGAATATGTCAACGATAATACATTAACAGTCTATATTAAACGAATTCGTGAAAAAATAGAAGATGATCCCAATCATCCTCGTATTATTCAAACTGTTCGTAAATTAGGTTACAAAGTAGGTGACCCATGTTAGGAAAGAAGAGAAAACAATTTATCTTATTTGAACTATGCTTATTTTTCTCATGTATTTTATTTGCTGTAATCATGACCAATGTGACGACTGATATCTATCAAAAACATGCCTATGAACGTGAAGGAACATTGTTAAAAAAGGTCATAGAAGAACATCCAGAAAATGAGGAAGAAATGATTCAGCTTTATGAGAAAACTGACTTTCGTAAAGTGGATACTAGTGTGTTAGAAAAATATGGATATCTTACTAGTGATGACTTAAAGTATTTCCAAGACTTAAAACAAGCACATTATAATTTATTAGTATCACAAATTATCTTTGTTACACTTTTATTTATTGTATTAAATATTGCTTATATTTGGTATCAATGGAATCAAGATCGTAAATTGAAAGAATTAGATCGTTATTTATTAACGGTACTAGCAGGAAATTACAACCTCGATATTAGAGATTATGAAGATGGTATATTAAGTTCCTTGAAGAATGATGTATATAAAATGAGTGTCTTGTTAAAAGAAGATAAAGAACGTGCCTTAGAACAACAAAAGTATTTAGAGAGTGTATTATCAGATATTTCTCATCAATTAAGAACACCATTAACGAGTATGTATGTCATGAATGATCTATTGAGTGATGGAAAAGTAAGAGGAAAACAGAAGAAAGAAATACTCAATAAAAATCGTGCTCAATTAGAAAGAATTGAATGGTTAATTACGACTTTATTAAAAATGTCTCGAATTGATGCGGGAACAGTTACTTTTAAAGAAGAAAAAGTAGTTACCAAAGAATTAATTAAGAAAGCATTAGAACCAATTAACATACCGATTGAATTAAAAAAACAGACAGTATTAATTGTCGGCGATAAAAAGAGTACTGTCATCTTAGATCAGAAATGGACTGTAGAAGCTTTTGTCAATCTATTAAAGAATGCTCACGAACATACACCAGTTGGCGGAATGATTATTATTAAAATAACGGATAATCCATTATTTACAGAATTTTTAATTCAAGATAATGGAACAGGAATTGCCAAAGAAGATTTACCTCATATTTTTGAACGTTTTTACAAAGGTAAAAATTCGTCAAGCGAATCGATAGGGATTGGCTTAAATATGTCAAAGACGATTATTCAAAAAGAGAACGGAACGATTATGGTAGATAGTACAGAGGGGAAAGGAACTACTTTTACCATTCGCTTTTATAAAGCAGATGTATAAGTGACAATTCTGTCACTCTTTTTGTCACGATAGAGTCATATCTATTTACTATACTGTAGTTGTAGGTGATAATATGACAAATTGTAGATATGAAAGACTGATTATGGTAGCAATCATTGTAGGTGTGATTGGTATTTTAGGGTTTAGTGAATATTGTATGTCCCAAAAGAAAGAAAATATAAAACAACCTGTCACAACTAAAGTAAGTCATCAAGATGATATGGTTGCTTATCAGAATATTATGGTAGCCAAAGAAGTACTGACTGATTTAAAGAAAATGAGTAAGTGTGCTGGTCGTGATCATATCGAATTACTTGCACAAACAGGATATATAGAAAATGGAACAGAAGCTGAAAAAAGTGGTCTTCTCATTCGTTTTGGAAGCAAAGATGTAGAACAGAATAAACAGATTCAAGAATGGTTACAACAACATGGTTGGCAATATGGATTTATTCAGTTTCAAAAAGAAGATTACTTATTATATCGTTATACAGGACGTGAGGTTGCGAAGACAATACACGAAGCCAATGTAACATTTTCGGAATACTTAAAATAGAGAGGATGAGAGTATGGAAATATTAAAAGTAGAGCATTTAACAAAGACATATGGTACCGGTAAAACACAAGTAAAAGCCTTAGACGATGTCAGTTTTACAGTCGATAAAGGAGAGTTTATCGCCATTGTGGGAGCGAGTGGAAGTGGGAAAAGTACCTTACTTCATTTAATCGGAGCAGTTGATAAACCAACTAGTGGTAAAGTTTATGTAGAAGGGGAAGATATATTTCAGTTAAATGAAACAAATCTGGCTATCTTTCGTCGCAGACAAGTCGGTTTAATTTATCAGTTTTATAATTTAATTCCTATTTTAAATGTCAAAGAGAATATGACATTACCTGTTTTATTGGATGGTAAAAAAGTAGAAGAAGATTATTTGAATGAATTAATTGAAATATTAGGATTACAAAAAAGAGTGAATCATCTACCAAATGAATTATCAGGAGGAGAACAACAACGTGTATCAATTGGTAGAGCTTTGATGAATCACCCAGCTGTATTATTAGCCGATGAACCAACTGGTAACTTAGATAGTAAAGCAAGTGCTGAAATTATGAAATTATTAAGACTTTCTAATCAAAAGTATAAACAGACAATCATTATGATTACGCATGATTATGATCTGGCTTTAACTGCTGATCGTATTATTGAAATCAAAGATGGTCATATTGTAAAAGATGAGAAGGTGAGGTAACCTTGAAGATATTAAATCAATTAACATTAAAAGAATTAAAAATGAATAAACAACGTACGATTGTAACATTAATTGGGGTGATTTTATCTTGTGCTTTAATGGTTGGAATTGGTCTCATTTTCTCAAGTGCCCAAAAGAATATGGTAGATTCCATTGTCAGTTATTCAGGTGCTTATCATGTCCGTTTTAATCATATAGATGCGAAAGATATTTCTCTTATCGAAAATAATATCAAAGTAAAAGAGTATGCATATACGAATGATATTAGCTATGCGGTAAGTAAGCAGGAACAGGAAAATGATTTCTTCTTTTTATTAAGAGGAATGAATGATACATATCATGAATCATTTCGTAATGTAACAGGAAGATATCCAAAAAAAGAAAATGAAATATTGGTACCGGATACACTATTAAAACAATACGAGCCTTATTTAGAAATTGGCGATTCTATTACAGTGAATTTAGGTAAAAGATATTTAAATGGAGAAGAAACAACTGAATCAGTTAGAAGTACTGATGAAACATTTGAAGTAACAGATACTAAAACATATCGAATTGTAGGTACTTATGAACACGATGCTTATCCACAGATGTATTATAGTGAATTATATATTTTATATACTGGTGGGAAGTCAAAAACACCGACGATGAATGTATTTATCACTTATAAGAATATCGGTGATACATATCAAGAATCAGAACATATTGCTTCATTGTTAGGATTACAAGAAACAGGCGATGGGTTATATCAAAACATGACATATCACCAAGAGTATCTATCAGCAATGGGACATAGCAGATATGGTAACTATAATACAACGATGGTGATTATATTAGGAGTTGTTCTATCGTTAATCTCTATCGCATGTATTATTGTGATTTATAATTCCTTTCATATTTCCGTTATGGAACGAAAGAAACAGTTTGGTATTTTTGCGAGTATTGGAGCAACCAAGACACAATTGATGAAAACAGTTTTCTTAGAAGCTTTCATCGTTGCTGTAATCGGTATTCCACTTGGCGTGTTATCAGGAATGCTCGGTATTAAAATTACGCTAGATATTATTATGAAACTAGCACCCGATTTATTTGAAATCCCATTTACTTTCTATATTTATCCAGTCTTTATCATTGTACCTGTTATTTTTATGCTGATTGTCATTTTCTTATCTGCTTATTTACCAGCTAGAAAAGCAGGAAAGATGCAACCAATGGAAGCGATTCGTCAAAACGATGACATCAAGATTGAAAAGAAAAAGATTAAGACACCAAGATGGATTCGTAAAATATTTGGGATTGAAGGGGAGATAGCACTTAAAAATATCAAGAGAAATCGTAAGAAATACCGTGTCACAGTGGTCTCTTTATTTATCAGTATTGTCTTATTTATTACCTTTTCAGGACTATTAAAATACGGGTTATATGGTACTGATACCGCATTTCAAAATGCAGAATACAATGCCATGGTATCTGTTACTGCACCAACTTATGATGATATTAAGCCAGTGATGGAACGACTTAAAAAAGTAAAAGGGCCAGAACAAGCCAAAGAAATTCACTGGACGTATGCGGCAACAAAGATTAAAAACTCTGCTTTCTATGAAGAATATCAAAACCAGATGAAAGATAACATGGATAATCTTAGTAAAATATCTGATATGGGAGTTGTGATTGCGACAATCGAACAAGAAGATTATGCGAAATTGTTAGAAGAATACAAACAAGAGGATGGTACTACTTTCTTAATCAACCAAGTTAATTTTTCTAGTGTCACTGGTAAAATGAGAAAAACATATCATAATCGTTTATTTGAACCAGGTTCTATTTCTAATATTACACTTTATTGTGAACGTTATGATGGTAATGATAACTATCACATTGAACAATGTAATGAACCAATTAACAAAATAGAAATGATTGAAACGGTACCATATGGTTTAAAAAATGTCATTTCAGATCCAGGTTTATTTGTCATAGTTGTTCCTGAATCTATGTATCGTTCCTTTGTAACAAAGGCATTAGAAAATGATTATTCCATTGGTACTAATGACTTTCTATATTTAAATGGAACACAATTTAAAAATATCGAAAAAGAAATCGAAAATATTGAAGATGAAGGGATTGTCGGAGGTATTTATTATGAGAATATTGAAGACAGTGTTGCTAGAACAAATCGTATTATTTTAGCAGTAAAGATTTTACTATATGGCTTTATCGCTTTAGTTACCTTTATCGGTATTACAAGTGTATTTAATACGATTGTCACTTCTTTAGCACTTCGTAAAAGAGAATTTGCTATGTTAAGAAGCGTAGGATTAAGTCCGAAAGGATTTCATAAAATTTTATTCTTAGAAAGTTTCTTCTTTGTAGCAAAAGCATATTTAATCGCACTTCCAGTATCTTGTATTTTAATTGCGATTATTCATTATGCATTTAATTTCTCAATGTATATTGAAACAATTTTAATCCCATGGGATGCTGTTTTAATCGCACTATTGTTCTCATATGTAATTGTCTTAATCACGACTTTCTATGCGACACGAAAAGTGAGAACAGCAAACATTTTAGAATCTATCCGAGAGGAGAATATTTAATCCTCTCTTTTTAATATCAAATGTAAAAACAGGCTTTTCTTTTCCTAAAAATAGGGTATAATAATGATGAATTAAGATGTAGGTGATAAGATGAAAGAAACATGGAATAGATGGTATCAAAAACATCAAAAATATGTAAAATGGGCTGCGATTGGTGTTGCAATCGTTCTTTTCATTGTGCTAATCACTGTGATATTTGGTAACAAAGGAAAACTATTAAAAGATAAACAGGGACATTATTATCAAGAAATGAAACAGGGAAATCGAACCATTCATGTTCCTATTTTTGAAGATAAAAAATTAAATGAAGAAGTGAAGAAATTTCAAAAACGCATCTTAAAAGATGAGAAAGTAGATGGATTGGAGTATGAATTAAAACCAGTAGGGGATTTAACCCAAGTTATCTGGACAAAAAAAGAAGATAAAAAGGAAGAAAAGGATACTTGGGTCTATCATCAAAAAGAGAAGCATGCTGTGACATTAAAAGAAGTATTCACAAATTGGAATCACAATACCGAAGAACAACTGATTACTTTTTTAAACCTAGAATGGAATCGCATCATTCGTACATTCACCCCGCCACTACCGAATGATCGTCTGATTCATAAAGAAGCAAAAAAAGCCATTGCCGAAAATAATTGGTATTTTCAAAACGAAACAGATGATTATCAATTATATTTTGAAATTGTCAAAGAGGGTAAAAATTACGAAGTAGGAATCCCTTTCTATGTATTAAAAAATCAAATTAATTGGTCTAAAATAGGAATCAAGAAGAATGAAGAGGCATGGTTCCAAAGCTATATTAAGAATCGAAAAGCAGTTGCTTTTACGTTTGATGATGGTCCAAATCCGAATACAACACCAACTTTGATTACGGAATTTTCAAAACGTGGAATGAATGCGACCTTTTTCATGTTAGGAAGAAGTGCTGAAAAGTATCCAGAAGTAGTAAAGATGGTAGATCAAAATGGTTTTGAAGTGGCAAGCCATACTTATCAACATCGTAATTTAAAAAGAATCACTGACGAAGAACAAAATTATGAAATTAATCAAGCAAAACAGGTTATTTATAATGCCATTGGTAAAAATCCAACGAGTATTCGTCCTCCATATGGAAATTATAATGATACGACACTTGCTTATTTAGATACGCCAATTGTTTTGTGGAATGTCGATACGTTAGATTGGAAGTATCGTGATGCGAATGCGACTTATCAAAATTCTATTGATAAAATAGAAGATGGTTCCATTGTCTTATTTCACGATATTTATTATACCAGTGTAGATGCTGCTATTCGTATGGCAGATGAGCTATATCAACGTGGTTATCTATTGTTAAGTGTTCAAGAATTAGCCAAAGCAAAAAATATAACACTGACTCCTAAAACTCGTTATTATCATATTCCGTGATATCTTGTTTGAAAGTTTCATATAATTTGATATAATATAGTAGGATGTGATCGTATGAAAGTCATAGTGAGTGCTGGAGGAACAGGAGGCCATATTTATCCTGCTTTAGCAATTATTAATAAATTAAAAGAAGAAGATCCTAAGTTAGAAGTATTATATATAGGGACTCATAATCGTATGGAAAAAGATATTGTACCAGAAAAAGGAATTCCATTTGAGTCATTAGAAATCTATGGATTATATCGTAAAAAAATATATAAGAATGTAAAAACAATGACATGCTTTTATAAAAGTTATCGAAAATGTCTTCGTATTATGAAACAATTTCGTCCTGATCTTGTCATTGGTGTAGGAGGCTATGTGACTGCTCCAGTTATTTTAGCAGCCCATAAGTTAAAAATTAAAACAGCGATTCATGAACAAAATAGTGTTCCAGGAGCAAGTAATCGTTTTTTAAGTAAATATGTCGATAAGATTATGGTGTCTTTCCCTGCTAGTAAAAAGGAATTTCCGGAACATAAAACTGTATATACGGGAAATCCTTGTAGTGAAGATGCCCTGAAAGCGGAACCAATACAAAAAGCAAAATACGGTTTAAGTGAGAAAAAACGATTAGTAACCATTGTCATGGGTTCTTTAGGAGCAAGCCATGTCAATCAATTTTTAATTGACAGTATGTCTTATTTTGAAAATAAAGATTATGAAGTGGCCTTTGTCACAGGAAAACAGGATTATGAGGAAGTAACAAAACATACTTTTCCAAAAAATATTCATATATATCCATATGTTCCTCTGACATCTTTTATGAAGAAAACGGAACTTTTAGTATCCCGTGCAGGAGCTTCTACGTTAAGTGAAATCATGGCTTTACATGTACCTTGTATTTTAATTCCAAGTCCGTATGTTCCAAATAATCATCAATGGAAAAATGCCATGGGGTTAGTACAAGAAAAAGCAGCTATTTTATTAGAAGAAAAGGATTTAAAAGAAGATATTTTAGTTAATACAATTGATCAGTTATTTCAAAATCCAATTCAGTTAGAAGCAATGAAGAAAAATCTAAGTACCCTTGCAGTTTCAGATAGTGCCACAAGAATTGTAAAAGAATTATACAAATTAGTAGATGGAGATACATATGGAAAAGATAAAAGAGTTAGATAGATTAAATGTTGGAAGAGTGATTTACCAAGTTCCTTTAAAAGAATATACGACTTATCGAGTAGGAGGAATTGGAAAAGCACTTGTCATTGTCGATGATTGTGAATGTTTAGTAAAATTAGTTCGTTTTTTAGAAGAAAAAAATATTCGTTGGAAAATATTAGGGAATGGTTCTAATTTAATTTTCCAAGATGGTTTATATGATGGCGTATTAATTAGTTTAAGTAATTTAAATCATATGGAGATAAACGATACTGAGATTACAGTGGAAGCAGGTTATTCTCTTCCTAAACTTGCTATGAAAGCTGCCAAGGCATCACTGACTGGATTAGAGTTTGCTGCCGGTATTCCGGGCACAGTAGGGGGAGCCCTTTTTATGAATGCTGGTGCTTATAAAAGTGATATGGGGTATATTGTCCAAGAAGTTACTTTCTTAGATGAGAATTTAGAATTGAAGACATTTACGAATCGTGAATGTGATTTCCATTATCGTACTTCTTATTTTAAGAAACATCCAAAATGTATTTGCTTAAGTACTAAAATTTTATTAAAAAGAGGTACCAAAGAAGCTATCTTAGCAGTTATGGAAGATCGTCGTAAGAGAAGAGTAGAGTCACAACCATTAGAATATCCAAGTGCTGGTAGTGTATTTCGTAATCCTGAAGGCGATTATGCTGGGCGTTTGATTGAAAGCCTAGGATATAAAGGAAAGTTATATGGAGGAGCAATGGTGTCAGAAAAACATGCGAACTTCATTATTAATAAAAATCATGCGACTGCAAATGATATTATCGATTTGATTCACGATATTCAAAAGCGTGTTAAAAAAGAATACGGAATCGATTTAAAATTAGAACAAGAAATTGTCGAATCAAAAAGTTCCAACTAGTGAGTTGGAACTTTTTGGTGAATACTGGTCGAATTCTCATTTTTCAAGGGATGTATTTGTAATCCGATATAAATCACTTGGGTTTGAATAATAGTAAATAAGATACCATATATAACAGACCAAATACCAAAGGTTGCAACACCAACGACTAACACAATCATTCCAATGATACGTAATATAATTGCTGGATTCCACTTAGGATGTAATTTATGGAGGTAAAGAGCAATGACATCATAACCAACCGTAGAAGAATCTTGACTTAGACAAAGGTAATGACCTAGTCCAACGAGTATTCCAGCGATGATAACGCATACGAATGCTGGAATATCAAAAGTAATTCCTGTCCAATGAAAGAAGTTAAAGAAAATCACATAACAAATACTACTGTAAAGTGATCTTAAGAAGAATTCTTTCCCTAAAAATACTCTTCCAAAAATTAACAAAAGAATCGTTAGAGGAGTACTAATGTAACTAATATCAACTTGAAGATAATGTGAAATTAAAAGAGAAGTACTGGTGACACCACCATTAATAATTTCATTTGGTACAGTTAAAAAAGCATATGCCGCTGTTAATAGTAAATTGCCAATGGTAATGATCACATAACTCATATCATCTACTCCTATCGTAATATTATCATTTTATCACAGATTGGGAATGAATTCTTTTTTCTTTCTTTCGTTTGACTCTTTTTTACTAAAAAGTGTAAAGGAAAAGAACGTTTCATAGTGATATCGACGGGGTTATCATTTACGAAATAGATTGGAACGTGATATAATAAAAAGAGAATAGGAGCGTTTGTTATGGCAAAAAAGAAAAAGAAACAAAGAAAAAAACAAACACCGGCCAAGAAAAAACGAAAGATTTTGTATGGTCGTATTTTTCTGGCGCTTGCCATTTTATTCGCACTCATTTATTTATTTATTATGTTAATCCCACAAAAGATACAGACGATTCATGTATCAGGAAATGAATTTTTGACTGATCAAGAAGTATTAGAAATCGCAGAGTTGGAAGATTATCCTTCTACTTTTACACATTATCGATTTAAAATAAAAAAAGATTTAGAACGTTCTAATTTAATTATCAAAGCTACAGTTAAAAAACATTGGTTTTATGAAGTATCTATTCAAGTAGTAGAAAACCGTCCATTATTTTATGATACGAGTAAGAAAAAAACAGTTTTAGAAAGTGGAGAAACAACCAATCGTTCTTTTGATGTTCCAGTATTAATCAACTATACACCGGATAAAATTTATAAGAAATTAATAACAAAGATGCAAGATTTAGATACTGATATCATCCGTCGTATTTCAGAAATAAAGTATGATCCAAATGATGTTGATCCAAATCGTTTCTTATTTACAATGAATGATGGAAACTATGTTTACTTAACAGCAAATCAATTAAATAACTTAAATAGTTATGTGACAATTATTTCTAAGTTTGAGGGAAAGAAAGGAATTTTATACCTCGATAGTGGAGAATATTTCCAAGTAATGGAGGGTTAAATAGAAAAAAAGTATAGTTTTCAAAGGGGAAAAGCGAATTTTTTTCTCCTTTTTTCTTGATTTTCTTTTCTTTTTTGAAAAACTATAGTATAATGAATACTAGATTGTAGGAGATGATTTTGTGAAGCACATTTATACAAGCATTGATTTAGGTACAGATTCAATCAAAGTTGTTGTTTGTGAACTTTACAAGAACAAGTTGAACTTACTTGCTGCATCTTCCGAAAAATCAGAGGGAATAAAAAAAGGGTTAATTACAGATGTTGAACTGGCAAAAACATCTTTAAAAAAAGCTGTTTCTAGTGTTGAATCAATGTTAGGAATCGCCTTAAAACAAACAATTGTAAGTGTTCCAAGTTACTTTTTAGACTGTTCTATGGTCAAGGGAAGTGTTGATATTCCTATGAATATCAATGAAGATGATGAAGCTTACGATGGTATTATTGATGGGAATGATGTTTCTCGTGTTATCTCTGAAGCAATGAGAAATTATGATTTCCGTGATCGTGAAATGGTTGCGGTTTTGCCAATTGATTTTTTAGTGAATCAAAAAGACTATGTAAGAGATCCAAAGGGGTTACCGGGAAAAACATTGGGTACGAGAGCAATGATGGTAGCAACGCCGAAAAAGAATATCTATTCTGTTGTTCAATTACTATCTAGTATTGGAATTGAAGTAGTAGATATTTCAATTAATGCGATTGGGGATGCCTATGCCTTTAAAAATCGTGAGATGGATGCGACAGTAGGAGCAATTGTGAATATTGGTTCTGAAACAACATCTGTATCACTTTATAATAAGGGAATCATTGTGAAACACGCAATGTTACAATTAGGTGGTAAAAATATAGAAAATGATATTGCCTATATTTATAAATTAAAAAGTGATGATGCTAGAAAATTAAAAGAGAAATTTGCTTTTGCACATAAGAACCATGCAAGTCAATACGAAGTAAAAGAAGTTGCAAATGTATATGGAGAAACTGTAAAAGTAAATCAGTTTGAAATTTCTGAGATTGTACAATCACGATTGGAAGAAATTTTAACACTTGCCAAAAAAGAAATTCGTTCTCTTACGAGTCGTAATATCGACTATGTAATCGTAACTGGTGGAACGAGTAATATGGCAAACTTTAATTATATTGCAAAAGAAGTATTTGGTAATATCGCAAAATTAGGAAATGTGAAATTAATCGGAATTCGAAATAATAAGTACTCTTCTGCAGTTGGGAATATTGCATATTTTGTAAGTAAATTGAAGTTAAAGGGAAAAGAATATACGATGGTTAGTTCAGATATGGAGGAAGCTTTAGTATCTGTAGAAAGTGAAGCAGGATCTTATGATTCTATGCTTGGGAAAGTATTTGGATTCTTTTTCAGCGAATAAGGAGGAAGAAAGTTTATGTTAAATGGATTAGAAATGGATCAATTAGCAAAAATAAAGGTAATTGGTGTCGGTGGAGGTGGAAATAACGCCGTAAACCGTATGATTGAATCAGGAGTACAAGGGGTAGACTTTATTGTTGCAAATACAGATTTACAAGTTTTAAATAATTCAAAGTCACCAGTTAAGATTCAAATTGGTGCAGAACTTACAAATGGACTAGGAGCTGGAGCAAATCCTCAAGTAGGAAAAGAGGCTGCATTAGAAACAAAGGCAGAAATTGAAGCTGCTTTAGAAGGTGCTGATATGGTATTCATCACTTGTGGTATGGGTGGTGGAACTGGTACTGGAGCAGCACCAGTAATTGCTGAAATCGCTCAAAACTTAGGTGCTTTGACAGTAGGTATCGTTACAAAACCATTTTCTTTTGAAGGAAAGAAGAGAATGAGCCAAGCTCTAGCTGGATTAGAAGAATTAAAGAAAAATGTAGATACATTAATCGTGATTCCAAATGATCGTTTAAGAGAAATTATCGATAAACAAACACCATTATTAGATTCATTTAAAGAAGTTGATAATGTATTAAGACGTGGAGTACAATCAATTTCTGATTTGATTGCTGTTGCAGGACTAATTAACCTAGATTTTGCTGACGTAAAAGCTGTTATGCAAAACCGTGGTAATGCATTAATCGGTATTGGTATGGGTGTTGGTGAAGATCGTGCTGCTGAAGCAGCAAGACAAGCCGTATCTAGTCCACTTCTAGAAACAAGTATCGATGGGGCAACAGATGCGATTATCAACGTAACAGGTGGATCTAACTTAACATTATTTGAAGTAGAAGAAGCAGCAGATGTGATTCGTGAAAGCGCTAATACAGACATTAATACTATTTTTGGTGCTGTAATCAATGAAAACTTAAACGACGAAATTATTGTAACTGTTATCGCAACAGGATTTGAAGATGACGATAAAGTAAAAAATGCACAACATACAACAACAGAACAACAACCAAAAAGAGAAGACATCGCATTTACACGTAGTGAGTTAAATCGTGATTTAGATACAGATGATGATACATCATCTAGCCCTGATATCGATATTCCTCCATTTTTAAGAAGAAGAGAATTCTAAAAGGACAGACGTCCTTTTTTTCTGTCAAGTATAGTAAAATATAGTTGCAAATAGTAAATAATATTTGAATTTTGGAATATTTTGTCAAAAAGGCTTGTATTCTTTTTGGAAACGTGATATATTTTAGTTGTAGGAAGAAATTCCTACGGGGATTCTACCCTGAAAAGGGTGGAGTAGTTTTAATTTCTACGACGGGTGGGAAGCGTATCTTCCCATCTTTTTTTGTATCGACAATTCGACACAATTTCAAAAACAAGCATGATATCTTATTCATGGTGATGCTATGAAAATATATCTTGATCTTGTTTTTTTTATTAACTTTGGTTTTGATTTTCTTCTTTTATTAAGTGTATCTTATCTGTTAAAAAGAGGGTGTTCTATCTTTTCTTGTATCAAAGGTGCTTTCGTAGGAGCACTTTCCATTTTCTTTCTGTTTTTACCATTAAATTCCTTTTCTTTATTTTTACTAAAAGTAGTGATTAGCGTTTTGATGATACTTGTTACTTTTCACTTTCAAAATAAGCGTTATTTTATCAAGAATATGGTTTATTTATATTTGAATAGTATTGTTTTAGGTGGTGGTCTTTATTGTTTGAATGTGCAATTTGCAATGAAACAAAAAGGTCTAATTTTCTTTCACAATGGTATTTCTATGAATGTATGGCTTCTACTGATTTTATCTCCTGTGATTCTTTATTTTTACCTGAAACAACTAAAACAATTAAAAGTAAATTATGCATCCTATTATCAAGTATCATTTACATGGCAAGAAAAGAAATACCACATGACAGCTTTTTTAGATACAGGAAATCAAATCCAAGATCCTTATATGAAACGGCCTGTTTTATTGATTAGTCCTAATGTATTAAAAAACAAGATACAATCACCAATTTATATTCCATACCATGCAGTTGGAAAAGATGGTATGCTGTCCTGTTTTTTATTAGATTGTATTCATATAGAAGGGGTAGGTGATCGTAAAAAAGTATTAGTCGGAATACTGGATGATAAAATTCGGATGGATGGCATTGAGATGATTTTAGGAACAAAAATATTGGAGGGTTAAATGTTAAAAAAAATATGGAATTTATTAAAACAATTATTATGGGATGAGTATAATTTATTTTTTGTTGGAAGTAGTGATAAATTACCAGAACCTCTTTCTCGTGAAGAAGAAACAAAATACGTAGAACTTTCTATGCAAGGAGATGAACAAGCACGTGCTAAATTAATTGAACATAATCTACGATTGGTTGTATTTCTATCAAAGAAATATGAGAATACAGGAATTGATTTAGAAGATTTAGTTAGTATTGGTACCATTGGATTAATTAAAGGAGTAAATACTTATAAATTAGATAAAAATATTAAATTGGCAACCTATGCTTCGAGATGTATTGATAATGAAATATTAATGTATTTAAGAAAAAATAAGAAACGGAGAACAGAAATTAGTTTTGAAGATAGTTTAAGTTATGATGGGGAAGGAAATGAACTGCATTTAGAAGATGTACTAGGAACAGATGCGGATATCGTTACAAAAGGATTAGAAGAAGAAACAGAAAAGAAATTACTATATCAAGAAATTGCTAAATTAAAGGGCAGAGATAAAGAAATTATGATTTTACGATATGGTTTATTTGGACAAAAAGAAAAGACCCAAAAAGAAGTTGCTACTATGTTAAATATCAGTCAATCGTATATTTCTAGAATTGAAAAGAAAGTCATCAAACATTTGAAAGGAACGGTACAATCATAGTTGCCGTTTTTTTTGAAACTTGATATAATGAAACATAGTTAAAGTAGGTGTCAGTATGAAACGTAAAAAAAAGAAAAAAGAAGAAAAATTTACTTATGAAAAATCACAGAAGAGAGAAAAATTTACAAAAATAGATTGGATTTGTCTTGGTGTGATTGTCATCCTCTTTAGTATCTTTGCTTTTTCTCACTTAGGTACGACGAAGATGGCAAATACTTATTGGAAACCAGATGTGAATGGTGATTCAGTCATTTTAGATATAGGAGATGCTGAAATAGATTCCATTTATTACTTAGTTGGTGTAGGAAATGATCCATATGGAAATGTTGCCGATTTAAAAGATGTCAACTTTGAAATAGAAGCATCCGCTGACAAAGTGAACTGGAAACCAATTGCTTTAATCAATGATATTTCGATGTATAGTTGGACAGAAATTCCGGTGTCTATTATCGGTAATCGCTATGTACGAATTCGTGGTTATAATACCTCTGTCGTTATGAATGAGATTGGTTTTAAAATAGCTGGTAAACAAAAATTAGCTCCTGTCAAATATGTCGATGGGACAAGTTATTCTTATACAGGAAAAGAATTAATCGATGAACAAGATCAAATCTCATTAAATCCATCTTATTATGATTCTACTTATTTTGACGAGATATATCATGCGAGAACAGCTTATGAACAGTTAAAAGGATATCCAATTTATGAGAATACTCATCCTGTCTTAGGAAAAGAAATCATATCAGTTGGAATTGCAATATTTGGTATGAATCCATTTGGATGGAGAGTAGCAGGAGTTGTCTTTGGAATCTTAATGTTACCAATTTTATATGAGCTTTTAAAACAAATGTTTAAGAAACCTCTCATTAGTTTTGTGGGAACATTCCTTTTCGCATTTGATTTTATGCATTTTACCCAATCACGAATTGCTACCATAGATACTTATGCTGTCATATTTACGATGCTGATATATTATTTCATGTATCGTTATTATCGAACAAGTTTTTATGACACAGATTTAAAGAAAACATATAAACCATTGTTCTGGTGTGGAATATTTGTCGGAATTGGTTTTGCCAGTAAATGGAATGTCGCTTATGGCTTTATTGGTATTGCAGTTTTATTCTTTATGAATATCTATCGCCGTTATAAAGAATATCTTCATGCCAAAGAAATGGTCGAAGTTAAACATTCAAAAGATGATATGGATCAACATGTATACGAAAGTTTTATTCCAAATCTAAAAAAGACAATTTTACACTGTATACTATATTTTGTAATCATTCCGTTGTTGATTTACTATCTTTCTTTCATATTTATTTATGATGTTACGAATATTGTACAGTATACGAAAAATGTAATTGATTACAACGTTCATATGTTTACATATCACAATGGTTTAGTTGCATCTCATCCATATCAATCAGCTTGGTATGAATGGCCATTGATAATACGCCCAATTTGGTATGCATGGAATGAATCAACCATGCAAATGGGAGCAGTAAGTAGTATTTCGGCCTTTGGAAATCCATTTGTATGGTGGGGTGGCTTACTAGCTGTGATTACTACTTTGATATTTGCCATTAAAAAGAAAGATAAAGTCGCTTGGTTTATCGTCATCGGTTATCTTTCTGTTTATCTACCATGGGTTTATATTACAAGAATTACATTTATTTACCACTATTATCCAGCGGTTATTTTCCTAGTACTGGCAATTGCTTATGTGGCAAGTAAAATACTAGAAAAATGGAAGTGGGGAAAACAGTGTATTTTACTTTATGCATCACTTGCATTTATATGTTTTATATACTTTTATCCAATTCTATCAGGAAGTTGGACAACAAAAAATTATTTAAAACAATTACAATGGTTTCCTACATGGACGTTTATGACAGGTGCGTAATTCACCTGTCTTTTTTATTGCCATAAAGCGATAAATTTGATACAATGATATTATCATAGAGGAGTGGGTTAGATGAAAACAAATCAGAAAGCTTTTACTTTAATTGAATTAATTGGAGTGATTGCTGTACTAGCAGTCATTTTACTGGTAGCACTACCAACTCTCACCAGAACATTGCGTAACAATGCGAATCAACAATACGCTAATGTATTGAAGGATATTTTTCTCGCTGCTGAACAATATAGTTTAGTGAATAAAGAACAGTACCCTCAATTAGAAGATAAAGGGGGGCGTGCAACAATTACGATAAAAGAATTAGAGGATGCGGGGTATTTGAATCAGCATTTAGAAAATCCTAAAACAGGTAAAGAGTTTTTAGATACGGATTATGTTTTGATAGAAGTTAAAGATGACTATACCAGAAATTATAAATTTAATGAAGGAGAAGCTACTTTGCCGCCAGAAGCTACTGCTCCTACTTATACGGTAGATCCTGGTAGTACCGTATGGACAAATCAAGGTAAGACAGTAACTATTCATTATCCCAATGTAAGTAAGAATCGATATATATTTGAATATTCACTCGATGGTGGACGTAATTGGACAGTTACACAGAATTTAAATACCGAAGTATGGTTTTCCGAGAATGGTTATATTATTGCCAGAGTAAGAGATACCTATAATGAGCGTGAAAATTTAAACGGTGGAGTGTTTAATGTAACGAGAATTGATAAAATTCCACCAACTTGTACATCAACAGGAGGAAGTAAAACATGGACGAGTGGTATGAGAACGATAACAGGTAAATGTAGTGATACAGGTGGTTCTGGATGTAAAGGAAATATTTCTTATACATATAATGCAGCAGTTAATACAAACTGGATTCTTGATAATGCGGGTCCTGCTGGAGCAGGTAAAGCTGGGACGGTATATGATAATGCTGGAAACAGTGCGAACTGTCAAGCAAATCAATCAATTCGCTTAGACCGTAAAAAACCATCATGTACAAGTAGTGGAGGAAATGCGAACTGGATCTTTGGAGGATCAGTTACTCTAACAGGTAAATGTAGTGATGATGGATCTGGATGTAAGGGAAATGCAACTAAAACATTCTATCCTGAAACAGATACGAAAACAGCTTCTCCAGGAACTGTATATGATAATGTTGGAAATAGTACCGCATGTCCTGCTAACCAAGAAGTACATG
>ENA-ORMR01000328-ORMR01000328.1-human-gut-metagenome-genome-assembly--contig:-NODE-328-length-51975-cov-4.196726_pt1 | contig 51975 bp, 69 predicted proteins | sample MGYA00242107_ERZ509003 | MGnify/ENA primary metagenome ERZ509003 (study PRJEB26280, sample SAMEA2338699) | human gut metagenome | biome: human gut; feature: human-associated habitat; material: faeces...
CAGCGGCATGGACCACGGAAGATATATTCCAGGCCAAATCCATTAGCGTCACCGATATTGAGCTTGGCATTGGCGATGATCTCGGTCTGAGCGGAATGGCTCAGGGTGGTCGCCTGATTGTCCTCAGGCTTCTCGAAAACATTGTGTTTCATAGTCTTGTCTCCTCCTTCGGATTTGTCAGAATGTTCGATGTGGCCGTCGTCCTTCTTCTCTTCGCCATCATCGTCGTCAGAATCGCTGTGGGCCATAGCATTGGCGAGCAGAGCAACCACAACGGTCTTCTGCTTTTCGGTCAGGCTGTTGATAACATCTTCAACGGTGTCGCCATCTCCGGTGTCTTTCTTGTCGCCATCGGCGGACTTCTTGCCGTCATCGGCAGAGTCATCAGCTTTGCCTTCATCTGCATGGGCGAGCGTGATAGGTTCGTTGGCACAGAAGATAACTTCCTGCTCAGCGCCCTCTCCATGAGCAAGATCGACAAAGTCGATGAATGCTCCGGGATTTGCACCGGCGACCACAAGGCTTAGCTCCTTGATGTCACCATGCATCACATTTCCGCCCTGCTGCTTCAGGCCGTTGGCATAGATAGACAGGGAATCCACATCTCCATGCTGCACGATCAGCTTAGCAGCCTTACCGGCAGCAGTTTCGTTGAATGTGCAGTAAGCGTAAACGCCATCCTCGCGGTTTTCCAGCAGCGCATGGCCAAGAATATTGGTCGGGTCGTCATGCTGGTGATTCCATACGAGGGGGACGGTCTTTCCGTCGCAATGCGCAAACGCATCACGGCGAATGGTGCGGCCATCACTGCACACAAGGTCATTGCGCGTCGCCCAGCCGCTGAAGTCGTACTTAAGTTTCTTCTCCATTTTGATTGTTGTCCTCCTTCGGTGTTGATGCCGGCGTGCTTTCCGCCGGTGCGCTCAGATTGCTGTTGCGCAGCTCGTCCGCCTTTGGGTCGGAAGAAGGCTTCATGCCAATCTTCTGCCGGATCTCATTCGAGGTCATGACCTCGTTGCGGGTGAACTTGTCAGTCATCTCAGCGATCTTATCGACAGGCACCAGCTTGAAGGGATCTCGGAAGAACAGGATGGACTGCTTTTGCGACCGAGCAGTTTTAGTGAGGAATTTCCTCTTGATCTCATCAACAATGGCAGAGAGGATTGGCTCAACGATTCGAGTCAGGTAGTTCTGCATCGTCTTGTCGTCGGCAGAGCCATCCAGAATGCCCTGAGTCAAACCTAACTGGCTGTAAAGCATACTCGTTAGGTATTCGATCTGGGACATCAGGTTGTTCTCGACGGGGCGATTCAGTTGGACCACATGCTCAGTTCCGTCAGTGTATGCAACACCGTATTTGGAGCTGGCTAACTGGTTCTCGATATCTTGTCGGCGCAATTCCGCCTGTTGACGACGTGCTTCTGTCTTGATGACATACGGCAACTGAATGATGAGGTTCAGCTTTCCGGAACTGTTCTGCTCGTCAATGGCGTCCAGCAGGTTCAGCTTTCGGATAAGCCGCTGCATCGTAGAGTTCGGTTCATTCATGACAGCATAGAAAGGATTCTCCACAATGCCGACGGTACTCTTGGGGACAAGAATATCCTCTTTCTCACCGCGCTGGTCATTGTAGACGCGAACCTTTACATGCTGCGGGAACCATTCAAGAATCTTGCCGGTTCGCATCGTCTCGATGTCAATGCCACCGGTTTTCTCAGGATCAAAGTTTGTATCGACAGGGATGATAGCAACGCAGCCCTCGTCCAGCATCGACATAACAATGTCCTGCATAAAGGCCCTTCCGGTCTGGTCAACATTGGCTTCTACCGTTAAACAGTTATTAAGCCCACTCTCGATGACCTCCTTGAATCGGTCGCTGCCATCCAGTCGCACATGCTGAACGGTCATAGATGAGACATCCAGCGCAATACGGTTATAGACCGAGGTAATGATCGAACGCTCATTTCCACGGCTGAAGAGTGGACGGTCGGGGCGATAACCGTAACTCGGCCCAATCGACATCCGAGAAACATAAGAATCTCGGTTCATGAATGTATTCCATGCGTGCTTTAGCCGCGTGGCAACTGTCATTTCCATTCGGAACTCATCACCTCCTTCATGGCATAAAAAAATTCCGCAGACCGTTCAAAGTCTGCGGAACATGGTAAATGATTTAATTATCTAAACTGCTTGAAGATTTGCGTAGAAAGCTCCGTTTCAGTATAGACAAATAGAACTCTCGTTTCAATCTTCTTTCAGCTTGACTGGTATGCTTTGCTTCTGGGTGTCGCTTGAAGTAATCGGAAATAAACTCTTCCAAAAGCATATTTGTAGACTTAAATTTGATTGCGGACTTAAGCTGTTGTTTATCAAACCTTTGCTCTTTCATCATTAGGCCTCCAGAAATTTAGCTGTGCTTTACCCATCGCCGAAGAAGATCGAGATTTAGGTCCTTATCATCAAGTCGGCATGATGTAGCGGTACTAAGTCCGTCGAACATGTTGGCAATTTCAGAAAACTTATCGGGCGTCTCATATACCTTATGGGTCTGGAAATCAAAAATAACAGGCTTGTTATTGATGACTTCCCAAGCAAGACTATGACCGCCATTATGCCCCTTCCACGTTACGGATAACTCGCCTCTTGCAGAATTAGGCATTTTGCTCAATGCGTCATACACATCCCCGATGGCATTTTTCTTAGAAAGATGTATGTCCTCTGAAAAACCACCAGTAAGCCTTTTTATAAAGTTATTAGCGGCATAGATGGAAGAATCATGAGTATATGCATTCCAAGCTTCCTTGTACTCTTTTTTCGTGAATCGTGGCACAAACAGCATTTGGTTCATTCCGTTTGCATCCTGACCCGTTCCAATAAGAGTTTTAGTCGCCTGCACATCATAGCCACGCCTTGAAAGTTCATAGGCAAAAGTACACCGCCTACAATTCATGAAACTTCCGAGAGAATTGCCATACTCAGGGTTAATGCGATTAAGGAACCTCTCTTTTACTTGTGATACGCTCATCTCACCTGTAAAAGAATCGTTTCTTGAAAAGCTTTTATAGTCAGCACCAAGGCTCAACTCTTTTGCTTTTTCGCAGAGTCTATTCAATTCACCACTATCTGCAAGCTTAAAACCAGCATAAGCGACCAATGCGGCTCCTGTGGCAATCGCAACAGTTTTGCAATATTTCTTCTGCTTTTCAGTCAAATGAAACTTTTGGTTCTCGTGGTTATCACTTGAATCGGAGCTGTTTTGTTCATTGTATCGCTCTTTCCCAGCCTTTGTCAAGCTACCGTCCGCATTCTGGAAACGGCGAACGCCCCACTTCTGGCCTTTGATGCCATGGTGAGCGATAAAAGTTTGCGGGTCAGGCTTGTCAAGGTAATCCATGACATCCTCCTCTCTTATTCAAATGCTTCCGGATTCCGCTTGTAAGCGATATAGGCATCCATCATAGCCGACACAGCGTCGATCTTCTGCTCATACCGCTTCTTCATCAGCTTCCGGTTTCCGTTGGTATCTTCCATGGCGATGCAGTTGCCCATGGCATAGGTCATCAGCTCTTCGTCAAAGAGGAGCATCCGGTCTTCGGCCAGCTTCTTCAGCTCACCCAATGGAACGGACTCCGTCTTCGCGCCCTGAATGACTTTCTCAATGCCGAACGGGCCGTTCTCAGCCGCCCAGCGTTCCACAAACTCCTTGGCGTTGTATGGGTCATAGCCAAAGCAGCGGACATCATACCCACACGCAACGATGTACTCGTCCAAGTCCTCATAGACCTGCATAGGGTCCAGAACCGTTCCATCCAAAACGACAAGACTGCCCTCATCCATAAACTGCTCGTACTTATTACGCATAGCAGCGGGCAGCTTATTCAGCGTTCTGGAAGTAATGTAGTTTCTGGTCTTCACACCAAAGGAACCGTTACGCAACGGGAACAAAAATGTGAACGAACAGAAGTCGTCACCCTGAGAAAGGTCTCCGCCCAGCGCGCAGGCCATCTGCCAGTAATCGCGTTTACGATGCGGCAGCGTCTCTTCGTAGGTGAAGTAATAGGTATAACCCTCCATCGGCAGTCCGAAACGTTTGGCAAGAATATCATTCCTTGCGGCAGGTGCTTTCTCGGCGCGTTCCACATCAAGCTGATAAGTCTCGTAACTTACCGTCTTTCCGATGTTCGGGTTCGCCTTCATCCACATCTCCGGATAGCCGACCTCGTCGACAGAGTCAAGCTTGTACCACCAGATCGAAACATGCGGATTTGGATAATCCCCCTTGAGAATGCTCATAAGCTCCATTTTGATGGTGTCGCCGGCGCCATTACGAACAGTACCCTCCGAACTGGTGGCCACGATCAGATAGTCGTCCACCTTGGAAGCGCCCTGCTCGATAGCGCCGATAACATCCTCGCGAATGTCGCCGGAGAGCCACTCGTCTACGGTTGCGATCTTGCATCGAAGACCTTGCAGCTTGTTGATCGACATAGGGCGGATCTCAATGAGAGAGCCGGTCAGAAAGTTCTCAATTCCTTTCTTTGTCGAGGCCAACTTGACGCGATTGGCCTGCGAACCGGTCGTGTTCTGAAGTGAGCCTTGGGTCAGAAATTGGAATACGGGGCCGCGGGCTCTTGTGATGGCGGTGCGGATCGGTGACATGACCTCTTCGGCAAGCTTCATGGTCGGAGCCGTCGTGATCTGATGGGTCGTACTTGTGTCCACATTCTCAAAGAATGATTGGATGCACGAGTCATAGATCGACTTAGCGGCGCCTCGTCCGACGATCAGGTATTGCTTGTTCACAAGCCGCTTCTTGATCATCTTCTTGACATAGTGCCCGCCTCGTCCGTCCGCGTTCGGCTCATAGACCGTGCGCTCCACAAAGTAATACCAGCCGAATACCTGCTCGCCCCACAGCTTGAAGCTGTCAAGGAGGTGAAGATCGGAACCATCCGTCAGGGTCATCTCTGCCTCGCAATACTTGATCCAGCCCTCAACGGCTTTATCATCGTAATAGATTCCTGGATTTGCGATCAGATCGTCGATCCGGTTCATCTCCATCGAAATCTCTTTGCAGACAGGGATCTCACCCCGAATCACCGCTTCACGAAACTTTCCGTAATACCGGGGAACAGCAGTATTCGACAGGGCCATTCAGTATTACCCCGCCTTCTTCTGCAACTGCTGAATTGCGAGAGCAATGCTCAGAGCCGAGCTGCCGACAGCCAAAACCGTTCCAGCGTTGTCAAGCACATCGGAAAGATAGCGGCGGCCTTTAGACACCGACTCCTTGGCAAACAGATCGTTGTACTGCCGTTCCAAAAGCTCGCGGTTGATCTGGTCGCGAAGCTCCTTGTCGGTCTTCTTGCTCAGGTCCATCCGCTCTTTCTTCGTAGCATTGCGGCTGTCCTGATCCATCTTCTTCGCCCGATTGACAAGTTCGGAAGTGGCATCCACAGCTTTCTTGGTCGACTCAAGCTTGGAGGGCGGGGTCGGCTTTTTAGTCAGATCCTTATATTTGTTTTCCAGAGATAACCGATTGATTGCCTTTCTAAGGTCTTCATCTTTCATCTCTTTCACAGGATCTTTCTTCTCCTGCTGCTGAGCGCGGCGTTTTCCCTCAGAGGTGTAACTGCCGTCTGAATTCTGGAAACGGCGAACGCCCCATTTCTGGCCTTTGATACCATAGTGGCAAAGTTCATCCATTTTGACTTTCCTCCTCTCTTGCAGCATTATCGGCCGCCACGAAAAGCCGCCACTCAAACTCGCTGATTTGACGGTTCATCGCGTCAACAGCAGAGGAAGCGGTAGGCAGGTCGAAAAGCAGCCGAACTTTAAGGTGCATATAAGATTTTACAAGGGCAAGCCGACCAGGGTCATCCTCCAGAAAGTCAGACCACTTTTCATCAGCCCCTGAAATGGCAAAGCCTTTCTTCGGGCCAACTCCCATCTGTCCAAGAATGGAAAAGACAGAGTTGATGTGCATGATAAGGTCAGCATCAAAGTGAGTGTAACTCTCGTCAATTCCGAGAAGCTTTTTCACCGATGTCAGGATGCTTTCAGTCGTATCCATAGATGCACTCCTTACTTGGAAAGGGCAATGTACTTTCTCATACAAAAGCCCTCGACCCCATCAGAAGTGCGAACTTTGTAAAAGTCTTCCGTGGACGCATCCAAGTCAACGCAGACCTGTGTCAGCGCGTCAATGACGACCGCAACATCTGCGTTGATATCAGGCAGCTTACGCACATTCAGATAGAGACAGTCCGTAACAATGCCGGAGCCAGTATGCGGCTCATTGACCGCTTCTGCCTCAGTGCAGAGTTCCGTCACATCCTGACGCTTACCGCGAAGCTCCTGAATGATGTCCTGCTTGCGAGGATTATTCTGCATAGTCGGTTCCTCCTTTGGTTTAATGTTTCCAGGGACAGGTATCATTCCTTGTCCGCTTAGGTGGTTCGGTGAGCAACAGATTTTTGTCACCGTAGTGAATTGCCTGATGCGTCTCATGGGTCGTTGTGATGAGATACTCAGGGTCGAGTAGAATGTCTGTCCGTTCCAGAAGATCTCTCTGCCGAATCGGGTTCAGATGGTGAATGATGACTCGACCAAATATCTCATGACCTTCGATGCCAAGGTCGCAGCCAAGATCTCTTGTAATCACCGCGTCTCGGATCTTCTTCCATTCCAGCGACCTGTAAAAGACCTGGTTCATATAACGGTCGAAGCCGAAAGTCGTTTCGCCGACGATGCCGTCAAGCCGAAGATACTCAAAGCGATCTTCAAAGGTTGGAAGAAGAACAAGCTCTGAATAGCTTTTAATATTCATCCTCTTCGTCCTCCTGCCCCTGATAGCTCTTCATAGCCTTGGCCGCCTTGAGGTACAGATCCTCCATCTTGGCGGAGGACTCGATTGCTTCGGCCTTTGCCGCGGCAAGATCCCTCTGCTTCTCAAGCAATTCTTTTTCGATCTGGGCTCTGGTGGAGCCGAGTTTCAGAAAATGGGAAATCACCTGAGAGGAAGCAGTGCCGTTGCGCATCTGCTCTTCGGCAACATCAATGGCTAAGGCGATCAGTTGCTTCTCTCTTGCTTCAGGAGTAAGAGCCGCACGGGATTTAGGTACTTTCTCAGATGATCTTGCGGCCTTTGCCATCCTTGCCACCTCCTCTCGCTGTGTTTGATCATGGTATGCACTGTGTTTTGTATTACTTATTTGGACTTTGAGACAGGGCTTGAAAGAACCCACAGAACTGACTGGCTGAACAAGTTGAAAGGAGAAATCCCCAAATGAAAGATGGAGGTAGAGAAAGCACTTGCATGACCCGGTCGTGGCGATTCCATGGAAAGAAGAACACATCAGGAGGTGAAATATCAGCCCTGTGGGCCCGTTCAAACCCTGTCTCGTCGCCCAAAACTCCCGCCGGCTTCCCCAACCCCGAAAAACATTTTTCAAAAATATCCCCCGGAGAATTTTCAAAGACCGTCGCGATGCAGAGGGGGTGCTGTTTTTGCGACCCCCCTATACCTTTTGGAAAGCAAGGTATTCTCACTAAGCAAAAGGTGACTTGGAGTTAAAACTTATCGTGTTGCAAAAGCAGAGCCAAAGATAAAACCTCCCGATTTGAGCGAAAGAGACTGCTAAAGCCTTTATGCACTCACAGGAGGCGAATCCTTTGTGTCTGCTTTTACTTTTTTGTAGATCCCAAGGGGATCGTATTTGATGATGTCGTCGATGGCACGCTCAAGTTCCTGTTCGTTTTCAGCATCTGAAAGCTGATCGGAAGTCCTGGCTATACGGGCCAGGTAGGCGCAAGAGTGATAGCCTTTGCCTTCATCAAAGCGATACCAAGCATCGTACTGGGTAAAGGGATCATACGGATTATCTGTCGTAGTCAGCGCGCATGATTGAGCCATTTTCTCTCACTTCCTTTCATGAATTCAGATACTTGGAAACAGCAGAAGTCGAAATTCCCAAAGCTTCAGCGATTTCAGCATTTGTGTGGCCAGAATTCGCCATTGCTTTGATTCTGCTAATGCGAGCATCGGACAACTGCGTTGTTCTTCTCGGCGTTGCTCGTTCTCTAACGGTTTTCGGTTCGGCATAGCGCAAGATCTCGCTCAAGGTTGTGTCTGAAATTGCACCAGACTGAATTGCAGTCCATTCGCCATCGCTGATTGTAATGCGAGTTCGCTTTCCGCTTGCGCCAGTAGAATTTCTGGCATCACTGATGGCAGCACGACGGATCTTGGAAATCTCATCTTTGTCAGTAATGTTGTTTGCCTGAACCTTTGCTTTTACACGAGCATTTGCAATTCGTTGAGCTTCTCGTTCAAGAGGAGCATTCAACTGCGCGACCTTGAGAGCAGCCATAAGGCGGTTCACTTCGGGTTCAAAGGCCTTGGCCGCACTGGCAGAGCGCTTCAGAGTAGGGGTAGCCTTGTATTCAAGACGGGCCTTATTGGCAAGGTCTTTCATCTTGTTGGCATAGTCGGCATAGGCCTCTTCCTGAAGCGTTCCAGAAGACATCGAACGAACATCATCAACTGCGAGGATGCGTTTAACTTTAGTGGTTGCCGCTACCGTCTTTCCGGTACGGGGGTCCACATAAGTTCTGCCTGACTCCTTGTAAACGACTTTTCCTGTCAGAGGATCAATGACACCGCTGCCCTGACGCTCCGGTACCTCAACATCCTGCTTTCTACGGGATAAGAGGGTAGAGGCGCCGCCATGGTGACCAGTCTCGTCGTCAAAGCCTTGATACTTCTTCTTGAGCTCGGCGATACCATTGTCTTTCTCAGACTGCCGGTAGTCGAGCTTGTGCTTGGCCGCATCAATGACAACCATGCTGTGTTTGACCGCTCTTGCAATCTCAGGCTCAGTAGCGCCTTTCAGAGTCATGTCAGTAATGAGATTTGAAATCTCACCCATCTGTCTCTGTGTAGCAGCACCCTTTGCAAGGAGCCGAACGCCAGTCTTGCCCTCAGTCGAGTAATCAGTCTTAGGATCGAAGTCTTTCAAATCCTTAAGGGCGGGGGTAGATTGGATTTTCACCCTCCCACCGGTCGGAATGACAACGACCTGGTCACCATCAAAGTCAGCACCAGAAAGACGCTCTGCAACCTTAGGGTTGATGCCCACAGCATCCCGAATGTTCTTTCCGAGAACGGAAACGGCAGTCGGGTTTTTGTTATTGACCGTAAGCTCAGGGATCTCAAAGGTACCACCATGCGGATAGCGAATTAGCACGACCTTTTCGCCATCACGATAGTTCGGGGCAAAGATCTCGGTCTCTTTCATCGCATTGAGCGGTAGTATGACCTGCGTGCTCTGACGAGGGAGAGCAGCCGCTTTCAGATGGACAGCAGCCGAGTCGCACTCATCCGCAAAGTCTAACAGGAGCTTCCGCTTTACGGTGGGATTGTTCAAAGAACAGATCTCAGAGAACTCGTCAGCAGCATCAGCGTAAGTCAAATCCAACTGCTTCTTGATAAGCTGGATGGGCTGCTTGGAAAGGAACTGGGAAGAAAGATTTTTACTCATCTTGTCCCAGTCGCCCTCTTCTTTCAGCTTGTTGATCGCAGAAAGCTTCTCATTGCCGTCGGCGTCGATATAGTGACTCTGGCCATTAGCCTTAATCAAGGCCCCAAAAGGGTTGTCGGGATCATCCTGAATTTTCTTCAGAACATCCATCTTAGGTGTTCCGGTATGCTTGTTGGTGTTAAAGACAATGTCTGCGCCATCGGGCATATCGTCAGAATACATCGCCATTCCTTTGAGGTAATGAGTACCATCCACAAGGATACGAACCTGAGCATAGTGAGAATCTCCCAAATCAAGGTCAGCAACGCCGCGACGGATCTCAATAACACCGTCTTTCAGTGCGCCACCCTCATCGCCATAAAGGATCTTCACACGGCTGGAATCAATGCTCGCCGGATACTCACGCTTGTCCCAAGACTCGCCACCATCAGTAGAATGGTAGTCGCCAACAGACTTCACCAAATCAAGGTTCTGATAAACCTCTCTCTGGTCAATCTCAGGAACGGAAATAACGGGGGTGATTGTGCGTTTCTTCGGGTCGTTTACCTGGGGAACGCCGACGCCATAGCGGTTATAGCCCTCGGTTTCCAAAATGAAAAGAGCCTCTTGAAGAACACCGGTAGAAACGCCAAGCTGCCGCTCAACGCCGGTGCCTACATCAATGGCTCCTTTTTCCGCAAGCTCTTTCTTCAGAATCTCTGCCGTGGCTTGTGCCTTATTCTTATTGGCTGCCGTATTCTCATTCAGCAGTGCGCGAACAGAAGAGTCATTCGCATAACCGAGAATTGAGGCGATCTCATCCAGCGTCTTACCGTCTTCCCGCAAAGAACGGGCACGATCTGCCTGAAGAGCGCGGCGTTCATGCTTTGCGACGCGAACTTGCATCCGCAAATCAGTCGTCGAAAGATGAAGTTCATCAGCAATCTGTTTTTCAGTTTTGCCGAGCCGCTGAAGCTCTTCAACGCGAGCAAGAAAGTCGCCGCCATGTTGGTAAGGGTTATCACCTGAACCCCACGGATAGCGCCCAGAGCGCCGTTTGACGCCATAGTGCATCAGAATATCTTCCTCTACGAGGTCCATAGCTTAACCCTCCTCTTCTCTAATTTTGTTGATGACCTTATCGGCTGTGATGATCCTGTCCATGATCGGCAAAATATCCTCAACAGTCGGCTTATGGTACAGAATTTGGTCGTGCTGGTAGATACGCAGTTCCATCTCAATGTCGGCTGGACGAATATGATACTCCAAACAAAACAGAGCGGCATAGACCTCCAACTGTTCAATATGAGCATCAATTTCTCCGGTCTTCAAATCATGGATGCGAAGAAAATTATTTCGGAAACAAATTGCGTCGGTTGTTCCGAAACAGTTCGGGGAATAGTAGAGGATCTGTTCCGGCGTCATCTTATAACCGATAGCGTCATTCACATACATGTTCAGAGTCTTCTGAGACTTAGGAAGTTTCTGCCCCAAAAGAATACACTGAGCGGCGAATGCGTGAAGAACAGTTCCTTTCTGTGTTGCCAGAAATCTCACATAGGAGTCCGCGATTTTATCGTCGGTGTAATTGATCCAGTGATACTTACTTGCACCAAGGAAGGCGTGCTGACCTTCAAGGTTGGAATGCCTGTTGAAGTTCATTCAATACCTCCTCTTTATTTTCCGGACACACAAAGCGAGAGAATGACATATCGTTCATCTTCTCGACATAGTAGTCCTGATTTGGGCGCTTCTTAGCTGTCGCAGACCTCTTGCATTCGAGGGAGGCCCACTTCTCGCCATAAAGGATCAACAGATCGGGGAGCCCCTGAATTTGGTCCATCTTGAAAACCATGCATCCAGGGAACAACGCTTTCAACGACTCGATTAAACGGTCTTGAAATCCGCTCTCAAGTCTGGAACTTCTGGCCACGAAATGACCTCCTTTCGACAAAAAATAAAATGGAGAGAGGGAAATGTGTAACACATCTCTCTCTTCTCCATAAAAGACCCTGTTTTTTCTGCGGAAGCCAAAAAGGGCATAAAAAAGCCGAGACACCTTTTCAAGCATCTCGGTCAAATATCCAGAGGGGTCAGCTATTATTTCGCAGATACCGAATGAGTATCCAAATCAGCCACAGACCTCCTGTGCAGAAAGTGAGTATCACATCGAGAATCAATCCGCCAGTGCTACGCTTTCCGTTACCTTTACTCATGCTGTCCATCCTTTCTCATAAATCCGTTATGTTGTCATCATCAATGTCGTTGCTTTCTTTCAGTGCGATGTTACCTCCAAGACTCGAAGCCAAAGCCGCGACAATAGTAGCAGCTACGCCGCCGATAATCCCAATGAGCTTCAAACGGTTCCTCGATTTTTCAGAGTCCTTATCCGCTACCGCTGCGGCAACTTCCTGCATCTGGTCAAGAATATAAGTCTTCTGCTCAAATGTCAGGTCGTCGTTGTCAAGTATTTTTTCAAGAGAATCCATCACGCGATTATACATATCGTAACAACTGCGCATACTCTCTCGATCGTCTTCCATCGCTTCCTGGATGACGCTGCGGTACTCTTTCAAAACATCAAGTGAAGTCGAAGCGAAATTCGGAAATTGCTCCAGAGCTTTCTTTGCAACTTCGGGGTTCATCTTCGGAACCATTGTCGCAAAAGCAATGACTTTTTCTTTTGTCAAATGTCTGAAATCTGGAATATCCAGTTTCTTGAGAACTTGCTGTTCAGTGTAAGGCCGTGCCACGCTCCGTCCTCCCCTCGTAAGAGTGCAAATAAAAAAGGTGCGCCCCAACGAAGAGACGCACCCTGCAAAAGCGCATCTCTCATTGCTGCGACACAATCCTCTTACCACCACTATGGGTATAACGAGTTAAGAGAGAAACACTTGTTGCCAAGTAATTCTCCCATAGTGAAGCGGATAAGAAGATTTAATTGTGTCGCAAGCTTAGTATATCACACTCGCACACGAAAAGAAAGTCAGAGTTTTTGAGGAAAAATCAGGCTTTGGCCAAAAACCCACTTTTTCTCGTCACTTATATATATTTTTTACATTTTTTCTTCACACTAATTAAAGAAAAAAGTGGGAAAGTGGGCAGAAAGCCCGCAAAGCCTTGTGTACCAACGGTTTCAGCCCGCCCACTTTTCAAATAAAACCGGGCAAAAACCCACTTTTTTTGGCCAGAACCGTCTCTACAAGTCTCTCAACTCGCCCAAATATATCAAGTTTCTGAAAAGAAAGTGGGCAGAAGCCCGTTTTTCAAAATAAAAGTGGCCACGATTTTTGCGCATGAAAGAGCCCCGAATTCTATCTTAGATTAGACAGAACCGGGGCAAATTCACGCAGTTTTGCTAAAATGTTCTCCTCATATAGGGGAGATTCTTCGGAGTTATTGGAATATACTGATATGGTGTTAACGGTTTGTGCAAATGCTTTTTCTGAAGAGACAGGCCGTACTTTTTCGGCGTAACGCCATTGCGTTTGGGCCAGAGTGCTGGATCATTGTAGATTGCCTCAAGAACTTCTGAAAGTTTCTCGAATGGCATGAGGATCTGTTGCCATGCCTCCGCTAATTTTTCACACATATCCTCGAACTCATCAAAAGAAAACATTTTTCTACCTCCATATCCGTCCGGACCGCTTGTCGATCAGAACGACACGACCTTCGATCTCGAAGTCCGCCAAGTCACACACATCCTTGATAGACCTGAGCAACTTCTTAAAGCGAAGCTCCTCGATTTCAAGGTTCATCATGGCCTGGTAGGCTGTCGGATCTGAGTAGCCCTCCGAGTTTTTTCGGTCGCTCATTGGTCACCTCTTTCTTTCTCCCATTTTTCAAGATCACAGCCGATCTCTTTCAGCTTGTAGGTACAGAGCCAGACATCATCGCCCTGTTCCATCTCATAACGACGGATCAAAGCCTCGATGCCGCGGGAGAAGTTGTCATAGAATTTTTTAAGCCTCTTATTGCCGAAGCCGAGCTGTTCACGCAGCTCCCACAGAACCAGAGCGTCGATCTCTCGGATATGCTTTCGATCGTACTCTGCGAGCTGTCGCTGTATCTCCATGTCCATAGCCTTTTTCTCGGCAGCAGACATTACGGCTCCGAACACTCTTTTTCCGGCTTTCTTTACTTTCATGAACGGGTCCTCCCATGATCAAGTTTTCTTTTGCGAAGAACATCGGAACTCCGAAGAAAAGAGAAAGGAGAAGGACTGTACCATCCCTCTCCAAAATAACAACCGGCAAAGATGCCAGCACCATCAATGCCGCATAGATCTTGTTGCGGATCAGTTCGCGCTTCCACATAATCATTACTCCTTTATCAGTACGATGTTGACGGAATGAACCAGATATGTAGTTCCATCAATTTTTACCTGAATCTGATCGCCGTCATCATAATCTTTCCAGCTTTCAATTTTCCCGCTGATGACTGAACCATCGGGAAGCGCCAGGATAGCATTGTCATAGCTGAATGTCGTGTCGATGACTTGTCTGTTACAACCCGTCAGGAACATCAGCATCATGGCGACAACGAGGAGGATCGCCGCAATCATACAAAGCGCTCTCTTAGCTTTCATTTTGCTTATCCTCCCCAACAGTATAGATAGGCTTGTCATAAGCGTACAGAGTCGCATGACTCTCATCCGGTGTATCCATCTCCAACACAGTCATGATGGCATAGTTTGCGAGATCAAGCAGCGTATCACGAATGGACTCATCCGTAACTTGCTGCTGGTCGCGGTCATTGCAGGAAAGGCGGGACAGGGTCTTGAAGCGGGAGAACTTATCCCCCAAACGGATACGGGCCATAGCGAGACCTTCCTCGACGAAAGTGGTATGGAAGCTGTCGCCATAGTCATGGTTTTTGCGTGCGTAGAGCTCATTCAGCCCATCGCAGATTTCCTTATGTCTCAGAACTTTTTCGTTCATTGTGCTCCTCCTTAGTCTTTCATAGGGGATAGGCCAAGTCGTGTCCGGTAGTCATTGTGAGAGATCAGCCCGCTGGCTCTCATGTTGCGGAGTGTCTCCTCGTCCGGCCACGGGAAGACCGAAACAGAAACACCGCCATCAGGCGAAATATAAATGGACACAGATCGGTCACGAGCTGCCATTGCTTCATCAATGATTGAGTGGATTTTTTTCTCATCCATTTTCACAAGCTCCTTTCAAATATCATTTGCTCTGCGATGCAGACTATGGTCGGCATCAAAGCCATCGGGATAGCGGACGCGGAGCTTATCAATGTTCATCTGGAAGATCGTCTCCAAATCATAGCCGATAGCTTCTGCGCTGATGGCCAGATACCATGCGACATCGCCAAGTTCTTTTGCCATGTGTTCGCTATCGAAATCGTGGCCCTGGTAAAGATGCTTTTTGAGAATATCAATGCACTCTCCGGCTTCGCCGTTCAGACCCATCAGGCCATTGAGAATACGAGGGTATTCCTTAGACATTCCGGATGCGGTCCGAAGTGCCTCTTTCTGGTACTCATTAGGCGTCATAATGTTCACACTCCTGAAAAATATAAAAAGAGAAGAGCCTGTGTTTCCACAAGCCCTTCCCTCTGGGTAGAGATTAGAATTTCAGTTTTTCGTTGATCTTCGCGATTTGCTTCTCAGCCTTTTTCTGAATCTCGGTGTTCCCGGCTGCGATTGCCAGGTCAAGGATTTCCTGCCAGTCTTCTAACTGGTCAAGCAGCATACCCTTGTACTGGTTATCTGTCATACCCACAGAATCACCACCATCCAGAAGGTGAGAATCGTTGCGTTCAGCCATAGCCTAACAACCTCCTTCCATAATAGGCTTTGTTCTTTGTGCGCATGATTTCTTTTTTATGATTGTATCATAACAGCCGGAGTGGTGTCAATCGACGTTCACCCGTGGATGATGTACCACAAAATCATACAGATAGAGAATTTGGCAAAGAACCACAGAAAGTCGCTAATTTTCTGAAGCAGAAACCACATTACTGGATGCTTTTTGATCCACTGCTGCTCCTTATTCATCGACTACACCACCCGTAATCAGTGTAGAGTACGGAAGACTTTCGATCCAGTCACAGAAGGTATGCCATTCATCCAGCTTATGATTGCGGCGAGACTTATACATGTTCGACAGAACCTCGTAGTTCAGCATGACCGTTCGCTTCTGGTTGTAAGAACTGGGGAGAAGCTGGATCATCTGCCACCAAAGTTCTTTCGCTTTTTTATCTGCTCCAACAACATTCTGTTTTTTTATGGCTAAATAATAATCTCGCCAATAATTCAATTCATCCACCATATCTTCAAGAGTATTTAACGCCCTGCCTTCCAAATGCTCACAACTAAAATCCTTCAAGGTGAACTCCTTATCCGCGATCTTATGCATCGTAGAGCAGGAATTTGCTACCGTTCCGACCTTGTATGTATCGAACTCCTTCCACCAGTACAGCGGGGCGGTAATATCAAGATATACAGTAATCATCCGCATGAACTTGCGATGGTCAGTGCCTGCGTTGCGGAGACTGGTCATGAGGTCGAAATCATTTTGTCCAACATCAAAACCGCCAGAGGCACACGCTGCATAACCGCTATTATGATGAACGCAAGTCACACAATCTCTTACCAAATCTTTATGACAACGCCCGCTATCGCTCTTCGCCCACGAGTTTTTAGGATTTCGCATACCACGAATGGCGTGCTCCCAGCCCATAACCTCGGTGTTTTCAATCTTCAGCATTTGCTTCTCCTTTCCTTAACGCCTCGTTGTGCTTTACAAGTGCACAGAGATTGGCGTTCTCCTCATCGCAGAACTTGATAGAAACAGGGTCAACACGGTGAACACCATCTTTGAATTCAACAATGCCATAGACCTGCCCAACAGGGTGTCTACCACGAAGCAGACTGGTGCCAACAACATTACTCCACTGCTCCCAAAGATGAAAATATCCGAGTTCACCTTTGACTTCACAAAGGCGTGTTGGGAACTCAACCATTTTAAGCCGGGCCATTACAAACCTTCTTTCTGTTGGCCGCGAAGAACCTCAATGCAGTCGCAGTCAACCGTAGCAGCTTCGACATTCATAGCAGAGAGCATCATCTGAAGCTCGTCTACGAGATACTTCTCGCTCTTACCAAGGCCGCCGCTTGCGAGAAGACGGATATAGTTCGTCACCGTGATGGGAACAGGAATTTTCTTACCCATCTGAGCAGCGAGCAACTGAATGTAATTGGCCATCGGATAGGTAGCCACAACGATGGTGGCGCCGGTCTTTTCAGACATTTCGATGAGCATAGTTGTTTTGCCGCTTTGCCGTTCGCCGATATAAATGGTGCTCATTTGGAAGTCTCCTTTCTCGTTCTTGCCAAGACCTTCTTTGCCTGAGAAGTGGAGCCAAAGACTCGCTTCGTAACGGCAGCACAGAACCCGGCATAGGGATCATTGTCATCACCCTCGCCGCAAGAAACGATAGTCTTTGTTCCGTCGAGCCATAACACGATCGTTTTAGGACCACTGAAAATGACCTGCTTTACGCCGAGTGATGCCCTGGTGGCTCCGAAAGTAAAGTTGAGGAAAGCCTTAGCAAGAGCCGCGGGCATGATTGCATCGTTATGTTTCGGTGTATCAAAGAACGAAGGTTTTACATTTTCTTTCTTGAACCAGAAGAGTCCATAGCCGCTCGCAGGGTTTTTAAGGTCAGAGAACTCAACCCCGACTCGATTATCTGCAAGTTTCTTAACTATGCCGAGTTTTCCGGCGTATTTACCTCCATATTCGTCGCTGCGTCTAATACTGACAATTGTACCAATACCTGCCATATTTTTTCTCCTTTCTAAATAGATTCTCATTCGAGCCATTCGTTTTCTCGTTCATAGAATTTGAAAACTATTACGCCGGTTCCTATAATCCAAAATATCCAGAACACAACAGTGCTAACGCCTTTTTCCAGTCTTTCAACAGTCTCATCAATAGTTAAACCTTCATAGAATGGGCTGCTATCAGAGATAGTGTTGTCAGAAAGGGTTGTAAAGATGGTTCCTGTATGTGTGATGCCGATACCGTAATATTCATACCGAACGTGACCGGATTCGTATATGGTGTCAATGTATCTCGTTCCGGGTAGTTCAAATTTGGAGATTGGAAAAGTAGCTTCACAGAAAGAAACAGTCGATGCTGCTTTTGACTCTTCTCCAGCATAATCCCAACTCCAATAGGTCTCGATGGTATATGTAGTGTTTCCGTTTGCATCCGTGTGTGCAACTGTGCGAGTATGCATCGTATAGCGCTTTTTGATTTTCTCAACATACATATAGGAGCCGTCAATCTCTGGATAAGAAACAGGGTCAACTGCTTGAAGTGTCCCGTAGACGAATGCGTTCCCGACGTTTGTTCTCATGCCATAGGAAAGCATCTCTTGATTATCAATTTTGACCGCCTTGTTATAGACCTCATTTCTATCCATTTGACGTTCCGTTATTTTTGCCGAAATAAGAATCCCGACCAGTATCATGACGGCAATAATCGAGATACTGGCCAGAACTTCTCTTTTTGTAATTTCAAAATTACGCATAGTCAATCTCCGAATAGGTTCTGCGGAGCATCAACGGGAGCATTGTAGTCGAGGTAGTCATAGGTTTGCATTTCATAACCGAGAATATCGAGAAAGAGACGAGCAGGAAATTGGCGTACATAGCGATTGTATTCCTTGACCTGCTTGTTGAAATTACTGCGGTATTCTGCAATCAGGTTCTCGGTGATGGAGAGCTCGTTCATAAGTTCCTTATAGTTTTCGTTTGCCTTGAGCTCTGGATAGGCCTCGGATACAGCAGTGATAGCCGTTGTAACATTTTCAATATCTCCAGAACTTCCGCGCCCCTCTACAATGGCAGTCAGAGTTTCGGCCTCGTGCTTATCATATTGCATGACACAGTCGGCGAGGTTGTATACTAAATCAACTCGCCGTTTTTCCTGAACGCGAATATCAGACTGTGCGGTATTGACCTGTTCTTCCAAGGTAAAGGCCTTGTTCTGAGTGCCCTGCACAGCAAAAACGCAAAGAAGGACAATCGCCAAAATGCCAGCGAGAACAATGAGAATGAGTTTGGTATCTTTTTTCATTAGGTTTCTCCTTTCAAATATCAGTGGTTACTTCTTGTCGATCCGGTTAGCTTTTCTCTCTTCGTACTCAGCCTGCTCGATGCGAACCATGCCGTCCGGACCATCTTTGAAATATCCATTCAGATCAACGACCTCGCCATTGGGAAGAATAAGCTGGAGATAGCCGACGGTATCGAAGTCGCCATTTTTCTCATCGGTCAGAAACTCTTCGACGATGATCTTGAACTTCTTGTCCGCCGGGAAGTACGGAAGCGTGATCGGATACATCTTGTCGATAAGGCGAGTACCGAAGCCGTTTCTGAACGGAATATCAGGGCTTTCTTTGTTGATGAGCTGAACACGGTTGACATCCGAGTAAGTGACCGTACCGTCCTCGGCGACATCCTTAAACAGGCTGCTCATGCGCTTGCACTGGAAGTGCTGGATAGGATCGTTCTCACCAAACTCGACCTTAGTCCAAATATCAGGATCGTCCTCAATGGGGGTAAGGCATTTGCCGTCGATGAGGCGGTTCAGGATGCTCTTGGTGATCTGAATGCTCATACCGGAGTGGCCGTCGCGTTCCAAAGACCGATACGCTCTGAGGGCACTCTCATAGCACGCAACACCGTAATCCCAGTCGTCTTTATCTTCGGCACTTTCGCGTTCTTTCTGAGAAGCAAGAGCAACTTCACGAGCCGCCCAATCACTCTCGTTATCGGAAAGGGACAGTACCCGCTCGACATCCTTATCGGTATGGCCGTCCCACTCAGGGGCAGTGGCCACCTCTTTGCAGTGGAACAGGTCCCAGTCCTTGTCCTCGTAATGATAGGTATAGGGACCCTTTGGCGTGTCAATGCCAACGATGAACCAGCCTCCTCCAAATGGAGTCTCGCCATCCGAATGCTTGTGGGATTTCCAAGCAAGCGTCGGGAAAGTGTTCACCAAGGCCGCGAAGAGGATGAGCCGCTGATGATAGAGGGAATTGAAGGTATGGAACCCATCGGAGAATTCTCCAATATCCTTCTCGGACATAGGCACTGCGCGATCGTCCCAATACTCGTTGGCGAAGATTTTCCGGCAGTCCGTCCCAAATGCTTTTGTGATTTCGGGCAGATTCTCATTGACAGCATCGAGGTGGATACCATGCTCTTTGCAGAACAAAAGTGCCTTTTCCAAAGGTTCGCCGACGCGGTTCGTCCAAAGAATGATTTTGGCGCCAGCCTCCTGTTCGGCCTTAACCTTGGCGATGTTTTTTTCAATCGGCGCACCGATCTCAGGCCATTTGTTTTCAACCAAAGTGCCATCGAAGTCGACAGCAATAATTTTTGCGTTATTCATAATTTCTCCTTTTCATGTCATGCAGCTTTCGGCATCGGCGCAGTAGACCACCCAACAAAGCGACCCTCATTGAAGTTCTTCTTCTCCTTGAGTGCCTTGCTGATCGCCAGATCAATGCCGGAAAAGCTCTTTAGATGGAAGTAATAAAGGTCACTGAATGGCGTCGTCAGACGGTCAATCCGTCCGGAAGCCTGAACCATGACCTTATAGGAATAGTTCTGCGAGTAGAAGATGATCGTATCAGTGGTAATGCAGTTCCAGCCCTCGCAGCCGGCCGTGTACTGCACGAGATAGACCCATTTGTCGCCGGTCGGGATCTCTTGATGCTTGTGACCGTTCCATTCAGCGACTTCAGTCCCATCGGGGTAACCAAGATTTTTGAGAATATCAAGCTCGTAGTCGAAATTGTAGAAGATGATGACTTTAGGGTGATCTTCCATGATCTCCAACACGGCCACGCTGCGGGACTCGTCCGAATTCACCACGCGGCGCCAGTTCATACAAAGCTCAGAAGCCGTTTCAATAGGACGGTCTTCCCAAGGGTTCCAGCGGTTTCGAGAAATATCTTTGTAGAGCGGAATGTTGTAGGAAACAGGCACATCCTGATGATGCGATGTGGTGTGCCGCTCGAACTCCATCGTCACAAGAATGCGATTGCGCAGACGGATCAGCCGTCCGGTGTTGAGGTATCGGTCAACCTTTGGATACTTCGACCTCCAGTCATAAACCACATGCTGGTCGATGAAATCGGTCTTGTTCCGGTAGAACCCATTTGCGATGAAGACGGGGATATAATCCTGCCAGGTATCCCCAGGGGTAGCTGAGAGCAAGATCCATTTGTTCACCTTCGCGATTTTCAGGAATGCTTTTGTCCAAGCCCCGTAGCCGACGACACGCTGCTCGTCAAATATAAAGAAACTATTTTTTACATCTTTGTACTTGCTGATGTTGTTCCACGAGTCGATGACGACCTTGTTCTTGTAGTAATTGCAGTCCTCATGGGTGGAGAGCAGGAATGGAGCCAACTCGTCCTCCCATTCACAGGTATCGCGCTTGCGTGCAGTTGTGATGATGTAAATATCAAGCGGATTTTTCATCGGCGCATCAGGAATGTCAAGATTTCCGCCTTGCTGAAGATAGTAATAGGCGAGAGCAGTTCTGGATTTACCTGAACCGACCCCGCCGCATAGAATGCAACCGTTCTTCATTTTTTCAAGGGCGCTGCGCTGATGATCGTACAGACTGATACTCATGACTTAGCCATCCCGATTAACGCTTCAATATCTGAAAGGGACAGCTCAAGGTCACTCCAGTCATAGTCCTCATATCCATCCTCTCCAAGATCTCTTGTCGGAGATACCATTACGGTTGCCGCATAAGCTTCGGGGCAATTCAGCGGATACTCAACACTGATTTCGGTGTGAACAGCATCAGGATAGAGTCCTTCGAGCCATTCTTTTGGCGCGATAAAGTAGAGAGTCATCGTCTCGTACTCATCGCTTTTGTATTGGTCTTCAAGAATGACTTTTTTCGTGTCAAAATCTTTAATGGTCATCGCTTTCACGCTCCTCTCGCAAAATATCCATCATTTGACTGACAACTCGACGAGTATGCCAAACATCGCTAAAGTACATGGGCGTAAACCAGTAGTTCTCCAAAGAGTCACCATTTCTGATCGGATCGGTAAGAGAATTGCCGACCTTGACAAATCCGGCGACGCCGAGGAGCGATAACTGAATATAGCACATGAGCGCGACTGTCTCCTCGATGTCCTGAGCCGAGAAGAGAATATGGTTCTGGAAGTTAAAGCCGGCCTTTTCAAGGTCGTTCCGTGCTACATTGGCAGCAGCTATCAAAGTCGCACCACCTCCGCAGCAATCATCGTGAACGGTGATAAAGCCGCTTTTTTCGACCTGTTCCGCAACATTACCCATTGTCGCAAGCGCCATGAAGTGACAAACATTATAAGGAGTAAATATCTGCTTAAGTTCGTCGCTTCCGAGCCTCATCCGCATATAGACTTCACCAAGAAAGTCCTGGTCCGGATTTTTCTCCAACGCGACCGTCATTTCGGCAAGAAGCTCCGGGAATAACGCCTGCTCTTCTTTGCGGTACTTGGCGATGGTTTTCAGATAACGGTCTTCTCGCTCATCATAATGTGTCTTATCAACAGCATTGGAGAATGCGCAGGCAGTCATCAGAACGAAGTCCTTCCAAATGTCCCACGGTCGATTTCGCTCGGACACGAGCTTGTTGAATGTCTCGATGAAATACTTCTTGTCATCAGCCCTTGACGAGGAAGCTTTTTTCGGAGCCGGCTTTTGTGGCTCTTTCTGCTGATTTGCTGAAATATCAATTTTCGGTATCTCAGGCGGAATGAACGGCTTTGGCTCATACTTGGGGAGCGACTTAGCCGGTTTCGCCTTATGAACCGCTTTCTTCTTTTTCTTAGGTTTCCAGAAAGGCATTAGGTCCTCCTTTCAAAAAGTTAAAGGGACGCCGGCCACCTCCTAACCAGCGTCCCCTACAATGCTTTTACTCCTGCGGATACTCGCTCGCAGCATACTTCTCAGCGAACTCATCCTCTTCGATGGTGACATACATCGTCTTGAGGTAGGCCTTCACACCGCTCTTCTCGTTCTTGGTGCCCTCCTGGATGATCCAGTTATAGGGGCGGATGATGAGATCCACATTGCTGATCTCGGCAAAGTCGAGCGCGCCGATGGACTCCTCGTCGAGAGGCGTTTGCTTGCGGCGGGTGACCATGACGACCTTGGGAGGGAAGTTCTTGAAGCTCACCGCGACCTGGAGATAGTGGCGAGGCTCGTCACCTTCCTCACGGGGAGGCATCACGCGGATATTCCAGCCGTCTTCGATCAGACGCTGAGCATCGTTGTGGTCCTCGATGATAACGCAGAAATTGCGATCGCCGGCACGGTTGTACTTGTCCTCCTTACCGGAAAAGTTCCGGAAGATAATGCGGGCGTTTTCGATGATGATGTTGTCAGTAGCTTTACGACTCATGATTAAGACTCCTCTCAACTGTTAAAATGGATAGTGGAATGGACTGTAATGAACTCGTTCCCGAGCTTCCTGGTGTGCCAGTTCCTCTTTTTCAATGCAGAGGGTGCAGATGTTTTTCATAGGCTGCGGCTTCTTTTTCCACCGATAAATATTCTCGCAGTTTCTCAATCCACATCGCCTGCAAGTAAACCAACGAGCACCGTCTTTGGTGAAGCTTTTCTCCATGGAATTACCTCACATCAAACGGTGTACTGTCTTCTTCGTGGGGTTCGCCGGGGCTGAACCAAGGCGGCGTGTCAGAAACATACGGGTCTTCAGAAACGAACCACTCGAAATCGCCATACTTGGAAATATCGGTAGCCGCAGCATCAACGAGAGCATCATAGTATCTCCGGTCAATGCAGTCTTCCTTTCCGAGTTCCTTGACCATTTCAGACTCAAGCCAGCGATAGCCTTTCGTTCCAACGGCGGCATCGTACTTCTTTTCGCCAGTCTTTTTGTCAACGGACTCGCGACACAGAAGACCGCCGCCACAGCCGGGTTTGATGGGGCAGAACTGTCCGACTCGTCCAATAAAGACATAGTCATGACCTTTCTCGATTTCAGTTGTAAGTTCCTCGATACGAGCACATTCTGCCTCCATTGGCTCATTCAGCTTCGTTGTATCGGAAATCTTTTTCCACAACTTAGCATACTCATCCCCCAAAGCACTCACATCAGGCAAGCTCTCATTCATATCCAGATAGAGCGCCCCTGTAACAGACTTCGTCTCGCACATATCCTCGAAGGTGATCTCCTCATGCGAGAAGAGCTTCTTGAAGACATACGGGATCTGGAACTGAGTGCCCGTGGCTGTCCACTCACCGGCGTGCTTACCATCTTTGTACTTGGCAATATAAACGGCGTTGTTGACGAGGCACATGCGATCATAAGTCGCTTCGTGCTCGAAAATATAACCGTACATCTTACCGTAGTCCATGACGAACTGAATGATCTCAGGCGTAGCGTCTGGAATCTTGATAGAGTCCGTCTTGATGTGAGCAACAACAAAGCCCCGTTTCTGAACCTCGTGCTTGAGGTTGATCATAAACAGGGCTCCGCGCTTGGCGACGATATTATCTTTGTTACGGTTGTCATGGAACGGATTCTCGAAGCTGGCCGAAGTCAGACCGTAAACGGAGTTGATGGCGATTTTTAGCGCCTGTGCCAGAGCATCGGCGGCACTCTCGTCCGTCAGATACTTTGCCAGAGCGCCGTTCAGCATCTTGCGAGTCTTGTCGAACTCCTTATGCTTGATGGCGACACGAGCATCACGGATCTCACGAAACCGCTTCGTATAGACCGGCCCGAAGAGATCTTCTGCGATGATGCTTGAGGGATGCATAGAAGCAATATCCAGCAGAGCGATATTTCCGTACATACCAGGCTCGGCATAGACATAGCCGCCCTCGCCAACTTCTTCGCCTCGATAAGTGGACTTGCCTTTGTCGAACTTGTAACCAGGGAAGATAGGACGATCCTTCTTGTCAAACGCCGTATAGTTGTCGTATTCTTCCGGCCCAAACTTGAACGGCAGATCGTCCATGCTGCAAATCTGGCTGGCATCACCCATGTCGCGGTAATTAAACTGATCCTGCGGCTTCTTGTTTCCACCGAAGATAATCTTGGCGGTCAAAGTGTTCGTGGTATCGTTGACGGTCATTCCAGCCACATCAGCCAGGATCTCACGAGCTATGAAGTCAGCCTTACGGGCATTGAATACCGCCTCCGTAGCAATGACATCATTGTCACAATACTCGGCAACCTTCTGCCACATGCTCTCCGGAACAGGCTGGTCCCACGGAAGGCCAAGCTCCTGATGGTGGATGCCGAGTTCAATCTCCCACTTCTTCAAGCTCTGTTTTTTCGAGCAGAAGTCGTAAACATCAGTGTAAGAGACATTATAGGCTTCGCCAAAGAAGCAGTTGTTGCTCTTGGATTTCTTTTCGCTGCCGATGATCCGCTGAGACAGGTTGTAAAGCTGCTCATTGGTATAGCCCATCAAGCGAGCATAAAGAATGTGGTTATCATACCGCCGGCAGTTGAAGCCGATGAGTCGGAACTTCATCAGGCCCTCGATGTCTTCATAGGTCGGGTTGATCATCCGAACCACAGGTTGTGTGCTTCCTGCAAACTTCCAGTTCACGAGGAAAAGGTTCGGAAACACCTCTACATCATAAAAGACGAGGTCAGCGGTTTCGTTCTTGGCCGCAGGGGCGGCATCGGCAGATTTGAACGGCATCTTGTTAACGAGCTTGATGCAATACTCTGCCTGATTGGTGCTGTTGGCGGCAAAGGCCAGGACGGCATTGCGCATATCGGTAACATCGTAAACCATGCCGCTTTCATACGCATCCGTCAGAATCTTGTGGATAAAGTCGATACTGGGCTTAGTTGCAGGGTGGATCTCCTTGTTGAGATTTCTCTTGATTTGAACCCTAAGCCCTTTCTCGCTCTGAACCACCTTGTTGTTTACCATGCTGCTTTCTCCTTTCAATGGTAACCCAGAGCTTATGGTTGCAATAGGTAGGTTGTTGAACTTAGTGAGTTTCCGGCGCAGCGAGCTTTTTCCAGTGAAGACCTTCACCTCAATATGGTCGTCATAGATACGGCTCAGCCTTGTCGGATCGCCGGTGTAAATATAATGTAGATGGATACCCTGACCACCCTTGCTGACCTCGGCATATGTAGGAGGCCACTTGCTCGCCTCCGTCAGGTTCAGGTCAAAGCACTTGTTGCCGTTCTCGTCCGGAATATCAAAGTCGATGACGATATGGTTCTCAGGCACCTTGACATAGTGGAGTTTAGAGGTATCCAACTGCGAAAGAGTCTTCGTGACTTTTTCCCATTTCTGCGAGGGCGTTTCTTTAGATGTGGCATATTGAGCAGGACAATCCGCACAATCTTTGTCGAATGCGGATACTGTTCCATCAAACTGAATCAGCCGAGTTGTGGGCTCCGGCTTATCAATGATGGTCTGCTCTTCAAATTTTTCAGTTCTGAAGCCACTGTAATAGCTCCGAACACGAGTGCCATCTTCCATACTGAAGCGCTCTGTGTAGTCATGGAAATAGTTCTTCAACTCTTCCTTGAATGCTCTCTGGCTGAGGGGGTACGAGACCTTTGCTTCCTCATTATAGGTCTTATACATCTCCCAAGCAGCCTTGAGGGACGTTCCGTCTTCACGCTTGAAGACAGGGTAGGAATCAACGATATAGTTGTAGAAGTCATTGGAGGCCCCCAACATAGCAATCGGAATATAACCGTCGTAGTAAGCGGGATCTTCCAGATAGACCTCTTGACAGTGGTAAGCAATCGGGCCAAGTTCAAACGGGATGTGCTTCATGATGGTCTTGTACTCGTTCGGCTCGACCTTATCTCCTGTTGGGGAAACATCAATCAAACGTCGGATAAGACCGGATTTAGCGTCCGTAATACGAACCGGTTTGTTTGTGCCCATAAAGAGGAAAGCCTTAAAACGGTTGGCGTAAGTTGATTTGAACTTCTCGTTGACCGTCATCAGCTCATGCGAAACAAGGCTGTTAAGTCTCGTGTTATCCTCAATACGGGACAGGTCACCATCATGTTGAATGGCAACCAACGGGTTCGTCTTGAACGCCTCCAGCGCAAATGCATTACTTGAAGAACCGAGAGCCTTAGCATCGAATACAGAGTAATAACCATCAAAGAGCTGCTGAATGATGTTGAGCACCGTGGACTTACCGGTACCAGCGGCGCCGTAAAGCACCATGAACTTTTGCAGCCTCTTGGAGTCACCGGACACGACCGAACCAATGGCCCATTCGATTTTGTGCCGCTCGGCAGGAGAGTACAGAACACTCATGAGCTTGTCATAAGAGTTCGCCTCACCCTGCTCAAGCGGATAATTCAGCATCTTGCTGGCATAGTCTTTTTTCCCCGTTTTGCTGTTTGAAAATATCAGTTTCTCGTCGAGCATATGGAACTGGTCCTTCATCTGCTTCTGGCAGTATTTGTGCCAGGTGTCGATCATTCCGGTTTCCGCGTCCCACATATGCATGACTCGATAATTGTCATCAAAACGCTTACAGTTTTCCTCGGCGTATCGGTCCAGTTCGCGGTCGATCAGGTCAACCGCATCCTGTTCATCAGTCGACCACAATCCCCGTTCCTCAATCCAGATAGCGTAGAAATCGCCGCCTCTAATCATGAGGTCGCTGCTTTTCTTGATGATAAACTTGGGATAGATCTCGATGATACCACGCTTGCCACTGCGCGTTGCAATCACCAAGAAGTCTAACATTGATTACTCTCCTTCGCTGTGTTCCAACTTCTTTACTCGAACAGAGAGCTGATAGACCTGCTCCTCCAGCTTCCTGCGCTCCACCTCGGTTGCTGCGGCAAGAACCATCGCCCCTACCGCAATCAACTTGAACATCTTCGTGCTGCGAGCCTGCCGCTGCATCTGCTTGCAGAAATTCTTAGACGGCATGACCGTCACGAAAATATCATGCGTGATCGTATTCATGTTAAACTCCCTTCTCTGATAATCTCGTTAAGATAGCAATTCATCTGATACCAGATTTCCATAGACCGCATATCAAACCGAGGGTTACGGATTGTGAACAGACCGCCCTTACCATCCGGTGCGTAGTCATGATCCATAAAACGGTCGATAATCTCGTCGACCCGAACAGGATCAAACCGAACATCGCTCATGGAACCAAGGCCCAAACTGACAAGCATACTCCAGAACCACTGTCCGGTGCGGTTGCCAATATCAGGGTCTTCCATGATGTGTTCTTCACATCGAATGGCAAGGGCGATCATCATTTCAAGGATGCTGCAAGGCCGGATATCAAGGCAGTTGGCAATTACAGCATCACGATAGCCTTGCTCGCGACCGAACCGATACCTAAGCTCGATGCCATCCTCGGCCCGGTTGCCGTCCATCGGGATCGTGTATGCAAACTCCGTGTCGTGGAGCTTATGGAACAGTCTCCGATAGGACTTATTAGAATATCGGTCGTCGACCACGAGCCGGTACATCCACTCGAAATATGGATCATTAAGCTCGCTTTTGGTCAAGGTCAGACCTCCTCGTCATTATTCGGAGGAAAGTTTTTCTTCTTGAAGTCGCTGAAATCACGCAGATCCTTGAGAATCTCGTAGTCACAGCGCTTTGCATCACTCCTTACGAACACCGAATCATCTTCGTATTCGCCGAAGTGGTCCAGCCCATCGCCGATGATTTCCTCCACATCATCAACGATTTCACCGCACTCATCAGCCAAGACGCCATCAGCGAAGTAGGTCAGGCTGACTTTCGTATAGTCTTCAAGCTCTCCGAATTCATCAGGAGAGATGACATACGGAACTTCACCGGGCGTGCCTGATGGCTTCTCGTCGATTGTTCTGGAGTAGTCCTTATAACCGGCCTTCTGCAAACGCTGAGTGTACTCGGTGATGCTACCCTTATCCATGTGCTTGGCAGCATTTACAATCGAGACAGTTTTTTCTTCCGTTGTCGGTTTCTCGCGCTTGGCATATGCTGCTTTGACCGAGGCAATCTCTTCCTCGGCGAGTTTTGCGTACTTATCCTTCAGATAGTACCAGGCGCCTGCTGCGCCGATAGTAAGGCCTGCCACAAAGGCAAAGCCGGTAGATGCTTTACTCATCTTCGTCCTCCTCATCGTCTCGGATGCTCATGACGGTCATAGCCAGACCACCAAAGAGTAAAGCGCCACTCAACAGCAATCCGCCGGTGATGTGACGCTTACGCTTTGTGTCAAGAACATAGTCGAGCATGGAAATGAAATTCGCAATTCCCTCCATGTCAGTCACTCCTTGTAGCTGAGGACTGCTGCTCCGCCCACCAGGCAGAGGCCGGACATAGTCGCCAGGGTATAAGAGAGCAGGGAAAGCATGATCTTCTTCATAATTGTTCCTCCTTTTAATCATAGCTTGAGAAGTAATGGTTTCCGACCTGGAACATAGGAACTCCATAGTCGCTATAATGGCCCGCATTGAAGAACACGACATCGTAGTCAGTACGATTTTCCAGTTCTTCTTCAACGAGCTTTACCAGCTCGTCCATAACATAGCAGCGGGTGATACGGTCGCCGTACATACCTGCATACTGGTTTTTCTGCCAGATGACCTCAGAGATCGTGTCCGGGAAATGCGGATCATCTACACGATTGAGAACGCTGTCAATGACCAGTCGCTGGCCCTGCTCGCATTCTCCCTCGGCTTCCGCCATAGCGCAGAGAGCAAGAAGCTCGATCTCCTCCCTCGTAGCCAAAGGCTCTTGTTCGGGAGTTGGTGCGGGCTCTTCCTCCAGTAAAATATCAGTGGACGGAGCAGATGCCTCGACGATCAGAGAGAGAGGTTCCGTCTGAATCGTAGGCTGTTCCGGAACCGTTTTGGTCGTCGTTGCATTTATCACAAAGTTGCAGGATATGAAAATAGCCCCGACGAAGATAAGAAGGCAAATAAGCAATTTTTTCATCGGCTTGTCCTCATGCGAGATAGTCATTCTGGTGGTCGACGATCTTGGAAGTGATGTCACCGACAACATTGAAGTCCAGAATGAATGCGCGCTTGTACTCGTCCGAATCAGCATCGTGACGACGAATCTCGGTCATACCGAAGTCGACAAAGTTGTCGCCGTAAGGCTTCTTGTCGTCATAGATCCAACCGACAACAGCGCCGGCTTTGGTGCGCTTGAAACCGAGCATATCGTAAACTTCGTTCAGGAAGAGGTGACCCTGGGACTTGAGCATATCATTCGCCTGAGCCTGACGAGCACGCAGATAGAAGAGGTTCATTTCAGGGTCCTGCTTCCAATCGGAGTGAGTATCATCAAACACCTTTGCGTAAGGGCCGTAGTCAGAGCCATTCCAGTTCTCGTCTGCGACATTCACATTCTGCTTGACCTTCTTTTCCTTGCCCTTGTCGTCCGTGACGGTCTCTTCGATCTCCTGCGCCTTGATGTTGTAGCGCAGCTCCTTTTCAACCTGCTCGCCGAAACGCTCGATTACGCGGTCACGATAATCCTTGAAGGACTTATCAACAGCAGCGTAAGCAGCCGCCAGAGCGACATTGCGCTTCTTCATGATGTTGTGGCTTGCGAGAATGCTGGCGATAGAAGCTGCACCGAGCATGACCGCAGGGGCATACAGCTTTGCGAACTTCACGCCAGTCTGAACATAGGCGATGGCGAGATCTTTCTTGTGATCCTCTTCGGAGTAGGACTCACCAGCCTTGGTGACGCCGTTTTCCTTGGCCTCACGAATATCAGCGAGAGAGTTCTTAGACTCCTCAACGATGGCACCTGCCTTGGTGGTAGCCTTGCAGGCCAGAACGGCACTTGCAACAGCACCTACGATGCCGATGCCGACAAGAATTTCGGGGCTCTTCTTCTGGAGCCCAAAGCCGACCTTGGAGAAGGTACGCTTTGCGGAGGTCATGATTTCATTAGCTTTCATGGTAATAAATCCTTTCTTAATTGTAGTTTTCAGCTCAGTTTTCGAGCTCTTTCATGTATTCGTAATACTCGGACTCAGTCGGGAACAGCATCCATGTTCCGTCGACGAAGCCTCTGTACCCGCTTGAGACAAAATATCCGTACATGACTGCACCTCTTTTTAGGTGATTTGGATTGCTCTGGGAAGCTGCAAGATGTAGCCATCCCTCGTTCTGGCGACTCTGGCACTCTGAATATCAGTCCAGCCGTACTTATCAGCCATGTAATTCTGGCAAGTAAGTCCGGCGAGGTCATAGAGATCCAGCACGCTGGCCATGCCATAGTTGGCAATGGCGGATTCCAACTGGTCGAGGACGAGGTCTGCATCTCCACGGTTGTCGAAGATGATGTCGTCGAACTCAAATCCGGCGACAGGTCTTGGCCGCTGATTGTAGTTCCTGCGGTCATCTCTGCGAGGATCGTCATAATACCGCTGATACGATACCTTTGATCCGGCGTTCTTCCGAGTGCCGATGCGGCCGGCTTCGCCAAAGAGAACAATGCTTACAACATCGGCGATGGCGTTCTTCAAACCAGGGATAACGACATCCGTGATGATAAAGGTTTTAACATCGCCAACTTCATCGGGCATGAATATGCCGGCAAATTTCTTGACCTCGCTCTGCTTGCGGGTCTTTGCTGTGCCGTTGACGACTTTCTCCACCCGTTTGGAGGGAGGACTTGTGTTTTCTCTCGCGCTATGCGAGTTATCAGGATATTCAGGCATTAGTGCACCTCCAAAATTTGATAAAAAGAAAAAAGGGAAAGCGCCCTGTTATTGGCACTCTCCCTTGTAGAACTCCGCAATTTACTTTTCTTAGTTTTCCTCGGAATCCTCGTCTGCCGAGTCGATTTCGGCCTTGTCGGTCTTAGCGGCTTCCGCCAGCTTCTTCGCAGCGACCTTCTCTTCGATGATCACCCGCAGCTTCTTCGCCCCGCCAATCACAGCGTAAGCAATGAAACCTCCGATGACACCGGCGAGCAGGGCACCAGCATTAGAGCTGTCCTGAGTCTCGTCGACTTCCGTAGCTTCGATTTCCTCGATCTCGTTCATTCTCTTGTCTTCCATAGTAAAATTCTCCTTTTCAAAAGTAATTTTTGTTGTTGGTTCTCCATAATAGGAGATGCAAAATCTGCGCTTACCAAAGGTAAATAGGCGGGTGGTTGTGACCGACGACAAGGCAAGGCGTTCCATCATCAGCCAACTGTGTGCTGAAATCGAGGTCTATGTAGCCTTTTCCGTTGTCAATGTCCCACCCGAGATGCTCTCCGACCTCAGCCTCGCTCAGACCGATCTCATCGTAGAAATCATTCAGCGAAACACGCATCTCGTCGCGCATTCGTTTGTTCAGTTCATTCATAGCACGCATCAGGCGGTCGCGATCGGACTTGAAATATCGGTTTGTAAGGGGGTCGAAGCAGAGAATATCACCACCTCCGGTAATGATGACCTCGCGTTCGCCAAGAGGGTGCTTCGTAAGCGTCTCCTTGGCAACTGCATCACGGATCGCCTGCTCTTTTTTCTCGCCGACTACCTCAACAGCCTTCTCTTTGTACTCCTTGAGAGCCGTTTCGGAGATGGAATAAGCCGTTGCAAGAGCAGTGTTGCGGCGAAGATTTGCAGAGCTGGCGCCTACAAGGCAGGCTGTGGACAGCACACCTGTAACAGCAGCCGGAACATAGCACTTCCATGTGGTGGCAACGATCTCCTTGTTGCTCAGACGCCGGTTTTCCTTGATTTCTCTGGTGTCGATGAGCTGCAAAGCCTTTGGCGTTGCTCGAACGGCGGATACAGTGGTGGCGATCATCCCGGCAATTCCGATGCCGGTGAGGATCTCAGGGCTGTGCTTTTTCATTGACTTCTGGGCGTTTTTCAACGCATTGATAATGGTTTGTTTTGTCATTTGAGTTCTCCTCTCTAAATAGTGTCAAGCATTCATCGGCGAAATCAGCGGCAATCGAAAATATCAGTCCTTCATCCGTACCATCTGCGATAGATGAGAAAATCACCATTTTCATGGTGAACTCCTCGATCACATCTTCCGGATCTTCCATAGGATGATCCATAATTGCCTCGATCATCTCCCATGCCGCCCATCTCGAAAAGCAAGATTCTTCAAAGTGATGGCGTGGCCAATAGATTTCGGGTTCATCTGATTCGTTGAGATAGTCGAGAAGTGCTTGTACAGCCGCATCATTTGTCATGAGTTCACCTCGAAAAAAGAGAAGAGCCCTGTTTAGGACTCTTCCTCTTCGTTTCTGGCAGCAAGTGCTTCGTTGACCTTCTCCTCGATAATTGCTTCCTGCTCCTTGTTGTCGGCCCAGCCGGATAACAATGTTCCGATCCCGCCAAGGACGACTCCCGCAAGGGACAGCAGCTTAAAGATGTTTCTCTGGTTCATAAAGCATGACCTCCTTTCCATAATAGGCGATGTAGTTTTTGCGGGAAATCAATAATCCCACGCAGATTCTGGTTGAGGGCTGAACTCAGCATCGACGACATAACATGGAATCTCTCCGTTCAGTCCATCATCAACCATAGCCTTCGAGTTATCGAAGTCGATCCAGTACATGCTATCAGACAGCAACCAGCCGACAACATCTCCGCCTTCGACATGGCTTATTCCAAGGAAGTCGTAGAAATCGTTCAGAGTTACGAACGCGCCGAGAACCATATTCCTGTTGATGTGATATTCTGCTTGCAGGACTTGGCTTATGGTTGCCTGAAAATATCTTTTGGAGAAGCTGTCGTAGAAGAGTCGCTGCTCCTCGTTGGCATCTTCAAACTCCAAAGATGAATTGGAGAAGCCTCCGGTAGCCGTAATAGGCGGCATACTGCTTTTCTCTGCGGCGATGGACTCCATGATCTTCTTGTGAGCATCTTCGCCATACAGTTCCTTCAATTTATGCTTATAGTCAGAATAGGATCTGTTTACGAGCGCATAGGCGCTGGCAAGAGACGCCTGCTGCTTTTTATTGAGGGTATTCGCCCCAAAGATGCAGATGATCGTAGCGACGCCCGTGGCCGCAGCAGGTATGTAGCATTTCCAACATGATTTGACGGCTTCGAGCTTTGTTGCAGCATAAGGGTCGCCATCGTGATTTCTCCTGCTGTCAGCCTTGATAAGACTATCCGCTTTCGGGGTTGCCTTGACAGCCAGAACCGCGGTTGCTACAACGCCAGCGGCTCCGATGCATGTCAGAATGGTGGGAGACGCCTTCTTCAAGCTCCTCCCGATCTTAGGGTCGAGTTTCATCTGAATTCTCCTTTCATTTCATTGCATTTAAGAGATCTAAAATATCAGCAGCGACCGAACTGGCAGTTTGAAAGATCTCGTGCATCTCTTTGTTCTCTCCTGAGTGATTTGAATAGCGAGCCATCTTCATGGCGAACTCGTTTGTGAATCTGATAAATTCGTCGACCGATCCATCGGAGCGATGATGGAGCCGCTTGCGAATGTAGTTCTCAAGCTCTCTGATCGCCCACTGTTTTGTGCTTGCCTCCTTGAACTCTTTTTTCCACTTCCAGAGAAGCGGAGGCGACCATGCATCCATGGTGTACATGTCGCACAAGATCAGTTCAAATTGCTCGATGTTCATGCTTTCTCCTTTCGTCCAAAATAAAAAGTAAAGAAGCAGTATCGGACTCGAACCGATCACCTCTTCACTGGTTTTGTGAAGCGCTCTACCACTGAGCTAACTGTTTCTCCATAATATGAGTTGCAAAATCTGCGGAAAAAGAAAAGAGCCGCATAAAAACGGCTCAATTTCTCAGATTCCAATAGTCTTCAATAGTTTGTTAAGTTCTTCTTTCGTAAGGTCCGCATCCAAATCCAGATGGACATGAGTCTTATCGTCAATGACTGTCGTCCGGAACTCATTGAGCTGAATATCTACTTCACAGCCCAATTTTGTCCGAAGTACCTTCTTTACGATCCTCGATACAAGTCCTGTCATGAATTTCGATTGAATCTTCATCTCATCCATACTCCTAACCCCTTTCATAGGTATTGGTATCCATAATAGGGGCTGCTGGATTGGCGCTAAATATCACGGCGGTCGAAGACCGTTTCCCAACGCTGCTTTTGCAAAGGCTTCATTTTCAGCGCCCACATTATTTGCCGAATCGTTACAGTTGGCCAGAGTCCGTCCGTACAAGTTCCAGCCCGTTCGTCAAAGAATTCCTTGAATTTCGGGTGAACATAGAGGGCATCGGTCAGCCATGCATCCACCTCTGTCCAGAATGTGGACTTGGTTTCGGCATCATACCGCTGTTGGATCACAGCGAGACCTTTATCTCCGATTTCAAACAGTGTGCAGCTATCGTAGACCGGATGGTCGCAAATGTAACGCTTTCCGTACATCGAAAGATAAATTGTAGGCTTTTCATAGTGGTATCGCATCTCCATCTCCAAAACAAAAAGAGGAAAGCCCCTGTTACAGGACCCTCCTCCATTGATAATGCTTTAGTCGTCAAACATTTTGCATGACGCTTTGCAGTAAGGGTAGGGACCACCGCAAGTTTTACAACCTGCGGGCGGCATGTCATCCCTGAAGATCAGATACTCGTCGCCTCTTTCATCGAGTCCGAGTTCCATTTCGTCTGAGCTCTCGTACTCATAATCCAATTCCTCAATTTCCCATCCACAGGACGGGCAGGCATAAATATCGCATCCGCCTTCGGGATCTTCTTTTCGATCCATCACCGCTCCGCACTTATTGCAGATAGCGTATCCCTTATTCAGGTAGTCCATCAATTCACTACCTGCCGGTTTAACAACCTTTTTACCTTTTCTGCGCACTTTCATTACCTCCTGTTAATCTGGAAGTAACTGCTATTATACAGTACCTCCGGTATTAAGTCGAGAGATATAAAGAGCTCTTAGGTATCTCCTTTCCATAAAGCGCCCTGCAAAATCTACGAAAAAAGCGAAGAGAGCGTGTTTTTTACACGACTCTCAACGCTATTGGCTCAACTCTTTCGAGTAGGCTTGAAGCGATTGAACAGATTCTTGAATGTCTGGGATGTAAATGTCCCCGTTTCCTCGAATCTCAGTCCTCTTCTCATCCAAACGCCGTAGAACATCAGCGGCAATACAAGTTCCGCCGCAGCAATGCCGATCTTCGCGTACCGATCGAGCGTATTCTCGTCAAGCTGAAATGCTTTCAGTGTCGCGTCTTCGTCATGGGCTGCTTTATCCATGGCCCGACGCTCCGACTTTTCCTCGATTTCAGTTTCCGTTTTGATCTCTTCGATACGGAGCTTGTGCAGTGCTGCAAGGTTCTTGATGACCTCCGATTTCTCGTCTTTGTCAGATGCCGAGTTGAGATTATTGATCTCGGTTTCGATTGCATCATCCAGTAATTTCTTGATTTCTGCCATATTGCATTTCTCCTTTCAATAAGTTGGCTCCATAATAGGGGGTGTTATTCGTGCGGGAGGAAATTCTCGTTGCGAACGCTGAGCGTGACGGTTTTCATGCCAGAAATAGTGCGCACATCTGTGCCTAATTCGAGAAACAGAAATGGTTCGCTCGTCGGGTCAGAACGGTCGATCCGAAGATCGCCGACTGGAATGTACCTTCGCCGAAATATAAGCGTTCCGACTACAAGCCCGATGATAATGCCGACAACAATGCCAATGATGAGTTCCATGTCATACCTCCAAAATGATTTTTCAGATTTTTACCCCGGGCAATTTTCCAAATACCAATTTAGCATCTGATCCAGTTACCCGCGTGCCGGAAAATATAAAAAAGAAAGAGCCGCTGACAACGGCTCAATCCTTTCCATAAAGGGGTTTGCTTAATCTGCGGAACTGTCCTCGTAAACCGTCCGTTTTCTTAGAGAAGACCATGGGATGTATCTTTCCTCTCGGCAGACAGGGCACCAGAACCGACTGGTCTTTCCACCGACATCGACCAGCTCGTCACTGTCGGCTTCCAGCTTGCTCCCGCAATTCGGGCAGTTGAAGCGGTAGCATTGTCTGACCGCCACATTCACAATCCGCATCTCAATCACGCTCCTTACTCAGCAGCCAGAAGAACCGCCGATACAAGTTGTAGTAGACCTCGCGGCAACAGGGGATGGCATACTGCATTTTCAAGGCATTGTAGGACAGACCCTCTGTGACCCCTCGCAAAATATAAGGATAGAGGTCACCGTCCGTACCAATGGCAGCTTGCTCGACCAGTTCCATCCGTTTGGCAAAGGATACGCGAGATTCCGCACACCTGGCAGTCGGATCACTCCTGACTTGGCCACTCTTGATGAAAATATCAAGGTCGTTCGGACGGCTGCTCAGGCCAAGCAGAGCATTATAGGCTTTCTTCCAGATCGGATACTGGAGGCAGAAATGCTTTAGCTCGTAATACCGGTGCTTGCCGATCCAGTATGGATTTTTCTCAGACAGCTCCGGACGGATTTCCGTTGCCATTATTGTCGTTCTCCTTTCCACAAAAATCCTGTCTCCTCGTAGAGACGCTTTGGGGAGATGTAAAAGTTGATACGGCCATAGCGTGAATCCATCTCCTCGATGGTGGTGACTAATTTTCCGCTGCGAGTGGCTTTGCCAATCGGGAGCCACCCTGAGACGATGCCGGCGCGGACCCATGAAGCATCTTTGCCATACACACGGGCCGCAACAGCCACGGGGACAGACCCCTGAGGGAACTCTTGCTCGTTCATTGGCGTTTACCTCCTTTCAACGGCTATTCTAAGTTAGCAACTGCGATTTGTTAAAACAACCTCGGTGGTCCAGTCCTGAGCTTGCCATCGGACCATCGTCATTTCGCAGGGATAGTCCTCAAAGCCGATGGTTTCGCAGGTGATGAAGCCCTCCAAAACACCGATGATGACTTCAGCTTCGTACTGTTTGTACGGAAATATCAGTTCTGGAAGCTCTCTATGTACGGAACCGCAGCGAGTGCATTGAAGCCGCCGCATTGGGATCTTCCAGGTCTTTCTTCCTTTCGTCCGTACAATCCGAGTAACACGGTCATAGTATTTCAAATCGCCGCCGCATTTGGGGCAGGTTGATACATCATTTGTAATCATATACATCGCTCCATCAAAAAATAAAGTGTAGGAATATCTTGACAACTCCTACACCATAATATATGATTACAAAGGACAAATCAACTATGGAGGTGCAACTCATGCTTGTAAAATGCCCTGAATGCGAATTGCAGGTAAGCGACAAGGCTCCGGCTTGCCCTCATTGCGGCTATCCAATGAAACCGTCAGTAAAGCGAAAACCGAGAGCCAAAAACAATAAACGAAGACGCCTCCCGAACGGGTTTGGCCAAATCAGCGAAATAAAAAACCGCAACCTTCGGAATCCCTTTCGGGCAATGGTTACGGTTGGAAAGACTCAGGACGGCAAGCCAATTTGCAAACCGCTCAAGCCTGACTCATATTTTGCAACTTATAATGACGCATATGCAGCGCTCGTGGAATACAATAAGAATCCTTATGACCTCGGCGACGCGATCACCGTCAAAGAGCTTTACGACAAGTGGTCGGAAGAGTATTTCAAGACGCTCAAATCGGATGGCAGTTCACGAGCCGTTACTTCAGCTTGGAAGTATTGCTCGGCTGTCTACGATATGCGAGTAATGGATGTCCGTGCCCGCCATGTGAAAGGCTGCATGGAAGAAGGTGTTGCCATTGTCAGAGGGCAAGAGCAGCACGCCAGCGCATCCATGAAGAACAAGATCAAGTCCTTGTTCAACCTGATGCTTGACTATGCTCTGGAATATGAGATCGTCGACAGAAACTACTCTCGCACATTCAAGCTGACTGACGAAACGATCAAAGAGATCCAGAAAGTCAAGAAAGAGCACATACCTTTTACGGACGAAGAAATATCAAAGCTCTGGGAGCATGTCGACGATAAGAATTTCGTTGATGTGATACTCATTCAGTGTTATTCTGGATGGCGTCCACAAGAGCTCGGCCTAATTGAGCTTGCCAATGTAGACCTTGAGAATGGAACTTTCAAAGGCGGCATCAAGACCGAAGCTGGTGAAGACCGCGTCGTACCTATCCACTCAAAAATTCGTTACCTCGTGGAGCGACATTACAATAAAGCCAAAGAAATCGGCAGCCCGTATCTCTTCAACTGCAAAGACAAGCGCAGCGGCAAGACTGTGATGATGAGCTATCAACGCTATAAGGCTGGCTTTGAGATGATCCGTGACGAGCTTAATCTTAACCCGGAGCATCGTCCTCACGACGGAAGGAAGCACTTTGTCACGGCCGCAAAGAAAGCCGGTATTGACGAATATGCAATCAAATACATGGTAGGTCACAAGATATCCGACATCACCGAAAAGGTCTATACCCAGCGAGAATTCGACTGGCTGAAGGAAGAAATCGAAAAAATAAAATAGGGTGTATTCTGTGTAGGAATGTCGATGTAGAAATAATATAGGAATAATATATGACTTACCTACATTTCTACCCTTTCAACCACATCTTACTACTGCTCAAACCATTGAAATAACGGCACTTAACGGTGAGCAATCTGAAAAGATGTTTCTATAAATAGAAGCATCAAATCCAGTCCCCACGCCACTTTTAGGCCACAGGTGTAGGAGTAGTCAAGAAATAACCGGCTCTCCTACACCTTTTTCGACCTCTAATCACTACTTATGGATCTGCGAAAGTGCTTCTTTCAGCTTGTCAAATCCGAACATTGCCGCATAAGCCACCATGAACGCGAGGACCACCGCGGCAAACACCATATACCACACAACAGCGATCCCCTTGATGGAACAATATGCAAAGAAAGCGCCGAGCGTCAGCACCAGCGAAACGATCATCGCCAGAGCATTCGTCGGCAGCTTGTCCCAGGTTACTTTCTTGAGCACCTGCACCACAATGTTCGTCAGCACCACCAGCACGCCAATGATGCTGATGATGACAGACCAGTTCAGTACACTCTCCATATTCTTTTCCTCCTGTTATCCAGCCCCGTCTTCGGGCGGAGTAGAGTTTCCCTTGTCAGGCCATGAGTTGTTTTTGCTCAGGTTTTCAAACAGCGCCTTGAGACCGTAGATCAGCACCACGCCGATGATCTCCTTGAGCGCGACCTGTGACAAGGCCTCTGCGATCTGCTCCCGTCCGAGCAGTGCAAGGATATAGCTGCACCATACCCATGCAAGTCCGTTGAGAATGCAGACCCACACGATAATCTTCATCGTGGTGACCTTGAACCCTGCTTTGGAAGAAGACGGGGGGTCCTTTTCAGGAACACCCCCATCCCCCTCCAAAATATCAGCGAACGGTTCTGCTTCTTTGCAGGCTTTCATTTTCTCGGAAAGGCCGATGCCCCACCTGCTCACAGCGCCGCCACCTCCTTCTTATCCTCGTCCTGAAGGAAGTCTCGTTTCTTCAGCCGGACCTTATACACCTCTCGAATGTTCTCAATGGCAATTTCCGCGCGGCTGTTTGGATACTCAGGGTTCTTTTCGCAATAATGCTCGTACTTGTCGATATACCCAAGTACCTCTACGAATTCTTCCTTCGTATGACGGATCGGACGAAGCAGCTCATTGTTAAAGCGAAGGATCGCCGCTCGCCAGTCATCGGCCCTGCCTTGATCATCCGTTTTGATATGTGAGTCCAGCTTTTTCTCGATCTCGTCGAGGCGCTTTGAAATGTCAGCATTGATCGCCTTGCCAATGGCTTTGGCGAGTGCTGACCAGGGGTTGATTTTGACGGGGGCGATTTGCACCAGGGTCATAAGGATCAGGAGCAGACCGCCCCCGCCGGCTAAAATCTCTTGAATAGTCACATCTCAATCCTCCGGTGCGATTATTTCGCCTTGAGCATGGCGATGAGCTCCTGATACTCGCTTTCGGTCAGCTTGCTGGCTGCGAAGAAAATGTCGATCTTTTCCTCAAGGCCGTTGGTCTGGCCGCGCTCGATCATGCGCTTCAGAGTGCGATACAGCATAGTCGTTTTCCTCCTTTCGCAATTATTCCGAGAGACCCAGCTCAAGCAGGGTCAGTCGGTATTCGTGATCCACGCTCATCGCGTCCGTATCCTGGACGATGGAGTCTGTGTTTTTCTGAGCGCGGAACAACGCATCGTTACTGCGGTCGACCTCATTGTCCTTACCCTTTGCAAGGTAGGCGTCGTAGTTCTCCCGCACGCTGGCAACAAGTCCGGGCCAACTCTCGACCTCGACGCAGTATTCGTCATACTGGAACCCGTCAAGGCCGTCCTTGTCCTCGGCATCCTTAGCGATCTTGCACGCCTCCACATTCTGGTAGAGACGGACAAGACTTCGTTTGGTACCGGGGATCTCTTCCACAGTAAAGCTGCCGGGGTTGACCATTCCCTGTACTTTCATGAAAATCACTCCTTTTTATGCCGCCTGGTATGGCGGATATAATGCCTGAAGTCTTCTGCACTCCTTTCGGACGACTTTCTTCAGTGCAAACATCGTCTTGGGCTGGTAATGCCTGTCCAAAACCTGCTGATGATTGCATTTGCGAAGCTGTCCGAGCCGTGAGATCAGCCCCGAAGCCCTCTTGAACGAGATGACGCGGTTCCTGTCTCGCCGGTAGTAGTAAAGATGAAGCGATTGCTTGAGCCGGAATAGATTGTGCTTTCGCAAGATCGTGTAACCGTGTCCGAATCGGTATCCAAGAGCTGATGGTAAGCGCGGACGGCGGTGCCGCTGCTTTTTCTTCGGCAAAGCCTGATGCGCTCTTTCGACCTTGGGCGTAAACCCGACGCGGAATATCTGCCAGTTACCTTTGATCTTCATTCCGATCTCGGCAAGCCACTTCTTGATATCCTCCAGCAGCTTCCTCAGCTTTCGCTTGTTGGAACCGAAGATCGTGAAGTTGTCCATCTGCCGCAGATAGTGTGATACGCCATACTGCTTTTGATGGATCATCAGGTCTAAGGGCTGGAGTGTCAAATGGAGAAACCATGCGGAGAAGAATGCGCCGATGAGGACTCCGTATTCCATAATGGCGTCGCACAGCCAGAGCGTTTCGGTGTCCTTGAACACCCGCTTCAAGGCTTCGATGACATACGGCGGATCAAGCTCCTCAAAGCAGTGGTAGATGTCGCACTCGCAGCAATACTTCGTGCCCTCAACATCGTTCTTCATCCACTTCTTCAATGCCTTGACGCCGTAGGAGTTCCCTCGGCCGGGGACGCTTGCAATGCAATACCGGTCCATGCTCCGCATAATGTGCGGGATCATCGGCTGCACAACAGCGTGGTGAACATATTGGTCCGGCCACAGAAGCGGCTCGTTGATGTCTCTCCATTTGCCTTTGCCGCTGTCCGCGTTGCGGTCCCAGCGCCGTCGCTTGAGGGGAGGGTGCATGTGCTCGTCTCCGTCGACCAGACCTTGGATGAATGCTCGGAGCTTCTCCACATATTCATCCATATTATTTTCGATCTCAATGACCTTTTTGTTCAGGCTGTGATTGCCGTTTCGCCGATGGCCGGCGTTCACTTCCCGAATTGCCAGACGAAGGTTTTCGTCCGATATGATCTCTTTGTAAACTCGAACTCGTTTCATCAGGGATGTTTTTCCTCCTTGTAGCCTCACAACCGTTCCAGCGCCGCGGGGTGTTCCAAGGCGAGACCTGGCCCGAAGTGTACTAAGCTGTGTCCTGTCGGCTTTTCTTCAGCAAGTGCTGTGCGGTCAACCGTGCGATATAGAAAGGGTGAGGAACCCCTACTACCAAATGGAGGGTTAGCCTATGGCTTAGCAAGGATGCGACAGCCGATGTTGGAGTTCTGGTTCGACGTGCTGTTGTAGTTCACGTAGAACGGCCCATAATTCAGGTTCTGGTTATAGTTACCGCCATGGTGCAGGCACGGGTTACTACCGTTGAAATTCCAGTTATCCGGGACATCGTCTGCTGCAAAGTTGACCCCGCGCTTTCCCCTTACCAAAGGAAAAGCGGTTTGTTAGAGCGAAAATGCTCCATTTTGAATTTTCATAAGGCGGAGCTTGGGGGAAGGGCCTGCGGGCCCCTCACCCCAAACCCCCTCCTCCACAGGGGAGTGGTCACGCCGCCTTCGGCGGACGTTCCTGGAGGCGACAGCCGATGTTGGAGTACAGGTACGACGTGCTGTCGTAGCTCACGTAGAACGGCCCATAACTCAGGTACTGGCTATAGCTACCGCCATGGAACAGGCACGGGTAACTACCGGCGAAATACCAGTAATCCGGGACATACGTTGTGGTACTGCCACCGGCTTCGGAGGGATACAGCGCCCATTCCAGACCATCTTGTGTCGGGATGGTGAAGTCAGACGGATAACCACCCACCGGCTTACCGACGAGTACGCCATTGGCACTGTCGCTGAACTGGTTGGGGTTCTTGATAACGTTCAGGCCGTTATTGTTGTAATAACAGCCATCCAGCCAGTCAAAGACATTGTCCCACCAGCCCTCGATGTTTCGATACTGGGTAAACCCATAGCTGTCCCGGTTGGCCGCCGTGGTGCCCGTGTGGTACTGCATGGCGTCCGTCCGGCCGTTGTTCTGCTTGGAACCATTGGCGGAACAGCCTCTGCCGATCCGCTCGCCGTTCCAATCGGCGAACTCCACCAGGAAGAGCATGTTCACATACCAGAACTGGGCAAAGTCGATCTGCCAGATGTAAGAGCCCAGATTGTGGATACCGCTCCGGGCTGTGCTCCGGGTGATGCTCACCTTCTGCGCCACATTGGTGGAGGACTTGTAATCGCTCCCGCAGTGATAGCGGCCGATGTAGGAGAAGTCCAGCTCGCCCAGGCCGTCGCCCCGATCCATGTTCACCGGGTCCACATGGAACCCTTCCACCGGGCCGTCTGCGATCTGGAGCTTCAGCTTCTTGCCCGTCTTGGTCCACTTGTACCAATACTTGGGCTCCTTGACCATCACGCCGCCAGAACGAGTTTCCTTCACCATCCCATTCCAGGGATAGAGATTGTCGAAGGGAGAGGAGCCGGAGCCGTTGTTCACCGCCGGATTGGGGTCGCCAAACCCGGCCGCGCCGTCCGTGCGAGTACCCTTGGTAGAGCCGCCGGAAGTCCAGTCCCATTCCACGCCGTAGATGGTCACGAACTGAGCTTTAACCTGAACAGACTTGTCGGCGCCGGCCAGATAGTTGGTGCCCTCGGCCACCTTGACCGTGATGACAGCCGTGCCCGTAGTGTCGTTCACGCTGTTCACCGTTACCTCGCCGGTGGTCTGGTTGATGTTGCCGACGGTAGCCACGCCGGTGTTGTTGGAGGTAGCGGTAATGACACCGTTGCCATTTCGGGTCACTGTGAATTTGGCGCTCCGGGCGCTGGTGTTCAGCGTCACGCTTGCCGGACTCACGGATACCACCTGGTCACCCTTGCCGATGGCCCAGGTCGCAGTCTTGGCCTCGATGGAGCCGTCCCACCACTGGTAGTTGGCCGTCGGGGTGAAGGAGGCGGTGTAGCCGGTGCCGGCGTTGACCTTCGCCTCCACCGACACGGTCATCTTGTTGCTGTCGTAATTGGTGTCCCAGGACGGGGTCTTGGGATTGCCGTCATACTTCAGCGAGCCGCTCTGGGCGGGGACAGCGGGGATAGACGCCCGGCCGATGGTCCAGTTCACCGTCTTCTTACCCGTGGTGCCGTCCGACCACATGCCGTTCAGCAGGGTAAAGGTGGCGGTGTGGGTTCCCGCATTGGTCTGAGCCGTCACCGATACCGAGGAGTTCTCCTGGTCAAAGTTGTCCCATTCCGGCGTCTGGGCCGCCCCATTGTAGGTGAGGGAGCCCTTCTGTGTCGGGATGGGCACGATGACGCTGGTGATCGTCCACTGGACCTCCTTGGCCTCCGTTGTCCCGTCCCACCACTGGTAGTTGGACTTGGGGGTAAAGGTGGCGGTGTAATTGCCCGCGTCGGTTCCGACCCGGTCGCCCCCAATGGTCATCTTCTCCACATCATAGCCATCCCAGATGGGCGTCTGCGGCGTGCCGTTGGCCGCCAGCACATTGCTCTGGGTGGGAAGAGAGGCGATGGTCGCTCTGCCGATAGACCACTCGGCGTCGGCTTCGTCCGTACCATTGGGGAACTCATAGCCATATACCAGTGTGAAATAGGCGGTGTAGCTGCCCGCGTTGATGCCGTTGGTTTCCCCGCTGATGGACATTTTCACCGAGTCGTACCCGGTCCAGGCAGGCGTCTTGTTTGTCCCGTCATAGGTGATTACTCCATTTTGAACGGGAACAGCCACCTGAACAGGGTTGACCATCACATTCAGGCTGGTGGTCTTGGTCACGCCCTCATAGGCATAGCCGATTTCCACCGCCTGCTCGCCCAGCGTGGAGAACGCGGTATCGGGATAGGTATATCCGTCCACGACCTGGGTAGACTCATCCGAGAAAGTAGCGGTGACTACCATCCCGGCCGGAGCAAACTGCTCCAGATAGTTATAGGTCATCTTGTCGGGGTTGGTGGTGACGGCAATGGATACCAGCACCTTCTCCACCGTGACGGAGACCATAGCCGTCTTGGTGACGCGGCCCTCGGTATAGGTGATGGTCACCTCCGTGACCCCGTCCGTCAAAGTCTGAGGCGACACGGAGTATCCGGTCACATCCGAAGTGAGACCATAACCATAGCCCGCGGTAACGATCATGCCCGTGGGGTCAAAGGCCTCTCCGGACTTATAGACCGTCTTGTTGGGCTGTTTGGTGATGGTCAGGGTCTCCAGCTTCAGAGAGCCGCCTCCGCCGTTGCCGCCGGTCATGTTAAAGACCTTGCCGACGTTAGCATTACTCATTGCTCTGCTCAACCTCCAGTCGCAAAATATAAATGGTCAGATCCTCCACCGGAGTGACCTCACAGTGGAACGTGACCTGACCGTCAACGGTGATATTGTCGGCTTTCACGCCGGTTTCGCTCGCCGCCATAAAGCAGTCCGCGTCGGCGCACACAATATACCAGTAGTTTCCGTCAGCTAAGAGGGACTCGTCCTGCACAGTCTGAGCTCTGCCGTTCCAGTTCTCGGCCGGCAGAGTAACGGTGATACCGGTATGCTGTGCGCTCTCCAGCAGAGGGGTGATGATCTCCAAAAGCTTGTCGATACGATTTAGGGTATCGAGCTTCCCCTTTTCTGCCAAAGCTTGCAGCTGCCCAAGAGTTGTAACTTTCTTCTCTGCCATGTCAGAGCTCCTTTCAGGAAAAGTAAGAGGGGGACAGGATCACCCCATCCCCCTCTTCGCGGTTACTCAGGCAGTCTCCTGACCGTTCTCCGTGGTGCCGAAGACCTCGTTCAGCATGGCAGTCACCTCGGTATCGAGCGCGACCTCCATGCCGTCCAGCTTGGTCTTGTCCTCCTTGGACATCAGGCCGTTCGCCTCGGTGGTGGCAGGCTGATAGGTGGTATCCTGAGCGGGGATGCCCAGAGCCACGATGTCCTGCTTGGTCACGTCGGCGCCCAGCACCACATGGCCCTTGTCGTCGTTGCCGACCTTCTTAAAGCCGGCCGCAACAGCGGTAGTAGTGGGGTGGGTGTAGACAGTGGTCTCCTCACCATCGATCTTGATGTTGCCGTTGATCTCAGAGGCCTCGACCTTGGTGGCGCCGGCGATCTTGCCCTCGATGGCGGCCATCACGGTGGCGTAGTCGTCATCCTCACCGCCGATGCCGGCAACGATGCCGTTGAGCTTGGCGATGGCGGTGTTCATGGCGGCGGCGTCATCGGGGTGGTCCTGAATCCACTGGGCGATCTCAGTCAGAGTGTCCAGGGACTCCTGCGCGCCCTCGGGGATCAGCTGGGCAGCCAGCTCCTCGTTGGCGATGGTGCGGACGCTCTTACCGGTGTCAGTGCCGATCAGGGTGTCCACATCCGCCTTGGCGGCCTTGGCGGCCAGAACAGCCGTCAGGGCGGCGTCCAGGTCAGACTCAGAGACCTGAGCCTTGTAGGCCAGGGCAGCCAGACCCTTCACCGCCACGTTAGCGCCGTTGACAGACAGGGTGCCGTTGGTGGCGCCGGTGCCGATCAGGATGTCAACCATCTTGTCGGCGATGGCCAGGGCAGTGCCGTTGACCTTAATGCCCACCAGAGACTTGGACTCGACGGCGTCGATCTCGGTCTTGGTGCGCTGGGCCAGCATTTTCAGCTGGTCAAGAGTGGTGTGCTTAGACATATACATGTCCCCCTTAAAAATATTTGTTTACGGCTCTTCGCCGAAAACAGCATCGAGAATTTCCTCCACCTCTTCGTCGGTGGCGGTATTGTCCGGGCTCTCCGGATCTTCTTCGGGATCGTCGGGAGGCGTCCACTCAGACTGGAACGCGTCGTTAAGCGCCTCCTGGACCTCTTCATCGGTGGCGGTGTTTTCCTTGATGATCTCCAGGATCTGCGCCGTCACGTCCCCGCCGATATAAGAGGGCGGGATCAGCTGCTTGGGGTCAACCCCATACATGATCCGGCTGGTCAGGCACCAGATAGTGTCCTTTTGCTCCTCGCCCTTGACCCCGGTGACGCCGATCTTGAGATTGACGCCGCCTTTCTTCAGGCATTCGGCCGGGATGATACACCGGTCATCCGTAAGCTCCACAGGAGGCTGCCGCACGCCGCCGGCGTCGAAAATGGCCGACTTTGTGTAGCCGTCCCAGCTCTCGTCAAAGCGGAACTCCACAATGTAGATTTTTTCGGAGTTCTCTACCAGACTGTCATCTTTCAGCATGTGGGCATAGGTTGCTTTCACTGCGATTTCCACGGGTTACACCTCCTCACTGAATAGCCCCGTTACCGGACAGCTCAAATCGAATGAGATTGACCGTCAGATCCATGGTCGGGTCGCTATCATTGGTAAAAGTAATGAAGCCCGTCGTGGTGATGTCCTTCGGCTGTACATTGCAGTCGACGAACTCCTCCTTACAGGCTTCATCTGCGCTGAGAAAATATTTGTGTGTTGCCAGAGCCAGCAGACGGCTGTCCGCAATGGTGATGGAACCGTCCTTCCATCCGGATGCCGGAATGACCAGGTCAAAGGAAATCCCCAGCACATCTCCGGCGCCCGTACCATTCAGGCCGTTGTAAACCGAGATGGTATAGGAGGAGCCATCCGTCAGCAGAACGGTGTAAATATCCGTGGTGCCGGGAGAGTGGTCGCCGCTGGTCAACTGAATATCGTCGATGCCAATACCGATGGGACCGGGCAGCTCGCAGCTGATATGGGTGTCGTAATATTCGCCGGTATCGGCATTCCAGATCCACCAGGTTCCATTTTGAGGCATGGGCGGTTTCCCACTGTACTGCTCCGCTTTGGCGGCGCTGTCGGCGGCATTACCGGCACTCTCTTCCGCATCGGTCTTGGCCAGTTCTGCGGCCTCCTTGGCTTTTTCGGCGTCCTCCTTGTCCTGGGCGACAGTAAGGGCGTCCTCTTCGGCGCTCTCCTTGGCGGCCAGAGCCTCGTCCTTCGCCGTCTCTGCGGCAGTCTTGGACTCCAGCGCAGAGGTCTCCGAAGCCTTGGCATTGGTCTCGCTGAGCTTGGCGGCGTCCCGGGCGGTTTCCGCGGCTTTCTTGGCGTCCTGGGCCGTTTGAGCATCCTTGGTCGCCTGAGCGCCCAAAGTCTCGACCTGACCTTTAATAGTCTTGGCCCGCTCCTCGGCAGCCTTTGCCTCCGCTTCGCTCTGTGCCGCGGCATTCTTGGCCTCCTCGGCCTCTCGCGACTCCTGAAGCGCGACTTTCTCAGAGTTGGCTGCATTGGTCTCCGACTCCTTGGCCCGGTTAGCCGCGTCGATGGCATTGTCGGAGTATTCCTTTGCCTTGGTTTCAGATGCCTTTGCATTCGTCTCCGATGTAGATGCTTTGCCTGCGGAATCCAGAGCCTCGGCCGCCTTTTTGGTAGCGGTGTCTGCTTCTGTCTTGGCTTTTTCGGCAGAGGCAGCGGCAGAGTCCTTGGCCGTAGCCGCAAACTCCATGGCGCTGGAGGACTCCTGATTCATGGCGGCCAAGGCGTCGTGGATGGAACCGCGCACCTCCTCGCCATAAATTGCCTCCATAATTTTCTTTAGAAAACTGCTGATATCGGCCAAATCAACTCACCCCTTCCTAATCTTCCAGCATCCAGTCGATGGCCAAAATTTCCTCTCCGGATAGGTTTCCCGCGACCTCGTCATACTTCGCTGTCATCAGCTCCACCTCATGCTCCATCTCGTTGAAGGGGGCCAACTCGTCGCAGAAGTTCTTGAAGTTGGGGGAATCCATCTTGAGGGTATAGGTCGGCGCACCCCGCTCGTCTTTTCCCTCCACACCATACTTTTCGATAAGGCTCAAGCGGATGGTCTCAAACTCCGCGATAGAGTTGGAGAGAAATCGGTAGTTCCGGGCCGCAACATAGCCGATCTTGTCCCGGCGGGATAAAAAAGGCTTGAGCGAATGAAGCCGCTCAAGCGCTACGGAATTTTTCAGTTTCGTCTTCATGGCAGTCATTCTCCTGTTCCTAAATCGAGACCTTGGACGGTCGCTCCACTAAAATCCACATATCCCTCGAAATACACAACACCGCCGGTGTTTCTCCGGCCAATGGTGATATAGCCTCCACAAGGACTGTAAATGTCAATATAGGGGGCATCGCCCTCGTAATACTCGATGGTCAGCATGTGAAATCGACGGTCCCCATATGGGCCATATAGATTAAAACTTCCATAATCGCTTCCAGCGATGATGTTGAACTCCTCACCATAGAACTGCCCGCCTTCGATAACGGGGGAGCGAATGGTGGTGGAGTCGATATAGGTCGACTTGATATAACCGGGCATTTCGATCGAGTTAGCCAGTTTATAGGCCCGGTCAGCCCGGTCATAGGCCGTCTCCGCCTCCCACATGGCGTCATCCGCCAGATTATAGGCGTCATTTGCCATCGAATAGGCCGGGTTGTAAGCCAAATTGGTGTTGCCCACATTGGCCCAGTTGATGGTGCTTCCGGCGCCCATAGTGATCTGGCCATTGATGGTGATGCGCCCGGTGGAACTGACCGCGAAGGTGATCTCCCCGGTGCTCCGGTTGGTGATGGTGATACCGTAGAGGTCCAAATAATCAGAGGCAAACTTGCTGCCGTTCATCATGCTGTTGCCATTGCGGTCCAGGAAGTCCTCGGCTTGTACCACGCCCTTGAAGTCCCCGGTGGCCGCCACCAGCTGACCGCCGAAGGTCCCCTTGGCGCCGGACAGAGTACCTGCAAAGGTGCCTCGCCGTGCGTAAAGGTTTCCCTGCTCATCCACGGTGAAGTTGCCGTTTCCGATGTCGATAGAACCCTTCTTCATGGTCAGTGTGCCGGTTTCCATGTCCAGGGAGAAGTTCCCGCTGATGTCCTTGAGCACACCCGCTCGAATGATATCGGCGCTGAGCACGCCCGTGTTGACATAGTCGGCCACGATGGAGCCGTCCATGGTAATGGCCAATCCGAAGGTCTTTCCGCCGTCATTGGAGTACCCCAGGCCGTTCATGTTCCACTTCCAGAGCTTATCGGCCTTGGTGTAGTCCCGGACATTGGAAATATACAGCGTTTCCGAGCCATACTCGTCCTGGGTGATGGTGATGTAACCCGTGGTGGCCATCTTCATGATCTCGGTGGCGTTCTCCTTGGCCTCCTTGAGAATGGAGTGGGCCTTGGGGAGATTTTCAATCTTCTCCAGTACCGCGGCATTGGTCTGGTTACTGACGCTGGTGAGGCTGACCTGCACCGAGTCTCCCATTTTGAATTGGGTGTTCTCCGGGTGGTCCAGCGGGATCTCCAGCTTAGTCACCGGAAACAGGCGGTCCAGACCGTGGGGGCGGGAGATGACCCGGATCTCGTCCAGCAGCTTGACCGCCTCGGTGTTCACATCCAGATAGTGCAGGTCCAGGGCGCTCAGTTCCAGCTCCAGATTGTCGAACTGGAGATCGGCCAGATACTCTTTGGCCTTTTCCAACAGCGCCGCCGGGTCGCTCACATCGTCCCAGGTCACCGTCTTGACGATCCAGCCGTAGTTTTTGACCGCCTCGTCAGACTGAACGTAGAGGCTCCCGTTATTCACGCTCTCCACCGTCAAATAGGCGTCCAGCGCCTCGATGGGGCTCTCGTCCAGCCGATTGCCGAGTGGTACGATGGCCGTGGCATACTCGGTGGAGTCCCAATTCCTGGTGAAGTCAATGAGATTGGAGCCAAACTGGATAACCTGACTGCAAGTGTCGGGGTACTCCTTCAGATAATCCAAATACCGTACCCCGTCCACCTTCCGAACCCGGAGATGGCCGCCATAGGTCTCCACCAGGGCGTTGAGTAGCTCCATGGTCTTCTCATAGTTAGTGTAGTAAGTGGGGAAGTTTTCATCCACCACCGTCACCGCGCCAATGGCAAACTGCCGGTTGGCGCCGATCTTGGCATTGTGGACGGAGATCAGTTGCTCCAGATACTCCCGGATAGACTTTCCGGTATACTCCGCCGGAGGCTGCACCGAGTCATTGAAATAAGCCAGCTCCCCCTCGCAGTAGAGCACCCGGTTGTTCCAAAAGTCCTTGCTCTCCGAGAGGACGCGGCCAGACCAGATTTCTTCCCCATGCTTTTTCACGGAGATCTCCGTGACCATGCGGATGATGGTGTCATAGGCCTTGTTGGTGTGGGGGAGCGTCATTTCAAGGGAGCCGGCCGCGCTGTCCTCCAGCGTCAACTTGGGGGTCACGACCTTCATATCGTCCAGCGAGAACACATCGTTGTAGATGCACACACCGTCTGCATAGATGCTATACATCGGTCACAACCTCCCTACTCTGAAGTCCACGGAGACCGTCCCGGTCCCGGTGTCGCACCACAGCTCCAAAGTTGCCCCCTGGTCGCCGAAGAACACGAATTCCGGGAACTGAATGGTTCCATCGGTGAGCAGCTTGGTTTCATCCAGCCCCAGTGTGGGATTGACAAACCGGATATGCACACCTCGTTTGTCTGAGCTGCTCACAAAGAACTGCGGACAGACCGGAGCCCTTCCAAACAGATCCGCGGCCAGCTTGACAGTCTTCTTAGCGGTAGTCACGGTGATGTTCTTGAACAGGGCAGGCCGAATCACGCCATTTTGAAAGTTGAAAGGGTCCCACAGCCAGTCGTCCGTCGAAGACAAGAGCGACCACTTGTAGGGCCCCACATCATAGTCAATGGTGATGCGCGACCAGTCCTTTTCCGACTTCCAGGCATTGACGGTGAACCGCCCTTCGTAGAAATACTCCGGGTCATCCTCCAGCACCGCACGCAACTTTTGCCCGTGCAGGTAATCCATGATGTCGGAATAGGCCATGTGCCAGGGTTTGAAGTCGTTCATCACAATAAACTCAATCGAACCCGTCCGGTTCTGATACACCGGATACCCGGTGAGAGACTGGGATAAGTCGATCACCCCATCCCCACCGGGTATATCCAGCGTCGTCACCTTCTGGGCGGGAGGATTGAATAGCGGCCGAGAGGCGGGG
>ENA-ORMR01000329-ORMR01000329.1-human-gut-metagenome-genome-assembly--contig:-NODE-329-length-51795-cov-8.593873_pt1 | contig 51795 bp, 49 predicted proteins | sample MGYA00242107_ERZ509003 | MGnify/ENA primary metagenome ERZ509003 (study PRJEB26280, sample SAMEA2338699) | human gut metagenome | biome: human gut; feature: human-associated habitat; material: faeces...
CTATGACATTTTCAAAAGTTAATTATACTATGACATTATCACAGAATAATTACAAAGAGAAATACTTTCTCTTTTTTTTCATCCTGAACAATGTTATAATGTTTATATAATAGGAAAGGGGCTTATATCATGTTAGGACAAATTGTTTCAATCGAAGAGAATACTGTTATTTTAAAATTGAATATTGATTTGACAAAATTTCAGAGTATTGTGAACTTGTTTGTATTGTTAGAAGAAGCGGATAGAAGGTTAATTGGAGAAATTGTCGATGTCAAAGATGGGAATGCATATATTCATTTATTAGGTGAGTTAAAAGGTGAGAATTTTGTTCCAGGTGTGAGTCATAAGCCATCTTTTGGAGCAACTGTAAAATTAGTTAGTAAAGAACGTATGCCAATGATTATGAGTGTTGGGGAATATCAAGAAGATAAACATTTATTACTTGGTAAAAGTGTTGTCTATGAAGATATTGATATTTCTGTCGATATTAATGGGTTCTTTAGTAATCACTTTGCGATTTTTGGTTCTACGGGAAGTGGAAAATCATGTAGTGTAGCTCGTATTTTTCAAAATTTATTTGAAAAGAAAAATTCAATTCCATATCGTGCTAGTATTTTTATTTTTGATGCGTATGGAGAGTATCACCAAGCATTTTCTAAATTACATGAGATTACTCCAGAATTAAATTTTAAAGCTTATACGACGAATTTAGAGTTTGGAGATAGTGAAATTTTAAGAATTCCATTATGGTTAATGGATGTCGATGATATTGCGATTTTATTAGGGGCTGAAAAAGCCAGTCAATTACCAATTTTGGAAAAGGCACTTAAGTTTGTTACGGTATTTGCGCAGGAAGAAAATGTTGTTATCAAGTATAAAAACGATGTGATTGCTCGTGCTTTATTAGATATATTATCAAGTGGTCGTGCACCAGCTCAGATTCGAGATCAAGTAACGAGTGTTTTAACAAGTTATAATACGAAAGATTTAAATCTTGAAACAACGATTTATCAACCTGGTTATTCAAGACCATTAAAGCAATGTTTATTTATTGATGCGACTGGTAAAATTCGTGATATGGAATTATTAATTAATTTCTTAGATACGTTCTTAGATGATAATCTTGAATTAAAATTACCAGATGGGACATTTAAGTATAATTTAAAAGATTTAGCGAGTGCTTTTGACTTTGCTGTTATTAGTGAAGGGGCATTGTTGAGTGAAAAAGTATTTGACGATGTCAATCTATTAAAAGTACGCCTTCATACGATGGCAAATGGAGAAACAAGTACTTATTTTGACTATCCAGATTATGTTACAAAAGAACAATATATTCGTAATTTATTAACTGCTCCAAGTGGTCAAAAAGCACAGATTATTAACTTTAATATTAACTATATTGATGACCGTTTAGCAAAGACAATTACAAAAGTATATTCTCATTTATTATTTGATTATTGTAAAGATAATCGTAATCGTGGAACACTACCATTCCATATCGTCTTAGAAGAAGCACACCGTTATGTACAAAACGATAGTGACGTATCATTAATCGGTTATAATATATTTGAACGTATTGCCAAAGAGGGAAGAAAATACGGTGTTATCTTAGGACTTATCAGTCAAAGACCAAGTGAATTATCTGAGACAACTCTATCACAATGTAATAACTTCTTAGTATTTAAAATGTTACACCCTCGTGATATTTCTTATATTCGTGATATGGTACCAAATGTAACAGAAGAGATTATGAAAAAGATTCGCGTATTACAACCTGGTTCTTGTATTGCCTTTGGTTTAGCATTCAAAATACCAGTGATTATTCAATTTAAAATGCCAAATCCAACACCTTCTAGTGATTCATGTAACGTAAGTAATGTTTGGTTTGTCAATCGTCGATAAAGAGCATTTGCTCTTTTTTTGATTTATGTTATAATATAGTGCGCGAATGAGGGGATTGTATGATAGAAAAGTTTTTAACAAATAATACGGAAGTAATTCAATTTTCTTCAAAACAAGAAAATGCTTCGGAACAATATCAAAAAGAATTTACTTCTTTGCCAATCATTTATCGACATTGGATTCTTCGTAATCAAAAATACTATTATTATAAATACGATAATAATTCTATCTCTTATGGGTTTTTAAATGAATTAATAGGGGAAGAACTCAGTCGTTATTTCCATCTTCCTACCGTTCATTATGAGATTGCCTATGATACTGATGCACAACAATTTGCCATCTTATCAGAAAACTTTCGTAAACACGGTAAAGAGTATGTGAATATTTTTCGTTTTCCAGCATTAAAATATTTAGATACTTATCGTGTCTTTGAAGAAATGGCAAGTTTTACACAAGATAAAGAACAACGTTTACAATTTCTAAAAGATTTAAAACGTATGATGGTGTTAGATTTTTATATGGGGCAAGAAGATCGTAATGAAGAAAACTTTTATTTTGAGAAAACAGGAGACAATTATCAATTAGCTAATTTATTTGATTATGAACTTTCATTTGAAACAGTAAAGTATTATGGTAATTCTTTTTTTCTATGTGATTTTGATAATCAAAAACTGTGTCATGAATTATATCAAGATAAATGGTTCCGTACTTTATTTCAAACAGCATACGATATCGATATGGAACAATTGTTACAAACAATTGAACATAAATACCAATTAAAAATTCCCAGAAAAGTGAAAAAAAGATATCTTAATTATCACAGTGAAAAACAAAAAGTCATGCAGAAAATGAATTTAGTAACGAAAAAAAGGTGATTAATTCACCTTTTTTCCTTGATAAGTATCTCTTTTTACCATTTCTTTATCAATTTCATTTAATACACAAAATTTCTTTAATAACCAAGTAGGGGCAATGAGATCTTCTTTGACAGGATCTCCAGTAATTCTATGAATCACAATCTCTGGTCTTAGTAATTCTAATTGATTGATTACGATGTCGACATATTCTTCTTGACTCAGAACATGGAAAGGATTTTTTTGATACATCGTTGCTAGTGGTGTATCTTTTACAATATGTAACATATGTATTTTAACACCTTGAATATCTAATTGATTTATATGTTTGATTGTCTCTAACATCATCTCTTTTGTCTCATAAGGAAGCCCATTGATAATATGGACAATCACATTGATATTTCTTTCTCGTAATTTCTTTACCATTTCATCAAATTCTTTAGTTGTATGACAACGGTTGATTAATTTACTTGTTGTTTCATGGATTGTTTGTAACCCGAGTTCTACCATGAGATAAGTACGTTTACTTAAATCTTCTAAATAATCTAAACATTCATCTGTAATCGCATCTGGTCTAGTGGCAATTGCTAAACCAATTACATTTGGATATTTTAATACTGGTTCAAATTTCTCTTTTAATTCTTCTACTTTTGCATATGTATTCGTACGTGCTTGAAAGTATGCGATTAATTTTCCTTCCGGCCATTTTTTATGCATCATTTCTAATCCCTGCTGCCATTGCTTTTGGATACTATCTTGTCGATTCCCAGCAAAGTCACCACTACCACTTTTAGAACAATAGATACATCCTCCATATCCTTTTGTTCCGTCTAGATTAGGACAAGAGAACCCTCCATTTAAACTAATTTTAAATACTTTGGAATCAAATGTATGGTGATAAAAATAATTTAATGTATGGTATCTTTTATTATCTAAGGTATATAAAAATGAATTCATAAGACACCTCCGTCTTAGAAATTATATCAAAAATTGTGGCATTTTATGGGAAAAATGTGAAAAAACTTACTTTTTTTCCATTTTTTCTATGTAAAACATAGGGAAATTTGCTATAATGTTGATGGAGGTAGAATATGAAAAAGTATAGTTTATTAAAAGCCTTAGGAATTTGTTTTTTTGTATTGATTGTACTATCATTCATTCTTCCTACTGGAACATTCTCTGGAGGAACTTTTACAAAAGCAACAACAGAGCCAATTGGATTTTTTGAATGGTTCTCAGCACCAATGAATACAATCATTAACTATGGTATGTATGGAATCATTTTCTTACTAATCGGTGGACTATATGGTGTATTAAACAAAACAGGTGTTTATACAAAAGTAGTTGACGATGTAAAGAAAAAATATGAAGGAAAGGAAAAGAAGTTTCTTACAATTTCTATCTTAGTATTTGCAGTACTAGCTAGTTTAACTGGTCTTAATATCGCACTATTTATTTTAGTACCATTTATGGCTGCAATTATCTTAAAGTTAGGATTCTCAAAAGTAACTGCTATGCTTTCTACAGTAGGTGCACTTCTAGTTGGTATGATTGGAAGTACTTATGGATTTAATGTATGTGGTTATATTAATTACTATTTTAGCTTAGATGTAAATAATGCTATCTTAGTAAAAGTTGCTTTCTTAGCAATTTTAGTAATTTTCTATAACTACATGATTCGTAAGAGTGCAAAAGTAGAAGCAGTAGCTGTAAAAGCAGATACAAAAGCTTCTGAAGTAACAACTAAGAAAGTTACAAAAGAAACAAAGAAAACAACAAAAGCAGAAACTAAGAAGAGTGCAAAAACAACAAAAACAACGAAGAAAGCTGCTACAAAGAAAACAACAACTAAGAAGAAAAACACGAAAAAGAATACAATGAATGAAGCAGTGAAAGATGATGTATTAGTAGTGCCTCTTTATAAGGAAACTGAAACAAAGAAAAAGAAGAGCGCAGTACCAATGATTGTTATTATGGCAATTATGTTTATTCTTGTATTAGTTGGAATGTATAATTGGAGATATGCATTTAACATCGACATCTTCGAAAAATCATATGAATCTATGATGGGTGTTGAAGTAAATGGATATCCAATTGTTCAAAATATTCTTGGTTATGTAAATCCAATTGGATACTTCACAGTATCAGAACTTGCAATAATTTTAATTCTTGCTGCATTCTTAATTGGATGGATTTATAACTTAAAATTCAAAGAAATTTTAGATGCATTTATTGAAGGTATGAAAGAAATGCTTCCAACAGCATTCTATGCAGCACTTGCTAATATCGTTATGGCAGTGATTGCTTCATCTTCTACAGGTGGAAATATCTTCTTTACAATGAGTGATTGGCTATTAAATATTACAAAAGGATTCAATGCGATTACAACATCTGTTGTAGCTGCATTAGGAGGACTTTTCTATAATGATATGCCATACTTAGTAAACTCATTAGCTGATACAATGATTTCAAAATATACAAATTCTGCACTTTATCCATTATTTGGGCTTATTTTCCAATCAATGCATGGACTTGTTATGATGATTGTACCAACAAGTATGATTTTAATTGCTGGTCTATCTTACTTAAAAGTTTCATACAAAGAATGGTTCAAAAACATTTGGAAAATACTTTTAGGATTATTAGTAATTACAATTATTGCAATTACAGTTCTATTCTTAATTGTAAAATAAAAAAGAAGCATCTTTCGAGATGCTTTTTATTTCATTCTTTCGATGAGGAAAAATAAATTTAAATCAATTTAATCATAAAAGTACTATTTTTAAATACAGGAATAGTACTTTTTTTTGTTTTGTGTTACAATATATTTATGATGAATTTAGAAGTAAAAATACATGGAACTACTTATCCTGTCGTGATTGAAAAGAAAAAAAATAAAAACACATATATACGTGTCAATCAAAACTTCGAAATTTATGTCACAACATCTTATTTCGTAACAGGAAAAGCCATTATTAAATTATTAAAAGAAAACGAAGATGCAATTTATAAAATGATAGAAAAGAAAAGAAAGGAACAAGAACGAGAAAAAAAGTTTTATTATTTGGGACAAGAATATGAAATCTATGTGATGCCTACAAATCGGGAAGTAGAAATATATAATCATACCATCATGATTCCATCAGAAAAAAAACTACAGAGTTTTTTAAAAAAGCAGATGAAGGAATTATTTACTGAACATTATGATTATTGGTATCAACAATTTGAAGAACCAATTCATAAACCAAAATTAAAATTTCGTAAAATGAAAACAAGATGGGGTGTTTGTAATCGTCGTGATGATAGTATTACTTTAAATACGAGATTGTTAGAATATGATACAAAATATCTAGATTATGTCATCATCCATGAATTATCACATTTAGTTCATTTTGATCATTCAAAAGCATTTTGGGAAGTCGTTAGTAAATACTGTCCAGATTATCAAATACTTAGAAAAGAAATGAGGGATTAGTGTGAAGAAAAAAATACTTTGTTGTATCTTACTTTTATGTTTTGTTACATTTTCCTTTCCAATTTCTGGAGAAGCGAAAACAGTACGTGATTTAATGAATGAATTAAATGCATTAGAAGCACAAAACAGTCAAAATCAACAAGATAAAGCAATGACCCAAGATCAGATTAATCAGACAAATAATAATATTAATCAAATTAATGAGACAATTACAAAAGCCAAAGAAGAAGTAGAAAACTTATCGATTGAAATTGATAAATTAGATAAAGAAATTAAAAATAAAGATTCAGAAATTAAAAAGTTAATGAACTTTTTACAAATATCAAACGGTGAGAATGCTTACTTAGAATATGCTTTTGGAGCTAAAGATTTTACTGACTTTATTTACCGTATGGCAATTTCTGAACAACTTGCTGAATATAATGATACACTTGTTACTGATTATAATCAGATGATTGTAGATAATCGTGAAAAACAAAAAGAATTAAAAAATCAACAAGTTGTATTAAAAGATCAAAAAGAAAAATTAAATGCGGAACTTGCAAAGCTAGGAGAGAAAATGTCTAGTTTGACATCTACTTCTATTACTTTAGCAGAAGATATTAAATTACAAAAAGAGATTGTGCAAATGTATCGTGATTTAGGATGTAAAGACGATGATGACATCGATGTGTGTGGTCGTAATATGTTACCACCTGGAACTTCTTTTTTAAGACCCATGATAGTTGGACATGTAACAAGTGAATGGGGAAGTCGTTGGGGTACCTTCCATGAAGGAATTGATATGTCTACTTCTCCAACTACGAATGTACCAGTTTATTCTAGTGCAGTAGGAATTGTTGCAGCAATTCGTGTCAAACAACCATGTGGAGGAAATATGGTATTGGTACATCACAATGTTAACGGTAAGACTTATACAGCAATGTATGCACATTTAAGAACAATTTCAGTATCAAAAGGACAAAGAGTAACACAAAATACACAAATCGGTACAATGGGTGGAGATCCAAATAGTGAATCATATGATAGTTGTTCTACAGGACCACATCTTCACTTCACTGTTTCTACTGGATTATACGCAACAGATTACTCTAGTTGGGATACATTAATTGACCGTAGTATTAATCCACGTAGTGTATGTAATTTCCCAGCAATTGGTGTAACATTTAAGAATCGTTCTGTGAAGTATTAAAGAAACTATGTTTCTTTTTTCCTATGAAATGTTATAATGGAGAAAGACAGAAGGTGAAAGTATGAAATATATATCCTTCTTGATTATTTTATGTATTTTATTGACAGGGTGTGGAAAAGAGGAGAAGATTTCCAAAGAAGTACAAACATATCAAAATATCGTCGAAAAATTAAAATCTCAATCTTTTCAAAATACAGAGTTACCATGTCATTTAGAAGTAAGCTTAGAAAAATCAAACAGTGGGGAACTCATGTATACTGTGACATTAGATGAACCGAAAGAAGAAATGTATCAAGTAAAAGCAGTATTTATTTCTCTAAAAGAAACAGAGAATAGTTATCCAAGTATTGGTATTTTCGATGATGGTTTGAATATGGTTCCAAATCAAGTCGATCATAGTAAAAATATCGTCAAGGGAATTGTTCTAGTAGGTTATTTAAAAACATCAAAAAATCCTAAAGAATATCATGATACATTCCGTCTTTATTTAAACTATCAAGATAAAAATCATAAAACAAAGACTGTTTATTATGAGAAAAAAATATGACAAATTTAGTAGATTGACTTTGATATTCTAAAATTGGTGATAATATGAAAGTAAAAGTCATTGATGAAGGACATGAAAAAGATTTAGAAGCATCTGTCAATCAATTTTTGAGTGAACTAAAAGGAGAAGTATTAGATATGAAATTTCAAGTGGCAGTGGCAGTGTCGGGAGAGGATCAAATTTATTGCTTTTCTGTATTAATACTTTATCAATAGTAAAGGTTGTGAGTTATGAAGAAGAATTCATTTTTAGGTGGTGCGGTAATCTCTACACTAGGCATTGTCATTACAAAAGCGATTGGTCTTTTGTATGTGATTCCATTTTATGCGATTATCGGAACTCAAGGAGGAGCATTATATAGTTATGCATATTCTATATACGCTATCTTTTTAAGTTTATCAAATAGTGGTATTCCTGTTGCTATCAGTAAAGTAGTCAGTGAATACAATGCTTTAGGATATCACTATACCAAAGAAAGAGCTTATAAAATTGCTTCGTTAGTATTAATTGGATTAGGCGTTTTCTTTTGTTTGGTATTGATGGTCTTTGCTCCTGTTATTGCTAAGATTATACTTGGTGATATTCAAGGAGGAAATACAGTACAAGGAGTTACACTAGTCATTCGTATTGTTGCAACAGCACTTTTAATTGTTCCAATTGAAAGTGTGACCCAAGGATATCTACAAGGACAAAAGTTTATGTTAGAACCAAGTATGGCAAATGTCATTGAACAAATTGGACGTGTTGCAGTCATTCTAATCGGTAGTTATCTCATGTTAGATGTATTTCATCTATCATTAGAAAGTGCAGTTGGAGTTGCAGTATTTGGTGCAACAGTAGGAGCACTTATCGCATATTTCTATCTATTACAGAGAATTCATAAAAACAGAAAAAAACTACATCGTGATGAAGCACCATTAGAAGCAGAAAAGAAAATCACAAATAAAGATATTTTAAAGAAAGTTATTTTTTATGCATTACCATTTGTCATTATTGATGTTTTAAATTCTGCTTATGGAATGGTAGATACCTTAACTGTAGTAAATACCATGACTGACTTAGGTTATAGTGCCCACGTTACAGAAACTTCTATTGGTGTTATTGCTACCTGGGCTACAAAATTAAATATGATTATCGCATCTGTTGCACTTGGTATGTCTACTAGTTTAATTCCTAATTTAGCAGCAAGTAAAGCCAAAAAAGACTATCAAGATATTTCTCATAAAATTAATCAAGCATTGAAAGCATTGCTATTTACAACAGTACCAATGGCAGTTGGCATGAGTTTTCTAGCAACTCCAATTTGGACAATATTCTATGGTTATGATGCTCTTAGTATTCATATTTTCCAATTATATATTTTCCAAACAATTAGTTTCTCATTCTCAACTGTTTTAATCAACGTCGTTCAATCTCTTTCACATCCAAAACTAGCTATGGGAACACTATTTGGAAGCTTCTTAGCTAAGTTTTTATTAAATATTCCAATGATGCACATATTCTATTCATTAGGAATTCCAGCATACTATGCACCAATTGCAACAACATTCTTAACACAATCTTGTGTCGCATTATTCTTACTAATTAAGTTAAAACAATATTATCATGTACGTTATTTTGAAACAGTACGTGTCTTTGTTAAAACACTTTTAACAACTGGATGCATGGTAGCTGTATTATGTATTTTACAATTATTCATTCCAGTTATGGTACAAGGAAGATTCCAAGCTATCTTAATTACTGCACTCTATACAATTATAGGAGGAATTGTTTATTTCTTCTTCGCATATCAAGGAAAATTAACTTCCAATGTATTTGGTAACAATTTTTTCACATCGATCATAAGAAGAATTTTTCCCAATAAGAAAACTGCTTAGTAATGAATGTTTGAGGAAAACACTATATAGAATGATAGTGTTTTTTTATAGTCTTTTCTTTCATTTTAAAATATGATATAATTGAGATAGTAGAGACTAGGTGGAATTATGAGAAAAATAAAGAGAAAGCGTAATTATTCGACATATGTACTTGTTGCTTGTGTTTGTGTGTTTTCTATTATGGGAGTAGGGTATGGTTATTTACAACAAACCCTAAATATTAATATGAGTCTATCTAAAAAAGACCAAGGAATTGACATTACGGATGATGTTGTAGCTACTGGAGACGGTTTATATGAAAATCAATATGAGAATGGTAGATATGTATATAGAGGTTCTAATCCTAATAATTATATAAAATTTAACAATGAATTATGGAGAATCATTGCCAAAGAGGCGGATGGAACATATAAGATTATCAGGGACGAGTTATTACCACAGAATGCTAATTACACCACAATGGCATACGATGTAGAAAATCATCGTTTAACAGGAAATAATACATATTGTACATATCCTCATAATGGATGTGGAGTCTTCGCAGCAGTCAGTGGAACATTCCAAACACCAGATGGAAAGTATAGTGGAACCGTAACAGAGGATTCAAGCATCAAAGAATATTTAAATAATACATACTATCCAACATTAAATGGAACAGCCAAAGCACAAATACAAAGCCATGCTTTTAATATTGGAAGTGTAGAGTGGCTAGATGAAAGTGGAAATGATAGTATCCAAAAGAATATAGCAGGAGAAAAGATGTACCAGTGGACAGGAAATGTAGGACTTGTGAATGTCAGTGATTTGTTAAGAGCAAGTACAAATGTTGCTTGTACATCGGCAACAGACGAATATAAAGCAGCAATGCAAGAAGCACCGCAAGAAACATGTGGGTCATATTTAACAACAATGTCACCAATTAATGAAGAATTAGGAGGAATAGGGTACTGGACAATGAATGCGTTTTCTGCGGAGTCTGAGGATGACTCGTACAATGTTTGGTATGCGGCTTTCCGTCAGGGCATTGGCGTATTCGGTGTCAGCATTGCGCGCCGTGACAACTTTATTGGGGCGCGTCCAGTAGTCTTCTTGAAATCATCGACTCAACTTATTAGCGGAACAGGAACGAAAAGTGATCCATATATGATTAAAGAATAGAACTTTCTATTCTTTTATTATAACTAGTACTTGACAATAACAGGTAGTAGGTATACACTGATAGTGAGGTGACGTATGAATATTCAGTTTAAGAAAGGAGTGTTAGAACTCATTGTATTATTATCTGTTCATAAAAAAGATATGTATGGTTATGAGTTGATGGCAGAAGTATCCAAAGTAATCGATATTAACGATGGAACAATTTATCCACTGTTAAAAAGACTGACCAATGAGAAATACTTTGAAACATATTTGGTAGAGTCGAATGAAGGACCATCTAGAAAGTATTATAAATTAACTGTACTAGGAGAAGAGAGAATGAATGAATTACTGATTAGTTGGCAAGATTTCGCAAGTAGTGTGAATCAATTTATAGAGGAGTGTGACAATTAGCTATGACAAAGAAGAAATTTTTAAGTGAGTTAGAAAAGAAATTATCAGTATTGGATGATTCAGAAATACAGGATATTGTAAATGAATATCGTGATATTATCGATGAAAAAGTAAAACATGGGAAAACGGAAAAAGAAGCCATTGAAGATTTTGGCTCATTAGATGATTTAGTGAAAGAAATATTAAGTGCATATAAAATTAATCCTAATTATAAAGAAGCGCATAAAGATGAATTTGAAGCATCTGCTAAAAAATTAGGGGAAGACTTTGATGATTTTATTAAAAAGGGAGCAGAGAAGGCGAGTAAAGCAACGAAAAAAGTAATGGATCAAGTGCGTGAAAATGATCAGGAGTTTACGGTAGAATTTGTATTTGAATTACTATTTAAAGCCATTGCCGCACTTCTTCTATGTGTGGTTGCAACAATACCAATGACAATCATTAAAGAATTAGTGGAAAGTTTACTTAGAATGTTTGTATCACCACTTTCTAATATATTAATTTTCTTATTTGAATTTGTACTTGGTATTTTATTCTTAATCTTGTGTGGATTTATTTTTATCGCAATGTTTAAACAGTATGTAACACCTAATAAAAAAAAAGAAGTGAAGAAAGAAGAAATAAAAAAAGAGACAAAAAGTGAAGAAAAAGAAATGAAAAAAGAAAAATTAGTGAAGAGTAGTGGACCTGATGCATTGGGAACACTTATTATTACAATTATGAAAATAGCAGTTATTTTCTTTATTCTACTTCCTATTTGGATGATGGAGTTTGGAATTGGTATTTGTCTTGTATTTTTAATTGCTGCTTTAATAAAAGGAATTTTCTTTATTGGACCATTATTCTTATGTGCTGGTGGTATCTGTTTGTTATCAGAAATTTCTAGTATTATTTATCGTATGATTTTTACAGAGAAGAAACCACACTTTTATGGGATTATTATTGGTCTTGTATTCTTAGTGATTGGAACTTTCTTAACGATTGACTTAGTGATGAATTTCGATTATATAAAAGATGTACCAAGTGGATATCATCAGAAGACTTATACAGAAAACTTAACAGTAGATTCTAATACATTGGTTGCGTATGATGATAATATGAAATATCAGACACAGATTGATAATACGATGCCTGATCATCAAATTAAGGTAGATGTGATTTACTATGAAGATATTTATCAAACACCATGGTTAGAAAGAGAAAATGAAAATGGAACGCATCAAATTGCAATTGAATTAGAAGATGAGAAACGTAGTGATTTTAAATTTCATTATCAGATGTTAATAGATGACTTAAGGCAAAATCAATTACATGATTATAGACAATTAGAAGATTATGAAGTAGTGATTCGTGGAAATGAGAATACATTAAAATTCATTTCATTAGAGAATCCTTGGTACTAAAAAAGGTTCATATTTTGTGAACCTTTTTAATAATATCTTAATTTATATTGTTTTGGAGTAATTCCTAAATAGTGATAGTCCTCTTCTGTTAAATTGGGATAGTAAGTTAAAAAACGAGCAATTCTTTGATCAGAACAAACAGAGTGTTCAATTAATTCTTTATACATATCTAATATTTCTTTTCTAGTCAATATTTTTTCAATTTTTAAGTCACTGGCGATATAAATATCATAATATCCATAATATTCATGACTTGTTTCTAATACATTACCAAAACCAGTTACTGCACATATATCGATGTCTGTATGATAGTTTGTGAAATAATGAAGGGTATCTTCGAGACGTTTACAGAAATGAAAACCATTTTTCTCAAATTGAATAGGTTCATCGATATGATATGTATTTCCTACTTGTAGGGTAAGATCTCCCTCTAGTGTTTTCATCCCTTTTAGAAATGTCTTAAAGCCTTTGATGTACATGTCAATCACCTCTTTTATTATAACATATTCCAAAAAAGTAGTTGCAACTTTTAAAAAATAAGATATAATGGAAGTAGAGCGAATATATTATCAAGAGAGGTGGAGGGAATAGGCCCGATGAAACCCAGCAACCTGCCATATGGTGTTGGTGCTAAATCCTACGGGAAACCGAGAGATAATAAAGAAGCAATCGGTTTTCCGGTTGCTTTTTTGTTAGGAGGTTAGAATATGAAGAAATTAAGAACTTCAGAAATGGTATTGAAAGGGCATCCGGATAAGATATGTGATCATATTGCAGATGCGATTTTAGATGATTATCTAAAACATGATGAAAATGCGAAAGTGGCTGTAGAAGTTGCGATTAGCTATAAGAAAGTATTTATTTTAGGAGAAGTATCTAGTAGTTATACTTGTGATATGGAAAAGATTGCAAGAGATGTGATACGTAAGATTGGATATAATAATCCTGAATATGGTTTTACTTATGATGAAGTAGAAGTAGAAATGAATGTCAATGAACAATCGAAAGATATTCAAATGGGAGTTGTAAAAGATGATATGGGAGCAGGGGACCAAGGAATGATGTTTGGTTATGCGACCAATGAAACGAAAGAATTTATGCCTCTTCCATATGTGTTAGCTCGTAATCTAGCGTTTCGTACAGATGAAGTAAAGGAAAAGAATTTAATTTCTTATTTAAGACCAGATGGGAAGATGCAAGTAACAGTACTTTATGAAGATGAAAAACCAGTAGCTGTGACTGATGTCGTTATCTCTTTACAACATGATGAAATTGATATCGATGTGTTAAGAAAAGATGTTCAAGAAAAGATTATCGATGTGGTAATTCCAAAAGAATATATCACAGAGGATACAACTTATCATATCAATCCAACAGGTAGATTTGTAATTGGTGGTCCAGTTGGCGATACTGGTTTAACTGGTCGTAAGATTATTGCTGATACATATGGCTCTTTTGCTCATCATGGAGGAGGATCATTTAGTGGAAAAGATGCTTCGAAAGTAGATCGTACTGGGGCATATTTTGCTAGATATGTGGCTAAGAATATTGTAGCCAAAGGATATGCGAGTAGATGTGAAGTAGGAATTAGTTATGCGATTGGCGTATCAGAACCAACGAGTCTTATGATTGAAACTTATGGAACAGAGACAATTCCTGTTTCGGAAATAGAAGCATGGGTTATAGAACACTTTGATTTTAGACCAGCAAGTATGATAGAAACATTACAATTAAGACAACCAATTTATGAATCATTATCTTATTATGGACACTTTGGAAAAGAAGGATATAAGTTTGAAGAAATCATAGAAGACTAATCCTTCTTTTTTTTCGCAAAAAATGTTGATTGATAATTTATTCTAGTTTTGTCGAAAGCCACTTTTTTTATTTATTTTGTGTTAAAGTGTTACCGAGGTGAATGATATGTTAGAGATTAATATGGAATTTAGAAAGGGAATCTTATTTGTTCGTTTCATTGGAGAATTAACGAAAAATACAGTCGATATCGTCAGAAGAGAAGTAGGTGATACACTAAAAGAATATGGAATTGCCAACGTCGTATTTAATATTTCAGAATTAGAAAAAATTGATGATGTGGGAATTGACGTGATGAAAGAAAATTCAAAATTGGCAAAAGCGTATCATGGACGTACTTTACTATGTGGACTACATGATTTACAGATGAAGAAACAATTAAAACAGAAACAAATCTTTCGATATATGGATGAAACAAGTGATGAATTAACGGCTCTTTCTATCATTCACGTATAAAGGAGGGATGTGTACTGACTGAAGAACAATTGATTTTAGAAAACCAGGGATTGATTTATTCAATTTGTAATCGTTATCCATATGAAGAAAAAGAAGATCTATATCAGGTAGGAATCGCTGGATTATTAAAAGCATATCATAACTTTGATGCTCGTTTTGAAACGAAATTTACGACTTATGCGTATCCTTATATCTTAGGTGAGATTAGAAAATATGTAAGAGAAAATAAAGGCATTAAAATTAGTCGTGATATTCATAAATTATCATTGGAAATTGATCGCTATCAACTTCTGTTTTATCAACAGACAGAACGGTTTGCTACAGTAGAAGAATTAGCTATTCATTTTAATAAAAGTGAATTAGAAATCGTTCAGGCTATGAATTCTAAAAATGCATTACAGAGTGCTGATACACCAATTGTAGAAGATGGTAAAGAAATGAACTTATATGATATTACTCCGAGTCCACAGAAACAGAGTATAGAAGAATTATTAGATTTAAAAGAAGCACTGTTACATTTAGAAAAAGAAGAAAGAGAACTCATTTGTAATCGTTATTATAAAGATATGACACAAACTGAGTTATCACATCAAATGGGAATGAGTCAGGTACAGATTTCTAGAAAAGAACAAAAGATTTTAAAAAAACTAAACCATATGTTGCACTAAAAAATACAGATATCTGTATTTTTTTTGTATGAGATTACAAAAATTTTCCATATTAAACATAGAGGTGAAGATATGGAAAAGAATAAATACAAAGATATTGTAACAAAGTATACCCCAAAAGAAGATCGTGTAGGACATGGCTTAAAAGCATTTATCATTGGTGGTCTTATGGGTGTTTTAGGACAATTTTTACTAGATTTATATGCTTATTTATTTCACATTCCAACAACAGAAGCAGCACCATTTATGATTATTACTTTAATCTTTCTAGCAACATTATTTACTGCTATGGGATTCTTTGATAAATGGGTTGCTTGGGCTCAGGCAGGACTGATTATACCAATTACAGGATTTGCTCATTCGATGATGAGTGCGGCATTAGAATATCGTAAAGAAGGATTGGTGACTGGTGTTGGAGCCAATATGTTTAAACTAGCGGGTACAGTCATTATATTTGGGGTTGTTAGTGCTTATGTGTTTGGGTTTATTCGTTTGATATTATTTGGAGGTTAAAATATGGAAACATTTACATATAAAAATGTCTATTTAAATGAAGTAAGTACCATTGCTGGTCCATATGAGAAAAAAGGACCACTTGGTAGTTATTTTGATAAAACATATGATGAATTTTACTTTCATAAAAAAACATGGGAACAAGCAGAATCTAAATTAATTGAAGAGAGTATTGATATGGTTCTTCGTAAATTAGACAAAACTAGATTTGATATTGATGTTCATATCAGTGGAGATCTATTAAATCAAATTGTTGCTTCTAACTATGCAGCGAGTAGATTAAAAATTCCTTTCCTAGGTATTTATAGTGCTTGTGCAACAAGTATGGAAGGAATGATTATTGGAGCTAATATGGTAGAAGCAAAATTAGTAAAGAATTGTTTAGTAACAACATCTTCCCATAATAATGCTGCTGAGAAACAATTTCGCTATCCTGTAGAATATGGAGCAGTGAAGAAAAAGACAACAACATTTACAGTGACAGGTGGTACTTGTGCTTATTTATCAAGAGAAAAATCTATGATTAAAATAGATAGTGCAACGATTGGAACAGTAGAAGATATGGGTGAGAAAGATGTTATGAATATGGGAGCAGTGATGACTCCAGCAGCAGCTAATACTATTTATAAACACTTAAAAAATACTAAACGAGATATCAGTTACTATGATTTAATATTAACTGGAGACTTAGGAGTATATGGAGAAAAGATGTTAAAAGAATTTATGGAAGTAGAATATCGTTTGAAATTAAAAAATTATAAAGATGCTGGTACGATGGTTTATGATTTAGACAATCAACCAGTGTTTGCTGGTGGAAGTGGTCCGGCTTGTGCACCATTGGTAGCTTTTTCTTATGTGTTAGAACAAATGAAGAAGAAAGAATTAAAACATGTCTTAGTTGTTGCCACTGGAGCATTGTTTTCTCCAACAATGACCAATCAGAAATTATCCATTCCTAGTATTGCTCATGCCATTAGTTTGGAGGTAGTAAAATGATGTTATATGTGAATTCGTTCTTATTTGCAGGGCTTGTTTGTTTACTCGCTCAAATCATATTAGATAATACCAAACTGACACCAGGACATGTTACAACTATCTTTGTAGTTGTTGGAGCATTCTTAGATACGTTCTGTATTTACGATAAAATTATTCTATTTGTTGGAGGAGGAGCCTTAGTACCAATTACATCCTTTGGACATTTATTAATTCATGGAGCACTTGCTAGAGCTGCAGACTTTGGTATCATTGGATTACTCATGGGAATGTTCGATCTTACTTCATCAGGAATTATCGCTGCCATCGTATTTTCGTTTTTCTTCTCACTTATTTTTAAACCAAAAGATTAATATCAGTCTTAGGACTGGTATTTTTTTTGTAATATATGATACTATATTGTTAGAAAAAGAGGAGATATGTTATGGTATCTATTCAAACAATTCAAAATCAAGAACAATTAAAAGCATTATTTCAATTTTTCGCCAGAACTTTTTACGAAGATGCGAACAACCATCATGAACATTATTTTACAATGGGGGATCGTTATGAAGAAATGAAAAAACAATTTTGTACGGACCCTGATTTATTAATGTATATGGAAGAAGATGGAAAGATTATTGCTGGACTTACTGGAAAGGGAATGGATTTAGAACATAAAAAAATTACATTGAGTGTTTTAGCAGTAGATTCTAATTATAGAAGAAAAGGATATGCGAAAGAGTTAATCCATGAATTTGAAAAGAGATGTATCAAAAAAGGAATTAAACATCTTGATTTAGGTGCTCGTTTTCGCGCTTGTCCGATTTATTTGTCACTTGGTTATCAACCATCTTTGATGGTACAAGTATTTGATTTTGTTTCTGTAGATGATGTTAGAAAAGAAAATCAATTTCATTTAAAAGAAAAAAGTTCATGGCAATCAGATGTATATGGCTTTATATTTTTTGAAGTTGATGAAGTAAAGGAATCATATATTCAATGGTTTGAACAACATGTGAAAACAGCTCATGCACAGTATATTTTTGAGAAAGATTTATTTTAGGTAAGGTGATAAAATGAAAAAGATGAATGTCATTGTAATTTTTAATTCAAACATGACACAAACATTAATGTGTAAACGAACAAAAGATCCGTATAAAGGAATGTATAATTTAGTAGGTGGAAAGATTGAAAAAGAAAATGATGGATTGAACGAGGCTTATCGAGAACTTTATGAAGAAACAAATATTTCAAAAGATGATGTGACATTAACACATTTTATGAATATTACTTATGTAAAATGGGAAAAAGAATTAGAAGTATATTATGGAAAATTAAATAAAGATGTGGAATTAGTAGAAGAGGTAAATCAATTAGAGTGGGTTCCTATTGATGAGAATTTCTTTGATATGAAGAAATATGCTGGAGAGGGAAATATTGGGCATATTATGGAAGAGATAAAAATTGATATGAAATAATAAGATTATTGCATTAGTAGACAAATGTTTGCAATTATGAGATTGTATGATATAATTCACTTATATAAAGCGTTGATCAAGAGAAGTAAAATTTAACACTGCTAATAGAGAGTCAATGATGGTGGAAATTTGACAGTAAGATATATTTGAATAACACTTGGGAGTGATATATCGAAAATAGAGTAGATATATCCGTATGGATGCGTTAAATCTAATAAGGTGATCTATTTTGTAGATAAATTGGGTGGTACCGCGGAATTAAACAGTGTTTCGTCCCTATTGGGAGTACACTGTTTTAATTTTAGTAAGGAGATGAAATACAAAATGGATTATATTTATTTAAATGAGCTATATGGAAAAGAAAAAGATTATCTAGGAAAACGTATAAAACTAAAGGGATGGATTAGAAATCATAGAAAACAAAAAGATTTTGGTTTTATTCAATTTTCAGATGGAACTTGTTTTAAACAATTACAATTAGTATATGATAATCAATTAAAAAACTTTGAAGAAATTCAAAAATTTCATATATGTAGTGCAATTGAAGTAGAAGGAGAACTTATTGAGTCTGCTGGTCAAGGTCAAGACTATGAATTAAAAGTTAGTAATATTGTATTGCACGGAGACTGTCCAGAAGATTATCCTATTCAACCAAAAAGACATTCAATGGAGTTTTTAAGGGAACAATCTTATTTACGTTTAAGAACAAATACGTTTCAAGCTGTTTTCAGAGTACGTAGCGTAGCGTCAATGGCTATTCATCAGTTTTTCCAAGAAAGAGGCTATATTTATGCACATACTCCAATTCTAACTTCAAGTGATTGCGAGGGTGCTGGAGAAATGTTTCAAGTTACAACACAGAATTTAGATGAAATTGCAAAAACTGGAAAAGTAAATAATGATGATGAATATTTTGGAAAAACGGTTGGATTAACTGTATCTGGACAGTTTGAAGGCGAAGCATTTGCTCAAGCATTTAGTAAAATTTATACATTTGGACCAACATTTAGAGCAGATCCTTCACATACACCTTTACACATTGCAGAATTTTGGCAGATAGAACCAGAGGTGGCATTTTGTGATTTAGAAGGAATTATGGATATTTCAGAAGAAATGATGAAATTTGTAATAAAATATACATTAGAGAAATGTCCAGATGAGTTTGAGTTTTTTGATAAATTTGTAGAAAAAGGATTAATTGATAAATTAAATACTGTTATTAATAGTAAATTTGTAAGAGCAACTTATAAAGAATGTATAGATATTTTAAAAAAAGCGAAAGTTAATTTTCAATTTAAACCTGAATATGGGGAAGATTTGGCAAAAGAACATGAGCGATATATTACTGAATACTTTAAATGTCCTGTCTTTATTACATATTGGCCACAAAATGTAAAAAAATGTTTTTATATGAAACAAATGGATGATGGAACTGTTGCTAATGCAGATCTTGAAATGCCTGGTATAGGAGAAACATATGGAATGAGTCAAAGAGAAGATGACTTTGATAAATTGGAAAAAAGAATTGAAGAATTAGGAATGAATAAAGATGATTATATTTGGTATATGAATTTGCGTAAGTATGGTACAACGATGCATTCTGGATTTGGAATGGGATTTGAGCGATTAATTATGTATATGACAGGTATTAGTAATATTAGAGATGTCAGTGCATTTCCACGAACTCCTGGAAATTGTTTATATTGAAACAGTAAGATATCAGTCTTAGGACTGGTATTTTTTATGCCTTGTTAAAAAAAATAGAAAAATTTGTCAAAAAGGTGTTGACAAGATTATTTTAAAGTAGTAATTTTATAGATAATATAATTTTTTGGAGTGAAAGAGGTATTTTTATGAAAACAATAAGCAAACAATTATTAATTTTAAAAGATGGCATTATAAAATCATTCATTCTTTGCATGATTTGTTTTTGCAACCTCTTAAATCACTTTGGCTTAAAAAAAGCATGGCAATAATTCTGTTTCGGATTTGTGTCGTGCTTTTTTTTGTATCTTGGGAGGTGAAGATATGAAAGAAATTACTTGGGATGATTTATCAAACATGTTAAAAAAGTATGATAAAGAAGACATTTCTGAAATTAAGAAAGCTTATGAATTTGCCAAGCTACTGCATGAGGGACAGTATCGGCAAAGTGGAGAAGCATATATTACACATCCATTAAACGTCGCATATATTTTAGCTGAGATGAATGCGGATAAAGATACGATATGTGCAGGATTGTTACATGATACAGTAGAAGATACTAAAATCATAAATGAAGACATTGCTACACTTTTTAATCCATCAGTTGCAAAATTGGTAGAAGGAGTTACCAAAATCAGTAAATTAAATTTTTCTTCCAAACAAGCGCAGAATATGGCGAATACGAGAAAAATAATTACTGGAATTACAGAGGATGTTCGTATCATTATTATTAAATTAGCTGATCGCTTACATAATATGAGAACATTACAATTCAAGTCAGAATTTAAACAAAAAGAAAATGCAATGGAGACTATGGATATCTTTGTTCCACTTGCTTATTATATTGGAGCCTATCGTATGAAATCAGAATTAGAAGATATATCACTCCAGTATTTGTATCCAGATAAATATAAAGCAATACAAGATATTCAACTAAAAATTAAAGATGATAGTAAACAATGTTTGGAAGAAATGTTATATACCATTGATGGTATATTAACAGATAAAGATATTCCCCATCATATTAAGATGAGAACTAAGAATATATATGGAATATATAAGAAACTCGAATCGGGATATAAGCTCTCTGATATTCATGATTTACTTGCATTAAAGGTAATGGTTGATGATATTGCAAATTGTTATCAAACACTTGGATTAGTACATTCAAAGTACCATCCATTGAATGATAAATTTAAAGATTATATATTTAATCCTAAAACAAATATGTATCGTTCTATTCATACAACTGTATTTGGAGAAAATGATAGATTAGTCCAGACACAAATTCGAACATTTGATATGGATCAAATTGCTTCTTTTGGACTTAGTTCTTATTGGAATATTAATAAAGGAAATGCCAGAGAAGTTATGCAAGAAGATTTAAAAAATAAATATCAATTCTTTAAATCACTCGTAGAAATAAATCATGTGTTTGCAGATAATCAAGAATTTGTAAGACAAGTGAAATCAGAATTATTTGCCGATAAGATTTATGTGTATACAACAAAAGGAGATATTATTGAATTGCCAAAAGGGTCTACTGCTATTGATTTCGCATATAAAATTCATTCTGATATAGGAAATACTATGGTAGGGGCAATTGTGAATGATAAACCAGTAGATGTGGATTATGTACTACAAAATAAAGATCGGGTGAGAATTATTACAGATGATCTATCTTATGGGCCTAGAGAAGAATGGATTGATAAAGTGAAGACAACGAAAGCAAAAAGAAAGATAAGAGAATTTAAGAGGAAATAGTATGAGTTTATAGGGATCTCATTAAAAAAACTAATAATCAATGAAAGGAGAATGGGTATGAAAAAATGGGAAAAACCTGTCGTAAGAGTTAGATTAGTTTATGCGCATTGCTAATATCAAATGGGATATTTCCCATTTGATGAATAATTGGAGGTCAGACTATGATTAATACATTACATTTAGGATTATCTTATGGGTGTAATATGAATTGTTCACATTGTTTTGTGGATAAAACCAATGATAAATTAAGTATAGATCAAATTAAAGAAGTTATAGATTATTTAGATACTAAAGGCTTATTTTTTGTTATATATACTTTCGGTGAGCCTTTATTATCTAAAAAAATTTGGGAAGTTGCCAAATATATATCTTCTAAGAATATAGTTCAGATTTTAATGACTAACGGTTCACTAGTGCGAAGTGAGACAATAAAAAAATTTAGAGAAGTTAATATACAAAATATTTATGTTAGTTTGGATAGCATACATGCAGAAAAACATGATAGAAATAGACAATTTAATGGAGCGTACGATAAAGCAGTTAATGCTTTAAAATTATTGCAACAAAACGGATTTAATGTTGGAGTTGCGGTAACAATTAATGATTCTAATGTAGAAGAAATGAAAGATTTTGTTAATTTATGCAAATCGTTAAATGTTAAAAATCTTAGTTTTCTTCGTCAAAGAAAAAATGGTCAAATTTTACATTTAAAACACGAAAAAAAATATATTAGTTTTTATATTAATTATTTAAAAAAATATAAAAAATATAATATCAATTTGCAATTTCACGATATAAACTTGATTTTACCTACAATGAAGTTATATCGTGATAAATTCATTGATAGGAATATATATGAAAAATATATAGATATGAATTCTTGCCATTATAGTACTACAATTAGTCTAGAACCAAATGGTAATGTAAAGCATTGTAATTTAATACACAATACTATAGGAAATTTAAATGATTATAAATTAAATTATTTATTAAACAAAGGAGAAAAAAAATATGAATGTATTAATGATTGCGCCAAATTATCCTAATCGTATTAGTGAATATTTAATATTACCTTCATTAGAATTATGTATTTTATCACAAATTTTGAAGGATAAAAAACATTCTGTTCAGTTACTTGATATGAAAATTAATAATTATACAGTAAAAGATTTGCAAAATTTATTACCAAAAGAAAGTCCTGATATTGTTTTGATTGATGATATTCCTGAAACACATTGCAATAGCAAAGAAATTATTTCATTAATAAGAGAAATTTATCATGATAAGGTTAAAATTGGCATGCGTGGAGAATTAATCAGTTTTGAGCCAAAAATGATATTGGAAAGAAATCCATATTTGGATTTTGGCTTACGGTATGATGATGACTATTCATTGCTAAATTATATTAACAATTTCAATAATGATAATAAATTAAAAAATGTACCTAATATTGTTTTCAGGGACAGAGAACAAAATATAGTAGTAACGGAAAGGAAAAAAAATGATTATTCTTTAGATACATTGCCTATGCCTGATAGAAAATTGTACGATATCGAAAAATATTTAAAAAGAGATTCAGAAACAATTGTAAAATCATCAAGAGGATGTCCGGGAAATTGTTTGTTTTGTATCAAAACAAAAATGGAATCCTTCAGAACCTTTTCAATGAAAAGATTTTGTGACGAAATTGAAGAAATGTTGGAATACGGATTTAAAACGTTTTTCTTTTCAGATGATACATTTGCATTTTCAATGAAAAGGTTAAATGAATTTTCTCGGGAGCTACAAAAAAGAAAATTAAAAATAAAATGGACATCAAATATAAGAATTAAAGATATAGACGAAGAAAAAATAAAATTAATGAAAGAATTGGGAGCTTATCGAGTTTTTGTAGGTATTGAAACTATAAATGCTAAAACATCAGACATTATTGGAAAAAAATTAAAAAAAGAAGAAATTATCGAAAAGATTAATATTTTAAAAAAATATAATTTACAGTTTCATGCATCTTTTATTTTAGGAAATCCAGAAGATCAAGTTGAAGATTTAAAAGAAACTATTCAATTTGTGCATGAAATTGATCCTAATATCGTCACTTTTAACTTAATTAAGATTTATCCGGGACTTGATCTGTATAATAATCCAAATAAATATGGAATGATACTTTTAGATAAATATTGGTTTGAAAAAGATGAGTGGACACATAAAGTTGTTATGGGAACAAAACAATTACCACCTGCATTGTTAGAAAAGTGGAGTAGAAAGTTGTTGTTTGAATTTATTCAATGAAAAAAATTTTAATTATTGGTGATGATGTTCATTCAGAAAGGTATATTTGCTCACTTTTATTTTTGGATAAGTATGAATTGTTTACGTTTTATGATAATGAGTATAATCTGAAAGTGTATAATAATAAAAAAGAAAACATTAACGATTTTTCTTATATTATATATACAAAACCGTTATATTTTGATGAAAAAATATTACATTTGCTTAATAATTATACAGGGATTTTATTAATAGAAAAATTACAATTACAATTAGATTTATTTACTGATTTGAAATGCAAATATTATTTTGTCCACTTAAGAGAATTTGATTTGTTTCAAAATAAAATAAAATTTAAATCTGAAAATCTAATTAAATGGCCAAACTTAAAATATGAAAGTATGGATGAAATATACAACACACTTCCCAATATTTTGGATGTTTTGTTATTTAATGGTATAACTATTAATGATAATATTAGTTTAGAAATACTATCCAATACAAATGAAGCAAAAAAGATTAGTGTTTGTTTATTAAATGAGAATTTGAAATTTAATATTGAGATTATTAACACTAAAAATAAATCTTTACACCCTATAATTAATGGCATCGAAATTGAATGGCCTAATTATTTTTTATGTATTATAGAATTAATTAAAAGATTAGAAAAGCAACGACTGGATTATCAAATGTCATTAAATAGGGAAAAAAAATATAATAAAATAATAAAAATACTGGAGGAGAGAATATGGAATTATTAAAATTACATTATACATTTAATAAAAATGTTATATTTAAAGATCGTGGTGACATGTTAATGGCATACAATCAAGAAAGTAGTGATATGTATGAATTTAATTCTGTTGGAGCAGATATTTTTAAATTATTATATTCAGAAAAAGATATGAATGAAATATTCAAACAGTTAAATAAAGAATATAATACTAAAACAGAAGATATTTATGATGATGTTAAACAAATTATAGAAAGATTGATTGATTTAAAAGTCATTATAGTGAAGGAGGAAAAAAATGAGCAATAAGTTAAGTGTAAATCCATATAAAGGAACTAGAGATTTTTATCCAAAGGATATGGAATTTAGAAATTGGATGTTTAATAAATTTAAGGACGTTCTTAATGATTATATATATCAAGAATATAATGGACCATTATTAGAACCATTGTCTTTGTATGCAGCTAAGAGTGGGATTGAGTTGGTTACGGAGCAAACGTATAATTTTATAGATAAAGGCGGAAGACAAATGGCTATCAGACCTGAGATGACTCCTACCGTATCAAGAATGGTTGCTGCTAAGGCTAATGAATTGAATTTTCCAGTTAGATGGTTTAGTATAGCAAACTTTCATCGTTATGAACGACCTCAAAAAGGAAGACTAAGAGAGCATTATCAAATTAATGTAGATTTGTTTGGCAGTAATTCTATATATGCTGATTTTGAAATTATATCCTTAATTGTAAAAGCATTAAATAATTATGGAGCAACAGAAGATATGTTTAAAATAAGAATAAATAATAGAAGATTTTTTAATGATGTATTAAGTATTATTACTAATATTCCAAAAGAAAAACATGTTGAATTATCCAAGATTATTGACCGTAAAGAGAAAATAGATCAGCAGCTATATATTCAACTTTTAAAAGATTTTGGTTTAAATGATGATAGTATTCAAAATCTAAATAAAATGAATCAGATTAGTTTAGCTGATGCATTACAGTTATGTCAAAATTCACGTGGAGCACAGGAACTCAAAGATTTATTTCTACTTATACAAGAGACTGGCTTAGAAAAATATTGTGAGTTTGATTTTTCGATTGTTCGAGGTTTAGATTACTATACGGGGACTATTTTTGAAGTATACGATAAATCTAATGAGAATAAGAGAGCTTTATTCGGTGGTGGAAGATATGATAATTTAGTTGGTCTATTCGGAGTAAAACAAGAAATTTCTGGTATCGGATTTGGATGTGGAGATGTGACTTTAGAAAATTTTTTAAAAACACATAATTTAGTTCCTGAAAATTTAAATAAAGGTTTAAAATTAATGGTTTTAAATTTTCCCGGCGTGGAATATGAACAATTATTTAATTTAACAAACGAATTACGTGATTATATTCCATGTTCAATATTTTTAGATGAAAAGAAAGTTGGAAAACAAATTGATTATGCGGTTAAAGAAAAATATGATTATGTTGCAATTTTAGGTGAAGATGAAATAAATAATGATATTGTTGTTATAAAAAATTTAAAAAATCGTGAGCAGACCATAGTAAAGCGATCAGAAATTTCCAAATTTTTTAAAGATCATAACATTGAGAAAAAATTAATTAAGCAAAAGTAAGGTGATTTGATTGAAAATAATTGGTGCAAACTTAGGAACGACAAAATCTGGAATGATATTAAATGATGGTGGATTATGCTATTTAAATAATGATAAAATTTTTGCTATTGCAGAAGAAAGAATTACTAGAAAAAAATATTCTAGTGGTTTTGAACATAGTCTAGCTACATTTTTAAACAAAGCAAAATTAAAAATATCTGACATTGATTTATTTGTTTTTAGTTCTTGTTGCGAAAAAGCTAGAACTATAAAGGATGATGTCATCCCAGAAATTCCACGTGAGAAAATAGCTTTTGTTCCGTCTCACCATTTGTCACATGCGTATAGTACATACTTTTCATCCAATTTTAATGAAGCAATTATTATGGTAATTGATAATGAAGGAAATATTATTAATGATTTTGGAAAAGAAAAGTTTTACGATAATGAATTAGAACATATGACATATTATATAGGAAAGGATAATAGTATTTCATTTCTTGAAAGAGATGAGGTATCACCTGATTATATAGGAATAGGGGATGCCTATAGATATTTTACACATTATATTGGGTTTCCTTCATATGTTTACGCAGGAAAAACAATGGGATTAGCTCCATATGGAAATCCTAATAAATATAAGGATGTAAAGATATTTGAATTTAATGAAAGCACAGGAAAAATAAAATGTAAGATAAAAAATAAATATAATTCTTGTAATCAAGCAATAATTGATTTTTTTAAAGAAAATTATAATATAGATATTATTAAACCTCGTACACCTATTGACGAAATTACACAAGAATATGCAGATTTAGCTTATTTAATTCAACATGAACTAGAAGAAGTATTAATTAAGAAAGTTAATTATTTGGTAAAAAAAACTGGAATTAAAAAACTATGTATTGCTGGAGGTGTTGGGCTTAATAGTGTTGCAAATGGTAGAATTTTACGCGAAACCCTTATTAATGATATTTTTGTTGTTCCGGCAGCAGGCGATACAGGTCAATGTTTAGGAAATGCCTTTTACGGATATTACGAAATTTTAAAAAATCAAAGAAGAATTCCTTTTCAAACACCATATATTGGATTTTCATATGATGATAATGAAATTATTAATACATTATCTAAATATAATAATATTGTATTTGAAAAATATGAGAATAGGCACCAACTTAATAAACAAGTAGCTCTGGAGTTGATGAAGGGAAGAATTGTATCAAGATTTGATGGTAAGTCTGAATTTGGACCAAGAGCTTTGGGAAATAGGAGTATTTTAATGGATCCAACAAAAAAGGAAAACAAAGATATTCTGAATAATAAAGTAAAATTTAGAGAATCATTTAGACCTTTTGCTCCAGTTGTATTGGAAGAGTATTCTAATGAATATTTTGATTTGAATTGTCCAAGTCCATATATGTTACTTGTCGCTCAGGTTAAGCAGCCTGAAAAAGTTCCTGCCATTACACATGTTGATGGCTCTGCTAGAATTCAAACCGTGAGTAGAAAAATGAATTCAAACTTCTATGACTTAATAAATGAATTTTATAAAATTACTGGTGTACCAGTATTGTTAAATACATCTTTTAATATAAATGGTGAGCCTATTGTTGAAACACCAAAAGATGCTTTAGATTGTTTTTTATCTACCAATATAGATTTGTTAATGATTGGAGAATATTTAGTTAAAAAGAGGTGATATTTTGAAAAGAGTTACGGGAACATATGACGTTTATGGTGATTATGGTTATGAGTTTCGAAAATTAGAGGATTATTTGTATGAGCTTGCTACATTGTATAATTTTGAATATATTAAAACGCCAATACTAGAAGAATCTTCTTTATATCATCGAGAAAAAAATAACACGAATGATTTCATAGCAAAACATACATATGATTTTAAAGATTTATCTGGAAAAAATATGACATTAAGGCCTGAATGTAATTCGGGAATTGTTCGTGCTATTATGGAGAATAAATTGTATACTGAGTTACCGAAAAAGTATTATTATTACGGAGATGTTTTTAGATATGATAAGCCACAAAAGGGGAGATATAGAGAGTTTACACAGTTTGGATTTGAAATAATTGGAAGTGAAAACTATATCGTAGATGCTGAAATGATGTCTTTAGCGTACAATATTTATCGAAATCTTGGTGTCCATAACATTACTCTAAAATTAAATAGTCTTGGAAATTCAGAAGATATTTGTAAGTACAGAAGTCAGTTAATAAAATATTTTTCTAAATATATTGACGTGATGTGTGACGATTGTAAACGACGCTTTAGAGAAAATCCGTTAAGAATTTTATCTTGTAAAAACAACGATGATCGTAAAATCATTAGTAATGCACCATCAAGTTTAGACGCTATGTCTATAGATAGTTTACAGAAGTTTCAGAATATATTGAAAATTCTTGACATCAAAAATGTACCATATAAGGTAGATAAAAGTTTCATTCGAGGAATTGATTATCAAAATGATATGATATTTGAAATTATAAATAATAATAATTTAGGTTCTCAAAATGATTTGTGTGGCGGAGGACGATATGATAATTTATATTTGTATTTGACGGGGAAAAAAATACCAGCTTTTGGATTTGATTTTGGATTAGAACGATTAATTACTTGTATTAAATCTGAAAATTCTAATTTTTTTGATAAAAAAAATATTGATCTCTTTATTGTGAATATAGGTGAGAACTTAATTTTTTGTTTGCAATTAGAAGAAATATTAAGAAAGAATGGTATAGTTGTTGATTTTGATATGAACAATCGTTCTTTTAAATCACAATTAAAATACTCTGATCAATTTATGCCAAAGTATACGTTGTTTATAGGTGATGATGAAGTAAAAACAGGTATCTTAAAAATAAGAAATAACAAAACAATGGAAAACTTCAATGTTAATATTAATGAATTATTAAATTTATTTCATCATGATGAGGGAAAAAGGAAGTGTTTAAAAAAATGATACCAGATAGATTACAAAAAGGAGATACGATTAGAATTATTGCTCCCTCAGGAAGTTTAGTGCGATTAGATAAAACTAATTTTAATATTGCACAAAAAAGATTTGAAGATTTAGGCATGAAAGTTACTGTTTCAAAAAACGCATTGAATGTTAATTGTTATGGTACTTCCTCTGTGGAAGAACGAGTGCAGGATATCCATGAGGCATTTAAAGATAAAAATGTAAAAATGATTATTTGTGCAATTGGAGGATATAGTGTAATTCAAATAATTGATAAGATAGATTATGATTTAATTAGAAAGAATCCAAAAATTATAGTAGGTTATTCGGATAATACTGCTTTATTAAATGCAATATATGCGAAAACGGGATTAGTTACATATTTAGGGCCAAATTTTGCTGATTTTGGAGTGAAATTAGGATTTGAATATACATTTAACTATTTTAAAAAGATCGTTATGTCTCATGCAAAGATAATAGTATCTGATTCAAAAGAATTTAGTGATGATCAATGGTATATAAACCAAGATAATAGAGTTTTTTTACCGAATCAAGGTAGAAAAATTGTAAATAAGGGAATTGCTCATGGTAAAATTGTTGGTGGAAATCTTTGTACATTGCAATTGCTACAAGGTACACAATATATGCCTGATTTAAAAGATAAAATACTATTTTTAGAAGATGATGATTTGGTTGGTGATTCATTTATATTTGAATTTGATAGAAATTTGCATTCATTAATGCTACAACCGAATTTTAAAAAAGTAAAAGCTTTGGTAATAGGTAGAATGCAAATTGGAGCTAAGTTATCTGTGGATGATTTAGTATCATTGTTGAACTCTAAAAAAGAATTGTCTAAAATACCTATAATAATAAATCTTGACTTTGGCCATACTAGACCATTGTTAACCATTCCAATAGGTGGAGATTGTTATATTGATAATGATTTAATTCAGCTTATGTGATGTTTAGATGTATATAATAAGTAACAGTAATTATAGTATCATATTATGTGAATACAGAAAAAGGAAATTTATCATTGGGAAAATGGAAAGAGAATGAAATTAATTGATAAAATTTAAAATAAACGGAGATTAATATTTAGTAGATGATATGATGTATCTTGTAGAGAGTTTATGGTTGGTGAAAATAAACATATCATATGATTGAAATACCTATTATGAGTTTATTAGTTAGTTACTTTATAACTATTAAGTGTATGAAGCAATTCATGAATTAAGGTGGTACCGCGGTTTATTCGTCCTTATTATAGAACGATAAACCGTGTTTTTTTATTTATAAAGGGAGGAATATAAAATGAATAAAACAGAAAATAAAGCATTTGATATATTAAAAGAAAGAGGATATGTATATCAAGCGACTAATGAGGGCAAAATTAAAGAATTATTAAATAGTACAGAACCACAAACATTTTATTTAGGTATTGATCCAACAGCAGATAGTTTACACATTGGACACTTCTTTGCATTGACAATGGTAAGAAGATTACAAAAAATGGGACATCATCCAATTATTGTAATAGGTGGTGCAACAGCATTGATTGGAGATCCTACTGGAAAAAAAGATATGCGTAAAATGCTTACGAAAGAACAAGTCGCACATAATAAAGCAGAAGTAAAAGAATTAGTGAAAAGATTTGTAGAAGTAGAAGGAGATAATCCTGCATTAATATTAGATAATGCAGAGTGGATTAATCCTGAGTCATATGTAGATTTTATGAGAAATATTGGAGTTCATTTTAATGTGAATAAAATGTTAGCTACTGATTGTTACAAAAATAGATTAGAACAAGGTGGATTAACATTTTTAGAAATGGGATATATGTTAATGCAAGCATATGATTTTGTATATTTAAATGAAAAATATGGATGTACATTAGAAATCGGGGGATCAGATCAATGGGCAAATATGGTAGCAGGAGTTGATTTAGCACGTAAAATGGATTTTATGGATGAAAAAGAAGATAGAGGATTACAAGCATTAACATGTCCATTGTTAGTAAAAGCCGATGGAGAAAAGATGGGAAAAACATCATCTGGAACTTTATGGGTATCAAGAGAAAAAACGACTGTGTATGATTTTTATCAAATGTTTATCAATTCATTTGATGAGGACGTAGAAAGATTGTTATCATTCTTTAGTGATTTTGAAATAGAAGATATTAAAAGAATGTGTAAAGAAGATATTAGAAATGCGAAAAAAATAATGGCATTTGAAGTTACTAAATTAGTACATGGTGAAGAAGAAGCATTAAAAGTTAAGAAAGCTAGTGAGGAAATATTTAGTAACAAAGGAAAATCAGATAACACTGAAACAATCGAAATTTCTAAAGATGTAATTGCACAAGGAATCAATGTAATAGAAATTTTAATGTTATCTAATTTATTTGAATCTAAATCCGAAGCAAGAAGATTGATTCAACAAAATGGTATTAAAATCAATGGTGAGAAAGTAACAGATATTAATATGACGATTGATTCAGGAGTGTTAGATAACAATACTTTATTGATTCAAAAGGGAAAGAAAAATTTTAAAAAATTGAAATTTATATAACAAATATCAGAATTTAATTCTGATATTTTTTTATAAAGTATTAAAAGTTAATATTTCACTTAAAAATAATAGAAATATGTTGACAATTAAAATAGATAGTAGTAACTTTATAGATAATATTATTATGTAATTATGGAGGAGTATTATGGAAACAATAAGCAGACAATTGTTATGTAGATTTGATAACCTTATTAGATCACTTAATATTTTTGTGATTTGTTTTCGTATTCCTTTAAATAGTATTGATTAAAAAAAACATGACAATCATTTTGATATGAATTTGTCGTGTTTTTTAATATTAGAGGAGGATATATTATGAAACAACAATTAGGTATTATATTAAATACAAGAAGATATTATCCAAAAGCACTAAGTATTATAAATCGGATGTTTGTTTAGTTTTAAGAATTGTTATATTTTGGTATGTGAGAAGAAGAATTCAAAATAAAATATTATAAGTTAGTACAAATGGAGGAAAAAATATATGAGTAGAGATATTTTTATTGGTGGTGCATGGCCATATGCAAACTATTATTTACATGTGGGACATTTAGCTGCTTTATTACCTGGTGATATTCTTGCTAAATATTACCGTGGAAATGGAGATCGTGTTATTTATGTATCTGGTTCTGATTGTCATGGGACTCCAATTACAGAACGTGCAAAGAAAGAACATGTTACTCCTGATCAAATTGCAACACATTATCATAATGAATTCAAAAAAACATTTGATAGATTAGGATTTGAATATGATAAGTATGCAAGCACAATGGATGAACATCATCATAAATATGTTCAGGATTGTTTTTTAAAACTAAAAGAAAATGGATATATTTATGAAAAAGAAATTCAGCAAGATTTTTGTGAAACATGTAATTGTTTCTTATCTGACCGTGAAATTGTTGGTATTTGTCCACATTGCGGTGGCAAAAGTACTGGTGATCAATGTGAAGTGTGTGCAGCTTCATTAGATAGTAATGAAGTGTTGGATAAACATTGTAAAACATGTGGTAACAAAACAATTATGAAAACAAATAAACATTTATATTTTGAATTAACTAAATTTGAAACTGAATTACAACAGTTAATTAATAAAAATCAATCAAGTTGGCGTAAAAATGCGTTAGGAGAAGCACTAAAATATATTGATATGGGATTAGTTGATCGTGCAGCAACACGACAATTAGATTGGGGAATTAAAGTCCCAGTCAAAGGATATGAAGATAAAAGAATTTATGTATGGATTGAAGCAGTATTAGGGTATTTATCAGTAGGGCAAGAAGTTGCTCAACAAATGGGTATTGATTTTAATGAATTTATGTCTGATACAAACTCAAAATTAAGAACCTATTATGTTCATGGTAAGGATAATATCCCATTTCATACAACTATTTTTCCAGCACTGTTACTTGGTTTAAAAAATGATTATCGTTTACCAGATTATATTGTTTCAAGTGCTTATGTTAATTTAAATCATGAGAAAATGTCTAAAAGTAAAGGTAATTTAATCACTGTGAATAAATTATTAGATATGTTTGATTTAGATACGATTCGTTTTTATTTCATATTTAATGGTCCAGAGATTCGTGATACAAACTGTTCTTTGGATGAAATAATTCAGACACATAATAAATTTTTAGTAGGAGTTTTAGGAAATTTTGTAAATCGTAATTTATCTTTTATTAAGAAAAAATTTGATGGATTAATCACAGAAGGAAAGATAGAAACTTCTATTCGAGAACTTACTGAACATGCATATCAATTAGTCGGTAGTCTCATTGAAAAAGGAGAATTTAAAAATGCATTAAATGCAATGATTGAATACATTAGTTTTGGTAATAAATATTATGATACACAACAACCATGGATTCAAGTAAAAGAAAATATAGAAGAATTTCATGATACAACATACAATTGCGTTTATATGATTGCTAACATGGCTAATTTAATTGCTCCAATTATGCCTGAGACATCAAAGAAAATAGAAAAAATGTTGCATTTACCGGAATTTCAATGGAAAGTACAAGAAATATCAGGTGATATTCAATTAGATGATATTAATTTGTTGTTTGAACGAATTGATGAAAATGAAAAAATTAGAATTTTAGAGATTGAAAAGGAAGATTAGAAAATGAAAACAATTGTTGCTCAAGTTTATGTGAAAAAAGATAATAAAATTCTTATGGTACAAGAAAATAAGATAGGTAAAAAAGGAAAATGGAATATGCCAGCTGGAAAGTTGGAGGAGAATGAAACTTTGATTGATGCTGCAATTAGAGAAACAAAGGAAGAAACAAATCTTGATGTTCAAATTAATGGTTTAATTGCGATTCAGGAAAGTATTACAGAGATGGGACAACTAATCATATTCTATTTTAAGGGAGAATATATTTCTGGAGAGATATCTTTTAATCAAGAAGAAATTGCTGATGTGAAATGGATGACAGAAAAAGAAATAAAAGATATGGATCGTACTATTATTAGAGGTGGAGAAACCATTGATTCTATTTTAGAATTTGCAAATGAAAATGTGATTTCTTTAGATAGAATTAAAATTGAAAAATTTTTAAAATAGCTTTCAAAATAAACATGAATGAAAAGTGAGGTGATTGTTATGAAGAAAGATATTATATTGACAGGAGATAGACCGACAGGTAGATTGCATTTAGGACATTATCTTGGTTCATTAAAACGAAGAGTAGAATTACAAAATTCTGGTAAATATTCTGAAATTTATATTGAAATTGCCGATTCACAAGCATTCTCAGATAATGCACATAATCCAGAAAAAATCAGGCAAAATGTAATAGAAGTTGCATTAGATTATTTAGCTTGTGGAATTGATCCTACTAAAAGTACAATATTTGTTCAATCACAAATACCAGAATTATGTGAATTGACGTTTTATTATTTAAATTTAGTTACTTTATCGAGATTACAGCGTAATCCAACTGTTAAGGAAGAAATAAAATTAAGAAATTTTGAAACAAGTATTCCCGCTGGATTTCTGATTTATCCAGTAAGTCAAGCAGCAGATATTACTGCTTTTGATGCTAACATCATTCCAGTAGGTGATGATCAATTACCTATGATTGAACAGACAAGAGAAATAGTTAGAAGTTTTAATCATTTATATGGAAACACATTAGTTGAACCACAAGCTTTGTTACCTGATAATGAGACTTGTAGTAGATTACCAGGATTAGATGGTAAAGCAAAAATGAGTAAATCTTTAGGTAATTGTATTTATCTTTCTGATGAACCAGAAGTAATTCAAAAGAAAGTCATGGGGATGTTTACTGATCCAGGACATTTAAAAATAGAAGACCCGGGAAGAGTTGAAGGTAATCCAGTATTTATATACTTAGATGCTTTATGTACTGATGAACATTTTAAAAAGTATTTGCCAGAATATCGTAATTTGGATGAATTAAAAGCTCATTATCAACGTGGTGGCTTAGGAGATGTTAAAATTAAGAAATTTCTTAATTCTATTATTCAAGAAGAATTAGAACCTATTCGAGCAAGAAGAAAACAATATGAAAAATGTATTCCAGAAGTATATAAAATACTACAACAGGGAAGTGAAAAAGCTAGAATAGTTGCTGCAAAAAAGACAGAAGAAGTAAAGAAAGTCATGGGAATTAACTATTTTGATGATTTAGACTTAATCAATCAACATGTTCATAAATATCAATCTTCCAATGGACTAGAGAGTTAATTTGTGTTGAAAAATATGTTACAATGGTTGCAATAAGAAATGAGGTGTTAATATGATTAAGCCAGAAAAGTTACAAAGAGGAGATACTGTAGCAATCGTTAGTTTATCTAGTGGTACAGCAGGAGATGAATTATTTCGCCATCGTTATGAACTAGGTAAAAAAAGATTAGAAGAACAATTTGGATTACATGTAGTTACAATGCCTAATGCTTTAAAAGGAAGTGAATACGTGTATCAACATCCTGAAATGAGAGCTAAAGATTTTATGGATGCCATTCAGGATCCAAATATTAAAGCAATTATATGTAATATCGGAGGAGTAGATACAATCCGCTTATTACCATATATCAACTTTGATATTATAAAACAAAATCCCAAAATATTTATGGGATATTCTGATACAACAGTGAATCATTTCATGATGTATCATGCTGGAGTAGAATCATTTTATGGACCATGTGTGATGTGTGAATTTGCAGAAAATAAACAGATGCATGATTATACCGTAAAATATATACAGGAAGTGTTATTTGAAAATAAAGAAAATATTACAATTGAATCTAGTAAAGAATGGACAAGTGAATTTTTAGATTGGTGTAATGCTGACTATGATTCTGTTGCTAGAACAATGAATGAGGAAACACATGGCTTTGAAGTATTGCAAGGAAATGGTGTGGTAGAAGGAAATTTACTAGGTGGATGTTTTGATGTGTTTCCAATGATAATAGGAACAAGTATCTGGCCATCTAAAGAAGAATGGAAAGATAAAATATTGTTTTTAGAAACAAGTGAAGATGAAGTAGCACCAGATTTTATTGAATATTACTTACGAAATTTAATTGCTCAAGGAATTATTGATGAAATTTCTGGAATAATTGTTGGAAAGCCACAAAATGAAACGTATTATGAAGAATATAAAGAAGTATATAAGAAATTAATTTCTGAAGAAGCACATCGCCCAGATTTACCAATCTTATATAATGTAAATTTTGGTCATACTGCACCAATGTGTATTTTGCCATTCGGATTAAAAGTAAAAATAGATTTAGATCAAAAGCAGATTATATTTATGGAAAAACCAATGAAGGAGAAAGTATATGAAAGAACTCATTTATAATCAAGATCATTTAAAAGAAGAAGATATCACAGAAACAGTAGTACGTACAAAAGCTTTAATTGTTAACGGACAAGATATTCTTCTTGGAAACGAGAATCAAATTTATCAATTTCCTGGTGGACATCTAGAACAAGGAGAAACGTTTGAAGATTGTTTAAAAAGAGAAGTTTTAGAAGAAACAGGAATAGAACTTGATTATCATGAAATAAAACATCCATTTTTGAAAATCGCATATATGAATAAAGATTGGCCAGAACAAGGAAAAAATAGAAAAGCAGAAATTTATTATTATTTGATTGAAACAAATAAAGAGCCAGATTTATCAAAAGTACATTATACTGAACATGAAAAGCAGGGTAATTTTAAATTAGAAAAGATTCCATTAAATTCTGCTATCGAGATATTGGAAAAGAATATTCCGAATCATGATATGAATCAAGTGATTACTCCTGATATGATTACAGCGATTAGAACTTATTTAGATACAAAAGAATGCGGTGTATGTTGTGAATAAAAACATTTTCATTATTGGTGCCGCCAGAAGTGGTAAAACAACACTGGCTAGGAAGTTACATGAGAGATATGGGTATAATATAATTTCATTGGATGATATTATTAATGGCTTAGAAGCTATTCCTGAACTTGGAATTCATCATGATGGAGATGATATTCAAGTTTCTAAGAAGTTTGGTAAGTTTTTAACAAGATATCTTATAGAATTATCGGAAGGCCCAAATTTTTATCACGGTATTAAAAATGTCATTGAGGGAACGCATATTGATTTTGAACAGGTTATGCCATTGCTACAAGATGAAAAATACAAAGAAAAATATGAAGTGATTGGATTGTTATACGATGAGATGACGGAAGAGGAACTATATCACAACATAAAACAATATGATACAGAAGATGATTGGACTTATTGGTGTGATGATGAAGAATTAAGAGGAAATATAAGATATTTTCTCGAAAGAAATCACTTCTTTCACCAAAAGTTTGAACAGTATCATATCAAAACTTACGATGTTTCTCATCATCGTGAGGAAGTGTTAGAAACAATTTGTTCTAATTGTAAATAAAATAAAGAAGGTGACATATGCCACATTATAATTCCTATCAAAGTTTCCAAATAAAAAGAAGTATGGATAAAAAGAAAAAAGCAAAAGAGAAATCTTTTACTTCTAAAAAGAATATACCAAGTGATTTTATTATAAAACAGGCAAATGAATATGGTATTGTGATAGAAGTAAGATATCATGATGTATATGTGTTATACAATGAACAAGTAGTACTTGCTAGATTACGTACAGATATGAATTTTGTTTGTAATCAAATTGTATTGCCTGGGGATAAAGTAATATTAAAGGAACATAACAAGCAATATTATATTCAAAATTTAACGAAGCGAACCTCCATTTTATCGCGTTTAAAGAAAGATAGTACAAGGTTAGATGATATGGGAACGGTGAAGAATATTGCTTCAAATGTTGATTTAGCTGTTATAGTAGTAGCAGCTAAAGAACCACCATTACACCCAAAGTTTATTGATCGCTATTTAATGATTCTTCAAAATAGTAATATCCCAGCTATTATATGTTTTAATAAATGTGATTTAAAAACAGAAGAGGATGAAAAAATTCTTTCTACATACAAAGACTTAGGTATATCTGTGATTGAAACCTCTACATATAATCATACTGGGATTGAAGCATTAAAAGCACTACTAAGAAATAAACAGGCTATATTTGTTGGAAATAGTGGAGTTGGTAAATCCTCTCTTACAAAGGCAATAATGGGTGATGATAAGATTAGAACAAGTCATGTAGGCGAGAAGAGTAAACGAGGAAGACATACAACAACAACTTCTAAATATTATGTATGGGAAAATAATTCATCAATTATTGATACACCTGGTATAAGGAGCTTGGATGTTTCTTCATTTCATCCTATTGAAATCCAAGATTATTTTTCTGAATTTGAAAAATGGAGAGAAAAATGTAAGTATAATGACTGTCTTCATTTTCATGAGCCATATGATGCTTGCGTAATTAAACAAAGTGTCTTCAGTGGTTTGATTAATATGGAACGTTATGAAAGCTATTTGCGAATTATGTGTGATGTACTTGGAGAAAAAGATTATGAGGGAGTATTAGAGGAAGTGACTCCAGAAAAAAATAGCTAAAACACGTTTTACACTTATAATGAAATATTCTTGAATAAATAATCTTATTCTGATATACTACTGATAACTGCAATGACCAAGAGGAGTAGCTTATTATTTATTAAAAGAGAGCAAAAATAATGGTGGAATTTTGTATTAAATAATAAGTGAAGGTAGCTTGTGAGCATTTTTTCTGAACTAATAGTAAGAAATTACGTATGACTGCGTTAAAGTATTAAGATGCTTTTTGCATAAATAAAGGTGGTACCACGAGTAATTCGTCCTTTGGGATGATTACTCGTTTTTTATTGAGGAGATGAAAGATATGAAATATATATGGAAAGGTGATTATGTACGAGTCTGATGTGATTTATTTATAACTTATAAAAGAAAGGATGATAAAACATGTTAGATAAAAAATATAATTTTATTGAAAAGGAACAAAAATGGTTGAATTATTGGAAGGAAAATCATATATATCAATTTAAACCTGATCATAGAAAAGTGTATTCCATTGATACTCCACCACCAACGGTAAATGGGAAAATTCATATAGGACATATTTTTTCTTATTCTCAAGCTGAGATGATTGCAAGATATAAAAGAATTAGAGGGTATAATGTATTTTATCCATTTGGATTTGATGATAATGGGTTACCAAGTGAAAGATTGGTAGAAAAAGAACAAGGAAAAAAGGCTCATGAAATAGGGAGAGAAAAATTTTCTGATTTGTGTTATAAAACAACTGATAAATACGAAGAAGAATTTCAAGAATTATTTTCAAGATTAGGAGTAAGTACTGACTGGAGTATGCATTATAAGACAGTAAGTCCATCTACAATTAAAATTAGTCAGTCATCATTTCTTGATTTAATTCAAAAGGGGCATTGTTACCATAAAGAAAGTCCTGCACTTTGGTGTAATGATTGTTTAACATCCATTGCTCAGGCAGAATTGGAAACAAAGACGATAAAAACAACATTTAACTATATCAATTTTGAAACAGTTGAGACGAAAGAACAATTTACAATTGCAACAACAAGACCAGAACTCCTTCCTGCTATTGTAAGTGTATTTGTAAATCCAAAAGATGAAGAACATAAACATTTGATTGGTAAGACTGCACATATACCAGTAATAGATGTAGAAGTTCCAATTATGGCTGATGAGAAAGTAGCTATCGATAAAGGAACTGGAGTTGTTATGTGCTGTACATTTGGTGATCAGACTGATATTGAATGGTGGAAAAAATATCAATTACCTTTGAAATATATTTTTACAGATGATGGAAGAATTATTGATTCTGTACTGAATTATGGTGGATTAAAAATAAAAGAAGCAAGAAAGAAAATCATAGAAGATTTAAAAAATGGTGGTTATGTTGTAAAAATAGAGGAATTAGAACATGAAGTACAAGTACATGAAAGATGTGGAAAAGAAGTGGAATATACTGTCATGAATCAATGGTTTATTGATATTATGAATCATAAACAAGATTTTCTAAAAATAGGTAATGAGATTCATTGGTATCCATTCTTTATGCATAGTAGATATGAAGAATGGGTAAACAATGTCGCATGGGATTGGTGTATATCAAGACAAAGATATTTTGGAGTTCCATTTCCAGTGTGGTATTGTAAAGAATGTGGTGAACCTATTTTCGCTAAAAAAGAACAATTACCAGTTAATCCACTTGTCGATAGTCCTTTAGAAAACAAGTGTCCTAAATGTGGATGTAAAGAATTTATACCAGAAACAGATGTTATGGATACCTGGGCTACTTCATCTGTTACTCCTTTAATTAACATGAAATATGGAGAGAAAAATAATTATGAAGATATTCTAAAACCAATGAGTTTAAGAACAAATGCTTCAGAAATTATTCGAACATGGGATTTTTATACCATTGTAAAAAGTTTTTATCATTTTGGTATGAGACCTTGGGATAATGTAATGATTTCTGGATTTGTAATGGCAAATAAAGGGGAAAAAATCAGTAAAAGTAAAGGTAATTCTAAGGTAGAGCCAATTGATGTAATTAATCAATATTCTGCAGATGTAGTAAGGTACTGGGCTGCATCAGGAAGATTAGGAACAGATATTACGTTTAGTGAAGAAACACTACTTAGAGGAAAAAAATTAGTAAATAAAATATGGAATGTATCTAAATTTATAGAAATGCATTTACAAGATTTTAAGGATCAAGCCTTTGATGAATTTGAGTATATTGATAAATGGATATTAGGCAATTTCATGAAAATGGAAAAAGAATATATTAATTATTTAGATCATTATGAAATTGGATTAGGACTCAATATTTTAGAAAAATTCTTCTGGAACTTTTGTGATAACTATATAGAAATTGTAAAACATCGATTATATAGACCTGAAGAATTTGGTAATATTGCAAGATATTCAGGACAAAAAACAGTATATATGATTTTATATAAGTTATTACAAGACTTTAGTATATTTTTCCCATATATTACAGAAGAAATATATCAAGAAATTTATCATGATCATCCATCTATTCATTTAACTGAATTGATTCTATTGTCATATTCTTTTGAGGAAGAGATGACTTATGGTGATGTGTTGTGCAATATAATCAGTGATGTTAGAGGAGAGAAATCTAGTAATAATTTATCTTTAAAAACAGTGGTAAAAGAATTAGAATTGGATTGTTCCACTGAAGTAAAAGAAGCAATTGAATCTTCTATGAAAGATTTCAAGGCAACTTTATTTATTGAAAAACTAACAATTCATGAGAAGAATGATTGTCACTATCAAATTCATAAAATAGAATTAGACACAGAAGAAAAATAGAAGTCAGATATTTCTGACTTTTTGTTTTGTTGAAATAAAAATGGAGAAATATATTTAAACTGTGATGAATATTTTCCTTAACACCAAAAAATTCCCTGCATATACTATAGAATGTTGTTTCAAAAACGAAAGTATAGTAAAATGAAATTGTGAGGAAGTGAATTATGAGAATAGATATTCAAAGTGATTCTAGAAAAGTATTACCTGGAGATACTTTTATTGCAATCAAAGGAATTGATCGTGATGGACACGATTATATAGAAAAAGCCATTGAAAATGGAGCTACTAAGATTATTGCTGAACATGGAAATTATTCTGTCGAAACAGTGATTGTCGAAGATACAGAAAAATATTTAATTCAGTATTTACATGAACATTATGATCCATATATTCGTAAATTAAAATTAATTGGAATTACAGGTACCAATGGGAAAACGACAAGTGCATTCTTGATGCATACTGCACTCAATCAATTAGGAAAAAAGACAGGATATATTGGTACGGTTGGATTCTATGTCAAAGATAAGATTCGTAGTTTAGCGAATACGACTCCTAATTTATATACTTTGTATTCTATTTTCTTAGAGTGTTTAGAAATGGGAGTAGAACAAGTTGTATTAGAAGTGAGTAGTCAAGCAATTTGTGGACATCGTGTCGAAGGATTGTTGTTTGATTATGCGGTATTTACCAATTTAACAGAGGACCATTTAGATTTTCATAAAACAATGGAAAATTATGCATTGGCTAAACAACAGTTATTTCGTCAATTAAAACCAGGTGGAAAAGCAATTGTGAATGTCGATGATGATTATAAAGATTATTTCTTATTAGAAAGAAATCATAATATTACATTTGGTAAAAAAGAAAGTGATTATCAAATTGGCGATATTAAGATGAATACAATGGGGAGTGTCTTTACAGTTACACATCAAGACGAAACAACATTGTTAAAAACACCACTGATTGGAGAGTATAATATTTATAACTTAATGATTACAGTGATTGTATTATCTGATATGGGAATTTCAATGGATACGATTAAAAATCTCTGTGTTCATTTAAATGCACCTGTTGGAAGAATGGAAACAATAAATTATTTAGATAATCGTATTATTGTCGATTATGCTCATACACCAGATGCGATGGAAAAGTTAATTCATACAGTAAAATCTGTATGTGATGGAAATATCTATGCCGTATTTGGATGTACAGGAAGTAGAGAACGAGAGAAAAGACCAGTAATGATGAAACTTGCAACAACACTTTGTAAATATGTCATTGTAACAATTGATGATTTACATGAAGAAGAGGCACAAGATATTGTTGCTGATATGTTAAAAGATAATCACAATGAAAATTACGAAGTAGAATTAGATCGTAGAAAAGCAATTGAAAAGGGAATTCAAAAATTAAATCATCATGATATTTTATTAATTATGGGAAAAGGTCATGAGGATGTGATTATTGTAAAAGACAAAAAAATTCCTTTTAGCGATGTAGAAGTTGTAAGAGAAATATTAGAAGAGAAAAAGGCTCTATCTTAAGTCTTTTTTTCTTGAAGATTAGGTGAGACTATGAGTATAGAAAAAGAAGAATTTCAAGAGAAGTTATTAGCGTGGTACAAGTCAGGTCATCGTATTTTACCATGGCGTGATGATCCTACTGCTTATCATGTATGGATTAGTGAAATCATGTTACAACAGACAAGAGTAGAAGCTGTAAAGCCATACTATCAAAGATTTATGGAGGTTTTACCAACTGTTTATGATTTAAAGGAAATTTCTGATGAGAAATTATTAAAATTATGGGAAGGGTTAGGATATTATTCTAGAGCACGTAATTTAAAAAAAGCAGCTTGTAAGATTGTCGAAGAGTATGATGGTAAAATACCAGATACTTATGAAGAGTTAATTTCTTTACCGGGAATTGGTGATTATACAGCGGGAGCTATTTTATCCATTGCTTATCAAAAACCATATCCTGCTTTAGATGGCAATGTATTTCGTGTTCTAACAAGAGTATTTGCAAACCCTGTTGATATTTTAAGTACGAAAGGAAAAAAAGAAATTCGTGATTTACTATTATCTATTTTACCAACGAGTGATAATTCTTCTTTTACACAAGCATTGATGGAATTAGGGGCAGTTGTGTGTATTCCAAGTGGCGAACCTCACTGTCATGCATGTCCTTTAAAGGACATGTGTATTGCTCATCAAAACCATCAAGAATTGTTATATCCAGTAAAAAGTGCAAAGAAAAAAAGAAAGATAGAAAATCGTTATGTGTTTTTAATTACTTGTCGTAATCGTGTTCTTTTAAATAAAAGAAAAGAGACAGGGTTACTGGCTAATTTCTATGAATTTCCCAATGTATTTGTTGAGGATAAAACAGAAGTATTAGATACGATTTTAAAACCATTTTCACTGCATCCAGTCAGTATGAAAAAACTTGCCTCATATAAACATATTTTTACACATATAGAATGGCATATGACTGGCTATCATATTGAAACAAGTGAAGAAACAGAAGGAATATGGGCTACATTAGAAGAATTAGAACATATTTATCCCATTCCCAATGCATTTATAAAATATAAACAGGAATTAGAAACGATACTAGACAAAGACACCAAATAATTTCCAATACATAAAATACACCAGGGGTGTATTTTTTGAATATAAAAAGTGATTCAAGGAAAATTGAACCAGGTGATACATTTATTGCCTTAGATAGAGTAAAACATAACGGCAGTGAATATATTATGGATGCGATTCAAAGAGGCGCATCCAGAGTGATTTGTAAAGAGGGGGACTATGATGTTGAAACAGTACTTGTTCCCGATACGCATGAATATTTAATCGATTATTTAGATGCTGCTTATCACGATACTTTAAAAGATATGACTTTGATTGGAATGACAGGGACAAATGGTAAAACAACAACATGTTTTTTAATCTATCAAGCTCTTAATTTATTATCTATTCCCTGTGCTTATATTGGAACAATTGGCTTTTATGTCAATGGAAAAGTAAAAGAATTATCGAATACAACACCGGATGTATTAGATTTATATGAGATGATATTAGAAGCAAAAAGAGAAGGGTGTACCCATGTTGTCATGGAAGTAAGTAGTCATGCTTTAAGTTACAAACGAGTTGGTAAATTAAAATTTCAATATGCATTATTTAGTAATTTAACAGAAGATCACTTAGATTATCATAAGACCATGGAAAATTATGCCAAAGAGAAACAAAAGTTATTTTCTAAAGTAACAGAACAACATACTTGTGTCATTAATTGTGATGATGAATATTGTTCTTATTTTTTATTACCAGATCATCATAATGTTACGTATGGTACAAAAAAGAGTGATTATCAAATTACAGATATGGAATTATTTCCATCTCATACTGTTTTTTGTGTAAATCATGTAAAATATGATATGAAATTATTAGGAAAGCACAATATTTATAATATGACATGTGTCATTGCCACATTATCAGAAATGGGAATCTCAGAAGAACAGATTATTTCTGTGATTTCTAAATTAGATCCACCAAAAGGAAGAATGGAAGTAATTCCTTGGAAGTGTGGGAAAGTAATTATCGATTATGCACATACACCAGATGCAGTAGAGAAAGTAATTTTAGCAGCGAAAGAAATTCCTCATCACAAAATATATACCATTGTCGGTTGTGGAGGAGATCGAGATCCTATCAAACGACCAATTATGGGACGAATTGCAACTGATTTATCAGATGCGGTTATTTTTACGAGTGATAATCCTAGAACAGAAGATCCATATCAAATTTTAAAAGATATTACCAATCATTTATCAAAAAAGAATTTTGAAGTTATAGAAAATCGTAAAGAAGCTATTAATAAGGGTATACAAATGATGAAAAAAGATGATATACTATTAGTGCTCGGAAAGGGACATGAAAATTATCAAATAATTGGTAACACAAAATACGATTTTGATGATAAAATAGTAGCAGAAACAATTATACAAGAAATGTACAAGGAGTGAGACTATGTTAATATTAACCAAATCCATATTATCAATGATGATTGGATTTATCTTATCAGCAATTACTGGTTTGATATTAATCCCATTATTGAAGAAATTAAAAGTAAGACAAAATGTGAGTGTTTTCTTAAAGAAGAAACATCAAGAAAAAGAAGGTACTCCGACTATGGGAGGATTAATCTTTATTATTCCAACCATATTAACAATGTTATTTTTACTGGTAACAGGAAAAGTGGCCTTTAGTGAAAATTTATTTATTGTCATGTTTGTCTTTGTTGCCTATGCATTGTTAGGTTTCTTAGATGATTACTTAAGTATTAAACGAGGACATAATGAAGGATTAACAGAACTTCAGAAACTATGTGGACAGTTATTTATTGCTTTAATCTTTTTCTATATATATATGAAGAGTGGTTCTCATCCCGTATTAGATATTCATACATTAGGTATTCGTATTGATATGGGTTGGTTCTATGGTATTTTCTTACTCTTTGTATTAGTAGCAAGTAGTAATGCTGTCAATCTGACAGATGGTTTAGATGGCCTAGCAGGAGGATTATCGCTCATGGCTTTCTTAGCATTTGCTTTAATCTCATGGAATTCCGGATGGGCTGTTGGAAGTAGTGATATTGCAGTATTCTGTTCTGTATTAGTAGGAGCTTTATTTGGTTTCTTATTATATAATACCCATCCTGCTAAAGTATTTATGGGAGATACTGGTTCTTTAGCACTTGGTGGAACACTTGCCAGTATCGCAATCGTAACCGACCATGAACTTACGTTAGTGATTGTTGCTGGTGTATTTGTAATTGAAACATTAGCTTGTATTATTCAAATGGTTTCTATTGCTTTATTCCATAAGAAAGTATTTTTAATGGCACCACTTCATCATCATTTTGAAAAATTAGGTTGGGATGAAAGAGATGTTGTAAAACTGTTCTGGACCATTGGTTTAATTCTTTCTATGGCAGCCATTGGATTTGGTGTTTGGTTATAAGATAACTTCGGTTATCTTTTTCTTATGCTTAAAATAGTGTATAATAAAATTGGTGATAATATGAGTAGTAAGTTGTTAAAAGAGTATGAAGGTAAACTAATTCTTTTATATGGGGGACCTAATAAATCAATAGAAGAAACACTAGAAGTATTATTTCAAAGTTCCTCTGATAATTGGAGCAAAGATTATGTGAAATTAATTCATGCTTTAAAACAAATAAAAGTTTGGTATCAGAAACTGGAGAAGTTAAATTTCTTAACATTGTCTACCTTTTTAAAATTCTATCAATTATTTCAAAAGGATATGTATGAGAAACATGATAAACATGTATTAGAACATTTAAATTTAGATCCAAATAAAAAGTTAAAAAATATGAGTGAAGCAGAGAAAGAACGTATTTATTTTTTACTGTTATATCAATTAGATTTAAATATTTATGTATTTGCAGAACCATTTTTACACCAAAATGATCGTGAGGTACATCGTATGTTACAGTTTATGTATGAGAAAATAAAAAAACATCAAATTGTATTTCTGACCTCAAATTATCAAATAGGGCGTATGGAACAAATGGTAACAGATGTATTAATGGTAAGTGATAAAAAAATAAAGTTCGATACGGTTTCTAAAATTTGTCACTATAATTATTCATTAGTACATATTAAAGGAAAGAATTATAAGAAATTAAAATTAAGTATTAAAAATATTATTTTAAAAGAACAAACCGACGATGAAATTATATTCTTATACTGTGGAAAATTTCACGAATTATTTCAAGTATTACAATCTGTCGAATTAGAAGATGTAACAATTCGTAAGCAGACATTAGAAGAAGTATTGCATGCGAAACATACCCATTCATAACTTGACAAGAAACTGTAAGAAAATAAGAAAAAGTATATATATTTGTGCATTTTCCTTTTCTTTTGCCGAAAAGTCTGGTATACTTATGTTAAATGTAAGAGAATAGTGAGGGATATCTTATGAATAATGATGAATTAAAAAATATGGAAGCAAATAATACAGTAAATGGAAATGTAGGACCAACTCCTAGTTATGATGATATTGAAGTATTAGATATGGATGATACACCAGCTCCAGAAGCACAAGAAGTAGCTGATGTGAAACCTATGGATTCAATTCCACCAATTGAGGATGTATTAGGTGAGAATGTACAAACACCTGAACCTAAGAAAGAAGAAACAGTTGCTCCAACAACTGCCAATCCATTACCATCTATTGAAGATGTATTAGGAACAAGTGAAGTAAAACCAGAAGTACAAGCAACACCTGCAGAACCACAAAAAGTAGAAGAGAATAACATTCCATCTTTAGATGAAATGTTTGGTGCAAATGTGACTGCTCCTGCTCCAGAAAAGAAAGAAGAAGCTCCAGTTTCAGTAGAAACACCAGCTCCTGCACCTGAAGCAGCAACAGTTCCACCAGTAGCTGATGTATTTGGAGTATCTGAACCAAAAGTAGAAACTCCTGCAACACCAGTAGCAGATCCATCTGCTCCTGTTGTAGAACCAACAGCCCCAGTTGCAGAACCAACTACAATGAATGCGAAAGAAGAAGAAGTTGTATCAAAACTAGAAAATACAGATATGACTCCAACAAAAGAAGAGAAAAAAGAAGAATTAGAAAATACCATTCTTTTAAATAAACAATTAAATGATGCGAAAATGGCAATTAAAGCAGAAGAAGCAAAGAAAGATCCAGAAAAGAAAAATAAAAATGGATTAATGCTTGTAATCGCATTATTTACAGTATTAATTGTTGCTGTTGTTGTAATTCCATTTATTTTTAATTATTTAAATAACTAAAAAAACGAGAATAAACTCGTTTTTTTTAATATTCAGGATGAGTTGATAATTCGATGATAAAATCCATATTATCATCTTTGGCCATAATATTTTTATGATATGCACCACATTTCTCACAGCGGTAGATAATTTTATAAGTATCTTTAAACTTTTCAATTGCCACTGGTTTTAATAATCCTTGGCATGTATTTTGACGATCACCTGGTAAAATATCGACATGTTTAGAATAAAGACAAAATGGACAATGATCTCTCGCTGTATAATTTAACTTCTTTACTTCTTTATGACAATGTTCACAAGTAAACGATTCATCTTTCATCGTAAATTTTTTCATACTATCACCAAACACATTATAACATAAATTATTTCAATTCTATGAAATGTATATTTAAAAAAATATAAACGACTTCTATTTTTCTTCTCGATATGATAAGATGTTGATATCTAGGAGGTATTATGGAATTAAAAGTAGAACATTTAAGTAAAAGTTTTGAAACAAAAGAGGTATTAAAAGATATTAATTTTACGTTTGAAGAAGGTAAAATATATGGATTATTAGGAAGAAATGGGAGTGGAAAAACAACTTTCTTCAACTGTCTAAATCGCGATATTCCCTTTGAAAGTGGAACATTTACGTTAATAGAAGATGAAAGTCGTCCCTTAGAACTTGCTGATATTGGATATGTATTATCAACCCCAAATGTACCAGAGTTTTTAACAGCAAGAGAGTTTTTAAAATTCTTTTTAGATATTCATAAGAATCAATTAAAAGAAGAAAAGAGTATCGATGAATACTTTGAATTTATGCATATTGAAAAAGAAGATCGTGACAAATTATTAAAAGATTATTCTTATGGAATGAAAAATAAAATGCAGATGTTAGTAAATATGATTGCTGATCCTAATGTATTATTATTAGATGAACCATTAACATCGTTAGATGTAGTCGTTGCAGAAGAAATGAAACAAGTATTAAAATCAATCAAAGAGAATCATATTATTATTTTTTCAACTCATATTATGGAATTAGCGCTTAGTCTATGTGATGAGATTGTACTATTAAATCATGGAACATTACAAAAAATAGATCGTAGTCATTTAACAGATCAAGAATTAAAAGATAAGATTCTTGAAGCATTGACGGAGGCATAACTATGTTAGAAACATTTGTACAATCATTTCGAGTAAAAAATGCCTATCGAGTAAATACATTTATTTATGCATTAAAACAAATTCCTTTGATAGGAAAGGTATTGAAAGATGCATTATATGGTAATTATGCACTCAAATTATTAGGAACTATGGTTAGTCTTGTAATCGAAATTCTAACGATTTTCTTAGGAAAATTTCTATATGTTTTAATCATGGTCTTTACACTTTTAAATCTTTTTAAAAGTGATCATGCATCTACCTTTGTACATATATTATTCTTTTTGACATGGATTGGAGCACTTATGAATACTTATATGTTTAATCCGACAAAAGATAAATATTATGCCATGTTTACCCTTAGAATGGATGCGAAAAAATATACATTATCAAACTATTATTATATGATGTTAAAAGTCATTGTCGGCTTTTTACCGTTTACTTGTATCTTTGGTCTTCTTTGTAACGTACCAATTTGGATTTGTCTGATGATTCCATTTTTCATTGCTGCAGCAAAAATATTATTAAATGTTTATTTCTTAAACAAATATCAAAAGACAGGTATGATTACAGATGAAAATCATCCAGTAAAAGGAATATGGGTATGGGTTATCATTTGTTTATTTATCGCTTATGGATGCCCATACTTTGGTTTTTTGTTACCACTATCTGTTTCTGGTATTTTGATGTTACTCATTATTATCGCCGGTCTATTTAGTATTTCCTATTTACAGAAATTCTCATCTTATCGTGAAATTTATAAATTAATTTTAACAAACGATAATATGAATGTTGCTAGTTATAATACATCTCAATTATCGAAAGAAAATGTATTAAAACGAATTGATGTAGATACAAAAATTACAAGCCAAAAACATGGTTATGCATATTTTAATGACTTATTTGTAAAAAGACATAGTAATTTATTACTAAAGTCAGCTAAGAAAATATCATTTGTGATTATAGGAATTATTTTTGTCATGGCTTTGATTTTATATTTGATTCCTGAATTTGCCACAAAGACAAATCAAATACTAATGGTTATGTTACCATATTTTGTATTTATTATGTACTGTATTAACCGTGGACAAGAAGTAGCTCAAGCTATGTTTATGAATTGTGATCATAGTATGCTTACTTATGGTTTTTACAGAGAACCAAAAGTGATTTTAAATTTATTTAAAGAACGTTTAAAAAGTGTTATTTTCATCAATTTACTACCTGCCTTTGTACTTGCAACTGGACTTGTATTCTTACTTTTTATCACAGGTGGTACTACGCAGTGGATTGATTATCCAATCTTGTTCTTTTCTATTTTAGCTATGAGTATTTTCTTCTCTGTACACCATTTAGTCTTGTATTATTTATTGCAACCATATAATGCGAATAGTGAAACTAAAAGTGGTACTTATGGAATTGCCAATGGTCTTACTTATTTATTCTGTTATTATATGTTAAAGATACGTATTCCAATTTTTACATTTGGATGTTTAACAATTTTATTTAGTATTTTATATTGTCTTATTTCTTTATTCTTAGTATATCGTTATGCACCAAAGACATTTCATTTAAAAAATTAGGGTAAATTTCAAAAGTAAATTGTAAACTGACTTGAAAGAGAAAAAGTGCAAGTTT